>Ga0181534_10002908_pt1 | contig 10332 bp, 8 predicted proteins | sample PEATcosm2014_Bin_37_FD_119758 | JGI IMG/M metagenome (GOLD analysis project Ga0181534, IMG submission 119758) | Peatland microbial communities from MTU Mesocosm Facility, Houghton, MI, USA - PEATcosm2014_Bin17_10_metaG | ecosystem: Environmental > Terrestrial > Soil > Wetlands > Peat | place...
CACTGTACTCCAGGCCCGTGGTGGTGAAGGAGTTGAGCGAGCGTATGGTGCCGGTGTTCGTCAGGTTCACCACACCATCGACATCGACGCCGTCGCCGTCGCCGGTCACCCCATTCCCGGTGATGCTGCCATGATTGACGATCGTGACGAGCTCATTCCCGTTGATCCCGTCAATGTTGATCCCTGAGCCGTCGTCGCCCTGGATTGTTCCACCCAGGTTGTTGGTGATGCTCATGGAGTAGGCTCCGTTGTTCACGGAGGCGCTGGTATTACCGCCGGTGATCCCGTGCCGGCCGCCCTCGATGAGGCCGGTTCCCGTCCCGGTTCCTGCATTTGAGGCGTTCACGATCGTGATCCCGGTATTTGTCTGCCCGTCGATGCCGTCGCTGCTGCTGCCGCTCACGGCAATCGAGAATATCGTGCCGCTGTTGCTTACCGTTCCATTGACGCCAGGGCGAGCCGCGTCTGATCCCGTCGCCTTGATCAGTCCGGAGTTGACGACCGAATTCGCTCCGCTGGTGATCTTGTTGAAATTGACCGCTTGTCCGCCAGCGGCCGAGATGATGCTGCCTGTGTTCGTCAGCACGACGGAATTGACAGAGGTGCTGCCGGTTCCAGCGGCCACGGTGTCGTTGTTGCTGGTCGAGATGGTTCCGTTGTTGTTGATGACCAGGAATGCGCCAGTGCCGCTCGACTGGACGGCGCGTCCGCTGGTCGTGCCTGTCGTTTGTATTGTTCCGTTGTTGGTCAGCGTTGTCGGGGATGTCGACGTGCCCCCTGAGAGGGTCGCGCTCGCGGAGCTGTTGCTAGTGGAGACAGTGACACCGGAATTGACCGTACAAGATGCGCTTGTGACCGTCAGATTGTTGCCGGTGTTCGCGGTCACGTTCGGGGGGCAGGCCTGGTTGGCGGCGAGCGCGGCGCTCTGCCCGAGGAGCGCGAGGACTGCGACGGCTACAGCCTTGCCGGCTACTTCAAGCTTCCCCCGCGAAATAGACTGCTCACAGCGCATCGATCTTGTCCTTTTTTGAGTTATGAGATTTTTATTCGACCGCCGGTAAGACTGTTCGGTTGCTGTTTCAGAAAAATGACTATTTGATGAATGGCGTATCGTCGACGCGTCTGACGATCGTCACTATCGGGATCGAGATTGCTTTAGTCACGGATTCTGCGACCCTTATGCGGGCATGGGCGATGCGAAACACACCTCAGCGGATGATCTGGACGATATCCGGCAGCCCCTCGACGGCGAATCGAAACCGCTGTTCGAAGCTGCCTTTCGTGCGCACTACGAGTCCCTGATCCGGTATTTACGCTCCCGCGTCGGGAGTGACGCCGAAGCCCGCGACATCGCCCAGGACGCCTATCTGCGGCTGATGCGCTATCGCGAGCATCAGGACCCGGTGTCTCTTAAGGCATTGGTTTTCCGTATCGCCACCAATCTAGTGAGCATGCGTGCCCGTGCGGCACGGGTCCGTCCTGACCCCGAGCCGTTGGAAGCGGCGCTGGAAGTGCCTGCCAATGAGCCCACACCCGAACGGCAACTGTTCACGGAGCAGCAACTCGCCCTGCTGACCGAGATCATCCAGCGTCTCCCACCGAAGTGCCGGCAGGCATTTGTGCTCAGCCGTTTTCACAACATGGGGTATCAGGAAATCGCCGCTCGCCTGGGCATTAGCGTCAAAATGGTTGAGAAGCACGTCGCACATGCACTCTCAATTTGTCGCCGCGAGGTAGGGTATGAGCGGCTTTGAGCATTTATACAAATAGGATGCACGGAAAATCACCAAGCCCGGATGTCCTGTCCCAAGCGGAGCGCTGGTATGCGCGCCTGAAGGCGCCGGATTGCTCGGCCTCGGAGCGGCGGGAATTCCAACGCTGGCGAGCTGTACCCGAGCATGGGGCGGCCTTCGCCGATACTGAAAGGTTGTGGGAATCGCTGGGTCAGCTCTCGGGTCGGCCGGATTTCGAACAACTTTCGCAGCACGTACTGGCCGAGACCGCAGCGCGTCCCCACCGGCGCTGGCAGCCCTTTGCCATAGCCGCCTCGGCCGCCCTCGCTTTGATTGGCGGCGGTGTTTTCTTCTGGGCTCAACATCGCGAACCGCCCGGCGTGATCTATGCCACGAAGCCTGGAGAACGCAGCATCGTCCAGCTCGCCGATGGCTCGCAGCTCGTGTTGAATTACGCGACCGAGCTCGACGTCCGTCTTGACCAGAATGCCCGTCGCGTAACGTTGCAGAAGGGCGAGGCCCTGTTCACCGTGGCCCACGATCCGACACGGCCGTTCAAAGTGGTGGCGGGTGATGGCGTCGTGACTGCGTTGGGTACACGCTTCGAAATCAGACGCGAGGACCAACACGTGACCGTCACACTGTCGGAAGGTCGCGTTTCGCTAGATCGCCAGGTTGACAAAGAGCACCTCCAGCTCGAGCCGGGAGAGCAGGTTCGCTACCAGGTCGATGCGCCCGAGCTGCATCAGCGCACAGTCGATGCCGAGGTCGTCACGAGCTGGAGCACCGGGCGTCTGCGATTCAGGTCCACGCCATTGTCGGAAGCGCTCGAAGAAGTCAACCGCTACTCGAGCACTCAGATCCGCATCGTCGATCCCACGCTCGCGGCCATTCCAATCGCCGGGACGTTCGAGATCGGCGATACCACCTCGGTCGTCTCCGCGCTCACCGCGCTCTGGCCCATCCGGGCCGAAGAGAAGGATGGAGCCGTCATGCTGCGCCATCGGGACTAGGGGTCATCCCGCCCCCGTCCGCTTTTTGAATCTTTTGTGACAGAGGTAGGGTCGGACCTCTCGGCGGCATTTTAACTATTGACGGCCCATAAACCGCTTTCGATGAAGGCAGGAGGATCGGCCGAACACCATTGTTTAAAGCCGCAACCGGGAGACGCATCGGTGCCAGTCGTAGTTGGAATTCGAACAAAACCGAAGCTGCCGTCGCTAGTCGTGGTCTGTCTGCTGAGTTTCACGGCAGGCGTCAGTTCTGTGTCTGCGCAGACGACTGACAGGGCCGTTGAAATCAGTCTTCCGGCGGGCGATCTGGCGAATTCGCTGGATGAACTCGGGGATCAATCGGGCGTGCAGGTCATGTATGACCCCGCGGTGGCCAAGGGGGTGAAGGCGCCTGCGGTGAGCGGCAAGCTGACTGTAAGCGACGCGCTCGAGCAATTGCTGGCACACACGGGACTCAAAGCAGATCGGGTCAACGACAAGACGGTTGTGCTGAAGCGGGCCGAGCCGAACAAGGATCGGGTTGATGGACCGCCGCAGGCCCGGAGTTCCTCCCCGTCGGACGCGTCTGGCGGCGTCGAGGCCCCGATAGAAGAAGTGGTCGTCACTGGATCGCACATCGCCCGTCCAGAGCTGGAATCGGCCATGCCGGTCGCGGTCATCAAGATGGAAAGCGCAAGGAACTTCGGCTACGAGACAGCTTACGACGCCCTGTTGCTCAACCCCGCTGTTGGGCCCGGCCTCGGCAACTCGAACTCGCAGGGAGATACCTGGGACGTCGGCGTCGCGAACATCAACCTGCGCAACATGGGAATAAACCGCACCCTCGTGCTGGTGGACGGCGAGCGCTGGGTGTCAGGCGGCGCCAGGACCGCGGCGGTCGATATCAACACCATTCCGGATGCGATGATCGACCGGTTCGAGGTCGTTACTGGCGGGGCCGCGGCGATTTACGGCCCCGACGCGGTGACGGGCGCGGTGAATATCATCATGAAGAAAGATATCAGCGGCGTGAATCTCTCCGCGACCAGCGGTCTTTCGCAGCACGGCGATGCCAATCAAACCTCGGTTGCGGCGACCACCGGGCTCAAATTTGGCGACGCAGACCGCGGCTCCTTCGTGTTCGGCGGAACCTACACCCACACGGCGCCGCTGCGCGATTCGGACCGCTTTCCCAACCGTGTCCAGTACGTGACAAATCCCGCGTACACCGGTCCGAATAGTGGTCCGGTTGACATCCTGGATTACAACACCCGGTACTTGCAGAGATCTCCCTATCCGACTTTCCTCTATGGCTATGTACCCAACGTCAATCCCGGCCAGTGGTACATGCTCCGCAATGGTGTCCTGAGTCCGACCGCCTACAATTACTCGATTGCGCCCGGCCCGTTGGGTTCCGGCGATGGTGGCGGCGGCGCCAACGGTGACGAGAACCATTTCCTGCGCGATGCATCGAGAACGGGGTCGCTGTATTCCCATCTGAGCTATGAGCTGACCCCCTCGGTCACCTGGAACGCCATGTTGAGCTATGCGAATACCTATGCCCGCGCTGACACGGTGTTTCCCGAAGTTCGCGACGACTCCCGTCCGACCAACTGGTGGGGCGGAACTACGGGTGAAGTGGCTACGCTGACCAACCCCTTCCTGCCGGCCTCGCTCCAACAGTTCATGATTGCCAACAATCTGACCTCCCTTCCCCTTGATCGCACCTATGCCAACCTCCCGGAAGCGTATGAAATACATAACCGCAATAACGTGACCGTTGGCACGGACATCGGCGGAGCGCTGACCGAGAAGCTGAAATGGACGGCCTATGTCCGCTATGGCCAGGTGACCGATGACGTCACGACGACCAACATGATCAGACATACCGAATGGCTGAATGCGCGTGATGTGATTGCCGCTCCGGTGACCGGCCAGCCGGAATGTGCCAGCGCCGCGGCGCAAGCCGCGGGATGTGTACCGTTCAACATTTTTACCACCGACGCTCCGAGCCAGGCGTTCCTCAACTACGTCGAGGCAGACAGGCACGAGACGCGCAAGAATTCCCTTGTGGACAACGGTGGCAGCATCAGCGGCAGCCTCTTCAGGTTACCCTACGGAGACGTTTCCGGTGCAACGGGCGTGGAGTGGCGCCGCGAAACGCTTTCGACACGCGATGATCCGGACACGGCGAAGCTTTCAGACATCCTATTTCGCCCCGGAGAGGATTATATCGCTCACCCGGCACTCGATGCAGCGCGCGAGACCACCGAGCTTTATGGCGAAGTTGTGATTCCCGTGCTGGCGGATTTACCTTTCGCGCGCCGATGGGGGATCGAAGGCGCCTATCGCTACTCCCATTACAGCGACGAGGCCGGAACCGGCACCTGGAAGTTCGGCACCACCTGGGAGCCCTTCAACGGCTTCACGCTGCGCGGGGTTGTTTCTCACAGCGTCCGGGTGCCCAACTTCGGTGAACTCTATTCGCCGGTACAAATTCAGACCGTTGGCGTCACAGCGGATCCCTGCTCGGGCGTCTTTATCACTGCCGGACCCAACCGCGCGAAGAACTGCGCCGCACTGTTGCCCGGCGTGCCTCTTCCTCTACCGTATCCCAACACGAACGCTCCGGTGATTGACTTGGGCGGTAATTCGAACCTGACGCCGGAAACGTCACGCAGCTATACGCTGGGCGCCGTGTTCCAACCTCAATTCCTGCCGGGTCTCGATCTGACGCTGGATTACTGGTCCATCGCCATCGACAATGCGATCACCGCAATTCCCTACGCCACGATCTTGAACCTCTGCGCGGATTCCGCCTCGGGCGCCAACAATTTCTACTGTAATCTGATTTCGCGAAACCCTGCGAACGGACAAATCGTCACGATCCAGGCCGCGAACTATAACCTCGCGGCAGAAAAGTCTCGCGGTATCGACCTTGGTGTGAACTATCGACACGGGATAGGGCCTGGACTGCTGCAGCTCGGTTTCAACGGCACGTACCTAATGGAGCAGACGACCGTAGCCGCGCAAGGGGCTCCCGGTATCGACTATGCCGGCCAATGGGACTTCCCCAGGTTCACAGGGAGCCTGATGACCTACTACAGCATTGGCATGGTTACCCTCGGTCTGAACACCCGCTATATCAGTCGCAGCGTCTACAACGTAACCGCCCCCACACCCAACTACTACAGCCCCAGCCACGTTCCGACCTACGTCGACAATGACCTGACGATTCAGGTCCGGCCCACTGAGAAATACAGCCTGACGCTTGGCGTGAAGAATGTCTTCAACGAAAGCATCTTCGGTCCGCTGCAAGATACGACCGGCTCCGCTCCGAATAGCTCGGGCGGCGCCCAGACCGGTGCCGCCTACTATGATGCGGTCGGGCGTTATTTCTTCCTCAAGGTCGATGCGAAGCTCTAAAGTCAGGTTAGGGAGAGCTTCGCTATGAAATACGCGAACGGTTTCCGCTTAGTCGGGCTCGCACTGGCCTGTACTAGCGCGATACTAGGCGCAGGTGTCTGGTCATCTGCGGCCGCGGACTCCGCGAGGCCAATGGTCGTCGCGCATCGCGGAGGGGCGGCGCTGATGCCGGAAAACACCTTTCCCGCTTTTGATAATGCGGTACGCCTCGGCGTTGACATGTTGGAGTTCGACATGCAAATGACGGCCGACGATCGGCTCGTCATCACTCATGATGGCACCGTCAATTCGACCTTCTGCACCGCGGACCCGGGCTCCGGCCTGAGCCCCGGACCGATTCGCGCGATGAACCTCGCCGACGTGCTGAAATTCGACTGCGGTTCAAAGCACCGCGCCATTTATCCCACTCAAAAGCCCGTGCCCGGCACCCATATGCCGACGCCAGATGCATTCTTCGCCCGCTATGAGGACACGCACGTCTTACTTTTCGGCGAAACCAAAATGCCGAACGCCAGCGAGGGTGAGGTTGATCCGGTGGCCTTCACCAGGCTCGTCGCGGCAGCGGTGCATAAATATGGACTGGAGAACCGCTTCATTCTCCAATCAGCCGACTACCGCACGATCGACGCGATGCACGATGTCAATCCACGCATTCGCACGTGTCTGTTGAGCCCATGGCTTGCCAAAACAGATTATCTGCAGTTGTCACGGCAACACCATGCCACGTGCATGCTGCTGCGACTGCAAGATGCCGACGCTATCGAGGTGAAACGATTGCGCGAGGCCGGCGTGATGGTGTTTTCAGATGTCGTCGATGACGAAGCCGGCTGGCGCGACTATCTCGATCGCGGTGTCGATGCACTCTTCACCAATGATCCAGCTGCTCTCATCGTCTTCCTGAATCACCAGCCGACCCACCACTGAACGTCAACTTGGTATGCAAAGGGTTGATCACAGTGAGCTGTTCGTCGATGAGTTGGCCATGCTGAAGGTCTTCCGAGTAAAGAGTCGTACACCCAGCTATTAGGGCAGCCGCGACCATCACCTTGAAGAGCGTCGTTTTGGCGAGGTGACCTTCGAGTTCGGATAACAAGAGCCGCTCCTCGTCGATCGACAAGGGATGCGGCTGAAGTCGGCGCATCAAGCGCGGGATGAGCGCTGTTGGTGCAGCTCGTGCGTCACGACGTCCTTTTCCTCGTCGAATTCACACGTCCAATTTCGACGCAGCACTAATCTTTTCGCCGTTGCCCGTAGAGCTGCGAGCCCGACAATTGTCCGTGTTGGTTACCGCCGCCGAACAACAAAGTGATTGGTTGAAGACGGACACAGAGCGCCACGATTTGCGGTGCGTAGGTCCGTGACGAAAATTCCCTTGCGGTCTATATCAAAACGGATATAATAGCAATGCTAGATCAGCGCGACAAACCTTTGGTGTGGTTGGGTGACAGCCGACAGTGCGTCCGCTCGTTTCCTGTGGCTGCGCGCCAGCGGAGCGGGTTCGAGCTGCGAGAGGTGCAGAGCGGTAAGGACCCTTCGGACTGGAAGCCGATGCCCCGGGTTGGGCTCGGGGTGCGCGAGATTCGGATTCACGCGGACGGAGAATTCCGAGTCATGTACGTGGCGAAATTCGCAGAGGCTGTTTACGTGCTCCATGCCTTTGAGAAGAAAACGCAGCAAACAGCCAAGCGCGAAATCGACTTGGCGAAGTCCCGATTCCGGGATCTGGTCGCGGAACGCAGGAGAGAACGCAGATGAGCGGACGACTGAAGGCGGAGCGTGGAAGTGGCAATGTATTCAGTGACCTCGGCTTTCCGGAAGCAGAGGCGGGAAATCTTCTGCTGCGGTCGCAGCTCATGTCTGAAATCCGCGATATCGCGAAGGGCCTGACCCAGGCGCAGGCCGCGAAGCGGCTGGCGGTCACTCAGCCGAGACTGAATGACTTGCTGCGCGGAAAGATCGACAAATTCAGTTTGGATGCCTTGGTCGTCATGCTGAACAAGGCCGGAATGCACGTCGAGATGCGCGTCCGAAAGGCCGCCTGGCACAACGCCGCCCACGGATGCTCAACAGCTTACTGAAAACCGTTGCTTTGCTGGACCGAGACGAGCGCATCCAGGTATTGCTCACCGTCGTTTTCCTGTTGGGAAATGTCTTTCTCGAGACGGTCGGCGTGGCAATGATTTTTCCGCTGGTCAAGGTCCTCATCGACCCGGAGTCTCTCTTCCAATTTTCCCCATTGGCCCATGCGTACCGACTCCTGAACTTCCACGAGCCGCGGCAGTTCCTGGCTGTCTGCGCGCTGGGTTTTCTGTGCGTTATTGTTGTGAAGAACGCCTACAACGCGTGGTTGACCAGTTACCAGGAGAGGCTGTGCCATCAAATATCCTGCCGCGTTGGCACGCGCCTCCTACACCGATATCTACACGATTCATGGGGCGTCTTATCGCAGCGCAACACCGCCGACATGATCCATGTCGCGGACGTCATGAGTGGCTGGCCGCTCACCAATGCTTTACGCGGCTATCCGGTCATTGCCACGGAAGGAATTCTCTGCGTGACGCTCGCATCCATGCTGTTGTGGGTTGCGCCACAGCCAGCGCTCGTGTGCGTGGTCATCTTTGGCGCCGCTCTTTTCATGAGCCAGACGTTTGTTCGACGACGACTCGTTGCGCTGAGCGCCGAAAATGCCCGCTTGGGTGCGGCCCGAATTCAGCTGCTGCAGGAAAGCCTCGGCAGCATCAAGGAGATCAAGATTCTCGGCTGCGAGGCTCAATTCACTGCGGAATACGCCGAAGCACGGCAGCGTGACGCCTGGAACCTGACGCGACTGCTGACATGGCAGAGTGTTCCACGCGCCTTGGTGGAGCCCATGGCGGTGGCGGGCATGACCGCTGCAATACTTGCGATCAGTGTGAATTCTGCGCATGACCCGGCGGCGACGGCCGCCATGCTGGGCTTGTTTGCCGTGGCCGGCATTCGGCTGACCCCGTCATTGACGCGCGTGCTCGTAGCCGCCAACAGCATTCGCGCCAGCAGCGGCCCAGTCGAGCGAATCAGCTCCGACCTGGGCGAGCCGCCGGCTGAACCCGAATCGACCAGCACAGCCCCGGCCGTTCCGCCACTGCGTACCGCGATCCAGGTGGACAACATCAGCTTCCACTATGTGCCCGGCAGAACGGTGTTGCATCAACTGTCGTTGTCGATCAAAAAAGGTGAAACCGTGGGCTTGACCGGCCCGTCCGGTTCTGGAAAATCAACGTTGGCGGACCTCCTGAGCGGTCTGTTGAGTCCGAACACCGGCAGTATCCGGGTCGACGGTGCCGATATCGCCCCCAACATCAAAGGGTGGCAGCGGCAGATTGGTTACATTCCGCAGTCCGTCTCGCTCATCGATGCAACCCTCCGTGAGAACATCGCGCTGGGTGTAAAAGATCGTCAGATCGACGCCGCCCGGATGCAAGACGCGATCGGGCTCGCACAGCTGGGTGATGTCCTGCGCAAAATGCCCCTGGATGCAAAGCTCGGCGAGCGCGGTGTTCGCCTGTCAGGAGGAGAACGACAACGAATCGGAATCGCCCGGGCCTTGTACCATGGACGCTCAGTGTTGATCCTGGACGAGGCCACGTCCGCACTCGATGGCGAAACGGAAAACGAAATTGGGCTCGCGTTGGCGCGCCTTCATGGCAACTATACGATTCTGATCATTGCCCACCGCCTCAGCACCATGCGCCGGTGCGATCGCATAATGACTCTGCAGGACGGGCGCATTGCGGCCCAGGAATCGCCGCAGGAAATGGAAAAACGGCTGGCGAATTGCGGCAGTCTCTTTCAGGGATGACAGAAGGGCGCGTCGCTAAATGCAGCTCGCCCCCCGTCGTGCACCGGCAATTTTGCGCCGCATGCGCCAAAGGTGCCACACCACCGGATGTGATCGGTTGCGCCCCCTGTGAACATCCAGCACCTGGGGACAACTCTCGTTCAGCAGGCCCTGATTCGCCTCGGGGGATACGATGTAAGCTTCGCGCGCCTCGCGCGTCCAGATTCCGTATTGACTGGGTTCGCGAAACACCTGGCAGCGGCGCAGCGCAGCCAGCAATGTCAAAATGGATTGGTCGTGACGGTGAGCGACAAACCGGGAATCCTCGCCGGCGACTTCCCGTTCGTTGTCATCCGCCAGCAAC
>Ga0181534_10002909_pt1 | contig 10327 bp, 13 predicted proteins | sample PEATcosm2014_Bin_37_FD_119758 | JGI IMG/M metagenome (GOLD analysis project Ga0181534, IMG submission 119758) | Peatland microbial communities from MTU Mesocosm Facility, Houghton, MI, USA - PEATcosm2014_Bin17_10_metaG | ecosystem: Environmental > Terrestrial > Soil > Wetlands > Peat | place...
AGCTCCGCGAACACCTGCGGCCGCGCGTCGCGCGCTTCTGGCTCCCCGACGAGTTCGCGTTCCTCGAAGCGATCCCGAAGACGAGCGTCGGCAAGTTCGACAAGAAGCTGCTCCGCGCCCAGCTCGGGCAGGGCGCCCTCGCCGGCCGCGTCCGCGTCTGAGCGCTACCGCTGGGCGGCGGCCATGCTCATGCCGACGCCGGTCGCGATCGGGGTGCCATGGAAGCAGCCAACCGTGTAGGGGTACTCGAGCGTCGCGTCATAGTGGTAGATGCGCGTCAGCTTGCCGTTCCACATCACCTTGCTGGTGCGGCCGTGACAGCGATCGAGGTCGCTGTTCGTGAGGAGCTGGCCCTTGGCGTTGCGCTCGACGTAGATGCCGTAGCCGTCGATCGCGTAGCCGACGAGCGTCGAGCGGCTCTTCGCTGCGGCGATCATGAAGGCCGGCACCTCGTGGTGGTGGTAGGTGTCGGACATGTCGGGATGGCCTTGCCAGCGGTCGAGGATCTCGTGGGCACCGGCATCACGGCCCTCGCCGTCGAGCGCGTTGAACAGCACGACGCCGTCGCTCAGCACACCGATCGCCCCACCGCCCGTGCACGACGGCTGCGCCGCGGCCGCGGGATCGGCCGGCAGCGACCAGTCGATGCTCTGCGCCTCGATGCGATTGGGGTTCTGGTCGTATTCGTAGGCCGGGTCGCTCGAGGAGATCGGAAAGACGCCCGTCGGGTGATCGGGCAGGTCGTTGGTCTTGATCACGCGCGTCGAGCCGTCGAGCGTCACGGAGTAGGACGCGTCCGGCCAGGAGACCGATCCCTCGACTGCGAGCTTCGTCTCGGAGTTCCAGGTGTGGTCCTTGGTGTTGATCCACGGCCCGACGCGCTGTGCGCCGCCGATCGCCGGGAAGCTCTTGATGCATGAATCGACGTAGCCGACGCGCGGCGAGCTCGAGCGGTAGCCGTCACCGAGCGGGATCGCGCTGGGGTTGACCGCACCGGAGGACGCGGGCGTCGTGGCGTAGTGGATCGTCCGCCGGCCGCTCGCGCTGCCAACGAGTGCCGCGCCGAGCACGACCGCCGCCATTGCCGCCACGACGACGGCGGTGGCGGGGCGCTTGGCAAAGGCCACGGGCCGACTCTACAGCGTCAGCCCGTGAGGACAGACGGCCCGTCGCACGTGGGCGGTTGAGCACGAGGCGGGAGGTCTGCGTCAGTATCCGTGCGTGAGGATCGCCCTGTTTACGACCTGCGTCGGCGACACCCTGTTCCCGGCGGCGTCGATCGCGACCGTCGCCGTGCTCGAACGTCTCGGCCACAGCGTCTCGTTCCCCGAGGAGCAGACCTGCTGCGGGCAGATGCATGCAAACTCGGGCTATACCGAAGAGGCGACACGTCTGCTGCGCCACTTCGTCGACACGTTCTGCGGTGACGAGTTCGATGCGATCGTCGCGCCCTCCGGCTCCTGCGCGGCGATGGTTGAGGACCAGTACGCGCGCCTCGCGCGGCGCAGCGGCGACGAGCAGCTGATCCGTGCCGTCGCCGCGCTGACTCCGCGCGTCTTCGAGCTCTCACAGTTTCTCGTCGAGGAGCTCGACGTCGAGGACGTCGGCGCCTATTACCCGCACCGCGTCACCTACCACCCGACCTGCCACTCGCTGCGGTTGCTGCGCGTCGGCGACGCGCCGCTGCGGCTGCTGCGTGCGGTCCGCGGCATCGACCTCGTAGAGCTCGGTGAGGCGGACGGCTGCTGCGGCTTTGGCGGTACCTTCGCCGTCAAGAACGCCGAGGTCTCGGCGGCGATGCTCGCCGACAAGTGCCGCGCGGTCCTCGACACCGGCGCCGAGGTCTGCACCGCGCTCGACTCGTCGTGCCTGATGCAGATCGGCGGCGGCCTGACACGCCAGCGCACCGGCGTACGCACCGTCCACCTGGCGGAGATCCTCGCCGCGCAGGAGGAGCGATGAGCCGAAACGAGTTCGCCGACGCGGCGCGGCCGGCGCTCGAGGATTCGCAGCTGCGCGCGAACCTGCGCGAGGCGACGCACACGATCCGCGACAAGCGGGCACGGGTCACCGGCGAGCTCGCTGACTGGGAGGAGCTTCGCGAAGCCGGCCGGCGGATCAAGGAACGCGCGATGCGCCACCTCGACGTCCACCTCGAGCAGCTCGAGCGCACGGTCACAAAGGCCGGCGGCAGGGTGCACTGGGCGCGCGACGGCGCCGAGGCAAACCGGCTGATCGGTGACCTGATCGCCGCGACCGGCGCCGACGAGGTCGTGAAGGTGAAGTCGATGGTGACCGACGAGATCGCCCTGAACAGCGCGCTCGCCGAGCGCGGCATCACCGCGGTCGAGACCGATCTCGCCGAGCTGATCATCCAGCTCTCCCACGACAGCTCCTCGCACATCCTCGTCCCTGCGATCCACCGCAACCGTGGCGAGATACGGGAGATCTTCCGCCGTGAACTGGCCGGCACCGAGGCCCTGAGCGACGACCCCGCGCAGCTCGCCGAAGCCGCGCGGGCACACCTGCGCCGCAAGTTCCTCTCGGCGCGCGTCGCGATCAGCGGCGCGAACTTCGCGGTCGCCGAGACCGGCGCGGTCTGCGTCGTCGAGTCCGAGGGCAACGGCCGGATGTGCACGACCCTGCCGCGGAGCCTGATCACCGTAATGGGAATCGAGAAGCTGCTGCCGCGCTTCGCGGACCTCGGCGTGATGCTGCAGCTGCTGCCGCGCTCCTCGACCGCCGAGCGGATGAACCCCTACACGTCGCTTTGGACCGGCGTGACGCGCGGTGACGGGCCGCAGGAGTTCCATCTCGTCCTGCTCGACGCCGGGCGCACCGCGACGCTGCGCGACGAGGTCGGCCGCGAGGCGCTCAACTGCATCCGCTGTTCGGCCTGCCTCAACGTCTGCCCGGTCTATGAGCGGACGGGTGGTCACGCCTACGAGTCGACCTACCCGGGACCGATCGGCGCGATCCTGACGCCGCAACTCAGCGAATTTCGCAAGGGAGCCTCGCTGCCCTGGGCCTCCTCGCTCTGCGGTGCCTGCTATGACGTTTGCCCGGTCAAGATCGACATCCCGACCGTTCTCGTGCACCTCCGCGGCCGCGTCAACCGTGAGGTCGAGGGTTACGGTGGTGGGGGGGAGGGCGCCGCGATGGGCCTGCTCGCGCGCGTCTTTCAGCGTCGCGGCAGCTACGAGCGCGCTCAGCGCCTCGCGCGCGCACTCAGCCGGCCGATCGTTCGCGACGGGTGGATCACCCGGCGGCTGCCGGGACCGATCGCCGGCTGGCAGAGCGTGCGCGAGCTGCCGGCCCCAGCGAGCGAGACGTTTCGCGAGTGGTGGCGCTCGCGCCCGCCAGAGGACAAGCGGTGAGCGCCCGCCAGGACATCCTCGGTCGCGTCCGCGCCGCGCTCAGCGACGTTCCCGCCTCCGAGCCGGCGACCTGGAGCGAGGATGAAGACAACGACGGCGCTGCCGCCTACGCCCGCCGCGGCGAGGTGAAGGGCGCGGCGCTGACCGCGCTGTTCGCCGAGCGCTGCGGTGAATACCAGGCGCGCGTCACGCGCGTGGCGGCGGCGGGCGTGCGCGCGGCGATCGAAGCGGCGTGCGCTCGCCACAACGCGGCCTCGCTCGCCATTCCCGTCGGACTGCCGGAGGACTGGCGGCCCGAGACCGTCGAGATCCACGTCGATCGTCCACTCCTCTCCCACCGCCAGCTTGAGCGCGCGGGCGGCGCGCTCACCGGCTGCGCCCTCGCGATCGCCGAGACCGGCACGATCGTGCTCGACGCCGGAGAGGCCCAGGGACGGCGCGCGCTGACGCTCCTGCCTGACCTCCACATCTGCGTCATACGTGCCGCCCAGATCGTCGCGAGCGTCCCCGAAGCGATCGCGCTGCTCGCCGGCGACGCGCGTACCGTAGCCCGTCCGCTGACCTTCATCTCCGGGCCGTCTGCGACATCCGACATCGAGCTGAAGCGCGTCGAGGGGGTCCACGGACCGCGCCGGCTAGAGGTGCTGATCGCCGCCTGAGCACGTCCCGGCTCTTTTTATGGTAATCGCGTAACCTGCTGATAGGGATGAGCGCGGACGGCACCTGGCAGATCACAGCTCAGACCCCGATGGGGGAGCAGCAGTCGACCATCGAGTTGTCCGAGAACGCCGGCACGCTCACCGGCCGGATGATCGCGCCGGAGGAGTCAGCGATCTACGACGGCTCGATCAGCGGTGCTGATGCCTCCTGGCGCGTCGACATCACCAAGCCGATGTCGCTGAAGCTTCACGTCAGCGCGACGATCGAGGGCGACTCGATGTCGGGCAAGATCAAGGCCGGGATCTTCCCAGCCGCGCCGTTCACCGCTCAGCGCACGGCCTAGTCACAGGTCGGAGGGGCGCAAGCATTTCTCCCAACACGCTCAGCCCGGTGGTCGGCTCACCGCGGGAGCTGCTCGAGGCCGCACTGCCAATCCTCGAGCGCCTGGCCGAGGACAAGCGTGCCACCGCGCTCGAGGAGCACGACCTGCAGGAGGCGCTAGAGCAGGCGGCCGCAGCCGGCTCGGCCCTTATCGCGCTCAAGCACTGGCCCGAGGTCGGGCCGTTTGACATCGTGATCGACGATCGGATTGCGATCGAGCTGCAGTTCTGCCAATCGGGTGACGGGCTCGCCGGCATCGCCTGGGACATCGCCAAGCTCGCGACGGCTCGCGCCGAGCGCAAGATCGAGGACGGCTGGATCATCGCTGCCGCCCCGAGCTGGCATTGGCAGTCGCGCCGCCCCGGCGTCGAGCTGATCCGCGAGCACATCTACGTCGGCGACGAGCTGGTCGAGGACTACGAGGGTTGGTGGCGCCTCTGGTGCAACGAGATAACGACGCGCCCGACGCACCTGCCGCAGAGCTTCGCGGTCAGCGACCCGGACAGCATCGCCGCGCGGCTCGGGCGCGTCCCCTTCGTCTTCCGTTTCGCGCGTGTCGAGGTTCTGAAGCCGACCTGGCACGCCTATGTCTGCCCGCACCGCTGGCGCGACCGTATGTGCCTGCCACGCCCCTGGGACCCCGACGGGTCCGGCGGCGTCAGGGTGTAGCGCTGGCTTGATGAGAAGCGGCCGATGCACCGCCGGTCCGGCGGCGGACCAGATCCGCGGGTTGGCTCGGTACTAGTTGACGTCGCGCCTCGCGAGCAGCACTCGGAGGACGGCTCGGCCGCCCAAGCGAGCCCTGCGAACACCGTTGGCGGCGGCCATCGCGCTGACGGTCGCCGGCTGCAGTGTTGCCACCGTCACGCCGACCGTGACGCCGCACTTCACCGCCAAGGCGAGCGAGATCTGCCGGCGCACGAATGCCGAGATCGAGGCGCTCCCAGTTCCCAACGACACTCCCGCCTCCGAGGCCGGTGTTGCGCGTCACACCGGCAGATACGCTTCGAAAGAGCTGGTGCGCTTGGAGCGTTTGACGCCGCCCAAGAAGCTCCGTCACGCCTATTACTCGGCGCTCGGGGCGGTCAAGACGCTCGTCAATCTCGGTCGCGAGGAAGTCGCCGACTACGCGAGCAACCGGCTACCGCAGGCCGAAGTCCTCGTCAACCGCGGCGAGGCCATGACCGCCGTCGCCGACAAGGCGATGAGCGCCCTCGGACTCACCGACTGCGCCGCCAACCCGCAGCCGAGCGCCGCGGCGTAGCGATTGCCGCACATGCCGACGACCTCGGTGCCGGCGCGCTAGCATCGGTGGGCGCGCGACGAGGGAGCTAGTTGATGGCGGATGCCATTGCGATTGCCAACCGGGTCCAGGAGATCCATGGCGAGTACTACGGCCAAGCACCGGCTCAAGTGCGCGTCTACGAGGCTGGCGACATTTTGGTGGTGCTGATCGAGGAGACCTTCACGCGCGCCGAGCGAACGCTTATCGAGCGCGGCGAGGCGAGCGAGGTGCAGACGATCCGCCGGCGCTTTCAGATGGCGATCGCCGACCAGTTCATCGAGATCGTCCAAGCCGCGACCGGGCGGCGCGTACGCGCTTTTCTGTCTGATACTCACCTGCACGAGCGTCTTGCGGTCGAGACTTTCGTGCTCGGCGGACCAGTCGAGGACATGGCTGCGTTTGAACTCGAAGGGGGCCGCGTCGATACTGAGCAGGAAATCACCGACCAGACCAGGCGTGAAGACGCTTTCAGTCAACACGAAGATTAAACCTGCTGGTTGCGGAGAACAGCCGCGTCGCCCGCGCCGCGACGTGCGAGGATCGCGGGGTGGGTCAGTTTGACGCTCTGCATATGGACGTGAAGACGTGGATGTCGGCGGGCCGCGGGCTGAGCGAGGTTGAGGACGAGCTGATCGAACCGGCGACGCTCAGCACCGACGAGAAAGCGGCGCTATGGCTGCTGGCGTGGTCGATGCTGCCGCCCAGCGAGCAGCTCGCAGGCGCTGAAGCGCACATCGAGTTGCTTTCGCGCCAGCACGCCGCCCGGCAATAAAGCCGGCGGCCGTAAGGCTGCACGGTCGGGCGGTGCTTGGTTGATCGTGCCTGCGTAGTGCCCCCGAATTCCGCCCGACCAGGTGCGCTACTGTGTAGAGAGCATCGTTCGTAGGGTTTCTCGCCCTTCGCCTCGCGCGCGACAATTCCGAGGGACGAGAGAGAAGGCTGCCATGACGGCTCCCGATGCTCCGCTGACCGGTGACGCGCTCCTCGCTGGCGTGACTGACGCGATGATCGCGTTACACGAGCGCTACTACCACCGCCCCCCAGGAAGTGCGAAAACCATGATGCTCGGCGACGATCTCCTCGCGTGCGTCCTCGGCGGCGTCTACACCGACGTCGAGAAAACGATGATCGAGCTGCAGCGTTCCACGATCGTCCAAGAAACCCGCAACGCCTTCCAGACCGCCATGCAGGACAAATTCATCGCCGCAGTCGAACGCCTCTCCGGCCGAACCGTGCTCGTCTTCATCTCAAACCACCACGTCGGCCCTGACATCGAAATTGAACTATTTATGCTCAAACCGGAGAGCGTTACGGCCTGAGTCGGTGTCGCCGGGCAGTTGGTAGCGGTGGGCGACAGGCCCTCGGCTTCGTCGAGCGCGACCTGCGCTCGGAGTCGGCTTCATAACGACCAACGATTGACGTGAGCGCAGCGAGGACTCGCCGACCACGCGAGCCCACCGGCTGCCGCAGGCCGAAGTTCTCGTCGACCGCGGCAAGGTGCTCACCGCCGTCGCCGGCGCCGCGATGAGCACGCTCGCTGTAGGGTCGATGTCTCCGCAAATTCCGACATCGCGGTTCTCGCGCGAACGGTTGCGATGCCTAGACTCAGGCGGTCCCGCGAGCGAGCCGCATAGACAGCCTCGGTTGTCCCATTCCTTCATGCATCGTCGGAGGAGCGCGCGATGGGTGTGGCAGTACGACAAGCGCCAGCGGATCCAGCCGAGATCGTGGCGCGCGTGGCCGCCGCGCGACGTGATCTGCTGCTTCGAGCTCATCGTCAGCGACTCCGATTCGAGGATCTTGAAGACTGCTACAGCCAGGCCACTCTGGAGTTGGTTGTTCGCTCGCGCCGCGCACCGTTCGCAAACTCGGATCATGTGAAAAATGCGCTGGAGCAGAAGTTTGTAAGCCGAATAAATGACCGTAGGAGAGCCCTCGCCGGGCGCAGCGGCATAGAGGCGGCGCTGGCAACTGCAGTCTCGGTCAACGGTGCGGGTCCCGCTGCACCCGAAATCGAGGATCGTGCGGCAGCTGTTGAGCGACGCGTGGAGGCCCACGGCGACATTCGCCGCCTGCGCGAGGTGATAGCGGAGCTCAGCCTCGATCAGCGTCTAGTGCTGCACAGCCAGGTGAATCTGCAGATGGAGGTGCAGGACTTCTGTGAGCGCTATGGATGGTCCGCAGAGAAATTTCGCAAGGTGGCCCAGCGCGCTCGGGCAAAACTCCGGGCCCTCGTCGCCGAGTATCAGAGCGGTGAGCGCTGCCGGCGACTGGAGCCGGATCTACTGGCTCTTGCCGCGGGAGCCGGGGTCGAGGAACAGCTGGGACGGGCGCGCGCACACGTTGAGAACTGCCCAGCCTGCGCCAGGTATGTCGCGGCGCTCAACCGTGCCGCACGAGACGCGGCGGCGGTTCTGCCGCTTCCCGTCGCGTCGGCGGCGGCACCCGCGAAGGTCGCCTGGCTGGTTGGGGTCTTTCGGCGTGTAGTGACAACCGCCCGTCATCCGGCGACGGAACTTGGTACCTCAGGCGCGGCGGGGTTCACTGGTGCGTCGACCGCCGGCGTCATGTTCGGTAAGGCGAGCGTTGTCGCCATATGCGTCGCCGGTGCAGCAGGCGGATTCAGCGTATGCGAGCACATTGGAATCACCTCGGCTCACAGCCCGCGCCCTCGGTACGCCCACTCGCGTGGCCCGTACGTGGAGGCTGGCAGCCGTGGCGGCAGCAAGCCGGCTATCCCGGAGACAGTGGCCGCGCCTGAAGCGCATCCGGCGCTCAGCGCCAGCTCTCAAATACGGCGCGAATTCGGGCTTTATCGGGCTCGCAGCGCGACGGACGAACCGAGGTCAGTACAGACACCGGCGCCGACCGCCCAATCGCAGGCAACGGTGCTACAGGAGGCCAGGGAGTTCGGCTTCGAGCGCTGACCAGCGCTCGCTTGGAACAGCGCTCGGCGTACCCGTGGCCCGAGGTTTCCGACGAGGCCTCGGCAGGCTCGAGACGTGCGGAGTCCGTCCGACGGTCGCTGGCAGCTGTCCAGGGTCGGACCAGCACTACGCCTGTCCTCTCAGCCAACGACCGTCGGAACGGGAGGCAGCGTCATGCGACCCGATGAGGACAGAGACCGATGAGGCGGCGTCACCCCGTCGCCGTCTACCGAGTGATTGACGAGGCCGAGCTTCTCGGCGAATCGGACCGCGCCGGGAGCTCCGAAGCCGGTAGCCCTTTGCACGACGTCGGCGCGGGGTTGCTTTCGTCTGGTGACAGTTTCGAGTCGGCGCGCCGGAGAATTCGATTTGCCGGTGGCCACCGGAAGGCGGCCGTCTGGATTTTCAGTGTTTTGGCCGTCGCCATCGCCGGCGCGTTGACGCTCAGCCCGTCGGTCGCGAACCGGCGCCGGCACGGTCAGACGCGGTCGACGCCGGTACGCGTCCCGCTGATCCGCGCGCGGCCCGTACGCCACGCCCGGCCACGGCGTCGCGTTTCAACGGGCGGCCCCGAACACCAGTGGCGTCGGCGCACCAAATCGTTCCGCAGTAGCGAAACACTGAACACGGCGAGCCCGAAAAGCGTTGGCGTGGCCGCTCGTGCTCCAGCGACTGCTTCCTCTAACCCTGCGAGCGGGCGCTCGGTGCCGCAGGTGGCTCGAGAATTTGGCTTCGAAAGGTAAGCGTGGTCACCAGTCCCAGTGTGAGTTGCGAGCGCAAGTCGCTGAGGCGTCTGAGATGGTCGCTGCGGTTGCGCCATGCGGCGATTTGGATGGTCGGCGTGATCACCGTCCTTGCTCCGGTGTTGCTGGCAATCGCAGTCCGCTCGTCGCACACGACTCCACGGCGCTCGACAGATCCGAGCGCGGTTTCGTCTTGCGTGCTGTGTAGCAGATCTGGACGAGGCAATTAATCGGCGGCATTACCTCAGGAAAGGACCTTCTCTGTAAATGCGCTTGCTGAAATGCCATTACTGGGCCACGGGGCTCGTGTTCGTGACTCTTCCGTTGCTGTCGACGGCCGCAGCAAGCGCAGCACCAGCGACCCCGTCACCGAAAGTGGTAGCGGTCGTCGCTGCGACGAGCGCTACCACGAACTCCCTAGAGACCGCGGCCAGTCGTGCCAGTGATCTCGGTCGAACCGTTGCGTTCAGCCTGATTGGCCTGGCTCTCGCCGTATCTGCGGTCGTCCTCGTGTTCCGGCGGGACTTCAAGGAGGCCATAGGGTTACTCGTCATCGGCGTCATCGCCGTGCTGTTAGCGAGTCCCGTCGGTGTCAACGTTTTGCGGGATACGGTGTCGACGCTGTTCGGCTCCGGGTAGGCCGATGCAGATTGCCGACAGGGACGTCGAGGTTCGGTCCTACCGGGCAGTGTTCTCGCTCGAGCGTCGTATCTACCGCATCGACACGATAAGGCTGAATCCCGCCGGCGTGCCGCTTCGGGGAGTCGCGTACGCCGCGCTGCTGGCGGCTGGGGCGTTTTTCGCCTCCCAGCTGCCTGGAATTTCGTTGGCGTTGACGTTATTGCCATGGTATTTCCGCGTCATCGCGCTGCCTGTGGCCCTAGGCGGACTTCTCGCAATGCTGCGAATTGACGGACGTGCATTTCACGTCGCTGCAATCGCCGCTTTTCGCCA
>Ga0181534_10002910_pt1 | contig 10327 bp, 5 predicted proteins | sample PEATcosm2014_Bin_37_FD_119758 | JGI IMG/M metagenome (GOLD analysis project Ga0181534, IMG submission 119758) | Peatland microbial communities from MTU Mesocosm Facility, Houghton, MI, USA - PEATcosm2014_Bin17_10_metaG | ecosystem: Environmental > Terrestrial > Soil > Wetlands > Peat | place...
ACTCTTGCCTTGCAGCAAGTGGCGTTTGCCAGCGTGTGAACGCATGACTTTGCCGGTGCCGGTGATCTTGAACCGCTTGGCCACGGATTTCTTGGTTTTGATGCCTTTGGGTCGTCGCATAAATTTAATTCAATTGCAAAAGAGCGCGGAATATAGGCGGCTTGCGAAAACAAGGCAAGCGCGAAATTTTTATTTTTCGGTGCTGCCCGGAATATTTCAGCGCGAACCGGCCGATTACGGGCTGTTGGTGCCCAAGAGCGATGGCGATGGCATCGTAATAGCCGGGGTTGTGGTGTCAATCGGCGCACCGGCGTTGAGTTGCTTCAGGACATCGTCGGTCAGGTCGTTTTCGCTGGCGTGGTAAAGGAAGACGTCGGTTGAGGTGATGCCCTGGGCGGAAACATCAATCACCAGGGTGTAACCGCCGATCTTGGCCTTGTCGCTCACTGCGGCCCGGATGTCCACAAGAACCTTGTCCCGCATCCGCTGGAGCTGGTCGGACAAGGTCGCCTGCGCCTGACGTTCATATTGGTCAATCGCGGTCTTGCGGTCCTGCAACTGTTTCAGCTTGTCTGCGGCATCTTGTTTGCGGCGGTCACGCTCGTCGGAGGAAATGACCGGGTCGTTCTCCTGTCCCAAAAGCTGCTGATACTCGTCGCTGGCCTTCTTGAAATCATCGAGCATGGACTTGTCGTCCTTCTCGAGCTGTGCCTTCCGATCCTCGATGGCGGCCTTCGCCAGCTTCGTCTTGTAATAATTGTCGAACAGCTTGTGCAAGTCCACTGTGCCGATCTTGGTTTGCGCCTGCGCGGCTCCGCTCAAAATGGTCATCAATAAAACCGCCGGTAAAATCATCCGTAAATAGTTCTTCATAGTTAAGTTAAATGGTAAGTAAAATTTGGCGGCTGCGGCAACTTAAAACTGACGTGTGTAGCCGACGGTGAACTGAAACTGGCCTGAAGCGCCGTTGTTGATGTCGTGTGTAAGAGGGATGCCGTAGTCCAGCCGCAATGGCCCGAGATGCGGAATGTTCAGACGGAATCCGAAGCCCCAGTCGTCGTCAAAATTTCCGGAAAAGGAATAAGGCGAAGCCCCGACCGAGCCGGCGTCCATAAACAAGGCGAAGCGCAGGCTGGGACCGGATTCCTTTTCAAAAATCGGTATGCTGTATTCGGCGGAGCCAAACCAATAACTGTCGCCGCCGATCGGTTCGGGCGAGTCGGATTCGCGCGGACTGATGTTGCGGAACTGGAAGCCGCGCAGGTCGTATGCACCGCCCAAATAATATCTGTCGTAAAACGGCACGTCGGTGGATCCCACGCTTTGTGCGACGCCAGAGCGCCCGTCAAGCTCAAGCACATGACCTTTGAACAGGCCTGGGAAAAACCACTCCGTCTTGAGCGCCAGCTTGTAATAGGAAGTCTGGTCGCCAATATCAAATTCGGGGTCAAACTCGGTGCGCTGGCCGTGGTTCGGCAATTCCACGCTGTTGCGCGTGTCGAACGCCAGCGACGCGCCGAACCGATTGAACAAATGATTGCCGACTTCGTTCAATATGGCGTTCGGAATCACGACGCTGTTGGACGGGTTCAGGGAAATCCCCACATCCTCAATCGTGTAACTGACGCCGGCACTGAGATCGCCGTTGCCGAGAAGGTCTGTCAGAATAGACGGCGGCGGCAAGGCCTTTGTCAAACTCAGGCGCATTCCGGTGCGGGTCTCGTCGAAAAGGTCGTTGGGGCTTTCAAAGTCAAGCTGATGGCGGTAAAGATCCACGCCGAATATAAGTTTCCGGTTCAAAAACCACGGCTCGGTGAATTCTATTTCATAATCCTGCCGCTGCGTGCCTTCCGCCACATACAACCGCAGTTTCTGTCCGCCACCGGTGAAATACGGCGGGTGGAACAAATCAAAATTGCCCTGCGTCACCTCCGCGAAGCCGACCAGCGAATCCACCGAGCTGAAGCCCGCGCCCAGCGTGAAGTTGCCCGTGTTTTGTTCCTCTACGTTCACGACCAGGTCCTTGCGCCCGGCAATCGGCGGGTCGGTCGGCTCAGGCTGCAAATCCACCTTGTCAAAATATTGCAGCCCTTCTAGACGCTGCTTGCTGATCTTCACGCGCACCATGTCGAAGACTTCACCGGGCGAGATCGCCAGTTCACGGCGGATGACCTTGTCCTTCGTTTTCAAATTGCCGCGGATGTCAATTTTCTCAACGTAGGATTTCTGCCCTTCGTCCACCTGGAATTCCAGATCCATCGTCCCGGTGTCCACGTTCGGGATGCGCACCACGTGCATGGTGTCGCCGACATCAATATATCCCTTGGTGCCGTAAAAATCCTGGATGGCCGTCGTGTCCTTGTCCAGCCCGTCCGGCGTGAATGTGTCGCCCACGTCCATCGGCAGGTTGTTGGGGCCGAGCTTGGCCTTCGAGTGTTCGTAATCGTGGTTGGCCAGCAACCCGGTGCGGATTGCGGCAGCATCGAAAATTTTTCCGCCCGTGAACTTGATGGAGCCGACCTTGTATTGCCGGCCTTCATAAACGTAATACTGCACCGTCATCTCGTCCGCCGACGGGTGTTCCGGACTTCCGTTCTCGCCGCCTACATCCAGAAAACCATTTTCACGATAAAGCAGCTTCACGTCCTTGATTTCAAAATCCAGATATCCTCGGCTTCGGTAAAATTCCACCAGAGCATCCTTGTCGTCGTCAAAATCGTCCTGCTTGAAAACGCCACTGCCGGTGATCCACGAAAACATCCAGTGCGCCCGCGTCTTGATCTGCTTGCGCAGTTCATCCTGCGTAAAGTCAGTTGCACCGACGAAGTCCACCTCCGTGACACGGATTTTTTGCGTCTCGACAATTTGAAAAGTGACGGAGGCCCGGCCGGCCGCCTCGTCCATGGAGTCGAAATAATATTTCACCTGCGTGTCCGGGTAGCCGTATTTTTCGTAGAGCTTTTTGATCTCCTGCACGTCGGTGAACAATTTCTGCTCGTCCAGCCGTTCGCCCACCTTCACCGTGATTTTTTTCTTCAGCTTCGAATCGCTCAGCTTCTTGTTGCCCTCCAGTTTGATGCCGGTGATGATCGGACGCACCTGCACAATAAAGGTCAGGTTCACCCCGCCGTCGTCGGCCGACTCCGCCGAAACGCGGATGTTATAGAATTGTCCCGTGCCGTAGAGCGAATGGATGTCGTCCTGGGTGGAGCTCGGACGGTAGATGTCCCCCGCCTTGGCGCGGATGTTGGAGCGGATGTATTGCTCGCTAACGGCGGCCGGGCCGGCAAACTTGATGTCCACTCGGTCAATTTTCGGGCCCGAAGTCTGCGACCAAGCAATTTGCGCGCAGCCGAGCAACATCCAGATTCCAAAAAGACGGAGAAACGATTTCATCGCCTATCTGCCTTCCGGTATGTCTTCATCACTGACTTTTGCCGCGCTTTCAAATCGAGTATAGTTTTTGAGGAACGTTAAATTTACATCGCCCGTCGGGCCGTTGCGCTGTTTCGCAATCAACAGGTTCACCGGCAACCCGTCCGCTTCTTCCGCCGCCGCGCTATCTTCGTCATCACCCGCGTTTGGTTTGTATAACAGACCCACCAGGTCGGCATCCTGTTCAATCGCGCCGGACTCGCGCAGGTCCGACAGGCGCGGCTTGCGGCTCTTGTCCTTCTCCAGCTCGCGGTTCAACTGGCTCAACACCAGCACCGGAACCTTCAATTCCTTAGCCAAAGCCTTTATGCCGCTGGAAATGTCGGCGATTTCCTGCTGGCGGTTTTCTTGCGAACGCCGCGCAGTAGAATGCAGCAACTGCAAGTAGTCAATCACGAAAAACTTCACGCCATGCTGCTGGTGCAGCCGCCGCGCCCGCGCCCGCATCTGCAAAATCGAAAGCCCCGCAGAATCGTCAATAAACAACGGCGCGTTCGAGAGCTTGCCCGCCGCACTCGTCAGCTTGGGAAAATCCGACTCGCTCATGAACCCTTCGCGGATGCTCCGCAGGTTCACCCGCGCGATCGAACACATCATGCGCAGCACCAGCGCCTCCGCGCTCATTTCCAAACTGAACACCCCCACCGGCAATTTCTGCTCCAGCACGATGTTCTCCACGATGTTCATTGCCAGCGACGTCTTGCCCATCGAAGGGCGAGCCGCGATGACGATCATTTCCCCACCGTGCAAACCGTCTGTCATCCGGTCCAGATCCGCATAGCCCGTCCCCAGTCCCGTGAGCGCACCTTTGCGGCTGAAAAAATTTTCTATCGTGCTGATGGCCTTGTTGACCAAATCCTTCGTTCCCACCACCCCGCCCTGCGCGCGCGATTCGGATATCCGCAACACGTCGCGCTCCACCTCGTCCATCAGCGCATCCACCTCGCCCTCGTAATCATAAACGCGGCCGACCACCTCCGTGCAGGTCTGGATCATTTTCCGCAGAAGGAATTTTTCGCGGACAATTTCCAGGTAATAGGAAAGGTTCGCCGCGCTCGGAACCGAATCCTGAAGCTGCGACAAATACGCGATCCCGCCAATCTGTTCCAGAAGCTGTTTGTTCTTCAACTTTTGCTGGACCGTGATGATGTCAATCGCCTCCCGCGTGTTGAACATCTCCGCGAGCATTTCATAAATTGTCTGGTGCCGGAGATCGTAGAAAAATTCCGCGCCGCTGTCCTTCAACTTTTCAATGCACTCGCCCAGGCATTCGTTCGGCGAGAGCAGCGCGCAACCGAGCACTCCCATCTCTGCCTCCGGCGAATGCGGCGGCAGACGGTCAACGGACGGACGGGCATCCGCGCGCGCGGATTTTTGCCGCCGGGCTTTTTTCAAATCTGCCGTCGCGCCTGCGATGTCGGAAACGGAATCAATCATGACGGATAGCATCGCCTTTGGAGAATCTGCATCAAGCCAAAGTTGTTTTTCTTTTTCACAAAGTTATTCGCCAAAAAAATCAGCGGTTATGTTTTGTTGTTCAGCAGGCGGGAACAAAAAACCCTTTTCCAAAAGGCCTTTCCGTCCGTTCCCGACAATTATGAAATCTCCCGACAAATCTGCTCATCATTTGTTGTTATAAAATTTCGCAATATATGTGTAGCGACCGCGCACCACTTCGGCGGAGAATTATCAATCATGAAGCCAGAGTTGCGCCAGTTCATCGAGCAGGCCCGCTTTTACAAGGCGGCGGTGCTGCGGGTGGCGGAACTGCTGCCGGTCGACGACGCGGCGCTGGACGAATTAATGGCGGAGACGGTGCAGGCGGGTGACCAGAAAGCCTTCATGCTGATCATTGTGGCGGTGTTGAGCCGGGAACGGCGGGTGGATGCCCGGCATTTGGTGCGCGGGGCTGTGATGCTTCCGGGATATGCGTGGTTTCCATTGATCACCCGGTTTCATGGAGACCTTGCGGAACACTTGATGGCGGCCATCGAGCAAACACAATTATATCCGACACCTGAAGCGGCGGCGTTGCTGCTGGCGGCGGCGTGGTGTCAGGAGCACCGGGAAGGCAAACTGCCGGAACATCTCATTCCCCGCGCACGGATGCTGGCACGCCATCCGAAACTTCAGGCAGAGGCGCGGGGCTGTTTGATCACCTTGGCGCTCCAAACCAAAGACAGCGGTCTGCTGGCTTTGACCAAAACTTGGTATCTGGACGCCTCGCCGGAGAAATGGCAGTCGCTCCAGGAAACCGCATTGCGGGTTGGCAATGGCCTGCTCGAACATCGCCGCCAGGCACCGCTGGATTTTGTCTACGACAAGCCTACGAATATTCTGACCTCCGGCGGCACGCTGCGCCGCGCGGTGGCCAAGATCGGGCGCAATGAACCCTGTCCCTGCGGAAGCGGAAAAAAATACAAGCAGTGCTGTTTGGAAAAGGATCAGGAGCGCCTGCATCATTCCTCCGAAGTGGCCGGTTTGACCACGGAAGAATTGGCTGCCCAACCGGAGACACAGTTGACTTTGGAGCGCCTGAACCGGACCGACCCGTTCGTGCTGGAGCATCTGGACTTTGAAAAAATTCCCGCGGAATTGGTGGAGCCGTATGTCCTCCGGCTGTGCGGCTTCAACCTGTTTGACCGCGCCGCCGCCGCGTTTGAAAAACTGGGCTACACGCCGGAGCGGGAAACGCTCTGGATGGACGTGATGTTTTATGCCACCCGCGCCGGCCACAAGGCGTCCATTCGCCGGCTGGTGAAGCTGTATCCCGATCCCGTCAAGTTGCAGGATGAAATTTACGCTGGCGCGGCCCTGCTGCTCGCGGAGGACAACCCGGCGGAATTGATCAAACTGCTGGATGAATGCGCCGACAGCGCCCTGCAAAAAAACACGCCAGATGAATTGCAGGGCATCTCGCTCGCGTTGATGTTTTCCAGGTTCCGGAATCTAGGCATATTGGTCGGGCGCGGGGCGATCCCCATCCTCCCCCAGCGGGAGGCGGGCCGGGTTTTTGACACGATTTTGAAAACGCGTGACAAGTTGAACCTATCTCCAGACGATCCCATCGCCGACGTGCTGGACCAGCGCTTTGCCGAACAGGAGGATGATCACAAGCAGGAGTCGGCGGAACTGCGCAAGGCCCGCCAGAATCTCGACGCCAAGGCGCAGGAGGTGCAGCAGCTCAAGGAATCGCTGGCGCACATGCAAAAGGAGATTGCTCGCCGCGAACGAAAACAACTTCTCGCGCCGCCACCCGCCAAAACCGCCACACCAGTTGTGGCGGACGAACTGCCGTTGAAGGAATTGCGCCGGAAGGTGGATGAGTTGAAATCCGCGCTCAACGAACGGCATCACGAGCGGAACGATTTGCGGCGCGAGCTGCAGAAGGCGCACACCGACCTGGAAGCGCTCCGTCAAAAACCCGCGCCCGCCGCCTCCGATGAAGAGGAGCAGGATCGCGAGGATGAATTATTGCTGCCGCAGGACGTGCCGGAGGTGCATCCGGTCAGGCTGATAGAATTTCCAAAAGGGTTTCATCAGGCGCTCGCCGTTTTTCCGCGCCACGTCGCACGCGCCGCAATGATCATGATCGGACGGCTGGCGGCGGGGGAACCGGCGGCGTTCGTCGGGGCGTTGCGGCTCAAGGCCGTGACGGATGTGATGCGGCAGCGGATCGGTTCGGATTACCGGCTGTTCTTCCGACTACACCCCGACCATTTGCAGGTCATAGACCTCATCAACCGGAAAGATTTTGCCCGCCGTCTCAAGACGCTGGGCTGATTCCGCTTTCCGCCCCCTGCGCCAATCCTCTCCGCATCGAACGGGGACTTGAACCGCGTGGGAAGCGGTGAAAGGAATTTGCCGAACCCATTCCCCAGCCCCGTCGGGGCGGCATATTCCGGTGCTTGCGCACGGCCACCAAGCGGAGCTTGAAACTTGGTTTGGATTTTGGATGCTACAACTATGCCGCGCCTGACGGCGCTAGTGCTTGCGCACGGACACCTTTGCGGACGGCATTTCGGAATAAATCCGGGCAAATTGCGAAAATTGAAGTGAAATCGGTCAATAACTCGCCGCACGAGGCGATAAACCCGCCGACAGATGCCATTTTTCAACCGGCAGAGGTCATTTTCCAACTGTCAGACCCGATTTTCCGGTTGGCAGACGCGATTTTTCAATTGTCAGAGGCGATAAGTTGACCGGCAGAGGTCATCCGGCGACCGGCAGATGCGATAAATTTCCTGACAGATGCCATTTGGCTATCGGCAGACGCGATAAACCGATTGTCAGTGGTCAAAAGGCAACAGCACGAGGCGATTTTCCACTCGGCAGATGCAATCCGGCAACCGGAAGATGTCATCTGGTGACTGACAGATGCGATTTGGCGACCGGAAGATGGAATCCGGCCGATGACAGAACCGATCCGGCAACCGTCCGGAGCGAAATCTTTGCAGCCACCCGCGTCACCCCATTCCCCAGACGAGGTTGACGATGAGGAGGAATCAAAAGACATTTTCGAGGACGAGGACGAGGACGAGTAGGAATCAAAAAAACAACCTGTCAATTCCGTTTCGTGCCGCTAAACTCCGCGCCTGTTGCAACTATGAATCGCAAACCGTCCATGCTCGTGGTTTTTCTCACGGTCTTCATTGACCTCATCGGCTTCGGCATCGTCGTGCCGCTCGTGCCGATGTATAGCCGGCATTACGGCGCGAGCGGCTGGATGATCGGCGCCATCATCGCGTCCTTTTCGGCCATGCAGTTCGTCTTCTCACCCATCTGGGGAAAACTCTCCGACCGATACGGTCGCCGCCCGATTCTGCTCATCAGCACCGCCGGTGCGGCGTGTTCGTATGTGATTTTCGCCATCGGTTCGGGTTTTTCAGATCATTCGCTCGCGCTCGGGACGTTGCTGGTGTCGCGTCTCTTCGCGGGCGCGTGCGGCGGCAACATCACCGTGGCGCAGGCTTATGTGGCCGACATCACGCCGCCGGAAAACCGGTCCAAGCGGATGGGGCTCATCGGCATGGCGTTCGGCCTCGGCTTCATCTTCGGCCCGGCCATCAGCGGCGTGGCGTTGAAATTATGGGGAAATACCGGGCCAGGCTGGACGGCGGCGGCGCTGTGCGCTGCAAATTTTATCCTGGCCTATTTTATCCTCGCCGAAAGCTGGAAGCCGAACACCACGCCTGTCGCCAACCGTCCCCGATTCGCGCAATGGGGCCACACGCTCTCGCAGCCGAAGATCGGTCTGCTCATTTTGATTTTCTTCCTCGCCACGTTCGCGTTCAGTTGCTTTGAAAGCACGCTGCCGCTGCTCATCAACGACAATTTCAATCTCGGCCTCGCCGTGGATGTCGCCAACCCGGTGACCACGGTCATCTGGCTGTTTGTTTTTTGCGGTTTGATTTCCGCCTTTGTGCAGGGTGGCATGATCGGAAGATTGGTGAAGGTGTTTGGCGAGCCGAAATTGATTTGCATCAGCCTCGTGATGACCGGCACGAGCCTCGTGTTGTTGCCCTTGATCCATGGCGAAGGCCCGTTGCACTGGTCGGCGGTGTTCCACCTGGCCGATAAGCCGTGGATTGCGATGCTTGCGGTGCTCGTGCTGCTCTCGCTCGGCTCCAGCCTGTCGCGCGCGCCGTTGTTTGGCCTGCTCTCCAACCTGACGCCCGCCACCGAACAAGGCGCGACCATCGGCGTGGCCCAAAGCGCAGGTGCGCTGGCGCGAATCGTCGGCCCGATATTTGCCGCGACGCTTTACGGATTGAACGATTCCACCCGCGTGCTGCCATATCTAATATGCGGGAGCATCGCCATCCTTGCCGGATTGCTGACCGTGCGCCGGCTGCTGGCGAAATAATTTCGCTACGGCACGCTGCTGCGCTGTCCCTACCCCAGACTGTCGTCGTATTCAAATACCTAGGAAAATTCAGAATCCGATTTTTAAGACACGCTCCAAACAGGCATCATTCCGCCGGGGTTCGGTTTTGTCCGAATCGCCGGCATAATGATTTTAAAATTTTGAGCCTTGTTTGGGCAGCAGGCTGATGAGCGCCACTGCGGCTTCATGCATTTCGTAGGGCTTGGTTAGAACTTTGGCTTTCAAATCCTCCAACCGTTTCAGAACCGGGTCTTCGAGATAGCCGGAAGCAAGCACCGGGCGTATGTCCGGCCAGCGCACGGCGACCTGTTCGATAAGGTCGGCGCCGTTCATGCCGGGCATGCTGTAATCGGTGAAGAGGATGTCCACCGCGCCATTTTCCTTTTCCAAAAGTTTCAACGCCTCGCGTCCCGAGGCGGCGACGAGAACGGTGAGACCGGTCGTTTCAAGAAAGCTTTTTGCAAAGTCGCGCAACAAGTCTAGGTCGTCCACCACCAGCACCCTGCCCTTGCCACAGGGCAGGACGTGCTCGGCCGGCCGAAGCTTCGCCGTGAGATTTTCAATGGCGATGGGAAAATAAAGATGGAACGTGCTGCCGCGGCCGGGTGCGCTGTCAACTTCCACAAAACCGCCGGCCTCCTGCATGATGCGATGCACGATGGAAAGTCCGAGCCCGGTGCCGGCCTTTCCCTTGGTGGTGAAAAACGCCTCAAAGAGCCGCGGCAAAACGTTTGGCGGAATGCCGCAGCCGGTGTCCGTAACGCTGCAACGGGCAAATTCATTCCCAGCCGGCGCAGAATGACGTTTTGCGGTTTCGGCATTCAACTTCACCACCGAATTGGTGATGGTTAGCGTGCCGCCATCGGGCATGGCATCCTGGGCATTGACACAAAGATTGAGCAGTGTCTGCGTGGCCCGGCTGAACTCAATCTTCACCGGTATGGCCTCCGATGACGCCACAATTTCAAAATTCACATTGGACCGGAGCGTGCGGCGCGCGAGCTG
>Ga0181534_10002911_pt1 | contig 10326 bp, 9 predicted proteins | sample PEATcosm2014_Bin_37_FD_119758 | JGI IMG/M metagenome (GOLD analysis project Ga0181534, IMG submission 119758) | Peatland microbial communities from MTU Mesocosm Facility, Houghton, MI, USA - PEATcosm2014_Bin17_10_metaG | ecosystem: Environmental > Terrestrial > Soil > Wetlands > Peat | place...
AGCCGGGGGCCCGAGGTGGCGATAGGATCATTACGGAGCTACAAGAACAGCATTCTCGGGAGGGAAGCCATGCACGAGGTTGATGACCTCATCCTGATCAGCGTCGACGACCACGTCATCGAGCCGCCCGATCTCTTCGTGGGGCATCTCGATGCCAAGTACCAGGACCGGGCGCCCAAGCTCACCCGCAACGCCGAGGGCTCCGACGTCTGGACCTTCGGCTCGGTGGTCATGGAGACGGCGGCGCTCAACGCCGTGGCCGGACGGCCCAAGGAGGAGTACGGCCTCGAGCCCCAGAGTCTCGACGAGGTCCGACCGGGCTGCTACGACGTGCACGAGCGGGTGAAGGACATGGATGCCGGGGGCGTGCTGGCCTCGATGAACTTTCCCTCGTTCCCCACCTTCACCGCACGGGTCTTCGCCAGCGACGACGCCGACCTGTCGCTCGCCCTGGTGCGCGCCTACAACGACTGGCACATCGACGAGTGGTGCGGGGCCTACCCCGAGCGCTTCATCCCCATGGCCGTACCGGTGATCTGGGACGCCGAGCTGACGGCGGCGGAGATCCGCCGCACGGCGGCCAAGGGCTGCCACTCGCTCAGCTTCACCGAGAACCCCGCCGCCCTCGGCTACCCGAGCTTCCACGACGACTACTGGGACCCGGTGTGGAAGGCGTGCTGTGACACGGGCACCGTGCTCTCCATCCACCTCGGCTCGTCGGGCCGGCTCTCCATCCCCGCCGTCGACTCCCCGCCCGATGTGATGATCACGCTGCAGCCCATGAACATCCAGTCGGCGGCGGCCGACCTCCTGTGGTCACGGGTGCTGAAGAACTTCCCCGACCTGCGGGTGGCCCTGTCCGAGGGCGGCACCGGATGGGTGCCGTACTTCCTCTCACGGGTGGACCGGACCTTCGAGATGCACCACGCCTGGACCCTCCAGGACTTCGGCGGTCGTCTCCCCAGCGAGGTCTTCCGTGAGCACTTCCTCACCTGCTTCATCAGCGACCCGGTGGGCATCCAGTTGCGCAACGCCATCGGCATCGACAACATCGCCTGGGAGGCCGACTACCCGCACAGCGACTCCATGTGGCCCGGGGCCCCCGAGGAGCTCGAGACCGAATTCACCAAGAACGACGTCCCCGACAGCGACATCGAGAAGATGACCCACGAGAACGCCATGCGCTGGTACTCGTTCGACCCGTTCTCCATCATCGCCAAGGAGGACGCCACGGTGGGCGCGCTGCGCCGACGGGCGGTGGGCCACGACGTGTCCACCATGGCCCGGAGCACCAGGATCCGCACCGCCGACGAGAAGCTCGAAGGCTTCCGTGTCCGGGCCCGACGGGCCGTTGCCGCCGCCGGCTGAGCCGATCGCACCGCAGCGCCGGACCGGTGGCGGTCGGTGCCAACGAGGAGAGTGTCCGTGACCACGGCGAAGCGGCAGATGTCCATGGTGGGGTTCATGCAGGCGGGGAGCACGACGGTGTACGCCGGATCGTGGCGCCACCCTGCCACCGAGCACGGATTCCTGGACGCCTCCTACTACCAGAAGCTGGGCCGCACCCTCGAAGAGGGCTGCTTCGACATGATGTTCTTCGACGACCGCCTGGCCATGCCCGGCATCTACGGCGGCTCCGTGGCCGACGCCGTCCGCCTGGGAGCGCGGCCGGTCAAGTTGGACCTCAGCATCGTCCTGGGCATCGTGGCCGCGGCCACCGAGCGGATCGGTCTCGGGGCGACGTACTCCACGACCTACTACTCGCCCTTCCACGTGGCCCGCACCTTCGCCACCCTCGACCACCTGTCCGGTGGCCGGGCGGCATGGAACATCGTCACCTCGGTCAACGACAGCGAGGCGCAGAACTACGGCCTGAAGGAGCACCTGGCCCACGATGCACGCTACGACCGGGCCGACGAGTTCCTCGAAGTGGCCACGGGCCTTTGGGACACCTGGGAGGACGATGCCCTGATCCTCGACCGGGCCAGCGGCACCTTCGCCGATCCCGACAAGGTCCACGAGCTCGACTACAAGGGGGAGTGGTTCAGCTCCCGAGGGCCCCTCACCGTGCCCCGGTCGCCCCAGGGCCGCCCGGTGCTCCTCCAGGCCGGGTCGTCGGGCCGTGGCCGCGACTTCGCCGCCCGCTGGGCCGAGCTGATCTTCACCGGCGACCCGGGCCTCGAGGTGGCCCGGACGCACTACCAGGAGCAGAAGGAGGCCATCGCCGCGGCCGGGCGCGACCCCCAGGCCGTCAAGATGCTGCCCATGGTGTACACCGTGGTGGGTGAGTCCCATGCCCATGCCGAGGAGCGTGAGGACCTGTTCCTGCACTCGCTGGTCGATCCGCAGGCCTCGCTGTGCCTGCTGTCCGAGCTGATGAACTACGACTTCTCCGGGCTGCCGCTCGACGCCCCCATCACCGACGAGCTCATCGGCTCGGTCTCGGGCATCCGGGGCCTGGTCCAGAACCTGAAGAAGCACATCGGTGGGGACACCGTGACCCTCGCCGACCTGGCCGGGCACAGGGCCACCCTGCTCCAGGGCCCGCGCTTCGTGGGTACCGCCACCGAGGTGGCCGACCAGATGGAGGAGTGGATGGAGGCGGAGGCGTGCGACGGGTTCACCGTGGCCGCCACCCACACGCCCGGCGCCTACGAGGACGTCGTCCGCCTGGTCGTGCCCGAGCTCCAGCGCCGGGGCGTGTTCCGCGACCGGTACACCGGTGACACCCTGCGCGACACGCTCGGCCTCACCCGGCCCGCAGCGGTGCAGCATGCCTGACGGGGAGGGTCCGCTCCACGGCATCCGGGTCGTGGACGCGGCGACCCTGGCCGCCGGACCGCTGGTGGCCACGGCCATGGGCGAGTTCGGTGCCGACGTCATCAAGGTGGAGCAGCCCGGCGTCGGCGATCCGTTGCGCACCTGGGGGGACCGGAAGGGCGACATCGGTCTGGTGTGGAAGTCCATGAGCCGCAACAAGCGCTGCGTGACCCTGGACCTTCGCCAGACCGACGGCCAGGACCTCTTCCACGGCCTGCTCGAGGTGAGCGACGTGCTGGTCGTCGGCAACCGGCCCAGCGCCATGGCCCGGTGGGGGATCGACTACGAGTCGGTCCACGAGCGCCATCCGCAGCTGGTCATGCTCCACGTGAGCGGCTACGGGCGCGGGGGGCCGAAGAGCGACAGTCCCGGCTTCGGCACGCTGGCCGAGGCCATGAGCGGCTTCGCCCACCTGACGGGTCAGCCTGACGGGCCCCCGACCCTCCCTCCGTTCATGCTGGCCGACGGCGTGGCCGCCCTGGCCGCCACCTATGCCGTGATGATGGCCCTCTACCACCGGGACGTCCACGGTGGCGGCGGGCAGTTGGTGGACGTCAACCTCATCGAACCGCTGGCCCGCCTCATCGAGTCGTCCACGCTGGCCTACGACCAGCTGGGCACCATCCCGGGCCGGGTGGGCAACCGCTTCGACGCCAGTGCCCCCCGCAACGCCTACCGGACCGCCGACGACAAGTGGCTGGCCATCTCCAGCGCGTCGCCCACCACCGCCGCACGCGTCTACCGGGCCATCGGCCGCCCCGACCTGGCCGAGGACCCCGACTACGTCGACTCCATCCCGCGTCAGCAGCGGGCCGGCGAGGTCGACAAGCTGGTGGCCGACTGGGTGGCCACCCGGACCCTGGCCGAGGCCATGGCCACCTTCGGGACCGCCTCGGTGGCCGCCGCGCCCATCTACGACGCCGAGCAGCTGCTGGCCGACGAGCACCTGGCTGCCCGGGGCACCTTCGTCGCCATCGACGACCCCGACCTCGGGGCGATGACCGTGCAGGCCCCGGTGGCCGTCCTGACCGAGACACCCGGGCGGATCGCCCACCTCGGCCGGTCGCTCGGCGCCGACAGCGATGCTGTCTTCGGCGACCTGCTCGGCATCGACCCGGACCGTCTGGCCGCCCTCCGGGCGTCGGGCGTGATCTGACCCCGTTCCCCGAGGAGGTAGCAGTGCCAGCACCCCGCGCCCGACGATCCGAGTTGGCCACACCGGCCAGCAGCGAGCGGATGTGTGAGAAGGCGGCCAGCTCCGGTGCCGACCTCGTGTTCTTGGACCTGGAGGACGCATGCGCCCCCGTGGTCAAAGAGGCGGCCCGGGCCACGGCGGTGGCCGCGCTGACCTCCCAGGACTGGGGGCGCACGGTCCGCGCCGTCCGGGTGAACGGCCTCGACACGCCGTGGTGCCACGGCGACATCATCGAGGTGGTCACCGGTGCCCGCGAGTCACTGGATGTGCTCATCGTGCCCAAGGCCCGCTCGGCGCGGGACGTGTGGTGGGTGGATGTGCTGCTCACCCAGTTGGAGACCAAGCTGGGCCTGACCAAGCGCATCGGCCTCGAGGTCCTCATCGAGGAGGCCGAGGGACTGTCCAACGCTCCTGAGATCGCCCGGGCCAGCGACCGCCTGGAGGCCGTCATCTTCGGTGCCGGGGACCTGTCGGCGTCCCTGCGGTCACGCGTGGACGGCAACTTCGACCCCATCAGCGAGTACCCGGGCGACTTCTGGCACTTCGCCCGGGTCCAGGTCCTGGCGGCGGCCCGGGGCGCGGGCATCGACGCCATCGACGCGCCCCACCCGGCCTACCAGGACCCCGAGGGCTTCCGGCGATCGGCGGTGCACGCCAGCCTGCTCGGCTTCGACGGCAAGTGGGCCATCCACCCCGACCAGATCGCCATCGCCAACGAGGTCTTCGCCCCGACGGAGCGCGAGGTCGCCGAGGCCATGGCGTCCATCGAGGCCTACCGCCGGTCGGAGGCCGACGGGGTGGGGGCCATGGGCCGGGACGGGAAGCTGGTCGACGCCGCCCACATGCGACTGGCCGAGAACGTGCTGTACAAGGCGTCGCTGGCCGACGGAAACGGAGCAGGAGGACGGGGGAGTGGTTCGACGTGAGTGGTGACGAGAAGACCGGCTACCGGGTGGTCCAGTGGGCCACCGGCAACATCGGGACGCGCGCGCTGCAGGGGGTGCTCGGGCACCCCGACCTCTCGTTGGTCGGGCTCTACGTGTACTCGCCGGACAAGGTGGGCCGGGATGCCGGCGAGCTCGGTGGCCGCGCTCCCACCGGGGTGCTGGCCACCGACGACATCGAGGAGATCCTCGGGCTCGGGGCCGACTGCGTGCTCTACATGCCCCGGGCCCTGGATGTCGACGAGGTGTGCCGGCTGCTCGAATCCGGCTCCAACATCGTCACCACCCGGGGCGAGTTCCACCACCCGGGGAGCATGGACACGGGAATGCGGGAGCGCGTGGAGGCGGCCTGCCGCGCCGGGGGCACGTCGATCCACAGCACCGGTAGCAGTCCCGGGTTCATCTCCGAGGCGGTACCCCTGGTGCTGACCTCCATCCAGCGGGAGCTCGAGAGCCTGGTCATCGAGGAGTTCGCCGACCTGTCCATGCGTGACTCGCCCGAGCTGCTCTTCGACCTGATGGGGTTCGGCACCGACCCGAGCACCTTCGACCCGGGGCGTTGGTCGCACGGCGAGGCGAGCTTCGGTCCGTCCCTGCGGCTGATGGCCGAGTCCGTCGGCCTGCCCCTGGATGCGGTGGAGGCCACCGGCGAGGTGGCCGTGGCCCGCCGCACCACAGAGATCGTCGCCGGGCGCCTCGAGGCGGGCACCGTCGCCGCCCAGCGCATGCGGGTCGACGGCCTGCGTGGCGGTCGTCGCCTGCTCTCGTTCATGGCCAACTGGTACTGCACCGACGATCTCGAGCCGGCCTGGGATCTCGGACCGACCGGGTGGAGGCTGACCGTCGCCGGGGATGCCCCCTTGAGCATCGACATGCGGTTCGACTTCCCGTTGGAGGAGATGGGCGCCTACACCCCGGGCTACACGGCCAACCGCGCGCTCAACGCGGTCGGCGTGGTGTGCCGCTCGGCCCCGGGCATCCGCACGACGGTGGAGCTGCCCCAGGTGGTCGCCACCCTCCGGGACCCCGTGCGTTGAGGCCCCTGCCGGAGCTCACGCCGGCGGTGTTCCCTCCGGTGTCCTGTTGCTCCAACGCCACCGGCCCTGAGCCGGCCGTCGCCCTCGGCCCCGGGCCGGTGGCCGCCCTCTTGGTCAAGGCCCCTCTCTTTTTATGAAAATCATCCATTCACATGGACAAAACACCGTTTTCAAGGTAACTTCATCGGTCGGCGTCGCGGCCGGCGGCGCCGCGGGTCGCTGAGGCCACCGAGCACGGGGGAGTGGAGAACACCAATGTTGCTGGCGCTGAGCTCCGACCAGGAGCTCTTCACGGAGACCACGGCGAAGCTGCTCGACGAGCTCGTGCCCGTCGGTGAGCTCCGGCGCCTGCGTGAGGACCCGGTCGGCTTCGACCGGCGGTACTGGAGCCGGGGCGCCGAGTTGGGATGGACGTCGCTGCTGGTCGACGAGGACCACGGCGGGGGCTCCATCGGGGAGCACGGCCTCATCGACCTCACCCTCGTCGCCTACGAGTTCGGCCGCCACGCCGCCCCCGGCCCGCTGGCCGTGGTCAATGTGGTGGCGGCCACCCTCTCCGAGACCGGCCACGGCGACGCCGGCGTGATCGACGGCCTGGTGTCCGGGGCCATGCTCGCCACCTGGTGCCTGGGCGAGCCGGTCCCCGGCGACCGCCTGGGATCACTCGCCCTCGACATCGCCCTCGACGGTGGCGAGGTGGTGCTGAACGGCACCAAACGCCCGGTCGAGTCGGCGGCCGTCGCCGACCACCTGCTGGTCACCGGGCGCACCGGTGAAGGACTGACCCAGGTGCTGGTCCCTGCCGGCGCCAGCGGGGTGTCGGTCAGCCCCATGGAGTCGGTCGACATGAGCCGCCGGTTCTCGGTGGTCAGCTTCGAGGACGTGCGGCTGCCCGCTACCTCCGTGGTCGGAGAGATCGGGTCGGCCGACGCCCAGGTGGCCCGCCAGCTGGAGTGGGCGCTGGCCGTCACCTGTGCCGAGTCGGTCGGTGCCATGCAGACCGCCTTCGACATGACCGTCGAGTGGGCCTTCGACCGGTACTCCTTCGGCCGGCCCCTCGCCTCCTACCAGGAACTGAAGCACCGCTTCGCCGACATGAAGACGTGGCTCGAGGCCGGGCACGCCATCAGCGATGCCGCCACCCGGGCGGCGGCCGAGGGGTCGGCCGGTGCCGCCGAGCTGCTGAGCACGGCCAAGGCCTTCATCGGCGACTATGGCAGCGAGCTCCTCCAGGACTGTGTCCAGATCCACGGCGGCATCGGGGTCACCTTCGAGCACGACCTCCACCTCTACCTGCGCCGCCACACCCTCGATCGGGCCCTGTTCGGCACCCCGGCCGACCACCGCCAGCGCCTCTGCGACATCGTCGAGGCCCAGGAGGAGGTGGCGTGAGCGCCGACCTCGAGAGCCTCGAGGACTTCCGGGCCCGGGCCCGGGACTTCATCCGGGCCAACCTGCGTGCGGCCGACCCCGACCAGATGGTCGGCCCCCTGCGCAACGAGCGCACCGACGAGGAGGAGCTGGCCGCTGTGGCCCGGGAGCGCCAGGTCCAGCGCATGCTGTTCGATGCCGGCCTGGCCGGCATCTGCTTCCCGAAGGAGTACGGCGGCCAGGGGCTCACCCGCGACCACCAGCGCACCCTCAACCAGGAGCTGGCCGGCTACGAGTACCCGTCCCGGCTCCAGGCCCCCACCTTCTCGCCGTGCGCGGCCGTCCTGTTGGACTTCGGCACCGAGGAGCAGAAGCAGGCGCACATCCCGGCCATCCTGCGGGGCGAGGAGATCTGGATGCAGTTCCTCTCCGAGCCCAGCGGAGGGTCGGACGTGGCTGCCGCGCTGACCAGCGCCGTCAAAGACGGCGAGGAATGGGTGCTCAACGGCTCCAAGATCTGGACCACGGGAGCCTGGTGGTCGGACTGGGGCCTGTGCCTGGCCCGCACCAACTGGGACGTGCCCAAGCACCGGGGCCTCACCGTGTTCATCCTGCCCATCCGCCAGGCCGGCCTCGACGTCCACCGGATCGAGATGCTCAACGGCTCCAAGGAGTTCTGCCAAGAGTTCCTCACCGATGTCCGGGTCCCCGACTCGGACCGGGTGGGCGACGTGGACGACGGATGGACGGTCGGGACCCGGTGGATGTTCCACGAGCGCATGCTCACCAACTCAGCCCTCGTCACCATCCCGGCCGGGATGAGCCACGGCGGGGGCACCAGGGCCATGACGGCGGTGGCCCGGGATGCCGGACGCCTGGACGACCCCTACGTGCGCGACCTGGTGGGGGAGGCCCGGATGCTCGAAATGGTCGACCGCCACCTCCGACGGCGCGTCGGGGAGGGCATCGCCACGGGGGCCATGGCCGACCAGTCGGCGGCCATCGGCCGCCTGTTCGTGGGGACGGCCACGGCCCGGATCCGGAGCATCGACTTCGAGATCGCCGGGGCGGCCGGCGCGGCCTGGACCGCCGACGACGGGGAGCTGGCCTTCGCCGGACAGGACTTCCTCATGCGCCAGGTGTCCTGCATCGGGGGCGGCACGACCGAGATGGCCCGCAACGTGATCAGCGAGCGGGTCCTCGGCATGCCCCGGGAGCGCTCCCAGGACAAGGACGTGGCCTTCCGTGACGTACCCCGCAGCGCCACCACCCGCTCATGAGCCCGGGCCGCACATCCCTCCGGTGACGGTCGGCTGAGCGTCCCCCTGTACCCCTGCCCACCAACCACCGATCACGGGAGAGCGCCATGCCCGCACCCAGGCCGACCATGGGCCGCTGGTTCGAGGAGCTCGAACCGGGCCTGGTCATCGACCACGCGGTGACCCGGACCATCACCGAGGCCGACAACACCCTCTTCTCGGTCCTCACCATGAACGCCCAGCCCCTCCACCTCGACGAGGCGTTCGCCGCCACCACCGAGTTCGGCACCCGGCTGGTCAACAGCCTGTTCACCCTCTCGCTCCTGATCGGGCTGTCGGTGTACGAGACCACACTCGGGACCACGGTGGCCAACCTGGGGTTCGAGGAGATCGCCTTCCCGACGCCGGTGATCCCGGGCGACACCGTCCATGCCCAGACCGAGGTGGTCTCGTCGCGCCCCTCGGCCTCCCGGCCCGGCCAGGGGATCGTGGTCTTCGAGCACCGGGCCTTCAATCAGAGGGACGAGCTGGTGGCCCGATGCCGGCGCTCCGCCCTCATGTCCCGCCGCCCGGCGTGAGCAACCGCTGGCGGAGCGTCCTGTTCGTGCCGGGCAACCGCCCCGAACTGGCCGCCAAGGCCCCACGGTCGGGGCCCGACCTCGTGGTGCTCGACCTCGAGGACGCCGTGCCCGCCGCGGCCAAGGACGCCGCCCGGGCGTTGGTGGACGAGTCGGCGGCCGCCCTGGCGGGGACCGTGCCGGTGGCCGTGCGGGTCAACCCCCCGGGCACGCCGTGGTTCGTCGACGATGCCGCCGCACTACCTCCGGGGCTGGACGCCGTAGTGGTGCCCAAGCTCGACTCCCCGAGCGCCGTGGAGGAGGTGGCCGACGCCCTGGCCGGTCGCCCGGTGGTGGCGGGCATCGAGACGGTGCGGGGCGTGGCCGACGCCCGCGAGGTGCTCCGGGGACCGGTGGTGGCCTGCTACTTCGGGGCCGAGGACTACGTGGCCGACCTGGGCGGGGTGCGCACCGACACCAACGACGAGGTGGCGTCGGCGCGTGCGTGGGTGGCCATGGCGGCCCGCCTGGCCGGTGTTGCCGCCCTCGACATCGTCACCCTCTCGTTCGGCGACGGGGAGCGCTTCCGCCGCGAGGCGGCCGAGGCCCGGGCCCTCGGCTACGTGGGCAAACTGTGCATCCACCCCGCCCAGGTGGTCCTGGCCAATGAGGCCTTCCGTCCCTCCGCCGACGAGGTGGACTGGGCCCGGCGGTTGCTGGCCGCCTTCCGCGGGTCCGGGGGGACGGCCGTCGGGTTCGAGGGGCTGATGGTGGACGAGGTGGTGGCGGCCCGGGCCCGCGCCATCCTGGACGGTGCCGGTGTGGACGGTGCCGATGGGGACGGCTCCGGTGAGAGCCGGTGACCGATGACCCCGAGGTCATCTGGCGACCGCCGGCCGATGTGCGCCGATCCAGCGTGGTCGGCCACTACCTCGACTGGCTGAGCCGGGAGCGGGGCCTCGACTTCGACTCCTACGCCGAGCTGTGGCAGTGGTCGGTGGATGATCTCGGCGCCTTCTGGTCATCGATCTGGTCGTTCTTCGACGTGCAGGCCTCGGCCCCCTACGACGCGGTGCTCCGCCACCCGTCCATGCCCGGCACCGAGTGGTTTCCCGGATCCCGGCTGAACTACGCCGAGCGTGC
>Ga0181534_10002912_pt1 | contig 10325 bp, 7 predicted proteins | sample PEATcosm2014_Bin_37_FD_119758 | JGI IMG/M metagenome (GOLD analysis project Ga0181534, IMG submission 119758) | Peatland microbial communities from MTU Mesocosm Facility, Houghton, MI, USA - PEATcosm2014_Bin17_10_metaG | ecosystem: Environmental > Terrestrial > Soil > Wetlands > Peat | place...
CATCGCGAAGAAATTCGCGCAGCTCTTACAGCTTGAGGCGGAAGCACAAATTCCCCGCCGGCGAACGGCAAAACATCTTTCACGAAATTGCCACCCGGCAAAATTTGGCTGGTGACGGCCAGTAAGAGGTGATTGTTGGCGGCGGCGACGCTCCTTGGGCGTCGTTCTTCGGCGGTCACAGACCGCCGCTGCCACCCGCACGGTGCGGCGATGATCAGGAACTCAATGCTTGCGTTCATGCCGGCGCCGCTTCCACGACGGGGACAATTTGATATGAATTGCCCAAAGTTCCATCAGCCCGCTGCAAATTTACGGGTTGATAGGTTGTATCGCGCTGGCAGCGGATGCCGACACTGTTGCCCACGGCGGCATCGTTCGACACCGTGCGCGTTCGGGGAGCCAGCCAAAGCAGGCTCCAGGATTCATGAATGGTGTCCAATGCCACCAACCCGTCCGGCGAGCCATATTCGGACACAAAGCCGGCGTCCAATTGCAATCCGAGATCCACTGCCTTGCCGAGCATCCAGGCTAAAGTGACATCGGATAATCCGGTTTCCGGGTATCCGCCGCCCACGTCACAATGGACGCCGGCAAACCACACCTGCTCCAAAACCTGTCCGGGAACCGTCGGCGCGGGCGGCTGCCACAACGTGGGGGGAAATTCCTGCCGGCGCTCGTCAATCGCCAGCGCCTGATACGCGTTCAACACATCCGGATGCAAAGCCGTGTCCAGAAAAGCGTAATCCTTCTCAATCCCGCCAAAGATGGCGGGAATTCCCAAGGCCCCAACGGTATCCCAGACGCCGACCATTTTGATTTTGGCATCGAACAGGCCATATTTCGCCTCAAAGGCGGCACGTTGATCTGTGTTGCGATAAGCCTGGAAGGCGTCGTTCACCAGATTATCGTCAAAATTTCCCGACGGCAGGCCGCAGACGGCAATCATTCCCGCGAGGCTGCGCGCCGTATAGGCGCCACGGCTGAAACCAAAGAGGAAAAGCTCATCGCCTTCGTCATAGACATGCGCAATTTTCGTATAGCCATCCTTGATTTTCTGGAACAAGCCATCGCCAAAAGCCCCGGCGGTCAGTTTATCCAGCGGCGTTCCATCCGATCCCACGCCGTCATCGTAATAGGCGATCTGGCCGGAAGAAATCGGAATGGCCTTGAACAGCCCGTAGACATTGGTCGCGCTTTCCGGATCATCCCACGTGCCATCGGCGCAAAAAATAATTCGCTTGCTCATAATGTTCCTGTGATTTTGAACCACCGTTTCCAGTCGGTTTTTTAAGCCGGCCACCAGGGTTTGGCAAGCGTTAAATGACCGTCATGCCGTCATGGGGAAAAAATCCCGCTTCACGCCGTGGTCGTGATAAACCGCGCCGGCGGCCTCGTCTTCGGGCAGTAACGTGATGCCCGCGCCGGGGATGAACGGCTGTAGCATCCCGATTGATGGGACTTGGCCGGAACATGCGCGCACCGGGCCTCGCTCAACGCGAGTGCAAATGAGTTGATATGTTTCATGGTGTGAATCGAATCGTGTTCATAATCTCAAAGCGACCGCTTGCTTTTGCATCCATGGTGGCCGCCGGCAAAGGCTGGTCGTGCGTGGGCACCTACGGCATCATCCCGATCGTCCCCAGCCACGTCTCCACCAGTTGGGGCCAGCCCGTGATCGGCAGCTTCGTGCGCCGCAGCCCGAACCCATGCCCGCCCTGGGCGTATAAATGCATCTCCACGGGAACCCCGGCCTTCTTCAATCCAATGTAATAAACCAGCGACTGCTCGACACCATCCACATGGTCATCCTCCGCCTGTAACAAAAATGTCGGCGGAGTATTATGCGTAACCGTAACATTCGGATTCAATTTGAGATCTTTACCGTCTTCACCGTCGTCCCACAGATGTCCCGGATAACACGCTATCGCAAAATCCGGGCGGCAGCTTTCTTTGTCCGCCGCGTCCACCGCCGGATACAAACGCCTGTCAAAATGCGTGCTGACGGCCGCCACCATGTGCCCCCCGGCGGAAAACCCGATCACCCCAACCTTGTGCGGATCAATCTGCCATTCCGCTGCGTGCAGGCGCACCAAACCCACCGTCCGCTGCGCATCTTCCAACGCCATCCGCGACGTCCCAAACGCCTCCCGTTTCAGAGTCGGCACGCGGTATTTCAACAGCACCGCCGTGACACCCTTTGACGTCAGCCAGTCACAAATCTCCGTGCCTTCAAGATCCATGGCCAGACAATTGTAGCCTCCGCCGGGAAACACAACTACCGCAACGCCGCTGTTTTTCCCCTTTGGCGAATAGACCGTCATCGTGGGCTGTGAGACGTTGCCTGCCACCATCCATGACCCGCCGCCAGGCGACAACACGTTCGTAACATACTCCGGCCCCGGGACAGGTTGCGGATCAGGCACCGCCCCGGGCCATATCGGCAATTGCGCGTGTCCCGGCGATGGCTGCCAGACATTCGTCTGCGCGTTTTGCCCGCGGACAGAATGCTGAAATCCAAGGCAAACCATTGCCAGCGTGAACAGAAATTGACTCGTGTTCATGATTTCAAAGTTTTCGCATCAAGTCTCCCAAGTTGCATGGGGCAAATTTAACGCAAAGACGCAAGGATTGGAAATTTCCTTTTCTTCAACCGGCTTGGGGTTATTTTCGACGGACATCATTACTGATTCCATGACGAAACATTTGAGCCGGGGCGCTCTCATCCTTGGTTTGTTATCAACGCTGGGGCTGGCTGCGTGTTCACACCGGCAACCGGCAACGCGCGCGGATGTCCTCAAGTGGAACCTCGCCACGTTGACGAACAGTTACGATGCCTCCGGTCACAAGAATCCGAAATGGGACAAGGATGCAACGGAAGCCATGACGGAATTTGCCCGGACGAAAACCGCCTCCGATGATGAATTGGAAATCCTGTTTGATCTCGCCGGTGACGCGGCGGACGACGCGGTGCACGCCGGTTGCGATGACCCGATGGTCAGGTATCTGTATGTTCGCTATGCCTCGGGAAACAAGAATCGTCCGTTCCCGGAGCGGCAGGAACAATACCGTTCGGCGGCCGGCGGCCTGGAGCAAAGCGGGTATCCGCCCATCCGGAAGTTTTATGCGAACGTGGAAGCGGCGGAAATCCTCTGGCAGCAACGCGACACCAATTTATGGCCGGAAGTGCGCGACTTCCGGTCAAAGGCGCTGGCGGATTTGAACCAGGCATTCCAGGACAAAGCTTTGCCGGAAACGGAGGCGTATCAAGCCGCCGATGCGCTGTTCCAAATGCTCTCGCGCAACACCCATGAACTGACCAATGCCTATGATTCAATATTCGCAACACTGTCCGGCAATGACGCGAAATCGGCCGCCGCCCAACTGGTCAAGGCCGACTTTTACCTCATGTATGCCTGGCGAGGGCGCGGCAATGGCAGCGCCGACCAGGTGACGGACGAAGGCTGGCGTTTGTTCAAGGAGCGGCTGGCCATGGCCGAGCAGGCATTGAACAAGGCATGGTCGGAAGATCCTTATGACGCGCAGATTCCCACGCTGATGATTTCCATCGCCGAAGGGCAGCAGAAGGAACGCCCGGAAATGGAAAAATGGTTCCAGCGCGCGATGAAGCTGGACCCGGACAACTATCAGGCCTGCCGCGGCAAACTGCATTATCTCCTGCCCCAATGGTATGGTTCCCGCGACGACATGCTGGCCTTTGGCCGCGAATGCGTGGCTTCCACGAACTGGGGCGGACATGTGCCGTTGATACTGGTGGATGCGCACAGTCAATTCTCCCGCACGCTGAATGCGGATGACCGCCAGGCCTATTGGGGATTGCCCGATGTCTGGCCCGACATCCAGGCGGGCTACGAAAGGTTTGCCCAAACCAGTCCCGATGCCACCCGGTTCCGTTATCCTTATGCCGCTTACGCCTTCCGTTGCGGCCAATGGCAGGACTTCCTTGACCAGATCAAAATCATCCGCAAGAACGACGATGAACCGGATTACAACTACTTTGGCGGCAGGGAGGCGTTCGATAAACTGGTGGAACTCGCAAACCAGAAGTTGGGAACAACCCCGCCAACCCCGCCAGCTCCAGCACCATGATGCGTCACTTCTGCCCGTGGACGGAATGCTGAAAACCAAGGCAAACCGTTGCCAGTGCCACCAGAAATCGAATCGCGTTCATAAAGTGATGGCCGCACCGGGGACGACCGGCGACGATTGATTGGACGTGGCGATGTTTTTCATTTTCTACGGCAGCGTTGCCGGCACGATTGAACCATCCGTTTTACTTTCCGTCACATCTTGAAACACCACCGCCGGACGCGCGTCCGGCAGCTTCGTGCTGAACTCGACGTTGTGCAACGTGATGCCTTTGACGTGACGGGCAAACATGCCGTAGGCGGGCAGCTTGCCTCCAAACATGTTGATCTCGGGATAAGCATCTTGCTTTTCGGGAATGCCCGCCTTGCCGTCCGGCTGCCCGCCACCGGCAAGCCGGAGCTTGATGTTCTCCAACACCACCGCTTCCACCGGATGTCCGGGAATGCCACTGATCAAAATCCCAATCTGCTGCGCGTTGGTGGCGGAAATGTTCCTGATGCTCACGTCGTGCAATTCGCCGGGCGGACGCCTGGTGTCACCCGGCTGGAAAGTTTTAAGCCGCGCGCCGAGCCGGAGCATGATGGGAACAGTCACGCCGTCCATCGTGATGTCGGAGATCACCACATCGTGAAGGTGCGCGCCATCCACGGATAAAAGCTTGATGCCGCCGAGGTGGGTGTCATGAACCTTGCATAGACTGACGTGGATATTCTCAAAATCACCGAGCGATTCCGTTCCAAGTTTGATGGCGGCGCAACGGCTGGCAAGCTGGCAGCCGGTGACGGTAATTTTGCGACAAGGCAGCGCGCTGGTCGTCTTGAGGCAAATGGCGTCGTCGCCGGTATCGATGTCACAGTTGCTGACGCGGACATCCTGGCTGGAATCAATATCAATGCCGTCGTTGTTCGGCAGCCCGCGACTGCGAATCGTCACGCGTTCGGCGATGGCGTTTGTTGATTGGAAAAAATGCATCGTCCACGCCCCGCCATTCCGCAATTGAACATCGCGAACCGCAACATCCTTGCAGCGCACCCAGCGGATGAGAAACGGCCGCACGGCGAATGATTGGCCCTGCGCCGCCCTCACGTCAGCGCCTCGTCCATCAATCACGCCGCCTTCGATGCCTACGCGCTCCGCATCCACCGCCGTGATCAGGGCAAATCCGCGTGCCGCACCGGTCCCGTCGGTAAACGGATCAATGTTGCGGTAATCGGCGGCGTTCGTGCTGCCAAGCAATGCGGCGTCTGTGGCCAGGCGCAACGTAACACCGTTCCGGATCTGAATGGTTCCGGTCACGAAGCGTCCCGCCGGGATCGCCAGCGTGCCGCCACCGCCCGCGCTGCACGCATCAATCGCGCGCTGGAGCGCAGCCGTGTTGAGCGTCACCCCGTCGCCCACCGCGCCAAAATTAGTTGCCACCAGCACGTCATCCTGCGACCGCCCCGATTGATTGGAAGTGGCGGGAACAGGCGCGCACCCGGCCACGCTTAATGCGAGTGCAAACATCAAAGACTTCATGGCGACTGATTTGACCACAGATGAACACCGATGAACACGGATTTTAGCTTTCAACTTTCAACCATCTGACATTCATTTGCCAAGGTTGATCGTCTGGCTTTTGCCATCTAGCAGCCCAGAACGATTGCCATGTCCCACAATGTGTGGATCCAGATTCCGGGCGTCAAACTATGCGCCCACAGGAACACGCCCGAATACAGCGCGCCAATGACAAAATATTGCCAGAACATCCGGCGCGCACCCCATAATCCGTGAATCATCACGAACGCGATGCCCACCAATATCACCGCCAGCCATGACGGCACGCCGTTCCCGTGAAGGGCGCAAATGCCGAATCCCCGATAAACCAGCTCCTCGCAAACACCCGCCGTCACGCACAGGAACAACCAGAACACGCGTTCGCCCAGGGTGGCGGGCAGCATCAGCCGCATGATTTCCGGAAACTTTGATGCGCGGTTGGCAGACGCTGATTGCCGCAAAAGCACCACCACGGCGCCAATGACGGCAAACGCTCCCAGCATCAGCGCGAATTGGGATGCCGGCATCTTCAAGCCAACATCACTTAATTGCCCGCCAGCCCGTCTGACGAACAGGACGACCAAGCCGGCGCTGGCCCAATGCAAAAAAGCGATTGAACCCCAGAACGGAAAGAAATGGCGATGGTCGCGCTCCTTGAACAAACCCTTGGTCCACGGCATGAAATAATTGCCAAGGTAAAGCACCGGGAACCCGATGAGAACCACTCCCACCTGCCACCATGGGAGGCTGATGCCTGCTGGAAAATGTTCGGGCGTTGGCATCAATTTATGGACCCCTTTAAGGGCACCACTATTTCCAACTCAAAACATTATCCTTGTTGGCACCTTGGTTGGCGGCACTGCCTAGATCAATTTTCCCATCCGGCCCGGCGGACCAGACCATGACCTTGCCGCGATATTGGAAATTGTCCGCGCTGTTGTCGGGATTGATCAAACCGTTGAGACCTCCGGTGGAAACCGCCGACAAACTGTAAAACGCGTCTTTGCACATTTCGTCATAATTCAAATCCATGGTGATGACGTAGGGATTGCCCCACGGGTCGCGATAGACCAAATCTGTGCCGACGCCCGGCGAACTAATGTCGCCCGACATGTGTGCGCTCAGGAAAATCGTCTGCTGTGGGTTTTTCTGGTAATTGGTGTTGATGGTCGGCGTGGAAGTGCCCGGATAATTGGTCTGATCCATCAAAATGGCGATGACCTCGGAGTTGTTCGTTTGATAATCTGCCGGAACGGGACTGGGCCAAGTGCTAGTCGGAGTATTATAGATGCCCCCATAAGTGAAATCAGGGTTTGCGGCGGCCTGGGCTGCGGCTGAAACCGGGAAGCGGCCATAAGCCGAATCGTAGGCTTGTATAGCCGTGGCGATGTCGTTGGCTTCCAGCTTGGCCTTCGTTTTCTTTGCGGAATTCGTGACGCGCGACAAAACCGGCAGCAGCATCGCCGCGAGAATGGCGATGATGGCGATAACGACCAGCAGTTCGATAAGGGTGAAGGCCGCGTTGGAACGGCCTTCACCATTTACAGTGAATTTTGAATTATTGTGGTCTAGCTTCATAAAAGCGATATGGGTAATTGCTTACCACAATATCCACGAAATTTGTGCTTCCGCCAGTTAAAAATGTTTGACCGATGTTTGTCCATGTCGTGAGGTCGCTTGACGCACATGGGCAAACCGGCATATTGGTCGGTCCGGTAATCGTAAATTGAAAACCGTTGGTCGTCATCATTGGCGACAAAACGGAAGCCGTCGCCACTGCTGCTGTTCGCCGTGCATTTCTTCCGTCCTCCGGCCACGAACCACACGCAATCGGCGACGTGCCGGCAAAAGCATAAACATAGCAAGTGGCGGTATCCCCATCAATTGATTGCACATAAATGGTTCCATCAGGTCCGATTAAAGGAGAATTTAGAGCTTGGGGCCCCGTTTGATTTGACCAGTTGATTTTCCCATTGGGAGAAAAGGAATAAAGCGTTCCATCAGCATCCGCCAAAATTATTTCTCCATCCGCCGCAATCGCCAATGAACCGCTTTTCCAGTAGATTCCGTAGTAGTTGGTTGGTGATAAATTATTTATCCATTTGGGGACGCCGGGCGTTGCGTTAAAAGCAAAAAGTAGGTTGGTTGAGATAAAAGCTATTGGGTAGGTTTGGTAAGAGACTGTTGATGAGTTGGCTTCAACATATACTGTTCCGTCGTAACCAACGACGGGATGCCAATTAAAACCAATACCTGTATTTGCATAAATCCACTTGAAGCTCATGACGCCATTGGTAACGGGTGCGTTGGGATTGATAGCGACAAAATTCGTTCCGATGCCATAATAAATTGTTCCATCAGGACCAATTGCAGGGCCGGTAGCGCCTCTACCTCCTATTGACTCGCCACTAAGCGGGCTAGTATGCCAAAGGAGCATCCCGTTGGTCGCGTTCAACGCGTAAAGGCCAGTGCCCGATGTGCCCGCGTCATTTACCTCAGAAGAAGTCAACTCATTGACGTAAATCGTTCCGTCCCGGCCAACGGCCGGAGCCGCGCCCGAAAAAAGTTGGGCACCGTTTGTTAACACAAATATCCACTTAATGCCAACATTGATGAGCAAATAAGGATAGAGGCCCGTATCAGTATAGTAATTGGTTTTGCCAAACGCATTGGTAAGGGCGTAAAAAAATGAAACGTCGGAATTGGGATTAAGACTCCCTACATAGTTTTCTCCACCAATATAAACAGTTCCATCAACGCCAACAGCGGGCTGCGCCCCTCGAAAAAAAGAAACTGGGGGCGTGGCGCGAAAACTCCACAGAACTGCGCCATTTGTCGGGTTGATTGCGAAAAATGAGTCGCCGGACAGCGAAGCATAAATGGTCCCGTCGGCTCCAACCGCCGGAGTCGTTCCATCTCCGGACCAATAACGATCATTGGCAAACCATTTTGTAAAGTCATTCTGGGAAGGATAATTTGCATCATTGGTGCTGACAGTAGAAGTGTCAATGGCTGACAGAATTTGGTCATTCACAGCATACAACGTCCCATCTGGTGCTAGTGATAACGAAGCAACAAGGGGTGAGCTAGGCATCGCCAAATTCCATTTTAATGTGATGTTGGTTGGATATGTAATTACTGGCGTTGGGTTAAAACCCGGATAAAAGTCGTAAGTGTTTGTGCCACCGTCGCCGTTGTTCGTAATTCCGGGTGGGAGTAGTTGTGCTTGAATGTTTGAGGTCAGGCAGCAGGCGAGAACGCAACCTCCTATCAGTTTTCCAATGATTTTTACCGTGGCTTTCATGGCTTTATTTTTCTTTTTTGGTTGTTGAATCCGGGCCTTGTTTTGCCCGGACTCGAACCTCCAGCCATGACCTGAAGAAGAGGATGCGCGCCCAGCGCACCCTCTCCGAGGCCACTACCACGCGGCCAGTTCAAAAGCACACCGGGACGCGCGATTGCTCGCGCGTCGAGGGGAACTTTGAACTTTGAAACTTGTGGTAGTGTTTCGGAGAGATTCGAGTCCTCGCAACGCAAAGACTCATGCCAAAAGTGCAATCAAACTTTTGGCTATGTAAAAGAACTGACGCTGTATTAAGACAAGGGGCTTGCAAAGACAAGCCTTGATTTAATAAAAACTTCATATGCCCTGCGGGCGAGTGGCATATTCCGAGGATGTCGCTCCTGACGGAGCTTGATTCATTTTGTGACCGCAATCTACAAGATGTCAGCCCTACGGGCTTGAAAAATCGGTGTCCATCCGTGGTTAAAAATTCAAACGCCAATGGCCCCAACCGTCCATCCCAAAATGAAAACCGGAAAAGAGTTCCCGTCCGCCTGCATCCGCTTTCATGTGATTTCAGCGCGACAAGTCAGATTTCCGTCATCGCCCAGCCTCGTGCGCCGCGCCCTGTGAAATAATGCCCCGCGCCAAGGCTTCCCATTGTCTCCGCCGCATTTCACAGGGCGAGCCCCGCGCCCCGTCGCCCCTGCGGCATTCGGAATGTGCGACCAGCCCGCCCGCGCTCGTCCCAACGGGACAATCCGATAATAGCCCGGCGTTTCAACGCCGGGGTGCTTGCGCACGGCCACCATGAGTCCCGCAGGGACGGCAGAACGAACGTCACAATGTTCCCGCCATGTCCCTCCATTTCATCCGGCAAACCTCTGTCGTCCCTCCGGGACTTGGGATGTTTGCGGATTCATCCCGGCGTTGAAACGCCGGGCTGTTGTCACCACGTCGCTCCGCGACTGGCAACCGCCAATTGCCCCTGCTGTATTTGGAATGTGGTTGCAGCGTCGAGCCTGCGGCTCGATTCCTTACGGAAGGCCACCATCGGCGCACAGCACCGACACCACATCATCCAATTGCCCCGACTCCGGCATGTTTTGCCGGGACTCAACTGTTGCTTTTTGACCACTCAACGTTATCGTTATTATTGCATTTTGAGGAAAATCGGCCTTAAAACTGCCATTTTTGGCCATTTTCCTTCAAAGATCGCGTCGAGAAGTTCAAAGGTTTCGTCGAAAAGTTCAAAGGTTTCGTCGAAAAGTTCAAAGGTTTCGTCGAAAAGTTCAAAGGTCTCGTCGAAAAGTTCAAAGGTCTCGTCGAAAAGTTCAAAGGTCTCGTCGAAAAGTTCAAAGGTCTCGTCGAAAAGTTCAAAGGTCTCGTCGAAAAGTTC
>Ga0181534_10002914_pt1 | contig 10325 bp, 9 predicted proteins | sample PEATcosm2014_Bin_37_FD_119758 | JGI IMG/M metagenome (GOLD analysis project Ga0181534, IMG submission 119758) | Peatland microbial communities from MTU Mesocosm Facility, Houghton, MI, USA - PEATcosm2014_Bin17_10_metaG | ecosystem: Environmental > Terrestrial > Soil > Wetlands > Peat | place...
AAACATCGGTCTGTCCTCGCGCTTCTACTTGAATCCGAGCCGCATTTTGCTCGCGGTCGGCTCTCCGGCCGCCAGGCGGATCGTTTGGTGCGGGAACCACTTGGGCCCAGACATTCGCGAGCGACGTGGCTCCCAACGCCGCAAGGAGGACCAAAAGCCCACGCCCCATGATCTCTTCCGACCACGCCGTCCAGACAGGCCAGCCGTAGCAGACCACAACAGCCCCATCCAGAACCGTTAGTAATACCGCGATGATGAGATAGCCTGTCCGCCGCTTCACCTGGGCCTCCTCCAATGCAGAGACAGCATGAGACGGCATCAAAACTCGGTCAAATTTCTATTTGTGGGTGTGGCTTTACCCTGCCCGATTCAGTCCACGATTCCGGCCGGGCCGAAAGCGAATTGCTCTGGCTTCAATCCGAGGAACGGTAATGGCTAAGCCGTTCGGGCAAGTCGGTCGCGGACTGCCTGGACTGACCTCGGTTTGCGACCGTTGCCGCCGGTTGGTAGGGCTTCCACCCATTGCTCTACTACTTCAGGACGGTAGCGTACTAGCGGACCCACTTTCACATACTGTGGTCCTTCTCCGCGAAGCCGCCACCGTCTCAAGCAAGCCAGGCTGACGTGGATCTTTTCTGAAAGTTGGATTTCGTTCAACAGTGATTCCATTGTTTTCTCCTTGTGGCTGGCAGCCGGGGGCCGAACTGACCGAGAGGCTAACCCGAGGTCGGTTCTCGGTCAATTCGACCCGCACATCCCGGTTGCTACGCGGAGGGGCCCGCTTTCGAGGCAGAACCCAATTGGGAGTTTCCCTTTCGAGAGGCGATGATGGACTCCACCGCTTCGCGCTTCGCCTTCATCCGAATATGGCTGTAATGACGAAGCATCTGGCGGTCGACATGCCCAGCGATCTCCATGATGGTTTCGTCGCCGGCGCCACTCTCGGCCAGTTCTGTGATAAGGGTGTGCCGGTTATCGTGCCACCGGCCTTTCACTTTCGCGTTCGTGCGGGCGGTCTTCCATGCTGTCTTGAACGAGGTAATGTGCCGCATCGGGTCCGAGGGCCTCGGCTTACCCCAGGGAAAGACATACCACTCTTCCCTGATCTCGCCGAACCGCTTGCGATATGATGCGCGATGGTCGATGAGCGCCTGGTAGACCTCGGAGTTCAGAGGAACGATTCGACCCTCCCCGGCTTCGCTCTTCGCTCGGCCGACTTTGACAGTTTTCGCGACGAAGTTGATCTGGCCCCAGGTAAGGGTCTTGATCTCGGTATCTCGCAGACCTCCGTTGCGGGCCAGCATGAAGGCCGGGTACATATGGGGGCTGCTTGAGCTCTTCGCTTTGGTTGCGAGACTCTCTGTTTCCTCGCTGTCGAATGCTTTGCCGATGCTCTTGTGAACGGTCAGCTTTAGCTGCTTGGTCTTCTTGAGATGAGCGCGGATCACTTCGCCCGGGTCTCCCAGCATCTTCAGAAGAAACCGGACCTCTTCATTGATCGACTTTGGCGCAGCCTTCTCACGGAGCCTGTCCTCCTGGTAACGGAGAACCGAAATCTCGGTGATGTCGGCGACGATCTTCGTGCCGAGAAGACGGCTGACGTGTCCGAGCGCATACTCGGCAAAACTCGCCGACCGGTAGCGGAGTCGGTAGCCCGTCAGGTATTCGTCGATGATCTCCTCAAGAATCCGAACACGGTTCTGCCGAACCTCTTTAAAATTGTTGTAGCCATCTTCGAGCGCTCGTCGGTGTTGGCGCTCGGCGTCTTTCGCGACGGTTCGCGATGTCGATTTGGTCGGTTCGTCGATCCGTTCGCCGGCGAAGCGAAACCGGTACCACCAATACTTTCCTCTCTGATAAGTTGCCATTCGGGACTCCTGTCCTGTCGGTGAGCGCGCCGATGTAGGCGCGCGACTGAAGGTTCAGGCGAATGCAAAACTCGATCAAATTTCAGGAGACCAGGCAACACGCAAAGGCGTGGTGCAGGGCTTGCGGCTGGAGGTCTGGAGTCGGTCTATCCAGGGGGGCCACAACATAGGTTCCGTTGCTATGGGTTAGCATCCGTTTTGAAAGGGAGTGACGACAAAATTGACTACAATCGGGCCAATTTCGTGTCTTTCTGCTGCTTCCTATTGCTCTAAGTTGTTGATTTTATTGGCTCCTCAGGTAGGACTCGAACCTACAACCCTTCGGTTAACAGCCGAATGCTTTCCTTTCCTATCCTCTTTTTAAGGGCTGTCCAGGAGCCAAAATCATCATTCCAAAGCACATTATCTTCATACGGCACATCCAGTAGGAATCTGACCAGCTATTAAGCTGGCGTCCCCAACAAGGATGCGGTAGCGAAGGTTTTCCATCTCCATTAATTGATCGAATCGATGCAAGCTTAGGCTACGGGAGCGTGCCTTCAGTTGCAGGATAACTTCTCTCTCAGGCCATGTCGCCCAGTCAATCGCAGTAGAGAATGCTCTTCCCTGTTCTTCCGCCAACTGCCGACGACGGTCACACTGCTGTCTGAATTTGGCGGGATCCAAGATGCGACGCTGCAAATCAATAGCGACGTCAACATCCCCCAACCTATCCGCACATGACAGCATGCTTCCAAACAAAACGGCGCTCCTGACTTTAAACGCATATTCTTTCGAAGCGTTTACCGCATTCACGCGATCCACGAACTCTCGTAGGACCCGCTCTGCCGTTCCTCGAGAAATAGGTTTCGCAGCAGTTGCATTCGCAAATGCATGACCTCGCGTTGCTACCTGGAACGCTGCTTTATTTCCAAAGGGATCTGTGGGCTCAATAAGTTCGAGCGCGACCAAATCGTTGATGAACTCTACCGCCTGCCTTGGTTTGAGTTGCATAAAGCTCCCAGCTGCAGAGTGCATGAAAAAACCGCCCTTGAACCTCCTAAGAAACCCGCGCACCTGCAATGCAGAGTGACCCGCGACAACTTCTTCCTTCGTGATTCGCATTCTGTTGACGCTCCTCTCAGGTCATGATTGGTAGAGACCGAGGATTCTTCCTGGGGCATACACTATCGCGGGTACAAAGCCGGCCAAGAACCAATTACCTTCAAATCCCAGACGGCAGCTACGCTCTTCTCGCCACGAGAAATCGCACTGTCACGGAACGGGATACCTCTCCTTCAACCAATGAGCTGTTTTGTGTGGATCGAAAAGGACTGCATTGACCTCCTTGAATTACGGAATCTCGGCGCTGCCCGCCATTTGTAGATCTGCAGCGACGAGTCCCCAGGAGCCGAGAGATGTCCTGCACCCGCAGTGTCTCCTGCTTTTCGCTTCCGACATCCCCAAAACTCATGAGGCTTACAATCTTGGGGGCTCCACCTTGGCGTCACCATTGATGTCTGAACTCCTGCGCAGAATGAGCTGAATCAAGATTTCGGTCAAACTTGCTTCGGTCGCACGCAGAACTAAGCAACGCAAGCCGCGAGCGAGCCGTTGCTCACCTTTGCGATCGTGTCTTTCGGTCGGATCCTCGTGTCGAATGCCTAGAACACCGGGTGAAATCGCCAAATATTCATTTGATCGCCGACCCGTTTCGAAGCAATTCATAGGATGAGAATCCGGCAATCTTGAAATCCGGTCAAATTCCGCTGCGGAATGGGTGCTGGCCTTGGAAATTTGACTGAGATTCGAATCCATCCTAAACACATCAGTAGTTGGACAACCGTCCACTCAGGAGGTCTCTTGAGAAATCCGGCTCCCATGCGCAAGGCTCCTAGCTTTGAGAGAGTATTGGGCTCGGCCATCAGCACCCGGCTAGAGCCGTATCAAACAGTGAATAAGTCGCCGAGCATCATGGACGACGTGACATTTATCCGGCTGCCTGAAGTGAAGGCGATCACGGGACTCTCGAAAACTAGTCTCTACGCACTGATTAAGGAAAAGAGCTTTCCCGCGCCTGTCCGCCTGGGACCGCGCGCAGTCGCTTGGGTGAAATCCGAGATCAGGCAATGGGCCGTAGAACGCGTACAGGCATCGCGTTCAGCTGCTTGACTCCGCTCCGCGCCTTCATGGGTTCGCCGGCTTTAGCAGATCGCGACGCTTGTCGAGGAAATCCGCCCGGACCTGCGTTGTGAGGGCATTGCCTAAGAACTCGCGGCGGAGCTGGAGTAGCGCCGGACTCGCAATCACCCGATTCATTTAGGCTGCGCTTCCCCTGAACGGCAATAGCTTTCCGCCTCTTTGAGTTCGCTCCAAGAAGTTCGCCCACTCTTGCATCATCTTGGCTCGCGGGTCAAGGTAGAGTGCGTGGTTGTAGGCGGCACTAACAGCGTTACGTGGAGCGTGGGCTAGCTGCAATTCGATATGTTCATGCGAGTAGCCTTGCTCGTGCAGAATGGTGGATGCCAGGCCTCGAAATCCGTGCCCAGTCATTCGGCCCTTATATCCCATGCGCTTCAAGGCTCCAAGGATAGTGTTATTGCTCATGGGCTTTTTGTTGCTTCGATCCCCGGGAAACAGCCACTCACTCGATCCAGTCAGCAAGCGCAGCATTTCCAGCACTTCGATTGTCTGCGAAGCGAGGGGAACTATGTGTGGATCGCGCATTTTCATTCGTGCTGCAGGAATGTTCCAGCGGGCGGCATCCATGTCGAACTCTGCCCATTTGGCACCGATCAGTTCGCTGGTGCGGACAAACGTTAGCGCCATGAGCTTCATCGCTAATCGGGTGACATGAGTTCCCTGATACACCTCCATTGACCTCAGCAACGCCGGAAGATCTTTGGCGTCGATCCGTGCAAGGTTTGTCTTGTGGGTTGGTCTCAAAACATCGGCTGGCCGAATCTCACTTGCCGGATTACGTTTCGCATATCCGTGGGCAATTGCGTAGCGAAAGATCTGCCCGACATTCTGCATGGCCCTCTTGGCCAGATCAGCGGCGCCACGGCCCTCGATCATTTTGACCATGGTGACCAGTTCAGGGGCTTCAACCTCAGTGATGGGGCGCGCACCAAGCAGCGGCAGAATATTTGCGTCCATGCGCCTCCGCGTCGCGTCGACGTGCTGCGCGCTCTTCTCAGCACGCCAATGATCAAACCAGAGTCCTGATATTGTTCGGAAGGAATTCTCGGCTGCGACCTTTTCAGCGGTCTTTGCTGCTTTCCGCTGTGCCATCGGATCAAGGCCGGTAGCGAGCAGCCTGCGAGCCTCGGCGTGGCGTTCCCTGGCTAGTGCGAGAGGCACATCCGGGTACTTGCCAAAAGCCATGAGCTTTTCTTTTCCTTCGTGGGTATATGCCCATCGCCACAGTTTTCCGCCTGCCGGGGTGACCCAAAGGAAAAGGCTCCCGCCGTCGCTCATGCGATACGCTTTCTCCTTTGCCTTGGCCCTACGAATCTCCACATCTGTCAGCGGCATTTCAACCTCCTAAAAGCACCGCCGCTGAAAGTACCCCCCAATCGGAAGAAAGATACCCCCCGAAGTACCCCCGCAGCGTCTGGCTTCCATAGTACCGCTTCGAACGGTAAAATCCACAGAATCCCTGTGCCTATTGGGTTTTATTTGGGATATCGCACTTCTTCGAACTATATAGAACTAATCTTTGGTGGGCAGTGAGGGACTTGAACCCCCGACATCCTGCTTGTAAGGCAGGCGCTCTAACCAACTGAGCTAACCGCCCACACGGCGGCTGAAGCCTAGCAACTTCTCTTATCATAACAGCGCTGAAGCCGATTGCTTTTATCGAAAGCAATTCGGCCAGGAGGCATAAGCGCCTCCTGACCGAATCGTGATCTGAATCCCATACGACGCCAGCATCTTGGCTTCGGATTTTTCCTTCAAGATCAGGCAAGGTCGAAGCGGTCGAGGTTCATCACCTTTGTCCAGGTGGCAACAAAGTGGTGAACGAAGGATTGCTGCGCGTCGGCGGATGCATAGACTTCCGCAAGGGCGCGGAGCTGTGAGTTCGAGCCGAAGACGAGGTCGACGATAGTGCCCGCATGCTTGAATTCACCGGTTGCCCGATCTCGCCCTTCCAAGACTCCTTCGGCAGTCGTTGACTTCTCCCACTTCGTATTCATGTCGAGGAGATCGACGAAGAAGTCATTGGTCAGCGTCTCGGATCGCGTGGTGAAAACCCCGTGCTTGGAGTGCCCGTAGTTTGCACCGAGCGCGCGCAGGCCACCGATCAGCACCGTCAATTCGGGAGCGGTGAGCGTGAGCAGATTTGCCTTGTCGATGAGCAACTCGGCCGCTGCTGCCTCGTGTCCTTTGCGGATGTAGTTGCGGAAGCCATCTGCGACTGGCTCCAATACGGCGAAAGAGTCCACATCAGTCTGCTCTGGCGTTGCATCCGTGCGCCCTGGCGAGAAGGGCACCTTTACAGTGTGGCCAGCCTTCTTTGCTGCTTCTTCGACGGCTGCCGAGCCGCCCAGAACAATCAGGTCGGCAAGCGAAACCTTCTTTCCGCCGGACTGCGCCGAGTTGAATTCCTTCTGGATCGCTTCCAGTTTCACGAGTACCTTGGCCAGTTCCGCCGGCTGGTTCACTTCCCAGTCCTTCTGCGGCGCTAGGCGGATGCGCGCCCCGTTGGCCCCACCGCGCTTGTCGCTACCGCGGAAGGTTGAAGCCGATGCCCAAGCGGTGGTCACCAGTTGGGAGATGGAAAGTCCGGATGCCAGAATTTTGGCCTTCAGAGCAGCGATCTCCGGCTCACCGATCAGCTCATGATCCACTGCGGGAATCGGATCCTGCCAGAGCAGCGGCTCCTTGGGAACCAGCGGGCCAAGATAGCGCGAGACGGGTCCCATGTCGCGGTGCGTCAGCTTGAACCAAGCCTTGGAGAAGGCTTCCGCGAACTCGTGCGGATGAGCGAGGAAGCGACGGGAAATCTTCTCGTAGATCGGGTCCAATCGCAGCGATAAGTCGGTCGTGAACATAATAGGAGCGTGCTTCTTCTTGGGGTCGTGCGCATCCGGCACGGTACCGGCCCCTCCCCCGTCCTTGGGCGTCCACTGTTGAGCGCCTGCGGGACTCTTGGTCAGCTCCCACTCATACTTGAAGAGATTTTCCAGGTAGTCGTTGTCCCACTTCACGGGGTTGTCGGTCCATGCGCCTTCGAGGCCGCTTGAGATCGCATCAACGCCGCTGCCCGTGCCAAAACTGCTCGCCCAGCCCAGGCCCTGCTCTTCGATTGGCGCGCCCTCTGGTTCGCGGCCCACGTACTTGTTCGGATCGGCTGCGCCATGCGCCTTGCCGAAGGTGTGACCACCGGCGATCAGGGCTACGGTCTCCTCATCATTCATCGCCATGCGCGCAAAGGTCTCGCGAATATCCCGGGCTGCGGCAATCGGGTCCGGGTTGCCGTTCGGCCCTTCCGGATTCACATAGATCAGGCCCATCTGGACGGCGCCGAGAGGATTGTCCAACTGACGGTCGCCCTTGTAGCGTTCGTCGCCCAGCCACTTGGTCTCAGGACCCCAGTAGACGTCCTCTTCCGGCTCCCAGATGTCCACACGCCCGCCACCGAAACCGTGGGTCTTCAATCCCATCGAATCCAGCGCCACATTGCCTGCGAGAATCATCAGATCGGCCCAGGAGAGCTTGCGGCCATACTTCTGCTTGATCGGCCAGAGCAGCCGCCGCGCCTTGTCCAGGCTCACATTGTCCGGCCAGCTATTGAGCGGAGCGAACCGCTGCGCTCCCCGGCCTCCGCCTCCGCGGCCATCGGCAATGCGATAGGTGCCCGCGCTATGCCATGCCATGCGGATGAAGAACGGCCCATAGTGGCCGTAGTCCGCTGGCCACCACGCCTGCGAGTCGGTCATGAGGGCATGGAGATCCTTGATCACGGCATCCAGGTCCAGGCTCTTGAACTCTTTGGCATAATCGAAGCTCTCGCCGAGGGGATTGGAGAGCTGCGAGTGCTGGTGCAATATCTTCAGGTTCAGCTGATCGGGCCACCAGTTGGCGTTGGTTGGGGTTCCAGCTACTGTGTGCTTGCGAGCGCCGCTCGAAAACGGGCATTTTGCTTCGTCTGACATCGTTCTCTCCTTTGGAGCGTCGCCAGTTGGAATCATGCACTCTGGCATGGGCGCAGCTCCGTCGTTTCCCTGTGCTTGGTTTTCTGTTGATGATCGATGTAAATCTTCTGTCTCAACGTAGGTCTTCGGTACTCTGATGCGCGAGGCGTCGTTAAGTTGCCCGGAGCAATCATACGCCCACTCTGTGAAGTTAGCCCTCGCATGGCGATAAGTAAAATCGATTGTTTCTACAATTACAATCGTTATTATCTATACTTTGATTGGGAGCGCCAAACAGATGAATTTGCAGGAATTGCGCTATCTGGTCGCTGTCGCCGAATACCGGCACTTTGGGCACGCGGCGGAGTCGTGCAACGTCAGCCAGCCGACGCTGAGCGGCCAGATCCGCAAACTGGAGGAGGAACTGGGCGTCACGCTTCTGGAACGCACCAACAAGCGCGTCTCCCTCACCCCGGTCGGCAGCCAGATTCTCCTCCACGCCCAGCGGGCCTTGTCTGAAACCGCGCAGATGGAAGCCGTAGCCCGCGCGGCGCGCGATCCCCTGGTCGGCCCGTTGCGGCTGGGCGTGATTCCGACGCTTGCGCCCTACCTGATGCCGCTGATTCTGAAACCGTTGCGGCTCTCTCACCCCGGCCTGACCATCGAGCTGTGGGAAGACCAGACCCGCGCGTTGCTCGACGGCCTGCGCCATCACCGGCTCGATGCGGCGCTGATCGCCAGCGCCGAAGAAGCCCCGGAGATCACCGAGATTGCCCTGTTTGCCGAGCCGCTCCTTGTTGCCCTGCCGCCCGACCATCGCCTCGCCAGTTGCACCGCCGTAGCCGAGGATGAGCTGGCCGATGAACTGCTGGTTTTGGCCGACGGCCACTGCCTGGCCAATCAGGCGCTGGCTGCCTGCAACGCAAAGGCCACGCCGGGCGGCAATGGCCTGCAGCGCAATCTGCGGGCAGCGAATCTGGAGACGCTGGTCAATCTGGTGGCCGCCGGCTACGGAGCGACACTGATCCCGGCGCTCGCCGTCAGCTCTCTCGGGCAGCGCGGAATCGCCGTCCGCCCACTCTCCGGCGCATCCTCACGCACTGTTCGGCTGGCCAGCCGCCCCGGCTTCCCCCGTCCGCAGGCGCTGCGCGCGCTCGAAAAGGCAATCCGCAAAGCCGTGGGCAAGGCGCTGGGCCCGCAATCGTAGCTATTTCGCCTGCCCGCATTCGGCGCAATTCTGCTACTCTTCAAAGCATTCCCGCGGAGTGAGGAGCAAGGGCCGGCTGTATGGAAAAGATCGAGAAGACGGTTTTCATCAGCTATCGCCGCACCAACGTCCCCTGGGCGCTGGCCATCTTCCAGAATCTTACTCAGTACGGTTTCGATGTCTTCTTCGATTACAACGGCATCGCCAGCGGCGATTTCGCGGGCGTGATCCTCGGCAACATCACGGCGCGGGCGCATTTCCTCGTCCTTCTCACCCCTTCCGCGCTGGAGGGTTGTGGCAAAACGGGCGATTGGCTGCGCCGCGAGATCGAGACTGCCCTCGACAGCAAGCGCAACATTGTGCCGCTGATGCTGGAGGGCTTCGACTTCGGTTCGCCGACAATCGCCAGTCAACTCACAGGCAAGTTGGAAACTCTCAAGCGATACAGCGGCATGACCATTCCGCCGGAGTACTTTTTGGAGGCCATGAGCCGCTTGCGCGACAGGTTCCTGAATGTGGCGCTGACAGCAGTGCTGCATCCGCCATCGCCTGCCGCTGTGGAAGCCGCCACCGAGCAGAAGGCCGCCGCCGTCGCGGCACCGGCTGTCCAGGAAAAGGAATTGACGGCACAGCAGTGGTTTGAGCGCGGGTTTGACGCCGCCGACCCTGACGAAAAGATTCGTTCTTATACAGAGGCAATCCGGCTTAAACCGGACTATGTTGAGGCCATCATCAACCGGGGCGTTACGCGGTACTCCAAGGGTGATCCAGATGGTGCACTTGAAGACTACAATCTGGCGTATCAACTCAATCCCATCACCCAGAAAACCTCCACTTTTCAGGACGGTACACGGCGCGGCGGCACCGGCGTAGAGGATGCGATCAAGAATCACGACGAGACAATTCGGCTAATACCGAAATCCGCAGGGGACTTCAAAAACAGGGCTACTGCGCGCCTTGCCAATGGTGACGTCGAGGGCGCGCTCCAGGATTCCAACGAAGCAATCCGCCTCAAACCGGATTATGCCGGTGCCTTCAACAGCCGGGGCAATGCTCGCTGGGCCAAAGGCGACCTTGAGGGCGCGATCAAGGATTACGACGAGGCAATCCGGCTCAAGCCGGACGAGGCAG
>Ga0181534_10002915_pt1 | contig 10324 bp, 8 predicted proteins | sample PEATcosm2014_Bin_37_FD_119758 | JGI IMG/M metagenome (GOLD analysis project Ga0181534, IMG submission 119758) | Peatland microbial communities from MTU Mesocosm Facility, Houghton, MI, USA - PEATcosm2014_Bin17_10_metaG | ecosystem: Environmental > Terrestrial > Soil > Wetlands > Peat | place...
CTGGGATACCCCGAGGACCTGGAAGTGGAGTTCCCCTCCGCAGCGGGGGACGGCACGGCGGCAGGCGGCATGCCGGTCAGCGGCACGAGGGCGGGCATCACGGTGGTGGAGACCTTCCGCTGCCGCCATCTCAATGCCGAAAGCCTGGCGGAGACCCTGTCCCGGACCTTCCCCACCCTGACTGTCTTTCCGGGGCCGCGGTTCAAGTCGCCTTCGGCCACCGGCCAGGTTGATGGCAGCGGCGGCCCCTCCCTCGGCGGATCCTCGGGCAGCAGCTTCTTCTCCAGCAGTCCATCGTCCGGTCCGGGCGGGTCGAGCTTCTCCGGCGGCGGTTCCAGTCCCATGGGCTTCGGCGCGCCGGGCGCCGGCGGCGCCGCCGTCTCGGACCCGCTGCGCCGGCTCGACGTCGTGCTCGTGGGTGCCCCGGATGAGGTCCGCCGGGCCATGGCCTTCGCCCGGCAACTGGACAGCGGCCGGCAGCAGGTGAAAATCAATGTCCGGCTGATGGAGCTCAACGACACCAACAGCCAGGACCTGGGGATCATCTGGTCCATGCCGGGGGAGCCGGGCGGGCCGCCCGTGGTCAATTTTTCCGAGCTGCCCAACCCGGCCCTGGGCAACCCCAATGACCCCAACAGCCTGGAAGCGAACCGGGGGCTCAAGTTCGGCGCCTTCGCCCACTCCCTGGTGGGCGCCAACCTCACCGCCCAGGCCGACAAGAACCTGAGCAACGTCAAGACCTTGGCCAACCCCACCCTGCTCGTGCTGGACGGCGAGCGGTGCTCCATCCTCATCGGCGACCGCCTGCTCTATCCCCGGCAGAACGGGGTCAACAGCGTGGGCAACCCCACCTTCGACATCGCGGAATTGAAGGTGGGCGTGTACCTGCAGATGGCCGCCCAGATCGGGCAGGACCAGAACGTGATCCTGTCGGTCTACCCCCAGGACTCCTTCGTCAGCAACTACGTGACCTTCAACGGCACCTCGTACCCCGAGGTGTCCACCCGGGAGGCCCAGACCACCGTCCAGCTCCACAGCGGGGAGACCCTGCTCATCGGCGGGCTGCACCTGGACCAGGATTCCAAGACCTCCACGGCCATCCCCTTCCTGGGCGCCATCCCCATCCTGGGCCACCTGTTCGGCGGGCACAGCAAGTCGAAGACCACCACGGAGCTGGTGCTCATGATCCAGCCGGAGATCCTGGACGCGCTGGGGCCCCAGGGGACCTCCTCCATCACGCCCGCGGCCGGGCCGGACCCGGCGGATCCTTAGCCGGTCCTGGTATCCTTGGGCGGGACGCTCATCCAGGGCGCCCTGCCCGTTCTCCTTCCAGGCCCGCCCATGTCCCGATCCACACCCGCCCCTCCCGTGTCCGGTGCCTGGCAGGATTACCGCAACCGCAGGCGGCTGCTGCTCTGCACCGCCCTGGCCGGGGCGGCCGTGTTCGCGCTCTGCATCTTCGTGGCCCGGGCCCGGCACTCGGTGGGGCCGTTCTACTGGGGCCTGGCGGTCCTGGTGGGCGGCATCGCCTGGGGCACGATCCCGCTGGCCGACTTCCCCTGTCCCAAGTGCGGCGAACCCTTCAGCCAGAAGGGCTGGATCCGCAACCTGGCCACCCGCACGTGCCTGCACTGCCGGCACCCCAAGTGGTCCGATCCGGGCTGAAAGCTCAATGCATGGGGATCGCTTCCACGGCCGGCTTCCCCTGGGGCTGGAGTTCCAGCTGCAGCGGGGGGCCGGTCATCCAGGAATCCGCCCCGGCCTCCACCAGCGGATCGGGGTAGCCGGCCCGCTGGCGCCGCTTGTCCGCGGTGGACAGGCCCAGTTCCCGGTCCCGCGCGGCCACCAGGCCGGGATCCGCCTGGCCGTCGGCGGTGAACCCCATCATGAGCTGGGGGATGCCCAGGGGCAGCCGGTCGCCGCGGTCCACCTGCCAGGTGTGCCAGGTCTTGCCGTAGGTGGTGGCGAAGCGCTTCATCAGCGCCGCTTCGGCGGCCTTGCCCAGCCCCGGCGCCACCAGGAGCCCGGACTTCACTTCATAGGCGTGGCTGTGCCACAGTTTCTTCTCCTCGGGGGTGAGGGTCCGGAACGTGGCCGGGCCGATGACGTACTCGATCCCGATGAGCCGGGCGTCCTTGCGATCGGAATCGTAGATGACGCACTGCATCACGTCGCCGGCGCCATGGGCGCAGTAGTGGTGGGCGATCACCTGCCCTGCCATGCGTCCGCTATAGAAATGCAGTCCGCAGACGTAGGCGTGGATGCCCCCCAGGGGGGCATAGGCCGGGGTCCGGTCCACCGCGGGGGCCGCTGCGAGCAGCATTGAATAAAACAACGAAAGAATCATTGGCTTGGCTTGGCTCAAGATCGCTCCACGGTGGATCGCCACCATGGTTTCGATGCCGGGAACCACCGGGCTGTTCTGCCGCTCCGGCCGGTGGAAACTTTCCGGGCGATCGTCTCATGATTAATTTCTGACGGCCGGTGAAACCAAGGCGCTGGATCCATTCAACCAGGAGACCCTGGCTCGGCTCGTCACCCTCGTGCTTGGTCGCATGACCGAGATCCACGCGGCTGAAGTGGACAGATTCCGCCAACTCCAGTCCGAAGGAAGGCTGGCCATGTGCATCACCCAGTAGCCATGGCCTACGGAACGCTCACGTATGCCAGTCCTTGGACTCGCCATCGAACCAGGCCCAGGCCCGGCCGGCGTCGAAGGATTCCATCCCGCCCGGATAGAGCAGTTCGGCTAGCCCGAACGGTGCCGGCAGCGGCGGCCCGGTGAGGCAGGGCACGGCGATGCAGCGCATGCCGGCCCTGCGCGCCGCCGCCACGCCGGGACTGGAGTCCTCCACCACCACGCAGTGACCGGGCGGCACCCCGAGGCGCCGGGCCGCTTCCAGGAACACGTCCGGGGCGGGCTTGCCCCGGGGGACGTCCTCGGCCGAAACCACCTGGGCGAAGGTCCCGGACAGGCCCACGGCGGCGAGGATCCGCACCACGACTTCCGGCGAGGAGCCGGAGGCCACGGCCACCGGGACCCGGTGGGCCACCAGCAGGTCCAGGAAGCGCTGCATCTGCGGGAAGACCCGGGTGGCGTGCTCGGCGAGCTCCAGGTAGATGGCGTTCTTTGCCGCGGCCAGGGCCTCCGGGGCGGCTTTGATGCCGTGTCGGCGCACCAGGTCGCGCATCATGTCCTGGCTGCCGCAGCCGACGTAGCGGCGGCCGTCCGCCTCGGTGAAGGGCACCCCGTACTGGGCCAGGAGCTTCTGGTCGGCCAGGAAGTAGTTGGGCTCGCTGTCGACCAGCGTGCCGTCCAGATCGAAGATGACGGCCCGCGCCGGCCGGCCCGGGCCAAGGTCCTGGCCGGCAGTGTCCAAGGGATCCAGCGTCATCGGGTGTTCGCCATGAACGATAGTAACCAGGAAACCCGGGTCCGGCGCCGGGCGGCCGCGTTGACGGATCCCGGGATTTGATTCAGGATGAGTCATTCGCGACGTTCGGTCCGAGCCTCGGGTCCCATGAAAGGGCCGAATTTGTCATTTAGGAACCTTCGACCATGACCCTTCAGCGACTTGAAGACCTCAACATCGAAGCGTTCGAGCCGATGCCGTCACCCCGGGAGGTGCACGAGACCCTGCCGGTGTCCGAAGCGGCCGCCGCCACCGTGGCCGACGGGCGCCGGGCGGTCCAGGACATCCTGGCCCGGCAGGATCCCCGGCTCCTGGTGGTGGTGGGCCCCTGCAGCATCCACGACCCCGCGGCGGGCCTGGACTATGCCCGGCGGCTCCGGGCCCTGGCCGACGAGGTGGGCGACACGCTGCTGCTGGTGATGCGGGTCTATTTCGAGAAGCCGCGCACGATCAATGGTTGGAAGGGGTTCATCAACGACCCGCGCATGGACGATTCCTTCCACATCGAGGAAGGGGTGCGCCGGGCCCGGGCCTTCCTGCTGCAGATCGCCGAGCTGGGGCTGCCCGCCGGCACCGAGGCCCTGGATCCCATCGCCCCCCAGTACCTGGGAGACCTCATCGCCTGGACCGCCATCGGCGCCCGCACCTCCGAATCCCAGACCCACCGGGAGATGTCCAGCGGCCTGTCCACCGCGGTGGGCTTCAAGAACGGCACCGACGGCGACCTGGGGGTGGCGGTGAATGCGATCCTCTCCGCCTCGGGCCCGCACAGCTTCCTGGGCATCAACGACCAGGGGGTGGCGGCCATCGTGCGCACCCGGGGCAACCCGGGCGGCCACCTGGTGCTGCGCGGCGGCAGCGGCCGGCCCAACTACGACAGCGTCAGCATCGCCCAGGCCGAGGCCGCCCTGCGCAAGGCCGGCCTGCCCGAGAACGTCATGGTGGACTGCTCCCACGCCAACAGCCAGCGCAACCCGGCGCTCCAGCCGCTGGTGTTCCAGGACTGCGCCCACCAGATCCTCCGGGGCAACCGCTCGATCATCGGCCTGATGGTGGAAAGCTTCCTGGAGGCGGGCAGCCAGCCCATCCCGGCCGACCTGTCCCAGCTCCGCTACGGCTGCTCGGTCACCGACCCCTGCCTGGACTGGGCGGACACCGCGGCGATGCTCCGGGAGGCGCGCGGCATGCTCAAAGACGCGCTGGGGCGAAGCTAGGAGGGTGTGGGGGGACGCAGCGTGAGCGGGAACGGGCGGTTCCCCCGCGGAGCTTTCACCGGCTGTAGCGGCGCAGCATGCGCATGTTCCGCCGGTAGGCCGCGCCGCGGGTGAAGTTGATGGCCACCTGCTTGGGGAAGCGGGTGATGGAACTGGCCAGGCCGATGAAGGTGCGCACGGTCTGGGCGGCGAACCGGCCCTGGCGGGCGGCGTTGTCGTAGTACACCATCAGCGCGCTGCGCATGATGGACTTGGGCAGGTTGAACAGGCCGTAGGACTCCAGCACGTCATGGTTGATCCGGCGCGTCCCGTCCTGCTCGGTGACGATGAGATCCTCCGGTTTGATTTCCTGCCGCATGAATGGCTCCCGCTGGGAGTGGTATCGGGTGGTTTGGGGAAGAAGCTTAGAAATGGTGCGCCGCCCGGGAGGTGCTGGGAATGGGCGGTCAGGCGGGATGGTCCAGGAAGGTCAGGGCGGGGCTCTTTTCCATGGTGGTCCGGCGTTGCCAATCGTTCTCGAACAGGATAGCCGGATTGCGGTCGGAATCCTCCACCAGTTCGCCCCAGAACCGGCTGGGCTCGGGCCAGCCGCCCTGCAGCCACCGGGCCATCTGGAAACTGCGGGGCTCCATGATCACCGGACAGGCGTATTCGTTCTTGAGGCGGTGCTGGAGCACTTCGAACTGCAGCCGCCCGACCGCGCCCAGGATGGGCAGCGGCGCGCCGCCCTTGGGCCAGAACACCTGGACCACGCCCTCCTCGGCGATCTGCTGGAGTCCCTTGAGGAAGCTCTTGCGCCCGCCGGGGTCGGCCGGCCGGACCGCGGAGAACTGCTCCGGGGAGAACCGCGGCACCGCGTGGAAGGCCACCGGGCCGGCGGCGGAGATCACGTCGCCGATGCGGAACAGGCCGGGATTGATCAGGCCCAGGATGTCGCCGGGGAAGGCCTCGTCCACGATCAGCCGTTCCCGGCCGAAGAACATGTGGGGATAGTTGAGCTTGATGGATTTCTGGCCGCGCACGTGCAGCGCGTCCATGCCGCGCTCGAAGTGCCCCGAGACGATGCGGGCGAAGGCCACCCGGTCCCGGTGGGCCTTGTTCATGTTGGCCTGGACCTTGAAGACGAAGGCGGTGAACGGGGCGTCCACCTCCAGCTGCCCGCCGTCGGCCAGGGGCCGGGCCCCGGGGGACGGGGCCATGTCCAGGAATTCGTCCAGGAACTCGGCGATGCCGAAGTTGTTGACCGCGCTGCCGAAGAACATCGGCGACTGGCGCCCGGCCCGGAACGCCTCCAGGTCAAAGGCGGGCAGCACGTGGTCCATGAGGTCGATGTCCTCCCGCAGCTTGGACAGCTCCTGGTCGGTGAGCAGGGCCCGGAGCTCCGGATCGTCCAGGGTGCCCTGGCCGGCCACCCGGGCCTTGCGCCCGGCCTTGGTCCGCTCGAACACCTGGACCTGGCCGGTGGCGCGCACGTAGACGCCCTTGAAGTCCGTCCCGGAGCCGATGGGCCAGGTCATGGGCACCGCGTGCAGCCCGAACAGCTCCTCCACCTCGTCGATCAGCTCCACCGGCTCCCGGCCCGGCCGGTCCAGCTTGTTGACGAAGGTGAAGATGGGCAGGCCGCGCTCGCTGGCCACCCGGAACAGCTTCTTGGTCTGCTCTTCCACGCCCTTGGCGCAGTCCAGCAGCATCACCACGCTGTCCGCGGCGGTGAGGGCGCGGTAGGTGTCCTCGCTGAAGTCCTGGTGGCCGGGGGTGTCCAGCAGGTTGATGACGTGGTCCCGGTACTCGAACTGCATGGCGGCGGAGGTGACCGAGATGCCGCGCTCCTGCTCGATGGCCATCCAGTCCGACTGGGCGTGCCCCGAGCCCTCCCGGCCCTTGACGCTGCCGGCCCGGTCGATGGCGCCGCTGTAGAGCAGCAGCTTCTCGGTGAGGGTGGTCTTGCCCGCGTCGGGATGGCTGATGATGGCGAAGGTCCGCCGCCGCTTGATTTCGTCCTGCAGATCCATGGGTTCCGTCACAAAAAGGGAGCGGCACCGGGGAACGCGGTGGCCGCTCGATAACCATGGTATCGGCTTTCCGGGCGGCGAGGGGATCGCGCGGCCCCTCCTGGGTTGCAAACCTAGCGGATCCGGTCCTTCCATGCGGCGAATGCCGAAGGCCGGAGCTTGTAGCGGGCGAAATTGCCGTCGTGGAGGGAGTCCAGTTCGGTTTCCACCACGGTGAGAAAACGGGTCCAGGCTTCCTGCGGAAGCTTGCCCTTGGCGTAGGTGCGGATCCGGGGTTCCGCTTGCGCGGCGGATTCGCCGGCCAGGACCACCTCCCTGACGATGGCCTTGATCTCCGACCGGTACCGGACCCGGAACGGGTCAGGCTCACCCAGGGAAGCCAGGACCGCCCCATAGCGCGCACAGGAGCGTTCGTAGGCAAAGACGAAAATGTCCCGCAGCAGAGCCACCTGGTTCTGTTCGTATACGGCGAGCACCCCGTCGGTAAAGGCCTGGATCGGGATGTCGGCGAAGGTGATCGGCCGCCGGTTGGCACGGACGAAAGGGATGTTGGCCGCCAACCGAGCCGTCCGTTTGTTGCCGTCAATGAAGGGCTGCAGGTACGGAAGATGCACCAGCAGGAAAAACGACTGTTCGAATGGGTCCTCGATGTCTCTGGCCAAACGGAGCATCAACCGGAAGCACTCTTCGACGATCTGGGGCACGGCCATGGGGATGTAGGTGGTCCCGCGGATCCCCACCGGCGCGGAACGGATCTGTCCTCCATCCATGGGGTTCGCCATCAGGTTTTCCGTGAGCAAGGCATGAAGGTTCTGGACGGTGGAAGCGTCCACCGCGATCTCCTCGGCCGATTCCACCAGGAACTCGATGGCGGCCTTGTGGTTGAGGATCATCTGGGTTTCCCTGAGATCCTTGCCATCGGCGTTCTCGCCCAGTTCGATGAGGCGTTCCGTGTCCAGCAACGTGTACGTATTTCCCTCCAGGCGGGAGGAGTTCCAGGACAGATCCACCAGGAGCCTTTGCAGGATCTGCCGGGCATAGGTGCCGGCGGGACGGTCGGGGCCTTCTGGATTGCCGATGGAGGCGAGATGGTCCCTGACGGAGGCGGGAAGATAGCAGGTTTCATTGGGGCGGTACGCGTCCAGGAACGCCCGCTGGTAGCTCACGGGCTGCCGGAGGGAAAGAGGCTGGGCCAGGATCTTCCGGGACGCTTCTCCTGCTGGGCTCAGGGGCGGGTAGTCCTCGCCCTCCTGGGCGCGGACTACAGCCGGAGGCTTGGCCGGTTCTGGGACAGGCTCCGCCGCAATGCGGAAGTATCTCCGGTTCCTGGTGAGGCCCTCGGTTCGCAGCTTCCCTTCCAGGATCAGCCTTGCCAGGAGGCGCCGGATCAGTTGAACGTCAAGGTCCTCCATGCCCGCCTCGGCCTGGATTTCCGGCCGGGTTGGCCCCGGCGGCAGGCGCCTGACGGCGTCCAGGATGAGCTGAGAGCGGTTGGTCGGCCGGGCTTCGGGTTCCATGGGGCACTTCCAGGGAGGTGATTCAACTGATTGAATCACGATCGGATCGTGATTCAATCACGATTCGATCAGATACGGCAATCGAATCCCTCAATTTAATTTGAATTATTGTTTTGATTCAAATTAATTCGATCAATCGAATGCCCAGATCAGTACTCCGTTGCGTACTCGCCGGCCTTCACATTCCGCTGGAACGGCAGGAACGTCGGCGCTCCCCCCTTCTGGGCGATCCATTCCGCCACCCGGATGCCGTCCACCGCCGCCGAGGTGATGCCCCCGGCGAAGCCGGCGCCCTCGCCGCAAGGGAACAGCCCGGGGTGGCTGACCGATTCCCCGTTGTCGCCCCGGATCATCTGCACCGGGCTGCTGGTGCGGCTTTCGATGGCCAGCAGCACGGCCTGGCGGCTGGTGAAGCCGTGCAGCTTGCGGTCGAAATCGGGGATGGCGCCGCGCAGCTGCTCCTGGACGAAGCCGGGCAGGCAGGTGCTGATGTCGGCGGGGACCGCGAAGGGCCGGAAGCTGGTGGCGGGCAGCTGCCCGGTGGCCTTGCCGCGCAGGAAGTCCTGGACGCTGGTGGCGGGGGCGCCGTAGGTCTCCCCGGCGGCGCGGAACGCGGCCTGCTCCCACTTGCGCTGGAAGTACATGCCGCCCAGCAGGTGTTCGGAGCCGAAGTCGGCGGTGTTGACCTTGGCCACCAGGCCCGAGTTGGCGAACCCGGAATCGCGCTTGGCGTTGCTCATGCCGTTCACCACCACCCCGCCCGGCTCCGAGGCGCACTGGATCACCTCGCCGCCGGGGCACATGCAGAAGGAATAGGCCGCCCGGGCCGGGCCCAGGTTGCACACCAGCTTGTAGTCCGCCGGGGCCAGGCTGGGATGGCCCTGGCGCGGCCCGTACTGGGAGCGGTCGATGAGGTCCTGGGGGTGTTCCACCCGGACCCCCATGGCGAAGGCCTTCTGGCGCATGGCCACGCCGTGGCGGTGCAGCATCTCCAGGGTGTCCCGGGCGCTGTGCCCCGGGGCCAGCACCAGCGCGTCGCAGGGGATCTCCTCGCCGGAGGCCAGCACCGCCGCCGCCACCGCCCCGTCCCGGAAGCGGATGTCCGCCAGCTGGGCGCGGAACCGGTACCCCGCGCCCCGGGCCTCGGCCTCCTTGCGGATCAGCACCGAGCACTTGCGGATCACGTCGGTGCCCACGTGGGGCCGGGCCAGGTAGAGCACCTTGGGATGGGCGCCGAAGCGGACGAAGGTCTCGATGACGTAGCGGATGGCCGGATGGCCGATGCGGGTGGTGAGCTTGCCGTCGCTGAAGGTCCCTGCCCCGCCCTCGCCGAACTGGGCGTTGGCCGTGGGGTCCAGGACCCCGTCCTGCCACAGGCCGGCCAGCGCCCGCACCCGCTCGGCCATGGGCGCGCCCCGCTCCAGCAGCACCGGCTCGATGCCGTAGTCCAGCAGGCGCAGGGCGCAGAAGGTCCCGGCCGGGCCGCTGCCGACGATCACCACCCGGGGCCGCCGGGGCGCTTGCGCCACCGACCAGGACACCGGCTCCGGGGTCGGTTCCAGCCGGGTCCCCGCCGGCAGCGGCAACCCCTCCATGGGCCGCCCGGTGCGGAAGGCCAGGGCCGCCAGGAAGCGGATCGACCCCTTGTGCCGGGCATCCAGGCTGAGCCGCTCCAGCGTGGACCCTTCGTACTCGCCGGGGCGGCCCCCCAGGACACAGGCCAGGATCTCGTCCAGGGCTTTCCGCTCTTCACCCAGTTCCAGCGGCAGGTTGGTGATCAGGTAACGCATGGGCGCCTCTAAGCGAAGGGATCCCGGGGGATCAAGGCCAGCAGACGGTGATTATGCACACCATCCCGGCGCGCGGGGGAGTCCTGGGGCATAATTGGAAATTCAATCAATCCTCCCTCCCCCGAAGGCCCATGACCGACACCCTGGATCCCTACCGCCTGCTCCGCCCCCTGATCTTCCAGCTGGAACCGGAGCGGGCGCACGCGCTCTGCTTCTTCCTGGGCGGCCTGGCCCAGCGCCTGCCGGGCGTGCTGCCCATGATCCAGGGGATCTGCGGCCAGCCCGAGCCCGGCGTGGCCAGGGAGGTGTTCGGCCTGCGCTTCAGCTCGCCCATCGGCCTGGCCGCGGGCCTGGACAAGGGCGCCCAGCTGCTGCCGC
>Ga0181534_10002917_pt1 | contig 10323 bp, 8 predicted proteins | sample PEATcosm2014_Bin_37_FD_119758 | JGI IMG/M metagenome (GOLD analysis project Ga0181534, IMG submission 119758) | Peatland microbial communities from MTU Mesocosm Facility, Houghton, MI, USA - PEATcosm2014_Bin17_10_metaG | ecosystem: Environmental > Terrestrial > Soil > Wetlands > Peat | place...
CAACCAGCCTCCGCCCTCCACAAACCCGTATTTCCAGCGTCCGCTGCCGCAGTTCGCCGATATCGACCTGCTCGAGTCCAACCGCAATTCCAGCTATAACAGCCTGCAGGCGCGCTTCGAGCAGCGGCTGAATTTCGGCTTGTCGCTGCTGGCTTCCTATACTTTCGCCAAATCCATCGACAACGATTCCAGCTTCTTTTCGAGCACCGGCGATTCGAACTTCCCGCAGGACAGCTACGACCTGCGCGCCGAGCGCGGCCTTTCCAACTTCGATGTCCGGCAACGGTTCGTGGCCAGCTACGCCTACGATCTGCCGTTCCACTCGGCCTCCCGCTGGCTCAAAGGCTGGCAGACCTTCGGCATTTGGCAGTTCCAGACCGGCCAGCCTTTCACCGTGGACCTGCTGGCGGATGACGACAACAGCAACACCGGCATCGACAGCCTCGGTTTCGGCGCCAACGACCGGCCGAATGCGGTGGGGAATCCGCGGCTTTCCAATCCGTCGGCTAACGAGTGGTTCAATACCTCGGCCTTCGCGATTCCGCCCTACGGCGCGTTCGGCAACTCCGGACGCAACACGGTCGCAGGGCCGGGCTTGGCCACGGTGGATCTATCGCTGGTGAAGAACACGGTGATTCGCGAGCGCGCCACTGTGCAGTTCCGTGTCGAAGCATTCAATGTATTCAATCACACGAACTTCGGCCTGCCGGACAATTTCATCGGCTCGCCCACGTTCGGCCAGATCCTTTCGGCGGGTGATCCGCGCCGTGTTCAATTGGGGCTCAAACTGCTGTTCTGATCCTACCCAGGCGAAATGATGGTAGACTGGCGCATAGCGGAAAAACTGGTCTTCTGGAGGTGTACCATGGCCGAGCTCATTGTCAGGCGCTCTTTTCTGACGCTGCTATTTATTGTTGCAGCAACCTCATTGGCGGTTGCACAGACTCCCGTAATCACAAAGGTCAGCACGATCACGACTCAGCAATATCAGACCATTGTGATCACGGGCAGTGGCTTCGGCACCCATGCGGCATATACTGGCGACTCCAAATACATTAGTGTGGAGGATCTAACCATGAACCCCATCTGGCAGGCCGGATATAGCCCGTATCATGATACCATCACCCTGATCGTGCACCAATGGGAAGATACCAGAATCGTACTCGGAGGATTCTCCGGAGCTTGGGGCACACTTAATTATACGATCGCGGCCGGCGATACGATACAGATTGAGGTGTGGAATTTCCAATCGGGACTTGGGCCCGCGGAGATAACAACCACGGCTGTTAAGGAACCGACCACTACCACTCTTACCTCTTCACCGAATCCGTCCGCGGATGGAGAGGCCGTGACGTTCACGGCGGACGTCACTTCAAAAGCCGGCCCACCGCCGGATGGAGATACGGTTTCGTTCATGAGCGGCAAAACGGTACTGGGAACAGGGTCATTGAGCGGCGGCTCGGCAATCTTTGTTACGTCGGCGCTCAAAGTCGGCACAACGTCGGTTCTAGCCGTGTACGAGGGTGACTCGGATTTTGGCGGGAGCAGGTCGGCGGCTGTCAGCCAAGTGGTGCAGTAAGAACTGCGCGGGTCCTCGGGAAGCCGCCCTTCGCGCGGAGGAGCGGTATAATAAATTAAACCGCATGCCGACTGAAACCGCAACCGAACAGACCACCGCGGGCAGCTATTTCGTATCCAACTATCCGCCGTACTCTTTCTGGGGTCCGGAGCAGGTTGGCGACGTTTTTGCCGCGCTCGACCGCCCTCCGGCGCCTAATACCGCGCTCGGTATCTACCTCCACATCCCCTTCTGCCGCAAGCGTTGTCACTTTTGTTACTTCAAAGTGTATACGGACAAGAATGCATCCGAAGTGGAGGGCTATCTCGATACTGCAATCCAGGAACTGACTATCTACTCCCAGAAGGCCTTTATCGGCGGGCGCAAACCCAAGTTCATTTACTTTGGAGGCGGCACGCCCTCTTACATTTCGTCCCGGCAGCTTACGAGCCTCGTGGAGCGCATGAAGCGCCTGCTGCCTTGGGACGAAGCGGAGGAAGTGGCCTTCGAATGCGAGCCCGGCACCCTTACCGAAGGCAAACTCAAGGCCATTAGGGGCCTCGGCGTCACGCGCCTCAGCCTGGGAATCGAAAATTTCGACGACGAGATCCTGAAAATCAACGGCCGCGCGCACACCTCGAAAGAAATCGGACCGGCTTACCGGTTCGCGCGCTCCATCGGCTTCCCGCAGATCAATATCGATCTGATTGCCGGCATGGTGGGCGAGACGACGGCGAACTGGCGCGAATGCGTGCGGAAAACGATCGAGCTGGACCCGGACAGCGTCACCATCTACCAGATGGAAGTTCCCTACAATACGACCATCTTCAAAGAGATGAAAGTCATGGGACAGTCTGTTGCTCCCGTGGCCACGTGGAAGACCAAGCGCGACTGGGTTCGGTACGCCTTCGCCGAGCTGGAGAGCGCGGGCTACACGGTGCGCAGCGCTTACACCGCCGTCAAAAATCCGGAAAAGACGCGCTTCGCTTATACCGACCTGCTGTGGTCCGGCGCGGATATGATTGGCCTGGGGGTGGCTTCCTTCTCGCACGTGCAGGGCGTTCACTTCCAGAACGAACACGACTTCGAGACGTACTCCGAGAAACTGCGCCACGGTGTTCTTCCGATATTCAGAGCCCTGACTCTCACCCAGGAACAGCGGTTGATCCGCGAGTTGATCCTGCAAATGAAACTTGGCCATGTGCATGATCGGTACTTCAAGGACAAGTTTGGCGTGCGGATACTGGAGCGCTTTGCAATCCCCGTCGGCATCTTGCGCGACCAGGGCTTCCTGACCAGCGACGCGGATAGCTTGCGGCTCACTCGCGACGGCTTATTGCAGGTGGACCGGCTCCTCTATGAGTTTTTCCTGCCCGAACACAAGCTGGCGCTCACTGCCTAAGGACCTCGAATCATGCGGAACGGCAATCGTTATGACGCCATTGTGATCGGAGGCGGCCCGGCCGGTTCCACGGCTGCCGCGGTGCTGGCCTCGAAAGGCCGGCGCGTGGTGGTGCTAGAGAAGGAAAAGTTCCCGCGCTATCACATCGGCGAGTCGCTGCTGCCCTACGGCTACTTCACGCTGGAGCGGATCGGCGTGCTGGATCGCATGAAGGCTTCGCATTTCACCAGAAAACACAGCGTGCAGTTCGTCGGCGCCAGTGGACGCGCTTCCGTGCCCTTCTATTTTTCCCAACAGCTCGCGCACCAAGCTTCCGCGACCTGGCAGGTCCTGCGCAGCGAGTTCGACCAGTTGCTGCTCGACAACGCGCGCGAGAAAGGCGCGGAAGTGATCGAGGAGATTACCGCGCGCGAGCTGATGCAGCCGGATGGCGCAGTGACCGGAGTCAAGGCAGTTACTAAGGATGGCGGAGCGCGCGAGTTCCACGCGCCGGTGACTATCGACGCCACCGGGCGGGACGCGTTCGCGGTGACGCGCAACGGATGGAAGGTGCGCGATCCGTTCCTGAATAAGATCGCCGTTTGGACTTACTACAAAGGCGCGCTGCGCGACCCCGGGATCGATGAAGGCGCGACCACGATAGCCTATGTGCCGGAGAAGGGTTGGTTCTGGTACATCCCGCTGGCGGACGACGTCGTAAGCGTGGGGGTGGTGGCCGAGAAGGATTACCTTTACAAAGATACGCGCGACCTGAGCGAAATCTTTCACCGGGAAGTCAAGAAGAACGCCTGGATCCAAAAGCACCTGTCGGCCGGACAACAATTCGGACCTTATCGCGTCACTGGAGAGTATTCCTATCGCTCGCGCCATTGCGCCGCCGACGGAATGGTCTTGGCTGGCGACGCTTTCGGTTTCCTCGACCCCGTGTTCTCGTCCGGTGTGCTACTGGCGTTGCGCAGCGGAGAACTCGCTGCGGACGCCGTGGATGCGGCTCTCGCGGCCGGCGACGTGTCCGCGTCGCGCTTCGAAGCGTACGGCGCACAGGTCTGCGAGGGGATTGAGGCTATGCGCAAGCTGGTTTACGCGTTCTATAACCAGGACTTCAGCTTCCGGCAGTTCATTACCGAGTTTCCGCAGCTCAAGGGCGACATGACGGACTGCCTGATAGGCAACCTTTTCCGCGACTTTCGGCCGCTTTTCGATGCGGTGGCCAGATTCGCGGCCGTGCCCGAGCCGCTCCCGCACGGCAAGCCGCTCGAAACCGGAGAGTTTCAGGAGTCATGCCGGTAGCCGGGTTGCGCGAGCTTCTGGCGGCCATCCTTCCCGGAAATCCTTTCTACTCCGCAAAGCTGCGTGGTGTCAGCCCGCAGGCGGATCTTGCCAGCCTGCCCTTCACTCTCAAACAGGAGTTGATCGAAGACCAGCAAGCGCACCCGCCCTATGGCTCGAACCTGACTTATCCGCTCGACCGCTACACCCGTTTCTGCCAGACCAGCGCTACCACCACCGTCACTCCCATGCGCTGGCTGGACACGCCCGAGAGCTGGGATTGGATGATCTCTAACTGGATGCGCGTATATCAGGCCGCGGGCGTCGACGCGCGAGATCGCATCTTCTTCGCCTTCTCTTTCGGACCATTTCTCGGATTCTGGGTCGGGTTCGAAGCGGCCACGCGCCTGGGCTGCCTCGCCATACCCGGAGGAGGCATGCGCAGCGCCGCGCGATTGCGCGCGATTGTCGAAACCTCGGCCACGGTACTGTGCTGCACTCCCACCTATGCCATCCGGTTGGCCGAAGTCGCCGCGGAGGAGAACATCGACCTGTCGGCCGCTGCAGTGCGGACCCTGATCGTCGCCGGGGAACCGGGTGGCAGCGTGCCGGCCACCAGGCGACACATCGCGGCGCTATGGCGCGGCGCGCGCGTGGTGGATCATCATGGCATGACCGAGATCGGTCCGGTCAGTTACGGATGTCCAAAGCGTCCGGGTGTCCTGCATGTGATCGACGGCTCTTATATCGCGGAATTGATCGATCCCCTGACCGGCCAATCCCTGCCGCGCGGAGTCACCGGCGAACTGGTGCTGACTAACCTCGGGCGTCTGGGATCGCCGCTCCTGCGGTATCGCACGAGCGACATCGTGCAGTCCGCTCCGGAAGATCGTTGCGAGTGCGGCGCGACCGGCCTCGCGCTGATCGGCGGGATACTCGGACGCACCGACGATATGTTGGTCGTGCGCGGCGTGAACGTGTATCCCAGCGCCGTCGAAAACATTCTGCGCGGCTTCGACGCGGTAAGCGAGTACCGCGTCGAAATTCAAAACCATCGCACGCTGCCGGAGCTGAGCATCCAGGTTGAAGCTGCGCCGGCTCACGTCCGCGATGCCACTTTGCCGCACCGTTTGGAAGCGGCGCTCACCCATGCTTTCGCGCTGCGGATTCCGGTCTCCCTGGTTCCGCAGGGCAGCCTGCCCCGCTTCGAGATGAAGGCCCGCCGCTGGGTAAGATCGGATGATGACCGGATTCCCTCAATTTGATCTCAACGGGCAAGTGGCCCTGGTCACCGGCGCCGCCCGCGGTTTGGGGCGCGCCATTTCTTTGGCCCTGGCGCATGCCGGCGCGGATGTGGCGTTGGGGTTGCGCGACGTGCGGGCGCACGGCGGTCTGCCGGGCGAGATCGAAGCCACGGGCCGGCGCGCCCTGCCCTTGCAGATGGACGTCTCGAGCCTCGACCAGATCCGGACCGCGGTAGCCGGCGCCGCCGCACATTTCGGCCGGCTCGATATTCTGGTGAACAACGCCGGAATCGCGCCCGGCAATCCGGCTGAAGACGTGCGCGAGGACGACTTCGACCTGACCCTGCGCGTGAATCTGAAAGGAACGTTTTTTGCCAGCCAGGCCGCGGCGCGCGTGATGATCCGGCAGCATTGCGGGCGCATCGTGAACATGGGATCGCAGGCGGGTTTCGTCGCGCTGCCCACCGAGTCGGTGTACTGCATGACCAAAGCCGCCATCGCGCACCTGACCAAATGCCTGGCCGTCGAATGGGGCCAGTACAACATCACGGTGAACGCCGTGGCGCCGACGTTCATCCACACACCGGGCACCGAGGAGGCGCTGGCCGATCCGGCGTTTCGGGCCGATGTGGTGGAGCGTATCGCGGCGCTGCATCGCATCGGCGAGCCCATGGATGTAGCCGGCGCGGTGGTGTTCCTGGCATCCCCGGCGGCATCGCTGATCACCGGCCACACCATGCTGATCGACGGCGGGTGGACGGCGCGGTAAGCCTCACACGCCGGGCCGCTTCGTGGTGCTGTGGACGCGCGCCAGATGTACGAACGCTTCCGCGGCGCCGCAACCCGATTCGCGGCCGCGGTAGTTTTCCATCGCCTGGTGGAAGTCGCGGTAGATGCGCTCGCCGTCCTGGCTCTGGTGGGCGAACAGCGCGGCCTTCTTCTGTTCGCGCACGCTGCTCACGTCGACGTAATCGGTGGGATGAAAACCCATAGTCTGCGCGCCCAGATCGACTTCGTAATAATACAATTCGAACCGCCCGCGCGCGGCCAGCCAGACGCGAAAGGCCAGCGTCGCGGCAGCCTGGTGGTCCAGGTGGGTGTCGATCGGCCATTGCGTGAACAGCACGTCGGGATCTTCGGCGAAGATCAGCTTGCGCAGCGATTCCGCGGCGTTGCTGTCCACCACGGTGGCGCCGTCGATCTGGCCGGCGAAGACCGCCTTGGCCCCCAGGATCCGGCAGGCGGCCTGGCACTCGGCTGAGCGGATGGCGGCGGCTTCGTCGTGCGATTTGCGCGGAATACCGGCTTCCCCGCGCGTCAGATAAACGATCGCCACGCTGGCCCCCAGGGCGGAATAACGAGCCAGGGTGCCGCCACAACCCGATTCGGGGTCGTCGGGATGGCCGCCCACGCAGACGATCTTCGTGGTTTGTGCGGAGGAAGGCTGGCCGGCGGCCAAGGCTGGCAAAGAGAGGAATTGACGGCGCGAGGGTCTCATCGAGAATGCTCCCACAGGGTTAGATTACCAAGTGAGCGTCAACGGTCTCTAAGCGTTTAATTTAGAGGCTCGGGTGCTTTGGTCGTGCTGCGTAATATGCACCGTGAACCAGTTGCGGAGAAATAACAATATCGACGCATTGGAGACCGGCGCGCCGTCTTGAAGCTTTTGCCGGAGTTCGGAAACATGGCTGGTCAGGACGCGATGTTGTTCGATGTGCTCCGCAGGAAACTCGTGGCCGTGCTCGTTCAACATCTTCTCTTCCAAGGGGAGGTGTCCATCGGTGTACTTCACGAGCTGTTCGACCAGGATGCTCTGAAACGCCCGGCCGCGGCCTTCCCACATGGCTTCCTGGAGGTGCCGGATCAGGGCTACCAGGGCTTGATGTTCACGGTCTATCGCGTCGATGCCAACGCTGTACTCGGGTTGCCAGGCAACCAGGTAGCTGTCGGACTCCTGGCCCTTTCGCTCCGTCGGCGGCGTCCCGTTGGTCGCGCGAACCGGAGCCTGCGCGGACCCGGCGGCGCGATTCAGGCGAACCAGAGCCTTAAGGGCGCTGCCTTTCACGCTCCGGTTTTCGTCTTTAACCATCCGCTTCAGAACTTCCGTGAAGTGAGGTTGGCCGATCTTGCCCATCAGCCAGGCGGCCGTGGCGCGGAACTTCGGGTCGACATGCGAGGCCATGCGCATGACGCTGGGAACGGCGTCTTCCGTGCCGGTGAGATGCAGACCGTAGAGCGCATTGCCGGCTACGCGGCAATTGTCATCGTCCCGATAAAGCGCGAACAGCTTCTGGCACTCCGGCGCGCGACTCTCCCACAGCGCCTCAATCAGGTTAGCCCTGACCCTGGGCTCCGCCTCCGTCAGTTGCTTCTCAAGCCAATCGAAGTTTTCAGTTCTGCGGCCCATCACCAGGGCGGCTTTGGATCGGACGAGCGGGTCCTTATGCGCCAATAACGGGCCGATGGTGCGCGCCAGGCTGGTCCCCAGGGAGACGCGATCCAAGACCTCCAGAACGCGCAGCGCCGTGGGGTGATCCAGCGCCTGATGCGGAAATCGGCCGAGAAGCAGGTCCGCCAACTGGGCGTCCAAAAGAGGTTCCGCCTCCATCGCCTTCCTGGCCAGCGACACCGAGCGCTCCAGGGGTTCGTCCGGACTACAAAGCGCTCGCATCTCGTCCGGACGCACTCAATCTCCTTTGGAACGATCCCCGAATACAAGAAACTTGCGGGATCTGGCTAGTATATCGGCGGTGTGGGGCTGCGGCGTTAGTTAAGGGAACGGCGCCAACAAGAGGCGGCCCCGCAGTACCCCGGCGAAGGCGTGCTGCAATTCGCGGACAAACCGTTCGGGGTCTTTCGCCTGATACAGAACGGGTGCGGAGCCGCCCTTGGGTGGAATGAGGACCAGCCGGTTTCCGCCGGCGCGGTACAGACGCACCGTCTGGCCGTTGGCGACTCGAAACCATCCGGACTGGTAATGCATATTGGCGAAGCCATTCGTGCGCGAGGTGGGCCGCCACGCGGACTCCCGCGCCAGATCTACAATCCGCAAGTGTCCGGCGTCGATCGCGGCTGCCTGCAAAGTCACCGGATAGAATCGGTCATGTATGGTCAGCCGATCGGCAGTCAGGGTGTAGCCCGGAGGTCCGGGCGAATAGAGCACCGTCAGAATAATGAACGTCAGAACCAACGCCGCGAGGCCCACACCGGCGATCAGACCAGTGAAGTTGCTGCCGGCGCCGCCGGGCTGGAGTTGCGGCTGGGCACCCGAGGAGGCATGCGGACAAAGCCCTGTGGCGGCCGCCATAAAGCCCGCCACGTCGTCCGGGCTGAGCACCAGAATTCTGGTTTCAGTGGCCACTATGACGGGCTTGCTGCGGTTGGTCACGTACCAGTAGCATTTCCCGAGTTTTGAGGTCTGGAATATGCCGTAGTAACCGAAAATGCCACCGTTGCCCCACAGCCTCAGGCAGCCCGTGAAATCGTCGGGTGTCCCCGCCCTAATCTCGCGAATGCCGGCCAGCGGCACCTGAATGTTTCCGATCAGCCGCTTGATGACGATGGCCTGGCCGGAAAGCCGGTACCCTCGGGGAGAGTAGGCATAGGCGAAAACGACGAGCAAGGGTAACAGGGCTGCGACGAAAACGATGTGGACGGCCCACGCCACCGCGATCAAAACCAGACAGGTTACCGCGGAGATCACCTTCGTTGTTGAATCGTAAGAGGCGGAAAAGGTACGGTCTGGCATCGCTCCGGCTGCTTACCCCAGGCTAACACGCCCTCGCTACTCCCTGAATCCGATGCCAGCGACCACCACCCCCAGTTCGCGGTGGTCGCCCGGGACCGAGAAGGTGCGGTCGACCTTCAGGGTCACCGTGGCGGTTTCGCCTACAAGCGTCTGCGGCGCGGACTTCAGAGTGTAGGAGCCCGGTCCGGCACACGTCTCGGATGCGACGACGCGATCATCCAGCAGTAGCTCGACGCGGCGCGCGGGCGCCAGATCGGGAATCGTGAACACCGCCTCGATCGGCAACGGTTTGGCGGGACTCTTCAGCAGAACCACCGCACTGCCCGACATCCACCGCCACGCGCCGCTTTCCAACTCATAAAGGCCGCTGACAATCTGGGCGGGCGCTTCCGGGGCGTTCATGGGCAAGTAAGCGCGCGTCGGATGGCGTTCGAGCACAATCGCGGCGCGCACGATGTCAATGGGCGCGTTGGAAATATCGAACGGCCGCAACCCTTTGCTGGCAGTGGAGTAGCCGGAGCGGGCTTCGAGGCCAATGAGCTGCAGCGGCAGACTCGCGCGAATGGTCCGCTCGGCGAAGGTGGCGGTGGGCGCGGTGAATGGGACCGGATAGGCCAGTTGGCTCGAAACCACAATATCGCCGGGCCGCAGCACCTGGCCGCGTTCCAGCGGCACGCCGCCGTCGGCCTCCAGGTAATAGCCCCATTCGCCATCCATATAGACGCGGTGGCCGATGGTCGCCGGGCGGATCTGCCGGGCAAAACGCCGGTAGCCATCCCAATGCTGGTAGTTCACGGTGGCGAGCGACAGGCTAAGCGACAGTTGAGCCGCGAATCCGAGGGCCAGCCAACGGGGCCGCAGGCGCGACACCAGCAATGCGGCGGGAGCGGCCAGGGGCAGTAGGTAGCGAGCCGATCCGGCGAAGAAGACCACCACCGCACCGCCGAAGAATAGCGCGATCCAAGCGGCCAGGAAAGCGGTTTCGCGGTCGCGCCGCTTCCAGGCCAACAAGATGGCGCCAGGCAGCAGCGCGGGGAAAATCATGAAGCAGGCATGCACGGAAAGGGCGGCGGCATTGCGCAGTTTGTGCGAGAGCGCCTGC
>Ga0181534_10002919_pt1 | contig 10320 bp, 11 predicted proteins | sample PEATcosm2014_Bin_37_FD_119758 | JGI IMG/M metagenome (GOLD analysis project Ga0181534, IMG submission 119758) | Peatland microbial communities from MTU Mesocosm Facility, Houghton, MI, USA - PEATcosm2014_Bin17_10_metaG | ecosystem: Environmental > Terrestrial > Soil > Wetlands > Peat | place...
AACGCGAACAGCGGCAGCAGCAACGCCCCGGCGATGCCGATATAGCCGAAAAACCCGGGCATGCGGATGCCACGATGGGCGGCGATCGAGCGCACCATCATGTTCGGTGCATTGCCGATATAGGTCAGCGCGCCGAAGAACACCGCCCCGCCGGCGATGGCGCGCAGTGTCTTGTTGAGCGCGCCGGTCAGCAGGTCGGCGTCGTTGCCGGCGAGCTGGAAGAACAGCAGGTAGGTTGGCGCGTTGTCGAGGAAGGCGGAGAACAGGCCGGTCGCCCAGAGATAGCCCATCGGCCACGGCTTGCCGTCGGCGTCATGCAGCACCGCGAACACCGGCGCGACCGGGCCGTCCGCGCCGGCGGCGAGCATGTCGAGCACCGGGGCGATGGTGATGAAGATCGCCAGGAAGAGCTTTCCCACCTCCTCCATCGGCGCCCAGGTGAACAGGTTTTCGTTGCGGATCGATTCCGGCGTGATGCGCAGGGAGAGCGCGGCAATGGCGATGAACACGCCCATGCCCGCCAGGCGCTCGACCGCGATCGCCTGGCCGAACAGGGTGGCGTCGCCGGGGTGCCAGACGCCCTGCACGATCACGGCGGCGACGACGACGGCGATCAGCGCCACGTTCGGCCAGCCGCGCAGGCGCAGCGTGCGGGCCTCCGCCCGCGCCGGCTCGTGCGCCGCGCACCAGGCGTCGTAGGCCCAGAAAGCCGCGAGCAGCGGCAGCGCGATCAGCAGCAGCGGACGGAGCAGGTTTTGCAGCGGCCAGAGGAACGGCACGCCCTGCAGGAAGCCGATATAGAGCGGCGGGTCCCCGAGCGGCGAGGTGGCGCCGCCGGCATTGGCGCAGAGGATGATGAAGAACACCACGATGTGCACGCGCCGGCGACGGTGCGCGTTGGCGCGCAGCAGCGGGTGGATCAGCACCATCGAGACGCCGGTCGTACCCATCACGCCGGCCAGCGCCGTGCCGACGGCCAGCAGCAGCGTGTTGCCCGTGGGTGTCCCCCAGGGGCCGCCGGTCAGCAGGATGCCGCCGCCGACCGTGAACAGTGCGAGCAGCAGGGTCACGAAGGGCAGGTATTCCAGCAGCACCGCATGCCATTCCTCGGCCGCGGTCGCGGCGAGCCCGTGCAGGACGATCTGCGGCACCGCCAGCGCCGCTACCCAGGCGATGGCAACGAGCCCCATCCGGCGGTGCCAGAAATGCGGCGCGATCAGCGGCAGTATGGCGATCGACAGCAGCAGGCCCGCGAACGGGATGCCCCAGGGCAACGCGGGCGCCGCCCCCGCCGACGCCGCCCACGCCGGCGCGGGCACGAGGCTGGCACCGAGCGCCGCCACACCCCACATAGCCCTCCATGCGCGGCGGGTCGGTTGCATGACCCGTGACGTATAAGGTAGCTCTGCCCGGCGCAACCGCCGCGGGATCGCGGGCCGAAACGGAGACAAACAGCGATGGACATGAGCGGTGAGCGGCGGATAGCGGCCTCGCGCGAGCGTGTATGGAGCGCGCTGAACGACCCCGAAATCCTCAAGGCGTCGATCCCCGGCTGCGAAACGCTGACCCGGGAGTCCGACAACGATCTCAAGGCGACGGTGTCGGTCAAGATAGGCCCGATCGCGGCCAAATTCCTCGGCAAGGTGCAGTTGCTGGATCTCGATCCGCCGAACAGCTACCGCATCGAGGGCGAGGGCCAGGGCGGCGTCGCCGGCTTCGCCAAGGGGGGCGCCTCGGTGGTGCTGACCGCTGACGGCGCCGACACGGTGCTGGCCTACAACGTCAAGGCGCAGGTCGGCGGCAAGATCGCCCAGCTCGGCGCGCGGCTGATCGACGCCACCGCCAAGCAGATGGCCGACGCGTTCTTCGACCGCTTTGCCGCCGCGGTGGTCACGCCCGCCCCGGCCGAGGGCGAAACCGCCGCGGCACCCATTGCCCCGGCCCCCGCGCCCGCCATCAGCGTCATGGATCTGGTGCCGGAGAGGCCGCTCGGCATCTCCCGCACCACCTGGATCATCGTGGCCGTGCTGATCGTGGTGCTGATCGTAATCGGGGTGCTCCGCTAGTGCTGCCGTCCTCCGCGACCGAAACCGCCGCGCTCCTCGAAGCCGGCGGCTACATCGCCGACAGCGCGCTCGCCACCACCGTGTACCTCGCACTCGCCATGCGGCGGCCACTGTTCCTCGAGGGCGAGCCGGGCACCGGCAAGACCGAAATCGCCAAAGTGCTCGCGTCCGGGCTGAAGCGCCGGCTGGTGCGGCTGCAATGCTATGACGGGCTCGACCTCTCGGCCGCCGCCTATGAGTGGGACCATGCGCGCCAACTTATGGCGATCCGCATCGCCGAGGCCTCGGGCGGCGTCGACCGCCAGGCGTTGGCGAGCGACATCTACTCCCGCGAGTTCCTGCAGGCCCGCCCGCTGCTCTCCGCCATCGACCCCGATCTGCCGCCGGCGGTGCTGCTGGTGGATGAGCTCGACCGCGCCGATGAGCCTTTCGAGGCGTTCCTGCTCGAGGTGCTCGCCGACTTCCAGCTCACCGTGCCGGAATACGGGACCATCCACGCATCGATCGCGCCGGTGGTCGTGTTGACCTCCAACCGAACACGCGAGGTGCACGACGCCATTCGCCGGCGCTGTCTTTACCACTGGGTCGACTACCCCAATGCCAGCCGTGAGCGGCAGATCCTGGCGCGCAAGGCGCCCGAGGTGGCCGAGAAACTGTCGGCGCAGATCGTCGCCTTCGTGCAGAAGCTGCGCGGCGAGGATCTGTTCAAGCTGCCCGGCGTCGCCGAGACGATCGATTGGGCGAACGCGCTGAGCTACCTGAACCAGCATGAGCTGTCGCCCGAGGCGGTCGATGAGACGCTTGGGGTTTTGCTGAAATATCAGGATGATATCGCCAAAATAAAAGGTGCCGAGGCGGCCCGGCTGGTGGGCGAGACGCGCGGCGCGGCGCAGGCCGCCGAATGAGTTTCGCCCCGCAGCCCGATCGGCTCGCGGTGAACATCCTGCATTTCGCGCGCCTGCTGCGCCGGGCCGGTTTGCCGGTGGGGCCGGCGGACATGCTGGCCGCCGAGGAAGCGGTCTCCCTGGTCGATATCGGCGTCCGCACGCAGGTGCGGACGGCGCTGCGCACCACCATGGTCCACCGCCACGAGCACGCCGACCTCTTCGAACAGGCCTTCTCGATGTTCTGGCGCGACCCCGAAGCGGCGAAGGCGGCCGCGGCCATGGACATGCTCGCCGGCAAAGCAGCGGAGAAACCGGAACGTCCGCCCCCCGGCAGCCGGCGCCTGGCCGAGGCGATGACCACCCCGAGGGAGGAAAAGCGGCCCGAGCAGTCGGAGCAGGAAATCGAGGCGGTGATGACTGTCTCCGAGCGCGAACGCCTGCAGACCATGGATTTCGAGGCGATGAGCGCCGATGAAATTTCCCGCGCCAAGGCGGAAATCCGCAAACTCACTTTGCCGCTCGACCTGCGCCGCACCCGCCGCCGCCGCCCGGATCCTTCGGGGCCGCATGTCGATCTGCGCGCCACCATCCGCGCCAGCCTGCGCAGCGGTGGTGAGATTTTATCCATTGAGTCGAGCCGGCGGGTGACGCGGCCGCCGCCGCTGGTGGTGATTTGCGACATCAGCGGCAGCATGAGCCGCTACGCGCAGATCCTGCTGCATTTTCTCCACGCCGTCGCGAATGACCGCGACCGCGTGCATGTGTTTCTGTTCGGCACGCGGCTGTCCAACATCACCCGGCAGCTGCGCCATCGCGACCCCGAAATGGCGTTCCAGCTGGTCTCGCACGTGGTGCCGGACTGGTCCGGTGGCACACGGATCGGCGAGGCGCTGGCGGGGTTCAACCGGCAATGGTCGCGCCGCGTGCTCGGCCAGGGCGCGGTGGTGCTGCTGGTGACCGATGGGCTGGACCGCGACGGCGCCGTCGGGCTGGCGGAAAACGCCGAGCGGCTGCACAAATCCTGCCGCCGGCTGATCTGGCTGAACCCGCTGTTGCGCTGGGAAGGCTTTGAGCCCAGATCGCAGGGCATCCGCGCGCTGCTGCCGCATGTCGACGAGTTCCGTCCCGTGCACAATCTGGCCAGCCTGCGCGATCTGGTGAAAACGCTGTCGCGCCCGAGCGATCCGCGGGCGATGGATATGTGGAGGACCGCCGCATGAACACCGAAAACGCCGTCGATGTGTTGTCCGTTGCCGCCGGGTGGCGCGCGGCCGGCGAGCAGGTCGCCATTGCCACGGTGACGGAGACCTGGGGCAGTTCGCCACGCCCGGCCGGCAGCCAACTGGCGGTGACCGTATCAGGCAAGATGGAGGGCTCGGTCAGCGGCGGCTGCATCGAGGGCGCCGTCGCCGAGGCGGCCATGCAGACCATCAAGTCCGGCGTGCCACAGGTATTGGAATTCGGCGTGACCCATGAGCGCGCCTGGGAAGTCGGGCTGGCCTGCGGCGGGCGCGTGAAAGTGTTCGTGGAGAAGCTGGCGTGACGCCCGAACTCCTGGCCGCGCTGACCGCCGCACGGGAAGCGAAGCGCCCCGTCGTGCTGGCGACCACCCTACCCTCCGGCGAGCAGACGCTGCTTCCCGCGGAAGGCGTCCCTGCGGATCTCGCGGACGCCGCCGCGCGGGTGCTCGACCGCGACGAGAGCGGCACCGTGAAGCTCGCATCCGGCGAATACTTTCTGCACGCCTACAATCCTCCGGTCCGGCTGATCGTCGTCGGCGCCGTACACATCGCCCAGGCGCTTGCGCCGATGGCCGCGCAACTGGGCCTGGCAGTGGTCGTCATCGACCCGAGGCGCTCCTTCGCGACCGAAGAGCGCTTCCCCAACGTCACCATCCTCACGGAATGGCCCGACGAGGCGATGGACGCGCTGGCGCCGGACGTCCGCTCGGCCGTGGTCACGCTCACCCACGACCCCAAGCTCGACGACCCCGCGCTCGACCGCGCGTTGAAGAGCCAAGCCTTCTACATCGGCGCCCTCGGCAGCCGCAAAACCCACGCCGCCCGGCTGAAGCGCCTGCGCGAACTGGGCCATGGCGAGGAATCCTTCGCTCGCATCCGCGGCCCGGTTGGCCTGAACATCGAGGCGGTGACCGCGCCGGAGATCGCGCTGTCCATCCTGGCCGAACTGGTCGCCGTGCGACGGCATTCGCCGCTGGCCGTGAAGGAACCGGCGAAGGCCGCGGCGTGACGTCGCGCGATTTACTTCTATTGGTCATCCGCGGCCACAAACGATGAGACCTTCCGAGGCCCTCGCGGCGCACCGTGAAGAGATCCGACGGGTCGTCACGCAGAATCGCGCGTGCAACCCCCGGATCTTCGGCTCGGTGTTGCGTGGCGAGGACTCCGAAACCAGTGACCTTGACCTTCTGGTCGATGCGACTCCGGAGGCCAGCCTGTTCGATATCGCCCGCATCCAGGGCGAACTCGAGGATCTGCTGGGATTGAAGGTCGACGTTGTTACATCGAATGGGTTGCATCCACGCATGCGCGACCGGGTCATCGCCGAGGCAATGCCGGTTTGACTGACAAGCGCGGTCGGACGGCTGAGTGGCTTGAGGATATGCTGCTCGCGGGGACGCGGATATCCGACTATCTCGGGGTTGCGGACATCGACCAATTCAAGTGCCAGCCACTGTTGCAGGATGCGGTTATTCGGAATTTCGAAGTATTGGGCGACGCTGCTCGCAATATCCTTCGTTACAATCCGGATTTCGTGGCGGAGCACAAGCATGTTCCGTTCAGGGTACTCAATGACATGCGGAATCAACTGATACACGCCTACAATGTGGTCAATCTGGACGTCGTCTGGAGAGCTGCCCTAGAACACGTACCGCCGCTGATTTCGGATCTTCGAAAATTGATCGATGCGTTGCGCACATGATATTCTCTTCTTTCAAACTTGATGACGCGCTGGGTGTCGTGTTGGCGCATTCGCGCCGATTGCCGGACCGCGTGCTCAAAAAGGGCTTTGTCCTCGACGAAGCCTCCATTGCCGCGTTGCGGGCGGCCGGCGTGGAGACCGTGATCGCGGCGCGGCTCGACACTGGCGACGTTACAGAAAACGTGGCGGCCGACCGCATGGCGCAAGCATTCGACGGCAAGCTGCTGTCGCGCCGGCGCGCGGTGACCGGACGGGTGAACCTGCACGCGGACGCGCCCGGCCTCTTCCGCGTGGACACCGCGCGCATCGACGCCGTCAACGCGGTCGATGAAAGCCTGACCATCGCGACACTACGGGACTATTCCCCGGTCGCGGCGGGCGAGATGGTGGCGACGATCAAGGTGATCCCGTTCGCGGTGCCGTCCGAGGTGCTCGAGCGAGTCGAGGCGGTGGCGCGGGCGGCGCCGGCGCTGACCATCGCGCCGTTCCGAAAGCGGGTGGTCGGGCTGGCGGTCAGCGAACTGCCGGGACTGAAGGAAAAGGTGCTCGAGGGCACCATCGAGGCCACCGCTTCGCGCGTGGCCGGCCTGGGCGGGCGGATGTTGGCGCCGCTGCGCTGTCCGCACACCGAGCCCGCCATCGCCGCCGCGTTGCGCCAGCTGATCGAAGCGGGCGCCGACCTCGTGCTGGTTGCCGGCGCCTCCGCGACCGTGGACCGGCGCGACGTCGGCCCGGCCGCCCTGGTCGCGGCCGGTGGCGAGATCGTCCATTTCGGCATGCCCGTGGACCCCGGAAACCTGATCTGCCTGGGCCGGATCGGCGCGGTGGACGCCCTCGTGCTGCCCGGCTGCGCGCGCAGCCCGAAGGCCAACGGTATCGATTTCTTCCTCGCGCGCCTGTTCGCCGGCCTGCCGCTCGGGCCGGCGGAGGTCATGCGCATGGGCGTCGGCGGATTGCTGAAGGACACCGAGGCCCGCCCGCTGCCCCGCGCCCGCGCCGTCGCGCCGGCCGAACAGGCGGCGCCGGCTTCCGGCATCGCCGCGGTGGTGCTGGCGGCGGGCACGTCGACGCGCATGGCCCCCTACAACAAGCTGCTGATCGCCGACAAGGCGGGCAAGCCGATGGTGGCGCGGGTGGTCGACAACGTCCTGTCCTCCGGCGCGCGGCCGGTGATCGTGGTCACCGGCCATCGCGCCGACGACATCCGGGCGGCGCTGGGTGGACGCCCCGTGACCTACGTCCATGCCGAGCGCTATGCGGAGGGGCTGGCCGCCAGCCTCAAGGCCGGCATCGCCGCCGTGCCCGCGGACGCAGCCGGCGCGGTGGTGTGCTTGGGCGACATGCCCCTGGTTACCGGCAGGATCGTCGACCGGTTGATCGCCGCCCATGACCCCGACGAGGGCCGCGCCATCGTCGTGCCGACGCACCAGGGCAAGGGCGGCAACCCGATCCTGTGGAACCGGCGGTTTTTCCCCGAAATCCTTTCGCTCTCGGGCGATGCCGGCGCGCGCGTGCTGCTGCAGCGGCACATGGAACAGGTGGCGGAAATCGAGGTGGGCGAGGACGCGGTACTGCGTGATTTCGACACTGTCGAGAGCCTGGCGACGCTGCCGGCGCGGCTGCGTCCCGCTGATGTGAGCACCTAATCGCCGCTGGCGACGGTTCCCGCGAATTGGCAAGTCGTTTCTGAAATCTTCTTCATTTCTCATTCCTGCGATTGACCTGCGCCGGCCATGGGCGCGCAATGACGTTTATCGTAATGGTCCGGCAGAATGCCGGCACGGCGCCACAGGTGATGCAAAACATGCATTGGCACGCAATGACGGACGAGGACCTGCCCGCGGTGACCGCGATGGCGGCGGTGCTGCATCCCGATCACTTCGAGGACGAGGCGGTGTTCGCCGAGCGGCTGCGGCTCTACCCCCCGGGCTGCCAGGTGCTGCGGGCGGGCGCGCAGGAGGCCGGCTACGTCATCAGCCATCCCTGGCGGATCGGGTCGCCGCCGCCGTTGAACCACATGCTCGGCGCGCTGCCGTCGCGGCCCGACACGTTCCACCTGCACGACCTCGCGGTGCTGCCGCCGGCGCGCGGCTTCGGCGCGGCCGGACGTGTGATCGGCACACTCGCGCAGCGGGCGGAGGCGGAGGGCTGCCAATTCCTTTCCCTCGTTGCGGTCGGGGGATCGGAAACGTTCTGGCGCGTGCACGGCTTCGTCCCCGCCGAGCAGCCGCCGGAGTTGCGCAGCTACGGCGACGGCGCGCTCTACATGGTACGCGCGGTGCGCAAGGCGCTGCGTCCCTGATTGCTGGCCGGCAGCCGCGCCGGCTAAGACCCCGGGGTGTCAGGACTTTTCCCACCGTGGCTGCTGGCGATGCTGGCGGCCGGGCTGTTGGCGGTCGCCCTCGTGCTGGCGCGGCTGGGGCTGCGGGCCCGGCCGGTGGTCGCGGCGGCGGCGACCAGCGTTCCGACGGCGACGGCGCTGCTTTGGCTGGGCGCGCCTGCGTTGGTCGACTTCGCCGGGTTCGACTGGCGGGCAGTCGGGATCTTTGCCGCCGCCGGCGTGCTGTTCCCGATCGGCGTGACGCTGCTGAGCTTCGAGACCAACCGACGCATGGGGCCCGCGATGGCGGGGGCATTGGCAAACACCACGCCGGTGTTCGCGCTCGGCTTCGCGGCGCTGCTGCTCGGCGAACATGTCTCGGCGCTGCGCGGCGCGGGCGCGCTGGTGGTGATCGCCGGCGTGATCGTGCTGACCCGTCCCTGGGCGTTCGCGCGCCGCGACTGGCCGCTTTGGGTGATCGTGCTGCCGCTGGCCGCCGCCTGCATCCGCGGCATCGTGCAGCCGGCGGTGAAGCTGGGCCTGGGCCTCTGGCCGGACGCCTACGCGGCGAGTCTGGTGGGTTATTCGGTGTCGAGCTGCATCATTCTGACCCTGCGCGCCATCCGCGGCGGCAGCCGAACGCGGTGGCGGGACCGCGGCATGTTCATGCTGGTCGGCGTGTGCAATGCGGCGAGCGTTGTGCTGATGTACGCGGCGCTGGCGCGCGGCAGCGTGGGGCTGGTGGCGCCGCTGATCGCGAGCTACCCGCTGTTCACCCTGGCGCTGGGGGCGGTCGTGCTGCGCGAGGAGCGCCTCGGCGCACCGGCGCTCGCGGGGGTCGCGGTCACCGTGCTGGGCGTGGGGCTGGTGCTGGCGGGGTGAGCGCCCGCTCCGCCGCGGCGAGTTCCTCCGGCGTGTTGATGTTGACGAACGGGTCGGCCTGACCATCGAACTGGGCGTGGGCGACGCCGTGCCTGACCGCCCAGGCCTCGACCTTGCGTTCTCCCGCGCGCAACGCCGCCTCGAGGTCATCGGCAAGCGCGACGGGCCAAAGGGCGATCGGCGGATGGACGCGCTCACCCCAAGCGGCGCAGGCAATCGGCGTCCGCTCCGTCGCGCGCGCCGCCAGCAGCCGGGCGGCGAGGTCGGACGGAAGGAACGGCGTGTCCGTCGGGACCGAAAGGAGGTCGGCAATCTCAGGGTGGTGCACCGCCGCCCAGCGCATGCCCGCGAGGATGCCGGCGAGCGGCCCGGGATGGTCGGGCAGCGGATCGGAAATGACCGGCAGCCCACAGGCGGCAAAGCGCGCCGGATCGCCATTGGCGTTCAGCACGAGGGCGGAAGCCTGCGGGCGGATGCGGTCGATCACGTGGTCCAACAGCGTCCGGCCGCCGAGCAGGCGCAGCGGCTTGTCGCCGCCACCCATGCGGCGGGCGCGGCCGCCGGCGAGCAGCACGGCAATCGGTCGGGGTTGCATGGCATCTCCTGCCGCGGAATTTGCACGATGCGCGGGGATCGTCGATATCGGGGCAAATTACTCTCTCCGGGAGACGTCAAAATGATCCGCCGCCGCTTCCTGCTTGCCGCCACCGCCCTGCCCCTGGTGGCGATCCGCACACGCCCCGCCCGGGCGGCGGAATTCAGCTACAAGTTCGCCAACAACCTGGCACTGTCGCACCCGCTGAACACGCGCGCCGCCGCCGCGGCCGCCGCCGTCCAGGAAAAAACCGGCGGGCGCGTCGAGATCAAGATCTTCCCCAACAGCCAGCTCGGGTCGGACACCGACACGCTCAGCCAGTTGCGCTCCGGCGCGGTCGAGTTCTTCACCCTCTCCGGCCTCATCCTCTCCACGCTGGTGCCGGTCGCCTCCATCAACGGCGTCGGCTTTGCCTTCAAGGACTATGGCCAGGTGTGGCCGGCGATGGACGGCGCGCTCGGTGCCTTCGTGCGCGCGGAGATCGACAAGCGCGGCCTCTATGCGTTCACCAAGCAGTGGGACAACGGCTACCGCCAGATCACCAGCGCCACCAAACCGATCCGCGCGCCCGAGGACCTCAACGGCTTCAAGATCCGCGTCCCCCCGAGCCCGCTCTGGACCAGCATG
>Ga0181534_10002922_pt1 | contig 10316 bp, 9 predicted proteins | sample PEATcosm2014_Bin_37_FD_119758 | JGI IMG/M metagenome (GOLD analysis project Ga0181534, IMG submission 119758) | Peatland microbial communities from MTU Mesocosm Facility, Houghton, MI, USA - PEATcosm2014_Bin17_10_metaG | ecosystem: Environmental > Terrestrial > Soil > Wetlands > Peat | place...
ATGGCAGCTGCTCATCATCGAGGGGCTGTCCGACGGTCGGGCGGTGCTCGTCGTGAAGATGCATCACGCGCTGGCTGACGGAGTGTCCTTCGCCGAAACCATCGCGAACTTCTTTGATATCTCTCCCGACGTTCGCCCCCCCGCAGAGCGCCGCGGCGGTGACGACGATGAACCGACGGTGATCACGTCGCTCGGCCTACTGCGTCAAGGGATCACTCGTCTACGGGACCGTCCCCCACTGGTATTGGAGAGTCTTGCGTCGTGGGGGAGTCGCCTGTACGAGATCGTTCGGGCGCTCGCCAGCGTGGTCGCCGTGAGGGGTCGACGTCACGCCACGCCGGGTCAGCCCTCCATCTTCGAAGCTCGGCGGACATCGCTGAATGGCGCCGCGGGCATTGAGAAGACGTTTCTGCGCACGAGGGTTCCGCTGGCCGACGTGAAACGCGCCGCCAAGGCGCGAGGAGCGAGCGTCACGGACTTCGTTATGGCGACGACGAGCGGTGCCCTGTCACGACTCATGGACGAGCGAGACGAGGTACTTACGAGGGATCTCTTCGCGTTCGTTCCGATCAACGTTCGCGCCGAAGGCGACACGGCCGATCTGGGCAACCAGATCTCGGGCATGCTGGTGGCACTGCACACCGATATCTCGGATCCCGAAGCCCGAGTGCGCGCGATCTCGCACGACTCTTCTAAGACCGTCGATGAACAGCGAGCGCATCGCGCCCGAATCTTCCAAGACGTGCCGCGGGTACTCGGGCCCACGCTGGTCTCCTTTGGTGGAAAACTCGTTTCGGCCTTTGGACTCTTTGATCACCTACCCATGGCCAACGTGATGATTTCTTCGGTACCGGGCCCGCCGATACCTCTCTGGCTGAGCGGGCGTCGCGTGGTGTCCGCGGCACCCTACGGACCGCTCGTGGGCTCGATTTCGTTGAATATCACGGTCCTCGGTTTCGGGGAAAACCTGGAGTTCGGTATCCTCGGCTGTGCCGAACGAATGAGCGATCTCGATCGATTACGGGATCTCATTTTTGAAGAGGCCACGAAACTCATTAGCGTGACGCCGTCCGCCTGACGCCTGGACATCGCGCGCGTGTCGGCTACAATTGACCTACCACGCGGACGTAGCTCAGTTGGTAGAGCGCGACCTTGCCAAGGTCGAGGTCGCCGGTTCGAGCCCGGTCGTCCGCTCCAATCCAGGAGCGAAGTTCACTCTCGTTCGATCACGGGCGCCGTTGATCAGGTTCACGACGCCGGGGCGACGAAGAAGCTCAGGTTTCGATTTAGTAGATCGGTGACGGCCCGGTACAGACTCGGCACCTCGCTCTCACGTGGTCCGGCGATGTTCAACGTGGCCCCAGGCTCCAGACGTTCGAAGAAACCTCCGAGCAACGCGTCAGCGTCGACGGTACTGGGATCGATGACGATAAAGGGTCGCTTGAGGACGTTCGCCATTTGAAGGGTTTGGGTCACCCCGGGCGACGTGGCGATGGGCGGAGAAAACACCACGGTGGCGGTGGAGTCACGTACGTTCAGAGTCGTACGCACCCCAGGATCAGCGGATTGGGTCGGGACGAACTGATCGTACAGGGCGAGAAGTCCGGGGGGATCGCGCAGATCCTCGGCCCAGCCGTCCCGCGGCACCCAGCCTCCATAGACCAGATGGTGGGAGAGGGCGAAATCCACCGCCGCACGATCGGCGCCCGTCTCGCCACCACAGACCACCTTGGCGATCAACGCGTTGCGCACTTTCTCGGCACCGGACTCGTTCATCAATGGATCTCCACCCCGTGAAGTTAATCGTCATTAAAGGAAAGCGTGGTCGCTCGCTCCCGCCGCCCTGCCATGGGGGCGGTTCCCGTTGCCTAGTCTTAGGGACGGGAGGTGCCGTGATCAATCCAGCGTTCGAGCCGTACCTGCGATTCGCTCGCGAGAATCCCGAGCCGTCGCCGTTGATGGTCAGCATTGAACAGCGTCGCGACGCGTTTCGAAACGAAGCCCGGTATCTTCGTGGTGACATTCCCGTCGACGTCGACACGCGCGATTGCCTGTTGCCCCTGGAGGGCCGAGAACTGTCGGCGCGGCTGTACGTGCCAAAGGGCGACGAGGGCCGTGGCCTGGTGGTGTACTTCCACGGCGGAGGTTTCGTGGTGGGCGATATAGAGACGCACGACTGGCTGTGCCGTCGTCTTGCCTACGACACCAACATGCGTTTTCTCTCCATCGACTACCGGCTCGCTCCCGAGTACCCCTTTCCCGCAGCGCTCGACGACGCCGTCGATACGTTGCGCTACGTCGCCACCCATCAGAGTGAGTTTGCGCCGAGCGCGTCGCGCCTGATCGCGATGGGCGACTCGGCGGGGGCCAACTTGGTGACCGTGGCGTCTCGACTCTTGCGCGACGACGAGGTCGAACTGGCCGCTCAAGTTCTTATCTATCCGACCCTCGGCCCGGAATTAGTGACCGACTCGGCGCATCGTTTCGCCACGGGATACTTCCTAAATCTCGACTACTTGCGCTACGACTACCGCCAGTATCTGGGGGAGTTTGGCGACCATACAGATCCGCGAGTGACGCCACTACTTTGTGACGACTTAACCGGGGTGGCACCGGCCATTGTCGTGGTGGCCGAGTGTGATCCTCTGCGCGATGAAGGGGTCGCCTACGCGGGACTGCTCGGTCATTTTCGGGTGCCCGTTGAGATTCTCGAAGCCGAGGGAATGGTGCACGGTTTTCTCGAAATGGGTGGGGTGGTGCCCGAAGCTCTCGCGATTGTTGATGACCTCGCCGAGCACCTTCAGCGTCTCGTTTCCGCAACTTCGTGAACGTACTTTTCGTCACGCTCGACCAGTTTCGTGGCGACGCGTACGGCGCGGCCGGACATCCGCTGGTGCGAACTCCCACGCTGGACCGCTTGGCGAGCGAGGGCGTACGGCTGTCTCGCCACTACTCCCAGGCGGCGCCCTGCGCGCCCGGGCGGGCCGCGCTCTATACCGGCATGTACCAGATGAACAATCGCGTCGTGGCGAACGGGACGCCGCTTTCGCGAGGGTTCGACAATCTGGCCTACGTCGCTCGTCGAGCTGGCTATGACCCCACGCTGTTTGGCTACACCGATCAGGGACTCGATCCCGCCGTCGCCAACGGGGCCGACGACCCGCGCCTCAGTTACTACGACGGCATCTTGCCGGGGTTTTCCGTGGGGCTCTATCTGCCCGAGACTCAAGCCGGTTGGGTGCAGTATCTGCGGGCGAAGGGCTACGACGTGCCCGCCGGCTGGCGGGGGCTGTGTCGGGGCGAACCCGAGCGTCCCGCCGAGGACTCGTTGAGTGGCTTTCTTACCACGCGCTTTACCGAGTGGCTCGCTCACCAAGAGTCGGGTTGGTTCGCGCATCTGAGCTATCTGCGACCTCACCCTCCTTACGCGGCGGCGGGGGAGTTCGCCACCCTTTACGACCCGGCCGACGTCGAACTCCCGCTGGCGCCCGTCGAGGCCGCGCGACGTCATCCCCTGCACGAGGCGGCGCTCGGATGGCCCCAGGTGGCGGCGCCGCACGACGAGGGGGAGATGCGTCATGTGAAGGCGCAGTACTACGGAATGATTAGCGAAGTCGATAGCCAACTCGGGCGCGTGGTCGAGGCGATTGACGAACGGGGCGAGTGGGACGACACGCTGGTCGTGGTCACGTCCGATCACGGCGAACAGCTGGGGGACCATGGCCTCTTGGAGAAGATGGGGTTCTTCCCGCAGAGCTACCACATCGTCGGCATCTGGCGCGATCCCCGAGTCCCGGGCGGAACGACGATCACCAAGTTCACCGAGAACGTTGACCTCCTCGCCACGCTCGCGGACGCGCTCGGGGTTGAACAGCCGGTTCAAAGTGACGGCGCGTCACTGACGCCCCTCATTCGCGGTGAGAGCGTCGCGTGGCGCGAGGCCGCGCACTATGAGTGGGACAGTCGCTTCATGCTGCTGGGCGCAGGCCCGGCTCCATCACGAGAGGCGTTGGCTCGGCGCAACCTCGCGGTCTCCGTCGGCGACGACGTGGCCTTCGTGCAGTTTGGGGACGGCTCGATGAAGTGTTTCGATCTCGCGGAGGATCCCACCTGGCGCACCGAGTGCGCCGATCTCGAACGCGTTTTTTACGCCATGCAGCAGCAACTTCTCTGGCGTCAGGGGCATCTGCGGAGCGACCTCGCGGACATGTTGCTGAGCCCCGACCGACGCGGACGATGGCCAAGCGAACTTCGCGTCGATTCCCTAGCGAAGACCTCGTCGTAGCGTCTCGAGCAACATGACGTACGTTTCGTCCGAGTTCTGGGCGAAGTTGTTGTCGTGAAGTTCAAGCGAGACGTAGCCGTGACAGGCCGACCAGATCACCTGAGCGGCGTCGCTCGCCCGGGAGCGGGTGAGGACGCCCTCCGCCTGACAGCGCTCGACAATTGTCACGAGAGCGTGATAGGTCAGGGCCGCGATCTGGACGCTGGCGGGGGAGGGCTCGAAGTTGCGGAACCGATGGAGAAACATGATGGTGTAGAGCCCGCGATTTTCCAGCGCGAAGCGACGATAGGCCAGGCCCGCGCTCATGAAGTCGACTTCGACGTCGCCACTGTGACGGTTGACAGCCTCGCCGAGCATCTCGAAGCCGCGAGTCCACAACTGATCGATGACGCCATTGACCCCGCCGAAGTGGTTGTAGATCGCCATGGGCGCGACTTCGGCGCGTTTGGCAATGGCGCGTACGGTGAACCCATCGGGCCCTGCCTCGTCCAAGATTGACACGGCCGCGCGCAGCACGTCGGGGCCGATCTGAAGGGACGGAGTTCGCGTTCTCTGCATCATTGACAAGTATAGAACATTGTACTACTGTAATGGAACATCGTCCCATAGGAGAACCTACGTGCCCACTTCGACCCACGAGCGCAGGTGGTGGATTCTGGCGATTCTCTGCCTGGTCGTGATCATCGTGGTCATCGACAACACGATCGTGAACGTCGCCCTGCCCGTGTTTTCGCGCGACCTTCATGCGTCGAACTCATCTCTTCAGTGGATAGTGGACGCGTACTCACTGCCGTTCGCCGGGCTCTTGCTCGCGGGGGGAGGACTGTCCGATCGACTGGGTCGTAAGCGCGTCATGCAGACCGCGCTCGGGGCGTTTGGAGCATTTTCGCTTCTCGCCGCCTTCTCGCACAGTGTTCCGACCTTGCTGGTGGCGCGGGCGCTCATGGGGGCGTCGGCGGCGTTCATTTTTCCCGCAACCCTCTCGACTCTGACGATCGCTTTCGAGGACTTGAGCGAACGGGCGAAGGCCTTTGGCGCCTGGGGCGCGGCTAGTGGCGTCGCCATCGCTATCGGACCAGTGGTCGGCGGACTCTTGCTCGTGCACTTCTGGTTCGGGTCAATCTTTCTCATCAACGCCCCACTGGTCCTCGTTGCCGTGGTCGCGTCGAGCTACGTGGTGCCCGAGTCCAAGAGCCCGGTTCGGCGACGTCTCGACATCATCGGTCTCCTCCTCGGCACCTCTGGAGTCACGGTGCTGACGCTGGCGATCATCCAAGGACCCTCGTGGGGCTGGCACAGCGTGACCACGCTCGCGTTGTTTGCGGGTGCGATGCTTGCCCTGATTTCCTTCGTTATCTATGAGTTGCGTCGCGTAGGACCCTTGCTCGACGTTCGCGTCTTTACCAACCGCACGTTCTCCGCCGCCGCGGGCGCCATTGCCGTCAACTACTTCGCTCTCTTTGGGTTCATATTTCTGATCACCCAATACTTCCAACTCATTCGCGGATACTCAGCCCTGTCGGCCGGCATTCACACGCTCCCTTTTGCCGGCGTCGTGATGGTAGCGACCCCCTTGGGGGCCGTTGCTTCCCTGAGGGTTGGCGCACGCTACGTCGTCGCGGCCGGTTTGTTGATCGTCGGCGCCGCGCTCGCTTGGGGCGGTACCATCGCGCCGAACGCCGCCTACTTCGGGCCGGTCGTCGAAGTGATGGTTCTTCTGGCCCTGGGCTTTTCCCTCGTGAATGCGCCCTCGACGGCGTCCCTCATGAGCACGCTCCGTCCGGATCAGGTTGGTGCTGGCTCCGCGGTGAATGAAACGACCCGCGAGTTGGCGGGCACGATGGGGGTGGCCGTCGTGGGATCAGTCTTTTCGTCCCTGTTCGCCCCGGGCGTTCGCGCCGCACTCGCGCGTTACGTCGGTCACGGGCTCACCAGCGCCCAACTGCAAGTCGCCTCCAGCTCGACTCGCGCCGCCCAAGTCACCGTCTCTCACTTTCCTTCAGCGCTTCGTCCGGGACTAGACGCCAGCGTGACCAACGCCTTCATGCAGGGCCTTCACCGCGGGTGTTTCGTCGCCGGGGCGTCCGCGGCGGTTGCCGCCGTCCTCGTTCTTTCGTATCTTCCGTCGCTGGGCGAGAAAGTCAATGAAGTACTTATCGACGCGTAGCGGGTCCGGGCGAAAAGGGCGCACCGTCAAAACTGTCCACCGAGGTGAACTCGCCGACCTCGCGCCGTTTCAACTTGGTCAGGGAGCGTGTGGGATAGCCCAGAGCCACGATGGCCGCTACCGCAAAGTCCTCGGGCAGATTGAAGATCTCGCGCAACGCCGCCTCGTTTTTGATCGCGACCGTGGTCATCACCCCTCCGAGGTCGCGTTCGCGCGCGGCGAGGAGCACACTCCATACGAAGGGGTAGACCGAGGCGCCCCCGACGAGGTGGTAGCGCTCCAGGTCCCGGTCCGTCGCCGCGAAGGATCCGAGGTCAGCAACGACCACCAACATTGCCGGCACGCTAGCCAGGGTCTCTGCGAAACCTTCGGGGTTTGAAAGAGCTCGCGCCGCCTCGCGCTGCTCACTCGCCGCCCGACGGTCCTCCGCGCTCGCGATCGGCGAAAACGGAGCGACGCCGGCGAGCAGGGAGCCCACGTAGTCGTGCCAGGCGTCGAGGTACGCGGCCGCCACGGCTCGACGTTGGGAGAGGTCCTTCACGACGATGACCCGCCACGCTTGGCGATTACCCCCTGACGGGGCGAAGCGAGCGTCGTCCAGGACGCCAAAGAGTACGGCGTCGTCAATAGATCGAGCACTGAACTCCCGGATCGAGGCGGTGGTCCGCAGGGCGTCACGAAGTTCCATCTCGTCACCCTAGAAGAGTGTTTTGCGACGTGTTAGGCGTCGCGTCGGGTGAACATCGAAATGCCCACGCCGACGATCACCACCGCGTAGATCACCAAAAGAACAAAGGAGGTCCAAACGCCAAAATCGTGGCTGACGAGCGAGGGCGAACTCATCACGTTGCCCAACTCCGACGGCAAGAACTTGTCACCGGCGTTGCGCACGTTTTGGGGAAGAAAATCGAAGATGAGGGGAACAATCAAAAGAATTCCCACGATGGCGCAGATGCAGGCGCCGCTATGGCGAATGATGAGACCCAAGCCAAGCGAGAGGGCTGAGAAGAGAGTCAAATACACGCCGGCGAAGATGACCGCGCGCAGGTCGGAGCTATTCGACAGCGAGGCCGTCGGCACCACGCCAGAGAATATGTACTGGCCTAAAAGAAAGGAGACAAAGCAGCAAAACTCGCTGAGTACGAAAATCGAGATCACGAGGACAAAGAGCTTGCCGAGCATCAACTGGACGCGCTTGGGCACCGCGGTGAGGGTGGTTCGCATTGATCCTGATGAGTACTCGCTGGTGACAAAGAGAGCGCCGATGACCCCAATGGCGAACTGCGCGAGAATCACTCCGACGAGACTCGTTTGCACGGGATCGAATGTGGCCTTCGTAAGGGGATTGGTGGTCGCCCAGTTTCTACGGACGAGCCACGTAACGAGCGCGGCCAGTCCGATCGTCAAAATCAGAGTCAAAGCCACGCCAACGATTGACGATCGCACGCTGCGAAACTTCAGCCACTCCGAGCGAATGATCGAGCCGAGCGAGATGTCACGGTCCATGTCGCACCTCTGAAGCACCGTATTCAACCGAATCGGAGGTGAGGTCCATGAACACTTCTTCCAGCGACGCTCGTTGCGGGGTCAGTTCATAAAGTACGACCCCCGCCTCAAAGGCGATCCGACCGACCTGTTCGGCGTTCAGGTTGGACACCGTCAGACCCTCGTCATTCACTTCGGTCGAATCGGCGCCATGGGCCTTCAGGGCTGCCTCCAATAGCTCGTGATTGGAGCCCCGCACGAAGACCGTGCCTTTCGCCGTCGCGGTCAGCGCGTCGATAGAACCCTCAGTTATTAACTTGCCGCGGCCGATGACGATGATCTGATCGGCCGTTACCGCCATCTCACTCATGAGGTGCGACGACACGAAGACGGTGCGACCCTCGTTCGCGAGGGACCGAAAGAAGTCGCGAATCCAGCGGATCCCTTCGGGGTCGAGTCCGTTGACGGGCTCGTCAAATATGAGAACTTCGGGGTCACCGAGCAACGCCGCCGCGATGCCGAGGCGTTGGCTCATGCCCAGTGAAAAGTTGCCCACCTTCTTGTGAGCGACCGAGGCAATTCCGGCAAACTCGAGGACCTCGTCGACGCGCGAGTACGGGATTCGATTCGATGCGGCGAGGGCGCGCAGGTGATTGCGGGCGGTCCGTCCGGGATGAATGGCCTTCGCGTCGAGGAGTGCGCCCACCTCGTGAAGCGGATCACGGAGCTCCGCGTAGCGCTTTCCCTTCACCGTGGCGCGACCCTTGGTCGGGAGGTCGAGTCCCAGGATGACCCGCATGGTGGTCGACTTCCCCGATCCGTTGGGTCCGAGAAAACCGGTCACGACTCCCGGTCGAACCTCAAAGTCGAGATCGTCGACGGCGGTGGTGTCTTGATACCTTTTTGTGAGATGTTCGACTTTGATCATGGGGACTCACGAAGCCTACGACACCTCATCTCGCGATCTGAACGGCCCAGAATCACTGGGCGAGTGAAGGCCATGGTTCAGACGATCAAGGAGCGAGCCTTTCAAGAACGTCTTCGGCGTCGCGCACCATCCGGGTGACGATCTCACCGGCCGGCACAATGTCGCGAATACCACCGACGACCTGACCGGCCGGGTATCCCTCGCGACGCGGGTCGACTCCGGGCGTGGTGAGGTCACCGCCGAGGTGAAAGGTCCCGTCGCTGAGCGACGTCATCAGTTGGTCGGGGAATCCTCGCAGCAGCGACGGGTCGGCCTCGTAACGATCGGTCGTCTCGTTTCTGACCACGCGCATCGTCTTGCCGCTGAAGGCCCGAGAGATGACGGTGCCGTCTTCGCGGGCTTCCAGCAAGCGATCTTGGTATCCAGGAATGGTTCGCGCTTCCGGTGTGGCGATGAACCGAGTGCCCACCCACACGCCGTCGGCGCCGAGTGCCAGCGCCGCCGCCAGGCCGCGTCCGTCGAAGATACCGCCCGCGGCGACCACGGGAATGGCGCTGCCCACCGCGTCGACGATGAGCGGTACGAGTGGCAGCGTCGCGACCGTGCCGGTGTGACCGCCGGCCTCGGTACCTTGGGCCACCACCACGTCACAACCCGCGTCCAGCGCCCGCCGCGCGTGATCGACTTTGCCGCACATCGAGATCACCAGGACGTGGTGGTCGTGGCAGAGGTCCACCACGTGGGTGGGAACACCCAGCCCCGCGACGAAGGCGCTGGCGCCGCCCTCAATGAGGAGCTCAACGTTGGCCGTGAGCGTGTCGGGGAAGGCGGTGAGCAGGTCGACCCCAAAGGGCTTACCCGTGAGGGCGCGGGTGGCGGCGATCTCCTCAGCGAGCTGGGCGCTCGACATCGTCGAGGCGCCGAGGCAGCCGTAGCCCCCGGCGTTCGAGACCGCCGCCGCGAGGGCGCTGTAGGAGACGCCGCCCATGCCGGCCAGCATGACGGGATGCTCAATGTGGAGCAGCTCAGTGAGACGGGTCTTCATGTGGATTCAAACTACACACGGTCGGGCGTTGGTCGCCGCGTCGCTCATTCTTCAGTGGCGCTGCGCCAGACGAGATCGCAGTCGGGACAAGAGCGCCTCGCCGCCCGCCGTGATCACCTCGAGGCAGTCATCGAACTCGGCGTCCTCGCCGTAGTACGGGTCCGCCACATCGAGGTCCTTCGTCGGGTCGATCAGATGGCGCCACAGCACAACCTCGGTGCGGGGGTTGGTCAGCCGTGCGCGCACGTCGGCGAGGTGTTCGCGGGTCATGACGACGACCACGTCTTGAGCGTCGAGGAACTCACGACTGGCGTAGGCGCCCCGTGATCCGTCGAGTCGGTAGCCAGCTCGGTTGAGCGCCTCACGGGCCCGGGGGTCCATGGCGCTGCCCACGTGCCAGTTCGCG
>Ga0181534_10002924_pt1 | contig 10301 bp, 8 predicted proteins | sample PEATcosm2014_Bin_37_FD_119758 | JGI IMG/M metagenome (GOLD analysis project Ga0181534, IMG submission 119758) | Peatland microbial communities from MTU Mesocosm Facility, Houghton, MI, USA - PEATcosm2014_Bin17_10_metaG | ecosystem: Environmental > Terrestrial > Soil > Wetlands > Peat | place...
TCTCATTTACTCCGATCCCCAACAGGACGGTTACGGCCAGGGCGATGTCTGGCCGAAGGGCGGATGGCGGCCGGCCGATGGCGTGCAACGCGGCTCCGTGGCGGACATGCCGGTCTATCCAGGGGATCCGTTGACCCCGGGTGTCGGAGCGACCAAGGACGCGAAGCGGCTGGCCATCGCCGATGCCAAGACCATTCTCAAAATCCCGGTGATCCCGATTTCCTACGCGGACGCGCAACCGCTGTTGGCGGCGCTCACCGGCCCGGTTGCACCTCGCCACTGGCGCGGCGCGCTCCCCATCACCTATCACATGGGACCCGGGGGCGCGAAGGTACACATGGCTGTCAGTTCCGACTGGAGCCAGAAGCCGTTGTACGACGTGATTGCGCGGATCCCCGGCTCCCAGTATCCGGACGAGTGGGTGGTGCGTGGCAATCACCGTGACGGCTGGGTGTTTGGGGCGGAAGATCCCTTATCCGGTCACATCGACATGATGGCCGAGGGTAAGGCGATCGGCCAACTGTTGAAATCCGGTTGGAAGCCAAAGCGAACGCTCGTATATGCCAGTTGGGATGGCGAAGAGCCCGGGCTGCTGGGGTCGACCGAATGGGCGGAGACGCATGCGAAGGAGCTGCAGGGTAAAGCGGTTCTCTACCTGAACTCCGACGGTAACGACCGCGGATTCCTGTCCGCCGGCGGCAGCCACTCGCTGCAGCATCTGGTCAATGATGTTTCCAGCGGCGTGAAGGACCCGCAGACGGGTGTCAGCACGCAGGCGCGCCTGCGCGCCAAGTTGGAAGTCGACGGCTTTGAAAAAGGCGCTTCCGATGACGACCGGAAGGCCGCCAAGGAGGCCGCGGCCGGCGGTGACCTCGCCATCGAGGCACTGGGATCGGGATCGGACTTCACGCCGTTTCTGCAACATCTCGGACTCACGTCGCTCAATATCGCCTTTGGCGGCGAGGCTGACGGCGACGGCATCTATCACTCCAACTACGATTCCTACGATCACTACATTCGTTACGGTGATCCCGGCTTTGTCTATGGAATTGCGGAAGCCGAGACGGTTGGACACATCATTCTGCGGATGGCGGATGCAGATGTCCTGCCGATGCAGTTCGGCGCATTTGCGGACACACTGGCTGGATACGTCGGTGAGTTGCACGAGTTGACGGACTCGCGCCGCAAGACTGCTGTCGAGCTTGGCAAGTTGATCGACGACCACGCCTTCAAGCTGGCAGCAGATCCCACCCGCGTCGTGCTGGCTCCGGAGCGCGAGCCCGAAGTACCCCATTTGAATTTCGCTGCGCTCGATAATGCCGCGGATCGGGTGAAAAAGAGTGCCAAGGCCTATGACGAGGCCTACAACAAGTGGCTGGCTGGTCAGACGAAACTGACACCGGCCCACTTGAAAGAGCTCAACGGCGAGCTGCGGACCCTGGAGTCAGCGTTGACCGATCAACACGGACTGCCCGGCCGCGACTGGTTCAAACACCTGATCTACGCGCCCGGCCTCTACACAGGTTACGGCGTCAAGACCGTGCCGGGTGTGCGCGAGGCTATCGAGCAGAACAACTTCGATGAGGCGAATCAGTACGCGGCCATGACGGCCGCGGCGCTGGTGGCTTACTGCGACCGCCTCGACAAGGCGACCCGGCTGCTCAATTCCGGAACTTGAGACTGCGATTGAAGCCGAGTGCGGCCAGGGTGCAGGCCGCACCGGACAGCAGGTACACACTGACATAGGCGAGCCCGAAGTTGGCGGACAATCCTAACGCCACCAACGGCGCAAACGCCGCTCCGATCAGCCAGGCCAGGTCGGAGGTCAGTGCTGCACCGGTGTATCGGTACCGTGGCTCAAAGTTGGAGTTCACGGCGCCGGCTGCCTGTCCATACGACAACCCGAGAAGGCTGAATCCCAGGATCATGAAGAGGTCCTGGCCGACGAGGCCGCCGTCCAGCAGTGTCGGTGCAAATCCACTGAATACAGCAATCATGACGGCCAGGGTGCCCAACGTTCGGCGGCGTCCGTAGCGGTCGGCGACTTTGCCGGAAATGATGATGCCGATCGCGCCCAGCGCCGCACCCAGCATCTGCACACCCAGGAACTCAGGGATCGACTGATGCGAATACAGCTTGATCCACGACAATGGAAAAACAGTGACGATGTGGAAGAGGGCGTAGCTGGCGAGCGAGGCGAAGGCGCCGATGAGGACTGTTGAGCCCTGGTTGCGCGCGATCTCCACCACGCTGGCGGGTTCGAGCTCGCGGTCATCCAGCAACTTGGCGTACTCGTGGGTCGTCACGAGTCGCAGGCGGGCGAACAGAGCGACGACGTTGATGGCAAATGCAACATAGAACGGGTAGCGCCAGCCCCACTCGAGAAAGTCATCCGACGCAAGACTCGAGTACAGGAACGAAAACAGGCCGCTCGCAATCAGAAAGCCCACTGGAGCGCCGAGCTGTCCCAACATCGCGTACCAGCCGCGACGATGCTCAGGCGCGTTCATCGCGAGCAGCGAAGGCAAACCGTCCCAAGAGCCGCCGAGCGCGATGCCCTGACCCAAACGGAAGATTGACAACAGCAGGATGGAACCGATTCCGAAGCTGCTGTACGCAGGTACAAACGCAATACCGGCCGTGCTGATACCGAGCAAAAACAGGGCGGAAGTCAACTTGGCTTCGCGCCCGAAGCGCTGCTGGATCTTCATGAACACAACAGAGCCGATGGGACGTGCGAGAAACGCGAAGGCGAAGATCGTGAATGCGTACAGCGTGCCGTTCAGAGCGTTCGCGAACGGAAAAAACACCGAGGGAAACACGAGCACGCAGGCGATACCAAACACGAAGAAGTCAAAGTTCTCGGAGGCCCGGCCAATAATCACACCAATGGCGATTTCGCCCGGATGGACCTCGGAGTGGTCCGCGGTTTGACGCGCGTCGTTGCCCGGAATGTGCTGTGGTAGTGCAGGGGTGTTGCTGTTGGACATAATTGGTGCAATGAGGCAGGAATGGCGGCCCGCGTTGAGTCACTTTTACAGCATGCAGCGTCTCATTGCGCGCGTCATGCTGCGATAGGACAAAACGTCCAATGCCTGTGCGCTTGCACTGGCACTAGATTAGGCGCCTCCAGCGGAGTGCGTATTTCCCCTAATGTTAATTTCAAGGTCGATTCGAGGTTGTGTGCTTGCGACAGCGGCGTTGCTGTCTGGTTGCAACAGCGTATTGCTCAATCCGTCCGGCTCCATCGCAGCGCAGCAGAGCCGGCTGATCGTGCAATCCACGTTTCTGATGCTGCTGATTGTGATCCCCGTCATAGTTCTGACTGTTGTTTTTGCCTGGCGCTACCGGCAGTCCAACCGGGAAGCCACCTATACGCCCGACTGGGACCATTCCACCCAGCTGGAGCTGGTCATTTGGGCAGCTCCGCTGCTGATCATCATCGCCTTGGGTGCGCTCACGTGGATCAGTTCACACACGCTCGATCCCTTCCGGCCGTTGCGACGCATCGATGCGACCCGTGAAATCCCGGCGCAGATGCAGCCGCTGACCATCGAGGTCGTGGCGCTCGACTGGAAGTGGCTCTTCATCTATCCCGAACAGGGGATTGCCACCGTGAATGAAGTCGCGGCGCCGATCGATGTGCCGATCAACTTCAAGATCACGGCCTCCTCGGTCATGAACTCGTTCTTCGTGCCGGCGCTCGCCGGGCAGGTCTACGCCATGCCGGGCATGCAGACACAGTTGAATGCCGTGATGAATTCCCCCGGTACCTATGAAGGATTTTCAGCCAACTACAGCGGGGCCGGGTTTTCCGGGATGCATTTCAAGTTCAAGGGACTGTCCGCGGATGAGTTCTCGAAGTGGGTGCAGTCCGTCAAGGGCAGCAGCCAGGTGTTGAGCAAGGAGAGCTACGTGAACCTGGCCGCACCCAGCGAGGGGGAGCCGGTTCACCTCTATTCATCCGTCGATGCGTCGCTCTACGACGCGATTCTCAATCAGTGCGTTGCGACCTCCTGTCGCTCCGCCCAGGCCACGAATTGACATCATGCCCGAACATTCTTCATTGACTTCCAACCTGTTGGGCCGGCTCGACTGGAACGCGATTCCCTTCCACGAGCCGATCCTGCTCTACACCTTCATTGGGGTGGCCTGCGGCGGGATCGCGGTCGTCGCCGCCATCACCTGGTTCCGCGGCTGGGTGCCGTTGTGGCGCGACTGGGTCACCAGCATCGACCACAAGAAGATCGGCATCATGTACATCATCCTGGGGGTCGTGATGCTGCTGCGCGGCTTCTCCGATGCTCTCATGATGCGGGCCCAGCAGGTGCTGTCGTTTGGGGATGCGCACGGGTTTCTGCCGCCGCATCACTATGACCAGGTCTTCACGGCTCACGGCGTGATCATGATCTTCTTCGTGGCCATGCCACTCGTCACGGGGCTCATGAACTTCGTAGTGCCGTTGCAGATCGGCGCGCGCGACGTGGCGTTTCCCTTCCTCAACAATTTCAGTTTCTGGATGACGACCTTCGGCGCGGGGCTCATCATGGCTTCGCTGTTCGTCGGTGAATTTGCCCGCACCGGCTGGTTGGCCTATCCGCCGCTGTCCGGGATTCTCTATAGCCCGGATGTGGGCGTCGATTACTACATCTGGGCTCTGCAGATCGCGGGTGTCGGCACCTTGTTGTCCGGCATCAATCTGATTGCCACGATTGTAAAGATGCGGGCGCCGGGCATGACGCTGATGAAGATGCCGGTGTTCACCTGGACGGCGCTGTGCACCAACGTGCTGATCGTCGCCGCGTTTCCGGTGTTGACCGCTGTGCTGGCGATGCTGTCGCTGGATCGGTATTGCGGGACGAACTTCTTCACGAATGACCTCGGCGGCAATCCGATGATGTACGTCAACCTCATCTGGATCTGGGGCCACCCTGAGGTCTACATCCTCATCCTGCCGGCGTTCGGTGTGTTTTCGGAAGTGGTGGCGACGTTCTGCGGCAAGCGTCTGTTTGGTTATGCGTCGATGGTGTATGCCACGGTCGTGATCACGATCCTGTCGTACCTCGTGTGGTTGCATCACTTCTTCACGATGGGCTCGGGGGCGAGCGTCAACTCGTTCTTCGGCATCACGACCATGATTATTTCCATCCCCACGGGTGCGAAGATCTTCAATTGGCTGTTCACCATGTATCGGGGCCGGATCCGCTTTGAGGTCCCGATGCTGTGGACGCTCGGCTTCATGATCACGTTCGTGATCGGCGGCATGACCGGTGTATTGCTGGCGGTGCCCCCGGCCGACTTCGCACTGCACAACAGCCTGTTCCTGGTGGCGCACTTCCATAACGTCATCATCGGCGGCGTGTTGTTCGGAATGATGGCCGGTATCAACTATTGGTTCCCGAAGGCCTTCGGCTACAAGCTGGACCCGTTCTGGGGCAAGTGCTCGTTCTGGTTCTGGCTGACCGGGTTCTGGTTCGCGTTCACGCCGCTGTACATTCTCGGCCTGATGGGCGTGACCCGGCGCCTGAGTCACTTTGACGATCCGTCGCTGCGCATCTGGTTTGAGATCGCGGCGTTTGGTGCGTTCCTCATTGCCCTCGGCATCGGCTCGTTCCTCATCCAGTTGTTTGTCAGCTTCCGCAACCGCGAGGCGCTGCGCGACACGACCGGTGACCCGTGGGATGGCCGCACCCTGGAGTGGTCAACGTCTTCGCCCCCGCCGGCCTACAACTTTGCGTTCACTCCGGTGGTGTATGACAACGACACCTGGGATGACATGAAGAAGAGTGGCTATGTGCGGCCGGAGAATGGGTTCATCCCGATCCACATGCCGAAGAACACCGGCGCCGGGTTCATCCTGGCGGCGCTCAGCGCCCTGGTCGGGTTCGCGTTGATCTGGCACATGTGGCTGATCGCCTGCGTCGGCTTCGCGACGCTGCTGATTGCGATCGTAGTGCATACTTTTAACTACAAGCGTGATTACCACATCCCGGCTGCGGAAGTGAGTCGCGTGGAGCATATCCGCACACAGGTGCTGGCTGGTGGTCATGTCTAGAGCGCGTCGTCGTTTGGTGGCTATTGGAGATGGTGCTGTCGCTGGTGGCGCCGTGGCTGTTGGTTCGGGCAGTGCTGTTGCGGGTGCGGCCAACGATTCGCGTCGGTTTTACCTGACGACCGAGCATCACCCGGAAAACGGCACGCTATTCGGGTTCTGGCTGTACCTGATGAGCGATTGCCTGGTATTCGCGTGCTTGTTTGCAGGTTATGCGGTGTTGGGTCGCAGCTATGCGGGTGGCCCGACGGGCGCCGAGTTGTTTGACCTGCCGCTCGTCGCTGTCAACACTTCGCTGCTGCTGCTGTCATCGATCACGTACGGTTTTGCGATGATCGAGATGCAGCGGGGTCGGCTGCCGGGGACCCTGGTCTGGCTCGGCGTCACGGGCCTGCTCGGCGCCGGCTTTGTGGGTATCGAGCTGACGGAGTTTGCTCACCTCATCCATGAAGGTGCCGGCCCGGGCCGCAGTGCCTTCCTCTCGTCCTTCTTCACATTGGTTGGTACGCATGGCCTGCACGTAACCTGCGGCATCATCTGGCTCATCACGCTGATGGTTCAATCAGGCAAACACGGCCTGATCCCGGAGAACCGCAGGCGCCTGATGTGCCTGTCGATGTTCTGGCACTTCCTGGACGTGGTCTGGATTGGTGTGTTTACGTTTGTTTATCTGATGGGAGTGTTGCCGTGAGCGCAGAGACTGCTGTTGTTGATCACGGCCACGGTGTCCTTGGCGATGGACATGGTGCAGGTCACGGCGGTCATGGTCATGATGGCCACGGGGGTGGCCATGGGGGAGGCGACCATGGCACTGGCGGTACCCATTTCACGTTGCGCGGCTATGTGACGGGTTTTCTGGGAGCCGTCTTCCTGACAGCGCTGCCGTTCTGGTTTGTGATGGGCAAAACGTTCGGGAGCTCTGGCACAACCGCTGCGGTGATTCTGGCGTTCGCTGCCGTGCAGATCGTTGTGCACATGATCTATTTCCTGCACATGAGTCCGAAGTCCGAAGGAGGGTGGAACCTCCTGGCACTGCTGTTTACGGTCATGCTGGTAGTGATCGCGCTCAGCGGATCGCTGTGGGTGATGTATCACCTGAATCACAATATGATGCCGGACTCGATGATGAACATGCACAACATGCCGTGACAACCCGGCTGGCATTCAGGGTGGGTTTCATCACCCTGATGGTGGTGTTTTTCGTGTTGTTTGCGGCGCTGGGGACTTGGCAGGTCCAGCGCCGAGCCTGGAAGCTGGATCTGATCTCCCGTGTCGATCAGCGCGTCCACGCCCCGGCAACTCCCGCGCCAGGCCCCGTGGACTGGCCGCGGGTCACCGCAGCCTCGGACGAGTACCGGCACGTCACCGCCACCGGCACCTTCCTCGATGCCTCCCAGACGCTCGTGCAGGCTGTCACCGACCTCGGCGCCGGCTACTGGGTCCTGACCCCGCTGCAGGCGCCGGATGGCACCGTCGTCCTTATCAACCGAGGGTTCGTCCCCTCAGACGACCGAAATCGCGTACGGCCCGGTTCTGCGCCGGCGCCAGGCTATGGCACTCCTCCGGCGGAGAACGGTGGACACTCACCGGCATCAACACCCGGGGAGCCGGCGACTTCGGGTGTGCGCATGCGATCACCGGGGGCGGTATCCACGGTCACCGGCTTGCTGCGCATAACTGAGCCGGGCGGCGCGTTCCTTCGCCACAACAATCCAGCGGGTAACCAGTGGTATTCCCGCGATGTGCAAGCAATCGCCGCCGCCCGAGGGCTAGCGCACGTAGCGCCGTATTTCATCGATGCGCAAGCAACCAGTTATGAGTATGCCTCCGCGCCGGTCGCCAGCCCTACCGTGGTGCCTACCCCGGGGCTCACGGTGATTCGCTTCCACAACAGCCACCTCGTCTACGCCATCACCTGGTATACGCTTGCGCTCATGACAGCCATCGCGATACCCCTGGGGATGCGCAAGCAATGAAAGGCGAGTCCCGCCCAGCGATCGACCCTCATGTCTTCGACGAGCTGACCGGCACGGAGAACATGCGTCAGCTCGTCCAGCTGCGCTGGATCGCGGTCGTCGGCCAAATCATCACCATCGCTATCGTCCATTTCGGCTTCGCCATCCACCTCCCACTAAAGGAGATGAGCGTAGTCCTGGTATGTCTGGTGGTCTTCAACATCGCCAGTCTATTCCGCTGGCGGGAACACCACGAGGTCACCAACGGCGAGTTGTTCTTCGCGTTGCTCGTCGACGTAGCAACGTTGACCGCCCAACTGTATCTCAGTGGCGGCTCAACCAACCCCTTCAGCTTCCTGTACCTGTTACAAGTCATCCTAGGCGCAGTCCTCCTCCGATCCTGGTCCGTGTGGACGATGGTAGGTATCACTACCGCCTGTTTCATCGGCCTGACTTTCTTCTCCCGCCCGCTCGCGGCACCCCCGGATTACTACATCGAAGGCACGCTCATCTGCTTCGGTCTAAACGCTGCACTTCTCGTGATCTTCATCACCCGTATCAACCGTAACCTACGAGCGCGCGACACCCGCCTCGCCGATCTGCGCGAACGCGCAGCCGAAGAAGAGCACATCGTCCGCATGGGCCTGTTAGCCTCCGGCGCAGCCCACGAGTTGGGCACGCCACTCTCCACTGTCTGCGTCATCCTCGGTGACTGGCGTCGAGTGAAATCGATCGCATCCGACCCGCAGATGCTCGAAGAAATCGACGAGATGGAAGCGCAGGTGAAGCGCTGCAAAACCATCGTCAGCGGCATCCTCCTTTCCGCAGGAGAAGCTCGCGGCGACTCCCCCGTCGAAACAACGATTCGAACATTCGTCGACGACCTGGTAAGGGAGTGGCGCGAAACGCGCCCCGTGAAGGAATTCGAATACGCCAATCGCTTCGGCCACGATCTACCGATCGTGTCGGACTCCGCGATCAAGCAGATGGTCCACAACGTCCTCGATAACGCATTAGAGGCGTCACCGAGCTGGGTGGGTTTGGACGTCGCGCATGAAGCTGATGCCCTGAAGCTGACGATCACGGACCGAGGGCCTGGATTTCCGGAGGAGATGCTGGCCCAGCTCGGCAAGCCGTACCAATCCAGCAAGGACAAGCCGGGTTCAGGGCTGGGGTTGTTTCTGGTCTCTAACGTGGCTCGCACCCTGCACGGGAGCGTTTCGGCTCATAATCGATCCGAAGGTGGCGCAATAGTAACGCTAACGCTACCGCTCGAATCGATTGTGATGGAAGAGAGCCTGGCTGATGGAACCTGAGCGTTCGCTGCTCATCGTCGAAGATGATGAGGCATTTGCTCGTACGCTCGCACGCTCGTTTGAGCGTCGCGGGTATATGGTGCTCGTTGCCTCGAGTTTGGACGAGGTCAGCAAGCTGCTGGAAACGCAGACACCGGAATACGCTGTTGTCGATTTGAAGCTGGCCGGGGGTGACTCAGGTTTGGCCTGTGTGCAGAAGTTGCACGCTCACGATCCGGAAATGCTGATTGTGGTGCTCACTGGCTACGCCAGTATCGCCACCGCAGTCGAGGCCATCAAACTGGGCGCCTGCCACTACCTGGCAAAGCCTTCCAACACTGACGATATCGAAGCGGCCTTCGGCCGTGCGGAAGGCGACGCGGACGTCACCCTAACCGAGCGCCCCACGTCAATTAAGACGTTGGAATGGGAGCGAATCCACGAAACCCTCGCCGAAACCGGCTTCAACATCTCCGAAACCGCCCGCCGCCTAGGCATGCACCGCCGGACGCTAGCCCGCAAGCTCGGCAAACAGCGCGTCAAGTGACCACCAGGCTCCGACGACGTCAACCGCAAACGGCTTAACCGGCCCCTCGTCCATACGCCGTAGCACAGCAACCGCGGTGGTCCTATCTGCCCCCAACCCACGCGCCGTAAACTAGCGAGTCGAGGTGGCCTTTTTGCGCTCTCATCCTGCGCCGTGGCAGCAGACCGCGGTGGTTCTATCGGACCCCGATCCACGCGCCGAAGGCCGGCAGGGTGATCGCGGCGGCAGACTTGGGCGGCGCCATGCCGGCTGGACTAACCATCAACGTCTTCAGGTGCTTCGAGCTCTTGCTGTCGAGTGATACCGTCTGCGGTGTCGCAGACATGTTCATCGCAACGAGCACAGTCTCCCCATTCCTGGCCACCCGTGCATACGAAAGAACCTTGGTGTTTTCCACATCCAACATTTTCATCTCGCCGTCTTTCAGCGCAGGGATCGTCTGCCGGAACGAA
>Ga0181534_10002926_pt1 | contig 10290 bp, 6 predicted proteins | sample PEATcosm2014_Bin_37_FD_119758 | JGI IMG/M metagenome (GOLD analysis project Ga0181534, IMG submission 119758) | Peatland microbial communities from MTU Mesocosm Facility, Houghton, MI, USA - PEATcosm2014_Bin17_10_metaG | ecosystem: Environmental > Terrestrial > Soil > Wetlands > Peat | place...
CGGCCGCTCGCCGAACCCCTGCCCCGCGCGCGGCCGCGCACGGCCTATCCCGAGGCCGCTTTGCCGGCGGCGCCCCTCCCGCATCCGCATGAGCCGGCGCATAAGGTCGCTGCGCCGCTTCCGGTTCCGGTAGCCGCTCGGCCTGTCGAACCAGCGGCGCCGCCCAAACTTGCCCAGCCTGATAAGCTCGCCCAGCCTGACAAGCCTTTGCCGCCGCCAAAGTCCGCTGCGCCGGCCGTGACGCCGAAGGCCGCCCTGGCCGTGCATGGCTCCTCGCATCGCGCGATCGTTCCACCGCCCGGAGTTATTCCGACAGCAGCCCCGACGCCGCCCGCCGCAACCCCGACGCAGCCAGCAGCGGCCCCGGCTTCACAACAGCCCGCCGCGCAGGCGGCTCCCCCAGCCCCGGCGCCGCAAATATTCGCGCCGCAGCCGCCGGTCTCACCGATCCTGAAGTCGACGCAGGTCAGCGCCCCGCCAGCGGGCGGCTAGACAAAAAAGGAGGCGCTCTCGCGGAGCGCCTCCCATTACGCTTTCAACGCGGAAGAAGTTACGCGGCCTGCGCCTCGACGGCCTTGGCTTCGACAGGCTGCGAAACGGCCCCGGCGGGCGTTCCGATGTCGATGCGGCGCGGCTTCTTGGCTTCGGGAATCTCGCGCACGAGATCGACGTGCAGCAGGCCGTTCTCAAGGCTCGCGCCCGTCACGATGACGTGATCGGCGAGCTGGAACCTGCGCTCGAAGGCGCGCGCGGCGATGCCCTGATGCAGAAACTCGCGATTGCCGCCAGCGGCAAGCGTCGGCTTCTGCGACCCGCGCACCGTCAGCGTGTTCTCGCGCGTCTCGATGGCGAGGTCATCTTGCGAAAAACCCGCGACGGCGAGCGTGATCTGATAGGCGTTTTCGCCCGTGCGCTCGATATTGTAGGGCGGGTAATTCGGCGCGGGCTCAAAGCCCCCGCTCTGGGCCAGAGTGTCGATAAGCCTGTCGAACCCGACGGTCTGACGGAACAGGGGCGAAAGATCGAAAGCACGCATTGCATATCCTCCATTTGAAGCGACATGGTTTTCAGGATCGGCGCGGCGCGACCGCTCGAACTTCTCGCGGCCCCCGCCTGCCCGCGCGTCCATTACGGCCCGCGCTAGCAACGATGTGGGGAGCGATTTTTTTCCTTCAAGGGGTTTTGCGCGCGGATTGCGCGGCGATTATGCGGGCTGTGAAAATTGGCGCCAAAGGCCTATGAGAAGGCCATGGCCGCGACGCCACCCACCGGATGATTCAAAATATGCTGGACCTGGTTTCGACGCCGCAAAATCCCGTTCCCCCCGGCGCGCGGCTTCACGCCCTCGCAACTGTTGACGGCGTATCGCTGCGCATGGCGCGGTTTTCTCCGGCGAATGCGCCCCGCGGGACAGTCGCGCTGTTCCAGGGGCGGGCCGAATATGTCGAGAAATATTTCGAGACCATCGGGGATCTGCTGGCGCGGGGCTTCGAGGTCGTGACCCTGGACTGGCGCGGCCAGGGCGGCTCGGAGCGCGAGCTCGCCAACAGCCGCAAGGGCCATATCGACGACTTCGCGCAATATCAGCGCGACCTTGACGCCTTTTTGCGTCAGATGACGCTGTTTGGCTGTCCAAAACCCTGGTTCGCGCTGGCGCATTCGATGGGCGGCGCGATCCTGCTGGAAAACGCCCATGACGGCTCGGAGCAATTCGCGCGGCTCGTCGTCACCGCGCCGATGATCGACATTCATGGCCTCGCCTTTCCGCAGGGCGCACGAATGCTCGCCGATGTGCTCGACATGCTCGGGCTTGGCGGCATGTTCATCCCCGGCGGGACGGAAGCTTCGCTCAACGAGATGCCCTTCGAGGGCAACAAGCTGACCAGCGATCCCGCGCGCTTTTCCCGCAATGCCGCCGTTCTGGCGCAGGAGCCGCGCCTCGCCATAGGCGACCCGACCATCGGCTGGACCAACGCCGCCTTCCGCCAGATGGCGCGTTTCGAGGACCTCGACTATCCCCGCCGCTGGCGCACGCCGACCTTGCTGATTTCTTCGGGGCGCGACGAAATCGTCTCGACGCCAGCGATCGAGCGTTTCGCGCAAAGGCTCGACATAGCGACGCTGGTGAATATCTCCGGTGCGCGGCATGAGGCGATGATGGAGCGCGACGATCTGCGCGCGCAATTCTGGGCCGCCTTCGACGCCTTCATTCCCGGACATCTCGGCATGCCCGACAGGCTTCGCGCGGCGGTATGATCACAAGCTCCGCATATCGGCCCAATTTTTACGCTAAATGCCTTGGCGGCGCGTCTGGCGAGCGCGGACGCGCTGTGGCACTCTTCGCGCCAGATCGAAACCGCTTGCCCCCGTCAGGATCAATGCGCGTGACAAAGACCGTTGAACGACGTCCCGGCGACCAACCGCCAGCGATCTGACGCTTGAGCCTCGAAGCCCAGACCATAGAGCGCATCGAAAAGCGCGAACCGCCGCCGCCCCAGCGCAGCCGTTTTCTCGCGATTCTCGGCATCTGCCTTGCGCTGCATGTGGGGATTTTCACGCTCCTCATCATCCTCGACGCCATTTTCGTGCCCCACGACAATCAGCTTCAGGAAACGCCGGTCGAGGTCATCACCGAACAGCCGCAGCAGCCCCCTCCGCCGCCGCCCCAGCCCAAGCCCGAGGAGCAGCAAAAGCAGGAGCCGCCGCCCGAGCAGAAGAAACCCGAGGAAAAGAAGCCCGAAGAAAAGAAGCCGGAAGAACAAAAGCCTCAGGAAAAGCCGCCCGAGCCCAAGAAACCGGAGCCCAGGCAGCAACAGCAGCAGCAGCCCTACGAGGAGCCGGCCACCGACGCGCCGCGCGCGCAGAACAAGGAAAAGGTCGAGCGCACGGCGCCGGACAAGGAGACCAAGGCCGCGCGCAAGGGGCCGGCGACGAAGCAGACCGCGCAAAAGCCCTCGCCCGAGAAACAGCCAAGCCCCGCGCAACAGGCCGCGCCCGACGTTTCAAAGGAGCCGCCCGCACTCAAGCAGGTCGAGGACAAGCCCGACGCCGAGGTGCTTGAGCGCGCCGAGATCAAGCGCGACAGGCCGGAGGAGAAGGAGACGCGCTCGGACACACAGGGCGAGACCCGGCAAGGCGCGAAATCCGTCGCCGATGAACTGACCGATCCCGACCCCGCGCCGGCCTATCTCTTCAGCGGCGCGGCCAAGGCGGCGCCGGTCACGGGCGGAACCGCGAACACGACCTATCTTTCGATTCTCTGGGGCCTGATCATTCCGGGGATCAAGATGCCCGAGAGCGCGTCGCGCGATCATGTCCACCGCGAGGGCGTTCTCGTCTTCAACGTCGATCTGAAGGGCAATCTGACCCGCGTCGCGGTGCGCCAGCCCTCCGGCCTGCCGGAGCTGGACGCGGCGGCGATGGACGGCCTGCGCAAGGCCGCCCCCTTCCCCCCGCCGCCGAGGGGCCTGACGTACTCGATCAATTTCGCTTATTCGAATAATTGAGGGGGCAAGTGGCGCTTCCGAGTCTCAATCATTAGCCCGTTGACGGAACGCAGCAAGAACGTCTATGCTGACGTTCATGATTTGTTTATGAGCGGCGGCCATAGTTCGGCCACATGATTTGGCGGAAAAACCGCCCGTCGCTCTCCGGGGGCTTTTGGAATGTTGACGAGAAAACAGAGCGATCTCCTGCGTTTCATCAATGAGCGCCTCAAGGAGACCGGCGTTCCGCCCTCCTTCGACGAGATGAAGGACGCGCTGGACCTGCGCTCCAAATCCGGCATCCACCGGCTGATCCTCGCTCTGGAGGAACGCGGCTTCATCCGCCGCCTTCCAAATCGCGCCCGCGCGCTGGAAGTGCTGCGCCTGCCCGAATCCTCGACGCCCTCGGGCGCCCCGAACCGCTCCCGCAAATTCTCGCCCTCCGTCATCGAGGGCACGCTCGGCCGCGTGCGTCCGCTGCATGAGCGCGAGGAGGAAATGGAAGGCCAGCAGGTCGCCATCCCAGTCATGGGCCGCATCGCGGCCGGCACGCCGATTTCCGCGATCCAGTCGCGCAGCCACACCATCAGCCTGCCGCCGGACATGCTCTCCAACGGCGAGCATTTCGCGCTGGAAGTGCGCGGCGATTCGATGATCGAGGCCGGCATTCTCGACGGCGACACGGTCGTGATCAAGAAACAGGAACAGGCCGACAGCGGCGATATCGTCGTGGCGCTGATCGACGACGAGGAAGCGACGCTGAAGCGCCTGCGCAAGCGCGGCGCGTCGATCGCGCTGGAGGCGGCGAACCCCGCCTATGAAACCCGCATCTTCGGTCCCGACCGCGTGCGGATTCAGGGCAAGCTGGTGAGCCTGCTGCGGAAGTATTGAGGCGGCCCTCATCCGACCCTTGCTGACGCAAGGGTCGGATGAGGGCTCGCGCCGTCCCACGCATCCAAGCGAGACCTCCCGCCACGGTCGCGGCTCCCCCCACCCGTCGCGCTTGCGCGCGCCACCCTCCCCGTAAAGGGGAGGGATGGGGCGGCATCCGCGTTGCAGGAAATTTCAGGGCGCGCCTCTCAGCATCAACGCAGCCCCTACTCCTCTCCGTCGCCAAAATCCTCCTGCTTCCCCGCATCAACCGCCACCGTCCTGCGCTCTCGCGGCGCCCGCGACCACGGCCTGTCCTCGCCGCGCGCACGGGCGGTGGTCCATTCGGCGCCGCCCGGCTTGAAGCGCAGCGCGGGCGCGCCCGTCTCCTCCAGCTTTCGGCGGTCAATGACGATCGGCGCCGCGCAGCCCTGCGGCGCGAACAAGGGCGTCACCACCACGGCGGCTTTGGCGCAATCCTCGATCAGCGCGGCCCGCTTCTCGACCAGCGCGACGAAGCGCCCGTCCCGCGCGCGCGCGATGCAACCATAATCGTCGCAGGAGACGCCGCCCTTGGCGTCGCCGGGCGCGCGCATGTCGGCGTCGGCGCGCAGCCATTGCTCCGCCGCGAAGGCGCTGGGCCTGCTCCCGAGCACGGCAAGCGTCCCGTCCGGCTGGCGCAGCGCCGCCGCATCCCCGCCGGGCGCGATGACGAGATCGAAGCCCTCGCCGCTGGAGGCGCCAAGCAGGCCGATCAACGCCAGCGGAATGGCGAGCGCGCGCAAGATCCAGCTTCGCCACAACACCAGCGAGGCCAGCGCAAGGGCGAGAAAGAAAATGGACCATGGCGCGAAGCTCTTTACGGCGATGCTGGCGCCGGGCGCGCTTGCGATCAGCCTCGCGATGGCGGTGACGAGATTGATGCCGAGCCCGAGATAGCTCCATACTAGACCGTCGAGCCCGAGCGGATAGAGCGCGGCCCCGAGCAGCGCGGCGGGCACGGCGAAAAATTCGATGATGGCGAGGGTGAGCGGATTGCCGATCAGCACATAGGGGCTGATCTCGTGAAAATCATTGGCCATGAAGGAGGCCGTGGCCGAGGTAGCGCAGAATGTCGCGAACAGCGCGGCGCCCGGCCCCAGCAACGCGCCGCGCCGCAGCCGCGAGAACAGGCCTTCCGGCGGGGGAAGAGCGCCGCCGGCCCATATGTCGGTTGCGCGCTCGCGCTGTGCGTAGCGGATTTCATTGCGCGATTCATAGACCGCGATCAGAGCGGCGACGGCGGCGAAGGATAGCTGAAAGCTCGCGCCGAGCAGGGCCTCCGGCTCGAAGGCGACGACGAAGAACACCGCCCAGGCGAGATTGCGCATCGAGAAAGCGGGCCGGTCGAACAGCACCGCGACGAGCATCACCAGCGTCATCACCAACGCGCGCTCCGTGCCGACGCGCGGGCCGACGCCGAGGTCGTAGATCACGGCGCCGAGGATCGCCAGCGCCGCCGCCCATTTCTTGATCGGATAATTCAGCGCCAGCGTCTGCGAGAGCGCGAAGAGCCGGCGCAGCCCGACGAAGAAAATGCCGGGGACCAGCGACATCTGTATGCCGGAAATGGTGACGATGTGAAAAATGCCGGCGCGGCGGATCAGCTCTTTCGCGCTTTCGGAAAGGAAGTCGCGCTTGCCCGTCACCATCGCCGCCGCGATGGCGCCCGTGTCGCCTTCAAGCGCGTTATAGACGCGCGAGGCCAGCGCGTTGCGGGCGCGGTCCACCGCTGCGTAAAAGCGCAGCGACAGGGGCGCGGGGTCCGGGGGCGGCATCGTCTCGATACGCCCCAGCACGCTGCCGACGGCGCCGATCCCCAGAAAATACGCGTCGCGGGCGAAGTCATATCCGCCGGGCAGCGAGGCGTGCGCCGGCGGCAGCAGCCGCGCCTTCAGCGCGATGAAGTCGCCCGCCTTGAAGTTTGGATCGCCGCGCAGGGTGAGGCGCACGCGCGCGGGGCTCACTTCGCCGGGCAGGCCTTCAGCGCTGGCGACGCGCAGCACGAAGCGCGCGCCCGCGCGGCGCAAATCCAGCTCCTCGACAAAGCCGGTGAGCTGGCCGATTCCGATGCGCGGCAGAATGGGCGCGTCGACGCGCGCCGCGCGCCACACGGCGGAGAAGAAGCCGCCGGAGACGCAGGCGAGCAGCAATAGCGGAATGAAGAAACGCGGATGCGCCCGCGCGCGCCATGCGGCAAAACCGAAGGCGAGAAACAGCGCCAGCACGAAGTAAAGTGAAGGCTCGTGCTCCGCCGCGAAGTAAAGGAGCGCCCCCGCGCCCGCCGCGACAGGCGTCCAGAGGAAGGGGCGGCGCAGCGCGGTCTCTCTTGCATAGGCGGCTCGAAGCGCCGCCCCCAGCCGCAGCGCAAGCGCTCCCCAGAAAGGCGAGCGTCCCTGCCCCGCTCCGCCGAGCGCGTCCGAAGCGGATTTGGCGATGTCCTGCACGCTGTCCACTCAGATAGACGAGGGAACCACCTGGATCGTTCTCATCATGCCGCCGTCCTCATGTTCGAGGATGTGGCAGTGAAAGACGAATTTCCCGAGCTTGGCGAAAGGTATCTCTACCACTACCGGCGTTACGGCGCAGCGGGACGCCTTGAAGTCGGCGATGGTGCAGGAGGTCGCCTCCGCATTGAGCTGGGGCTGAGAACCGGCGCCCGGAACGGCGAAGGGCAAGGGAACCGTGTCCTCCACGACGCCCGATTGTGTCGATTTAGAATCCAGCTTGCGGAACTTGGTCTGGTGGATATGAAAATTATGCAGCTCGGTCGTGAGGTTGTAGAGCTCCCATGTTTCCAGCGCGGGCTTTTGTCCAGCAGCCAGCGGCAGGCAGATCAGTTGCGACGGATCGAATTGCGCGAGATCCTGCAGGGAACCCGGAACGGGAAGGCCCTTCTCGTCGATCTCCTCATAGCCAAGGCCAAACACCGCATTGCCGTCCGCATCCTCGCCCGTCGTCGCGACGCCCGCGATATTGGGGTTGCCGAAATAGATGCGACGATGATGCCCCGTCGCGATCGGCTTGCAGCCGGGAGGCAAGGGAGCCGATGCAGCGCCGGGAACCGGAGCCGAGAAAATTCCGCCTGGGCCGAAATTCGCCGCTGACTTGACATGGATGGCCTCGGCGAGCGCGAGCGGGCCGCCATGCGCGAATGAAACGTTCGCCAGTTTCACGGCCGGCCAATTGTCTCCACCCGGTCCGGTGTTGAAACCGGTCGATTGCAATGTCGCTGTTGCGTGTCGCGGCGGCCTCGCGAGGGCGTTTTTCGCGTCCCTGTAAGCGACGTGGATTTCCACCCTGGAGGCAGGCATCAATATGATCTCCGTCGCGCAAACCGGAGCGTGCGCGTAGGTCTCCTTCAGATCGGCCGCCTGCGAGACGCCGGCGTCCGAAGAAACGGATGATCCGCATTTCGCAAGCTTTATGCGATTGCGGGCGAAATCGACGACCTGTCCCGCATTCGCGCCGCCTGGAAACTCCACCGCCACGCCGTCGATCGAAATGATCTGCACGGCTATCGGCGCGCCGGTTTGATCATTGGTGAGCTGGAGATTATAGGACGCGCTCCCCGAGGCGTTGGTGAGGCGCCATAGCTCGCCGTCCGGCGAGCCGAGCCGGATCGACGGATATTTCTGTCCGTTCAGCGTGAAGAACCATTGGCCCCCCGGGTAGGCCTTGGGGTCGCCGGGGCAGACGCCATTTCCCGCCGGAGCGTTCGCGGGCCCATTAGCGCAAAAGTCGGGATCTTCCTCGAACTTGCCGCTGTGATCGCCCAGCACCTGCATGTCCTTGATGATGAGGTGGCGCAGCGAGGACTCTTTTATTGGCTGCGTGCAGGCTTCATTCGCGCAGGCGTACGCCGCCACATTGCCAATGCTGATGATCCCTGACAGACCGGCGGAGAGCTGGTTCAGCGCGAGGCCGTGGACATGCGGGTGAAACCAGTAGGCGCCGGCGGGATGATCGGCCGGAATCCTGATGTCATAATCGACCACCCCGCCTGGGACGACGTCGCCATGGGTTTTGATCATCCCCAAGGCTCCCGGGTCGACCTTGGCCGGGTCTCCGTTGGCGGGGTTGAACACCGATGTGAAGATGAAATCCCCATAGGTCGGAATGGCGGAAGGAGGCGCGGCGTTCGCGCCCGCCGCCACGACAAGTCCGTGCATGTGCAGATTGGTGGGGTTGAGCGCGAGAAGCGGATTTTCCTTGATATAGGCGATCGCGCCCGGGGCTATCGCAGGCAGCTTGTTGACCAAGCGGATTTTCAGCCTGTCTCCCGGCTGCAGGGCCAGCCGCGTCCCGCCATAGGCTCGGGCGGTTTTTTCATTGTTTGGACAGGACGCCCCTTCAGCGGGTCGCGGACAGATCGTATAGAACCACCCCGTAGGATGCGCGCCGCCGACAGCGAACGACGTCACCGGCCTCGCCTCGGCGACGATCATGACATCGAGGAGCCCGGAAGAACTCGCAAACACAGGGGGCTCCTTGATCGGCGACGCAATCGCTGGAGAAGCAAGAAGCGCGGCGGCCAGCCCCAACGCAGGGATATGCGATGCGCGCAAAGCTTCCATTCCAGGCATTTCATTCTCCAAAATCCATTGCATGACAAAAAGGCCTGCCTTCCTTCGTCGCAGGAGGCTACAGCCAGGCGAAGGCTAAACGCGCGCGTTAAATTGTCAACGAAAGGGCCGAGGCTAATATCCGGGGCGGAACAGCCGCCAAAATTGGAGCGCCCATGGAACCAGATAGATAACGAGATGTTTCAGAGTCAAGACTTTTCGCGGATGACTTTTCATCAGGTACGAACATGAAAACAACAAAGGCATTGCTGATCTGCGCGGCTCTTTGCGCGGCGTTCGTCGCCGCTGCCCCGCCGCTCATGGCGCAAACCAGAACGCCCGCCGCGCGGGCGTCGACGGCGGCGCTCAATGAGTGCGAGGGAAGGCTAAAAACCGCCGAGGAGCAAAAGGCGGCCGCGGAAAAGTCCGAGGAGGCGTGCAAGGGCCGGGAGGCTCAGGCGCTCAAGGCGCCGCCAGCTACGCTTGAAGAGACGACAAAGCCGCCTCATGCGGCCGCTCCCACGACGCCCGAAAAGGAACAGATATCCTCCCTGCCCGTGACCGGAATTGTCGTGTCTGGCGCCAGCAGACCGATCTACGAGGTAATCGCGATACTGCTCATTGGCGGCGCCATGGGGATGGTCGGACAAGGCGTCCGCACCATCGTTGGCCTTAAAAAGCTGTCGGATGTCTACGACACGGCCCCCAGTGAGGCCGATGCATTCAGTGCAGCCAGAATTTTCATCGGCCTGATGATCGGCTTCGTTGCGGGCGTCATCGGCGCGCTGACGCCGAAAGTCTTCGAGGCGAAAACAATATCCGGCGACCTGCTCGTCTATCTCGCCAGCGTTGGCTATGTCGGCGTAGATATAATTGAAGCCTTCGCGCAAACGATCGTGAAAGGGAAAGTCACGCCGCCGGCGGACGGTGATGGTGGAGACGGAAAGCCAGGCAAACCGGGAAAGCCGGGGAAACCGCCGACCGAGCCGACGCATCCCCCGAAGAATCCCGTCCAGTTTTTCCAAAGCAAGGCGCCAAAAATCATGGCGGATCTCATAGCGGAATTTCAACTGACGGACTTCCAAGCGGGTGGAATACTCGGCAATCTTGGCGAGGAATCCTTCGGCTTCACTGCGATGCAGGAGGGGCATCCGACCGTGGCGGGAAGTCGGGGCGGCTTTGGATGGGCTCAATGGACAGGTTCGCGCCGTGTGCAATTTGAGGACTACTGCCACGAAAACGCGCTGGATCCTACGTCAGACGCCGCAAATTACGGATTCCTGGTCAAGGATCTGCATGGCGAGTTCCGCACTGTGATCGACAAACTGAAA
>Ga0181534_10002928_pt1 | contig 10281 bp, 7 predicted proteins | sample PEATcosm2014_Bin_37_FD_119758 | JGI IMG/M metagenome (GOLD analysis project Ga0181534, IMG submission 119758) | Peatland microbial communities from MTU Mesocosm Facility, Houghton, MI, USA - PEATcosm2014_Bin17_10_metaG | ecosystem: Environmental > Terrestrial > Soil > Wetlands > Peat | place...
CGCCCCGCGATCTGTAGCCTCGCACGCGATGCCATCGCGCTGCAATTGTGACCGAATGCTCCGTCCGGCCTGGATCGACGAGCCTCGTGGCCGTCTATTCACTGATGACTGCGGCGGAGCGCCGGCGGTCGACCTCCTCGACCACGCGGATCGCGAGCGCGCCGTACGCTAGGCCGAGGATCGAGCCGGCGAGCACATCCGTGGGGTAGTGCATCCCGTTGTGCACTCGCGAAAAGCACATGAGCAGCGTGAAGCCGACGCACGCGGCGGCGAACCGGCGATACCCGTATCCCAGCACGGTGACGATGGCCGCCGTGCTCGCGGCGTGGCTTGAAGGGAACGACGAGTCCGTGAACCTGTGCCCGACCGGCTGGATCTGGTCCGGGTGGGCGAGGTAAGGGCGGACCCGCATCGGAAACTCCTCGAGGACGAGGTGTTTGAGCAACCCCTCGCTCACGACGAAGTGAACGACGACCGCGACCAGCACGGTGATCGCCACCCGGCGCCCGCCCTCGCCGCCCCTCCACACCGTCAGGCCTAGGAGCAAGAGCCAGAGCAGAACGAGGAGAGGGACCGCGCACAGCGCGTCGGTCACCGGGTCGATGACCCCTTGGCCCAGCTGGTTGATGAAATGCGCGAGCGCCAGGTCCATCGCGGCAAGAGTAGTCGATCGGTTGGGGTGGGGGTCTCGCCTTGCGTCTACCGGCGCTTGGGGTTGCGGAACCGACGACCGCGGGGGGCCGCGTCGACCCCTGCGTCGGCGTCGTCCTCTGGAGGGGCGGGGGGGGCGAGCGACGCCGCCGGGAGCACGATCGAGAGCGCCAACCCCGGCACATCCTTCCGCTCCGCCTGGGCTCCCTGCAGCGCGACGATCGCTCCGACCGCGACCACGCCCACCAGCGCGAGGACCATCCCGACCGCGACGACCGCCGACGGGCGTCGACGCAGGCGAGGGGCGGGGCGGTTCGAAGGGGGGGCGGGGGGGAGAAGCCGGTGGCTCTCGACCGCGGGCGCCGCACCCGGCCACTCGAGCGTCGGCGGCGGACGCCGGCTCGACGTCACGGCGGGTACCGCTTGCATCTGCTCGGTCGCGCGAAGCACCGGCGTGACCTCCTCCGACCGGGCTGCGGCCGCGCGGGCGCGCATCACCACGACCGTGATGTTGTCGTGCCCGCCGCGACTGTTCGCCAGCTCGACGAGCTCGCGAGCGGCTTCCGCAGGAGGGGAGGCGGTCAGTATCCTGGCGATGTCCGGGGCGAAGACGAGGTCGCTGAGCCCGTCGGAGCACAGCATGAAGACGTCGCCCGCCCCGTGCGCGATCGACGCGGGCGCGACTTCGACCGCAACGTCGGGGCTCATGCCGAGGGCGCGCGTGATCTTGTTCGCGTCGGGGTGGACGGCCGCCTGCTCCGGCGTGAGCTGCCCCATGTCGACGAGCCCCTGCACCATCGAATGGTCGCGGGTCACTTGGCGAATGTCGGCGCCGTGAAGATGGTAGCAGCGGCTGTCGCCTACGTGCGCTACTTCGGTGCCGGCGGCGTGGAGCAGCGCGGCGACGATCGTGGAGCCGGGTCGCGTGGAAGTGTCCGTCTGGGAGAGAGCGTAGACCTCCCGATTGGCGAGCCACACCGCGTCGCGGAGCACCTCGCGCGCGCGGACGGCGGGCGGCAAGTCCGGCCTCGGCGCGGCGGCCTCGAAGTACCGAAACATGGCCGCGACCGCGCCCTCGGAGGCCTCGCGCCCGCTCTCGTGCCCCCCCATGCCGTCGCACAGAACGATGAGGTGCCCGAACGCAGTCGACGCGTAGCGACACGTGTCTTCGTTGACCTGCTTGTCGGGGTCCTTTCCTGGATCGGTCGCCCACGCGACCTCCACCTCCGGCTGCAGGGCCAGCGTGCCGCTCACGCGCGCACCCTCATCCCCAGCGCTCCCCCAGCCCCCCGGTCTTCACGGACTCGTCAAGACTCGAGTCTTACGTCGAATTCCACTGGCCCGAACCGGAGCGCACGTCCGGAGGGGACCTGTGTCCAGGCGCCCGGGGGAATGCGCTCGCCGGACACGTAGGTCCCGTTGTTCGATTGCTCGTCCCGCACCCAGAGATGCGCCGATTCGAACTTCAACGTCGAATGGACGCCGCTGATGCGCGGCTCCGAGAGGGCGACCGCGCACAGAGCAGGGTCACGTCCGACCTTCACCTCGGCGCCTGGCAAGATCGGGAACTGCCCGACGGGGCCGACGATCGTGGCTCGCGTCGGCTCGGTGGCCGCCGGCTCGGCCGCCCTCGATGGAGAGCTCGCCGCCGCGCGCGTCTCTTCCGCGGCGATCGGCTGACCGCACGAGAAACAGACCGAAGGCTGTCCCGGCGTCACCATCGTCATGCTGGTGCAGGCGGGGCACGCCATCTGGACCACCTCGGACCCGTCCGCGACGGCCGGTGACGGCGAGGGCGCCGCGACCTCGGGAGGTGGGGCGACTCCGGATGGTGAGGCGTTGTAACCGCCTCCGCCGCCCCCAGCCCCGGGGCCCGCGTAGCCTCCGCCGTATCCGCCGCCAGCGCCACCGGCGCCGCCGCCGTACGCGCCGCCGCCCGGCGGGCCACCGAAGCCAGGGCCTCCAGCGACGACGGGCGCCGGCGCGTTCCCCCGCTTGCGACCCCCGCCCCCTCCACCGCCGCGCAAGAGCACGATGAGCAGCAGCAGGATGACCACGCCGGCGGCGACCGCGCCCGCCACGAGGATGACGTTGAGCGGTGCCTTCTTGGCCTTGAGGGTCAGGATCGTCTTCGCGTCCCTGCCGCTCGACCGGTAGGCCTTGTTGTCGAGCACGATGACGTGGGCGACCGCGCTCTCGTTCTGTCCGTCGATGAGCTTCTGGTCGTCCGGGACGTCGAAGAGCGCGAATTCGTCATTCGTGTCCTTCGCGGTGGCGCGCATGTTCTGGCTGATGAGCGCCTGCATCGCCTTCTTGACCGAGTTGATGTCTCTGGCCCCGCCGACGTTGGGGTTGGTCCCGGTCGGTATGAAGTAGGCTTCGGCCCGCGACTTGTCGCCGGACCAGCAGAAGTCGCCGTAGACCTTGAACGTTCCGCCGGGGAAGATCGGGTTCGCGTCGGCTTCGGCCTTGGTCTTGGCGACGTCGATCGAGAGGGGCCACTGCGACGGGTCCACGCCGATGGGGACGTGCTGGAACGACGCGTCGCCCTTGATGGGCGGCGAGGTCCCGGCGAACTCGAGGTCGAAGCTCTGCTGAACGTCGGGCTCGAGGCAGCTGAGGCGCCACTTGACCACGTACATGGCGTCGAAGCGGTCTCGCACCGCCTTCAGGATGCGCTTGCTGCGCGCGTCGATGTCGGCCGCGGGAATCTCCCGCACGATGTCGAAGAAGCCGCCGACCTCCGGGTTGGCGAGCGCCTGCATGAACTGCTCGTCGTTGTTCTTGTAGACGTCGTTCAGCAGCGACGCCGCCGACGGGAACCAGATCGAGATCACGGGGAGTGGCGTCTTCGGCGACGCCGGGTTGTCCTCCGGGAAACGACCCTTGGTCGCGTAGGTGTGGAAACCCTCGGCCATGGGGGCGGAGCTCGCGACGTCGTTGCGACCCGCCCCGTTCGACAGGATCACCATGGCCTGGTGCAGGGGGATGCTCTGGGGGCTGGCGCTGTTGCCGAGGTCGTTGAAGCCGTCGGTCGCCATCTTCTTGATCTGCTCGAAGAGCGCGCGATCACGGCCGTGCGATACACCGTTGGTGGACACCTCCTTCAGTACGTTGGCGAGCTCGGTGCGCTGCGCATACGTCTTCCACCCGCGGGAGCTCTTGAAGACCTGCTGGTCGTCGAAGATCATGATGTTCATCAGGTCGTTCGGCTGCATCGTCCTGATGAAGTCGTTGGCCACCTCGCGGGCCTCCAGGTAACGCGACCCCATGCCGGCCGCCGCGTCGAGGACCACGAGCCAGGCCGTCCCCACGTTGGGGTCCTTGAGCGACTGCGCCCAGGTCTTCGGCTCCCCCTCGACGGTCGCCGGCCGGTCCCTGCCGTCGACCTTCACGAGCAGCGTCGCCTTGTCCTTCAGGAACGGGAACGCGCTCCAGGTCGACTTCGGCCGCTCCAGAATGTCGCTCATGCAGTCGATGCGCTGGTTGAACCCCTTGGTCCCTGCGCACGGCTCGAGCGCGTTCGTCAGCGAGTTGAACTGGACGACCTCGACGACGGTGGTGAGGATCGGCGTATCGGAGTCGACCCCCGCCCGCGGGTCGATGCGCAGGATGTGAGCTTCCGGGGAGGCCGAGGCCCGGGCAGGGGACAAGAGCGCGAGCAGCAGGGCGGCGAACGGCGCCAGCCAGGCCGCGCGGTGCGACGCATCAGCCACGCGTGATCACCTTGACGATCGTCGTGTAGCCGCCGAGGCGCAGCCGGTCGCCGTCCCTGAGCTCACGCCGCCCGTTGAAGCCCACGTGCTCGTCGTTGACGAACGTACCGTTCGTCGAGCCCGTGTCCTCCACCGTGACGCGATTGCCGATGGCGTCGACGTCGAGCGCCGCGTGTCGCGACGAGATCGTCGCGTCGGCGAGCGGCACGTCGACGGACTCCCCCGAGTTCGCCCGGCCGAGCACCACGCGACCCCCCTGCAGCGGCCAGAAATCACCGGACGGGTTGCTCTCGAACGAGACCAGAAAGCCCGTGAGCGCGTTCGGCACCGCCGACGTGGCCACCGTCGCCGCGAGCTTCGCGTCGCCGCCCCCGCCTCCAGGCGGCCCGTAGGGGGGCGAAGACCCCGGCGTCGCGTACCCGAGCGACCCTCCGCCGGGTGGCGGCGGTGGAAACCCAGGCGCTCCCGCTGGTTGCGGCGGGTAGGGAGGAGCCTGCGGGGGGTAGGGCGGCGCGCCGCCACCATAGGCGCCATAGCCCGCCGCGGGTGGCGGCGCCGCGGCCGCGCCGGCCCCGACTTGCGCGTACTTGGCGCCGCTCCCGGAGCTCGAGCCCGAGGGGGTGCCGCCGTACGACGGCGTGGTCGGCCCGCCATAGGCGGCGGGGGACTGCTGGCCCGCGAACTGCACCTGGTCGAGCGCGAGCGGGTGCCCCTGGGCACAGTAGTTCTGGCCGCTCGCCACCTCGTGGCCCATCTGGCAGTACGCTGGCGTAGGCGCGGCCTGCCAGCCGGGCGCCGAGAAGCCGCCCGCCGGAGGGGGAGGGGGAGGCGGAGGAGGAGCCGCGGACGCGATGGGCACGCCGCACGTGTTGCAAAACTTGTCACCGGGGCGCGGATTCGCTCCGCAGTTCGCGCAAGGATTCATCGGACAGTGCCTTCCGTAACGCCGGACCCGGCGTGCCGGTGCAGCATATCGGAGGTCGGCGACGAAGGGCACCTCCTCTCCGACGCGCGCTACGTCGACGTCGTCACGCGTCGACGCTCGCCACCATCCTCGGGACGGACACGCTGCGTGGCGGCGGCGGGACGCTGACGACTCCGGCGAGCTTGGTGAGCGAATCACCCATCCCGGGCCGGGGGAAGCGGAAGCGCATCGTCGTCCCGACGCCCAGTACGCTCACGACGTCGACCTGCCCGCCGAGCGACTCGCACGCCGCGCGGACGGCGCTCATGCCCACGCCGCGCCCGGAGTACTCGGTGGCGAGCTCCGCCGTGCTCACCCCGTCTGCAAACAGGGCGTGAACGAGGTCGGCGTCGGTGGTCGCGAGCAGTCCGGCCGCGCGCGCCTTCTCGCGGACGCGCGCCCACTGGATGCCGCGTCCGTCGTCCGCGATCTCGACGACGACCTCATCGGCGGACTCCCGCGCGGAGAGCTTCAGGCGACCGTTCCCCGGCTTGCCCGCGCTCGCGCGCTCCTCCGCCGCCTCGATGCCATGGTCGAGGGCGTTGCGGACGACGTGCGCCAGGCTGCCCCAGAAGGGCGCCCATCGGTCCGTAGGGAGGCGCACCGTCGAGGGCTCGACCTCCACGGTCACGCCGGCCTTGCCCATGCGGGCGGCGAGCTGCTGCGCCTGGAGCGCGAGCCGCGAGAGGCGCTTCTCGGCAGGGTCGAGCGACCAGGTCGCGATGGTGCGGATGAGCGCGTCGCTCCTGGCCCCCCTCTGGATCGCGACGACCAGCGCCGCGATGTCCTGCTGGCTCACGTCGATCGCGCTGGACGGGAGGTTGCCGAGCAGGTCGTGCCCCCGCGCGACGAGCGACGCCCACGCGCGCGCGAGCGCCTCGCAGTCGTCCTTCGTGACGGTCTCCTCCGCGCCCACGAGCTCACCCTCGGCGACGCGCGTCTCGATGTCGTGGCAGAGCGTCGCGAGGCTCGTCAGGCCGAAGAGCCCCGAGTTCCCCTTGATGGTGTGGAGCCCCCGCTTGACGTCCGTCGCGAGGTCGATTCGCGTGCCGTTGGCCGCGACGTAATCGACGATCTCGCCGGTCGACCGGAAGAAGTCGGCGACCCCTTCGCGGTCCTTGGCGACCGCGCCGAACAGCGCGAGCTGCTCGCGCTGCTCGACGTCCGACAGCTCCGCGGCGACCACGGCGGTGACGTCGGAGACGACGACGAGAGCCTTGTCGAGGGTGTCGCCGTCCCGGAAGATCGGCTCGCACCCGAGCTCGAAGTAGCGCTCGCCGGCGCGGATGCGCCGCGGCAGCTGCGCCAGCGACAGCTCGTGCGGGAGCATTCCGCCGAAGAGCTGATCCCATCCCAGCGCGAGGCTCGCCTTCACCTGGGCCGGAGCGCCGGCCTCGTCGAACATGTCCCACAGCAGCGTTCCGTGCGGCGGCGTGCCGAACCAGCTGTCGATCGCCTTCGACCGCTCGTCGGCGATCCGACCCTCGGCGTCGACCGTGACGAGCCCCTGCTCCACGTTGTCGAGGACCACGCGCAGATCGCGGTTGCGCTGGTCGAGCGCGCCGACCATCGACTGAAGCCGCCCGACCATCTCGTTCAGCGCGCGCCCGAGGTCGCCGATCTCGTCGCGCGACCGGACGTCGATGCGGTGGTCGAGCTCGCCCGCTCCGATCTTGCGCGCTCCGTCGGCCAGCTTCCGGACGGGGCGAATGATGCCGAGCGCGATGAACCCGGCGATGATCATCGCGATGACGGCGGCCGCGAGCCCGCCGTAGGCCATCTGAAGGCGCGCAGCCAGGGCCACGGCGTCGACGACCCCCATCGGGACCGACGCGCGCGCGATGCCGAGCGGCTTGCCGTCGCGCGCGATCAGCTGGGCCACGAACATGCGGGGCGCGCCGCCGGCCACGCGCACCGAGACGCCGGTGCCGCCGTCGAGGGCGCTCACGACCTCCGGAGCGCGCGCCTGGTTCTCCTGGCTCTTGAGGTCCGCCGCGTCCGAGTCCGCCACGACCGTCCCATCGACGGCGAGGACCGACAGGTTCGTGTGCACCGCGTCGGCGAGCTGGCTCACGACGCCCGCCAGGCTCGTGTCCGACGGGTCGATCGGGCCGAAGAGCGCGTTGGCCGTCATCTGGCCCAGCATGATGACCTCGTAGCGGAGTCGCTCCTCTACCTGAGCGTGCGCGCTCGCGGCGACGTTCCGGTCGACCAGCCCCGCGGTCACCAGGTCGCCGAGGCCGAGGACGAGGAGGAAGCCGAGGAACAGGCGAAGGCCGAGGCCGAAGCGGATGGGCCTCCGCCACACGCTCGTCGTGACGGAGGCGGCCGCGCGTGCGCTCTCCGGGGGCCCAGATGAAGGGACGGAGCTGCCGACGACGCCTTTGGGTCCGCTCGGGGCGACGCGGTCCGAGGGGGCCGGCTCCGAGATGGGTGGGCTCGGGATGGTCGAGAGGACGGGGTCGGGCGGGATCGTGACGTCGGCGTGGGGTGCATGCATGGCACCTCTGGGAACGGCTGCGAGCGCAGAATCCTTGAGGGGCTCAAGCTCGCGTCGTTGCGTGCCGTACTTCGGCGACGTGCATATCGAGCCGACACGAAACCGGACCTCCGGCCTCGCCGGACGCGACGCTGCCGGGTGGGCAAGGAGAGGCGCCCGCGCGCTCCGAGTGGCCCTGGGCGTCATCATGTTCCCGACGCTGGCCCGCGCGGCGGAGGGCGCGGAGCCGCCGCCGCCGCCCACACCACCCCCCTTCCCCCCGCCCGACTCCACGCCGGCGACATCTCCCGTGCTCGCCGGGGCCGCGGCCTCTCCCACCGCCGCGGCTCCGCCGGCCCCTTCGTTCGGGAGCGATCCGTTCGGGGCGATCTCGTCCGCGACCGAGCTCTCGTTCAAGCTCTACGGGGACAGCGGCGTCGCCGTGCGCGACAACGCGAGCCAGCCCTGGCAGACGTACACGTCGAACGCCAACGTCTATTCCCCCGGCGTGAACATCGCCTTCTTCGCGCCTCGTCTCGACCTCTTTGGGTCGGCGAGCATCGACAAGCTCTCGTTTCTGACCGAGATCATGTTCGAGGGGATCAACAACAGCATCGGCGTCGACGTCGAGCGCGTGCAGGGGAGCTACCTGTTCGCCGACTGGCTGCGCCTCACAGTCGGCAGGAAGCACCTGGCGTGGGGCTACTACAACGACACCTTTCACCACGGGAACATCTTCGAGCTCACCACGAGCCGCCCGTATGGCGTCGACTTCGAGGACTCCCTCGGCATCGTGATGAGCCACCTCATCGGCGTCTCGGTGGACGGCACGTTCAAGCTGGGGAGCACCTACCTCCGCTACGACGTCGAGGCGGGCAACCCGCGGTCGGCGGACATCACCGCGGTCTCGGTGCAGTACGCCGAGGGGACGGCGCCGACGGTCAACGCGCGCCTCCGCTGGATGCCGGCCGACGGCCTCATCCTCGGCGTCAACGGCATGCGCGACCTCGTTCCGTCGCTCTCCTCGAGCACGGCCGGGGTTCCGACGCGCCCCGTCACCGAGGAGCTCGTCGCGGGCGCGCACGTCGTCTACACGGAGCACCACTTCCTCATCGACACCGAAGCGTTCGCGATGCGCCACAACCCGAACGGCGCCGCGTCCACGAGCATCTACGGAGCCTTCAGCGAGATCGGGTACTCGATCGGCGCCTTCACGCCCTACGTTCGCCCCGAGCTCCTGCGGTTCCCCGCGAGTCGCGACGGCGTCTTCCAGTACCTGTCGACCGAGGCCGAGGGACAGCTCGTGGGGGCGAACTCGGTCTACGCCGGGACGCAGAACTTCTTCGACCTCCGGCTCGGGGTCAAATGGTTGGTCATGCCGCAGCTCGCGCTCAAGCTCGAGGTGGACAGGCTCGGCCGGGACGGACAGCACATGGAGTACGCGACCGCCAAGGCCGCGTTCGGGTTCTGATGAAACGCGGGGGATCAGCCGTGGGGTGCGGATGTGTGCGCGCGGGTCTCGCGGCGGTCGCCGTGGTCGCGACGGTGCTGACGCCGCGCGCCGGCGTGGCGGGCGGCGGCTTCAACGTCGTCGTCAGCGCCCAGAATCACGTCGCGTCGCTGTCCGCGTCCGAGCTGAAGCGGCTCGTCTCGGGCGGCACGAAGCTCTGGGACGGTGGCGCCGTCGTGCAGCTCGGGATCATCCCGAGCGACGCTCCGGAGACGCAGTACCTCGCGACCACGCTGGACACCACGCCGCGAGAGCTGCTGAGCATGATCCAGCAGCAGGTCTTCAAGGGGGAGCTGCGGCGCCCCGCCGTGCTCCGGAGCTCCGCGGACTGCCTCGCCCTGGTCGCGCAGAACCCTGGAGGCTTCTGCGTCGCGTCGGCGGCGGTGGCCGTCCCGGACGGGGCGCGCGTGGTGCCCGTCCGATGAGCCAGGTCAAGGCACGCCTCGCCGCCACGCTCGTGTGCCTGGCCAGCGCAGGCTGCGGCGCGATGTCGTCGGCGACGTTCTTCACGGCTCGCCCGTCGACCGTCGCGCCCGGAGGGACCTGGACCGACGACCGCGGGCAGCCGCTCGCCCTCGAGTCGTTCCGCGGCGGGCCCGTCGTGGTCAGCACGTTCTTCACGTCGTGCACCGTGAGGTGCCCGATGACCGTCCAGAAGCTCCGTGAGCTCGACACCGCGCTCGGCAGGGTCGGGGCCCACGTGCCGTTCGTCCTCGTCACGCTCGACCCGCAGACGGACACGCCCGCGCGCCTCGGTCGCTACAAGCACGACCACGACCTGCCCGATCACTGGCACCTCCTCTCCGGCACGCTCCGCGAGACCCACGCCCTTGCGAGGAGCCTCGGGGTCAACGCCGCGTACGACGACGGGCACATCGACCACGACGTCCGCATCGCCGTTTTCGACGCGCAAGGACACCTCCGCAAGAGCTTCTCGCAGTGGTCGTTCGACGCCAACGAC
>Ga0181534_10002929_pt1 | contig 10280 bp, 11 predicted proteins | sample PEATcosm2014_Bin_37_FD_119758 | JGI IMG/M metagenome (GOLD analysis project Ga0181534, IMG submission 119758) | Peatland microbial communities from MTU Mesocosm Facility, Houghton, MI, USA - PEATcosm2014_Bin17_10_metaG | ecosystem: Environmental > Terrestrial > Soil > Wetlands > Peat | place...
CTCACCTTCGGCTTTCCCATCGTGGCCGACGGCGCGGGGTCCTGGAAGGTGAAGGAGGGGTTCGTGATTGACGGCTTCGCCCAAGAGCGGATCCAGATCACCACGGACGAGCTCGCCACGGAGCGCGAGGAAGTGCGCGCGCTGGGTCTGATCTAGAGCCCGGCCGACTTAGCTCGCGCGGGCCGCGAGCAGCCACGCCAACAACGGCGCGAGACCGTGGACGTCACCTCGAATCTTGAGGCGACCGTCACGCACCGCGTGGGCACTGGTGAGCGAGCCGTTGGCCAGGGCTTCGGCGTCGCGGTAGCTGATGCGGATGATGGCGTCGGCGGCGAGGTGATCGCCGGCGGTCACACTCACCTGCGAAGTGGTGACGGCGAAGGTGACGGCGTGGGGCAACGACGCCGGGCCGTCGGTTAGCTCGAACACCAGGCGAAGCTCGCTGGTGTCGTCGGCCAGCGGAGCCGGTCCGGCGCTACGTAAGGTCTCGTTCAGATCGAGGAGCCACTCGTCACTGAGAAAGGCGCTCACTTAGGGGGCGGGCTGGACGGCCGCGTCGAGGGCCGAGGTCTTGGGCTTTCGACGGATCTTGCGACCGAGCCAGGCCACGGGGTCGTAGTGGGCGTCGACGACGCGCTCTTTGAGCGGGATGATCGCGTTGTCAGTGATCTTGATGTGCTCGGGGCAGACCTCGGTGCAGCACTTGGTGATGTTGCAGTATCCCAGACCGGCCTCTTCGCGAATGAAGTCGCGACGGTCGTTCTGGTCGAGCGGGTGCATCTCCAGCTCGGCGTAGCGAATGAAGAAGCGCGGACCGGCGTAGTGCGTCTTGTTGTCCTCGTGATCGCGGATCACGTGACAGACGTCCTGGCACATGAAGCACTCGATGCACTTGCGGAACTCTTGTCCGCGGGCGACGTCCTCTTGGAACATCCGGTATCCGCCCTCGGGCATGGGCGGGGGCATCAGCGCCGGCACCTTCGCCGCCTGGACGTAGTTGAACGAGACGTCGGTCACCAGGTCGCGAATGATGGGGAACGTCTTCATCGGCGTGACGGTCACGGGCCCCGCGGGCAGCTCGTCCATCCGGGTCATGCACATCAGACGCGGCTTGCCGTTGATCTCGGCCGAGCACGATCCGCACTTGCCGGCTTTGCAGTTCCAGCGACAGGCCAGATCGGGGGCCTCGGTGGCTTGGATGCGGTGGATGACGTCCAGGACGACTTCGCCCTCATTCTGTTCGAGGTTGTAGGTCGCGAAGTCGCCGCCGCTCGCGTCCCCGCGCCACACCCGCATGGTCACCTGCGCCATTACTTCGTCTCCTCCAGTAAAGCCTTCAGATCGTCCGGCAGAATCAAGATCGGCGACTCCACCACGTTGATGGGACTGTCCCAGGCGCCGCCGTCACTGGACTGGGCAAAGTTGATCTTGCCGAACTCGGGACTGGGGTTGGGAAAGTCCTCGCGGGTGTGCCCCCCGCGCGACTCCTTGCGCAGCGTCGCCCCCAGGGTGACGCTCTTGGACACCGTGATCATGGCCGGCAGGTCCGTGGCCAGGTTCCACCCCGGGTTGTACACGCGCGGACCCTTCACCGAGATGTTCTTCACGCGCTCGGTGAACTCGTCGAGCTTGATCGCCGCCTCGGCCAACTCCTCGGCGTTGCGGATGATACCCACGTTCGCCTGCATCATCTCTTGAAGGTCGTGCTGAATGTCGTAGGGGTTCTCGCCCCCCTCGCGCGACAGCGGAGCCAGCGCGGCCTCGACGGCGGCGTCAACTTCACCTTGGTCGAAGGCCGTCGCGGCCTGGCCCGAGGTGATGTACTCAGCCGCCCCGATGCCGGCGCGGCGGCCGAAGACCACCAGGTCACTCAGCGAGTTGCCGCCGAGTCGGTTGGCGCCGTGCATGCCGCCCCCGACCTCGCCGGCGGCGAAGAGCCCCGGTACGACCGTTTCCTGGGAGTCGGCGTCGACCTGCACGCCGCCCATCATGTAGTGGCAGGTCGGCCCGATCTCCATGGCTTCGCGGGTGATGTCGACGCCCGCCAGCTCCATGAACTGGTGGTACATCGAAGGGAGGCGCCGGCGGATGAACTCGGGCGTGCGCCGCGAGGCGATGTCGAGGAAGACCCCGCCGTGGGGACTGCCGCGGCCGGCCTTCACCTCGGAGTTGATGGCGCGCGCCACCTCGTCGCGCGGCAGGAGTTCGGGGGGACGGCGCCCGGCGCTGTGGTCGTCGTACCAACGGTCCCCCTCCTCTTCGGAGTCGGCCGTCTCGGCGCGGAACATCTCGGGGACGTAGTTGAACATGAAGCGTTCGCCCAGTGAGTTGCGCAGCACGCCGCCGTCACCGCGCACGCTCTCGGTGACGAGCAGCCCGCGCACGCTGAGCGGCCAGACCATGCCGGTCGGGTGAAACTGGACGCACTCCATGTCGATGAGATTGGCGCCGGCCCACAGCGCCATGGCGTGTCCGTCACCGGTGCTCTCCCACGAGTTCGAGGTGATCTTCCAGGACTTGCCGATGCCGCCCGTCGCCAGGATCACCGTCTTGGCCTGGAAGGTGACGAACTCACCGGTGGCGCGCCAATATCCCACGCAGCCCGCGATGCGGCCCTGCGCGTCGTGGACCAGCTGGAGCACCTTGCACTCCATGAAGACGTCGGTACCCAGGGAGACGACCTTTTGCTGCAGGGTGCGAATCAACTCGAGCCCGGTGCGGTCCCCGACGTGAGCCAGTCGCGCGTAGCGGTGACCGCCGAAGTCGCGCTGAAGGATCTTGCCGTCGGTGGTGCGGTCAAAGAGAGCCCCCCACTGCTCGAGCTCCCAGACGCGATCGGGTGCCTCTTTCGCGTGCAGCTCGGCCATGCGGTAGTTGTTGAGGTACTTGCCGCCGCGCATGGTGTCGCGGAAGTGCACCATCCAGTTGTCTTCGGGATAGACGTTGCCCATGGCGGCCGCCATGCCGCCTTCGGCCATGACGGTGTGCGCCTTGCCCAACAGTGACTTGGTGACGATCCCCACGCTCAGACCACGCTGCTTGGCCTCGATGGCCGCGCGCAGTCCCGCTCCGCCCGCGCCGATGATCAGCACGTCGTACTCGTGGTGTTCGTAGGGTTCGCTCACGTTGAGTCCTTAGAAGAGTCGGTAGTCGGTGATCGCGCCGGAGGCCACGAGACGAACGTAGATATCGGTGCAGGCGACAAAGACCAGCGAGGCCCAGGCGAAGTTCATGTGCTTGGCGTTGAGGGGGGTGACGAACTTCCAAAACTTGTAGCGCCACGGATGGGCCTTGAAGCTCTTCACCTGGCCACCGCAGAGGTGTCGACAGGCGTGACAGGACAGGGAGTAGAGCCAGAGCAAGGTGGCGTTCACCACCAGCACGATCGTGCCCACGCTCACCCCCCAGCCGATGCCGGGCTGATGGAACGCCAAGACCGCGTCGTAGGTCAGGAGGCCGTTAAAGATCAGCCCGGCGTAGAAGAAGTAGCGGTGGGCGTTTTGCATGATGAGCGGGAAACGCGACTCACCCGAGTACGAGCCGTGCGCGTCGGCCACGGCGCAGGCCGGGGGGGACCACCAAAACGCCCGGTAGTAGCTACGGCGGTAGTAGTAGCAGGTCAGGCGAAAGCCCAGGGGAAAGATCAAGATCAGCAGGGCCGGAGAGATCGTCCAGGCGTTCCAGACGAAGGCGAACCTCGCTCCGGGCACGCACGAACCACCGATGCAGGGTGAGTAGAAGGGACTGATGAGGTCGCGACCCATGTTCGCGCCCACGAAGTAGTTCTTGTTCTGAAAGGCGGCCCAGGTGGAGTAGATGACGAAGGCCGTCAGGACCGTCACGGTGAGGACCGGCTGAATCCACCAACGGTCTCGGCGGACGGTTGGTTGGTCGGGACCTCCGCGCGTCCCACCGAGTTGAACCTTGGTCGAACTCTCTAGGGCCGTCACTGGATCTCCTCGCTCGTCGTGGCTATGCGCACAGCAAATTTCATACTAGAAGGGCCCGGACTCGCCAAAAGACGGACGCGGTCGGGGCACCGATGACTTAACCGGGGTGAGGCGTCGACTAGTGGTGGCCACCCCGACGACCCTCTGCCGTCCCCCCAATAAGAGCCCAGAACACCAGACCGAGACCTGGAACGAGCAACCATATGCCAAAGACCAACGCGAGCACCACGAAGAAGGCGCCCATGCCCAAGGTGAAGGGCCAGATCGACGTGCCCGGAAACGTGCCGACGACGCCCGCACCGGAGGCCTGCGTCGCCTGGGGGTCGTCTTCGGCGCGCGGCCTCATGCGCCGACTCCAGAAGAAGTAGTAGCTCCCGGGCAAGAAGCAGAGCAGCATGCCACAGAACATCATCACGCTGCCGGCGTTCTCGTGGCTCCAGAACCAGTAGACGACCATCATGAGGCCGAAGAAGGTTCCGAGGAACAAAAGGAGTCGCGCTTCGCTCTTCACTGTGGAGTCGGTTCCCTTTCGATCAATGCTTCGGCGGCGTGGCCGTGCGCGGCGGCCGAGTGTCCGGGGTGGTTGTAGTCCCAGGTCGGACGCTCGGAGCGAATCTGGGGCAGACGATAGAAGTTGTGGTGGGGTGGGGGAGAGGTGGTGAACCACTCCAGGGTGTGCCCGTCCCAGGGGTTGTCACCGGCCGGGTACTTCTTCCAGCTGTACACGATGTTGATGAGGAAGAGCGCCGAGGAGATCCCGATCATGATCGCACCGACCGTGGCGACGTCGTTGAGGTCTTGCCAGCTGGGGTGATTGGGGTAGATGCCCACACGGCGCGGCATGCCCCAGAGACCGAGGATGTACATCGGAAAGGTGAAGACCTGAGTTCCGAGGAACAGGAACCAGAACTGAGCCTTGCCGATTCTCTCGTTCAAGAGGTAGCCGGTGATCTTTGGTCCCCAGTAGTACAACGCCCCCATGGCGCCCATCAAGAGCGCCATCACGACCGAGTGGAAGTGAGCCACGACGAAGTAGGTGTCGTGGGTAAAGAAGTCCAGCGGCGGGCTGGCCAGGTAGATCCCGGTGATGCCGCCGACGAGGAAGGTAAACAAGAACCCGAGCGCCATCAACATCGCGGTCGAGAACCAGACTTCCCCTCGCCACATCGTGACAATCCAGTTGAACATCTTGATGCCCGTCGGCACGGCGATGAGCAGACTCATGATGGAGAAGAACGGCAGGAGCACCGTCCCGGTGGTGAACATGTGGTGAGCCCACACGCCCAGCGAGAGCGCGCCGATGGTGATGGTGGCGAAGATCATTCCCTTGTAACCAAAGACCGGCTTTCGCGAGAAGACCGCGATGATCTCGGTCACCATGCCAAAGACGGGTAAGGCCAAGATATAGACCTCGGGATGGCCCCAGAACCAGAAGATGTTCTGCCACAGCACCGGTACGCCGCCTCCCGCGACCGAGAAGATATGCGTGCCGAAGTGCCGGTCGCAGTAGAGCATGATCAGTCCGGCCGTCAAGACCGGGAACGCGAGCAGAATCAAGATGGCCGTGATCAAGAGGTTCCAGGTGAAGATGGGCATGCGGAACATGGTCATGCCCGGGGCGCGTAAGTAGAAGATGGTGGCCGTCAAATTGACGCCGGTAAAGATCGCCGAGAAACCGGTCAGCAGCAGTCCACCGATCCACAGGTCCGCCCCCGCCCCGGGTGTGTTGACCGAGTTCGAGAGCGGCGCGTAGGCCACCCAACCGAAGTTCGCGGCGCCCCCGGCGACGAAGAATCCCGACAGCATGGTGATCGAACCCGTGAGGTAGAGCCAGTAACTCAACGCGTTGAGTCGAGGGAAGGCCATGTCGGGCGCGCCGATCTGGATGGGCACGATGATGTTCGCGAGGGCCCCGAAGGCGAAGGGCCCCATGAAGAGGTAGATCATGACCGAACCGTGCATGGTGAAGAGCTCGTTGTACTGAGCGAGCGACACCAGCGAGTTGTTCGGCGTGGACAACTGGGCGCGGATAATTTCGGCGAACGAGCCGCCAATGATCAACATGACCACCGAGGTCACCGTGTAGGACATGCCGATGACCTTGTGGTCGGTGGAGGTCAGCCACTTCAAGATGCCCGTGGGGCCGTGCTCTTCGTGGTGCTCATCGTGGTGTTCGACCACCGCGGGTGGGTCAAGAACGTCAGTCATTAGCTGTTTCCTATGGTCGGCTTGGTGGGCACGATGGACGAGGTCTGCTGATTGGTGGCCTTGGCGGCGGCCGTGGCGGCCGCTGAGTTGGCGTTGCTCTTGAGCCACGCGCTGTAGTCGCTATCGGAGACGACCTTGACCCTAAACCACATCAGCGAGTGATAGAGGCCACAGAGCTGCGTGCACTGGCCGTCGTACGTGCCGAGGTTGACGGCCCGGAACGTGAACTGGTTCAACACGCCCGGCAGGGCGTAGCGCGAGAAGTTAAACGCGTGAATGTAAAAACCATGAATGACGTCCGACGACGTGAGGTTGATGTGGACGTTTTCATTCACCGGCATGACCATCTCGGGGTCTTGGGTCGTCTGGCCGACCACCACCACGTTTTGGCCCGGGTACGTGAACTTCCAGCCCCACTGGAAGGCGTTCACGTCGATGGTCACGGCGGTCTTGGGGTTCGCCACCTCTTTGTTCTCGACCACCAGGGTGGCGGCGAAGAGCCCGAGCACGATGAGCACCGGGATAATGGTGTAGGTGAACTCCAGGGGCAGGTGGTACTGGCTCTGCTTGGGAATGTTGTCACCCTTGCGGCGATAGCGAACGACGGCCCACACGATCAAGAAGGTGGTGAGGAACCCGACGATGAGGGCGCCGACGGTGAAGCCCTGCCAAAGGTCGAACACCGAGTGAGAGCTCGTGGTCGCACCGGGCTGCGCGCCAAAGGTGGGGATTCCGTCCTTCGTGGGGACGTGATCGTTGCAGCCCGCGAGTACCAAGGCAGCGATGGGGAGCGCAGCGAGACGCCGCACGCGTCGCCAGCGACGAGTGCGAACTGAGACTCCCTGTGGGGGCAGGGCAGGTGGTTCCACTCTGGAAACCTTACTCATAATTTATGTGCCCTTGATTTCGCAATGGCCCTAGTTTGCCCGCGTACTAGCCGCTCGAGCGTGACGAGGAGTGCCCGTCGCCGGACGTCTCGCGCTCGGCCCAACTGAAGACCCCGCGCGACATGGTGGAGGTGGCGTGTGACGCCAACTCGTGAAAGACGCGCCGACGAACCTCCTGAGTCCCGAGGTCCGACGGCGCCGCGAGCCACGCCATCTCCGCCAGGTGGCCCGCCAGTCGTAAGGCCTCGTCAGAGCCTATTTCCAGCAGGGCCTCCGCTCGCGCGGCGAGCTGGATCGCTCCGCCCGCCAGGTCGCAGAGCTCGAGCGCCAGGGCCCGCTCGTGGGCCGGGCGAAGGTTGGCCGGGTTGCCATCCCACCATCCGCCGTACAGGCGCCAGATGTTCCTCACGATGAACTCGGGTTCGTCGTAGAACGGCTGGAGGTACGGGCGCTCGGCCAGGTGGCGGGGTGGCGTCACCGTGGCCAGCGCGTCGGCCAGTCGCGCGCCGCCGTTCATCAGCGTCAGCGTCTGGTCCACGAGGCTCTCCAAATACTCGGCGGTCTCGCTGAGCGCCTGATGAATTCGGTCGTGCCCAACGATGGGCAGGCCGTGTCCGGGGAGCAGGAACTGCGCGGGGAGTTCCGCCATGCGGCGCAGCGCGTGGGCCCACTCGAGCGGGTATCGCTGGACCTTCTGAGGATTTCCGGCGTTGGGGCTGTTCCAGATGAAGAGATCACCCGAGCACACGACGCCGGCCTCGGGGATCCAGGTCACCGTGGCGTCGTCGGTCTCGCCCTTTTCGTGTCGGAGGGAGAACTGCGTCGACCCGACCCGAAAGTCGTGTTCGAGTTCGTAGGTCTCGTCCGGGTAGCGATACTCGCGGGGCCAGCGTAGGTTGGGCGCCGCGAACTGGCGTTGGTTGATGATCTCGTTGTAGCCCGCGGTCAGGACGTAGCGATCAAAGCGGCGCGGCAGGTGGGCGTGCGCCACCACGTGAGGCGCCCGCCACCCTTGGTCGCGCGCCTCGTCCTCAAAGGGACCGACGCCAAAGACGTGATCGATGTGCCCGTGAGAAAAGATGGCGCTGTGTAACGGCAGGGCGCTCCAGGTGCGAATCTCGCGGTGGACGAGTTCGGCCGTGAGCGGTGAGCCCGTGTCGACCATGACCAGGCCATCGTCGGTGCGGATCGCCGTGCAGTTGGCGAAGTTGGGGAGGAAGGCGACGTCGGGGGTGATCTCGGCGACGTGGTCAATCCCGCCTAGTGGATTAGAACTCTGTCCGAGGTCCTCGCCGCGCCAACGCCGATCGGAGAGTTCGACAATATCCACGCGCGACTATTTGTCGGACTCGGGTGCCTTCGTGTCGGTGGTCTCAGAGGTGTTGGTCGCGTTGGAGTTCTTGCCTTCTTTGAGGCCCTTTTCAAACTCGGTCTTGGCGCTGCCCAAGTTGCGGGCGAGTTTGGGGATGGCCGCCCCGCCAAAGATCAGCACAGCCACCACTATCACCACGACCAAGAGATCCGGCCCGAAAATGTCACCTAAGAACACGGTCTTCTCCTTTGACGCGTTGATTCCACAGTACTCCCCCGTGAGCGCTGATCGTCAGCGACAGCCCTCATCAGGCTGGGTAAGACTGGAGGGGTGATGAACGCGCCTCGCGAGACCCTCCGCGACGCGCTCAGCGTGGCCCTCACCGTGGGCGCCTACGGGGTGGCCTTTGGCGCGGCGGGCATCGCCGCCCATTTTTCCGTCCTTCAAACCTGCCTGTTTTCCTTGCTCACCTTCACCGGGGCCAGTCAGTTCGCCGCGGTGGGGGTGATGGCGGCCGGTGGGGGTGTCGCGAGCGCTGTGGCCACCGCGACCATGCTCTCCACTCGCAACACGCTCTACGGACTGCAGATGGCCCCGCTGGTTCGAGCGAAGGGGCTCAAGCGCGTGGCCGCCGCCCAGATCACCATCGATGAGTCGACGGCCGTGGCCCTGGCTCAAACCACCCGAGGAACCCACGCCATGCGCACCGGATTCTGGGTGACCGGGGTGGGGGTCTTCGTCTTTTGGAACGTCTTCACCGTGGTGGGGGCGCTCGCCGCTCAGGCCCTCGGTAACCCGGCGTCGTGGGGGCTCGACGCCGCGGTGCCGGCCGCGTTCTTGGGACTGCTGTGGCCGCGCCTGACCGACTGGTATCTGCGCACGGTGGCCGTTGTCTCCATGGGGTTCGCGCTGCTGATCACGCCCGCGCTGCCCGCGGGACTACCCATCATCGCGAGCGTGCTGGTGGCCTTCGTCGTTGGCTGGCGCGAGCGATGAGCGTCTCGGCCTCGTGGACGGTGCTGGGCGCGACCAGCGCTCTGTGCTTCGCGATCAAGTTGCTCGGCTACTTCATCCCGGCGAGCTGGCTCGCCCATCCCCGCCTGCAACGCATCAACGCCTTGGTTCCCATCGCGCTCCTGAGCGCTCTGGTGATGGCTGAGGGACTCGTCACGAAGACCCACGTGGTCGTCGATCACCGGCTCGCCGGTCTCGTCGCGGCGACGGGCCTGCTGCTGGCTCGAGCACCCTTCCCGGTCGTGGTGGTCGGGGCCGCCGTGACCTCAGCGGTGGTCTGGCACCTGCACTAGCGCGGCTACTTCCCCTGCCAGTTCGCGGGACGCTTCTCGGCGAAGGCGACGGCCCCTTCGAGGGCGTCGCCGCTTCGCCCGATCATCGCGAAGGCCTCATCGTTCGCGGCCCACGCGGCCTCTTCGCTCAACTCCAGGGAACGGCGCATGACATCTTTTGACGTGCGCACGGCCAACGGAGCGTTCTTGGCGATTCGCTCGGCCAGGTCGAGGGCGGCCTCTTGCACCTGGTCGCCCGGAACGACGTGGTTGACCAGACCAAGTTCTCGCGCGCGCGCCGCGTCGATGGGCTCGGCGGTGAGAGCCATCTCGTAGGCGATGGTGAGAGGGACTCTCTTCGGCAGTCGGATCAGGCCTCCGGCGCCCGCGACCAGTCCCCGCGACGCCTCGGGAATGCCGAACTTCGCGTGGTCGGCCGCGATCACCATGTCGCAACTGATCATGATCTCAAAGCCCCCCGCGAGAGCCGACCCGTTCGCCGCGCAGATGATCGGCTTGGACAACTCGCGCCTGGTGATTCCCCCAAAGCCGTTCTCGGTGATGGGGAACTCACCGGCGGCGAACGCTTTGAGATCCATCCCGGCCGAGAACGCCTTGTCGCCCGCGGCCGTCAAGA
>Ga0181534_10002933_pt1 | contig 10266 bp, 3 predicted proteins | sample PEATcosm2014_Bin_37_FD_119758 | JGI IMG/M metagenome (GOLD analysis project Ga0181534, IMG submission 119758) | Peatland microbial communities from MTU Mesocosm Facility, Houghton, MI, USA - PEATcosm2014_Bin17_10_metaG | ecosystem: Environmental > Terrestrial > Soil > Wetlands > Peat | place...
ACGGTCACCGAATTCGAGCCTTGATTGGCGCTGATCAAATCCAGCAGCCCGTCATTGTTCACATCGGCCGCCGCAACCCATTCCGGATACAAGCCGGTGGTCAAGGTGGTATAGCGGCTGAACACGCCGGTGCCGTTGTTCGTGAGCACCGTCAGGAGGTTGGTATTTGCGTTGGCGCAAATCAAATCCAACTGCCCATCACCGTTTACGTCGGCAGCCATGATGCAACTGGTGACCTGGCCAATGGTGATGTTCGTGTTAAAACCAAATGTCCCGCTCCCGTTGTTGGTCAGGATCGTTATGGCGTTCGTTATGATCCCGCCATACACCAGGTCCGGCCGGCCGTCATTATTGAGGTCCGCCGCCGCCAGCGCGGCGGTGCCAAGGGGCGTGGTTATGACCGCGTTGCTCCCAAAGCTGCCGCTCCCGTTGTTCGTGAGCACGTAGAGCGAGCCGCTGAAATCGGCGCTGATCAAATCTGGCTTGCCGTCGTTATTGATGTCGGCCACGGCAATGCAATCCGGCCCGGAGCCGACCATGAGGGTGGCGTTGGACCCGAAAACTCCGCTCCCATTGTTCGTGAGCACAGTCAGGGTGTTGCCCGTCGGCCCGCTGCCATAGTTTGCCGCGATCAAATCCAGCCGGCCAACACCTTTGGTGTCAACCGCCGCCACATAAAATGGCCCGGTGCCAACCGTTGGCGAGGGGCCCGTGACAAGCCCGCCCTTGCCGTTGTTGGTGAACACAGTCAGGGTATCGGTGCCGTTGTTGGCGGCGATCACATCCACGCTGCCGTCACGATTGACGTCCGCCGCCAGCACCGAGTGGACGCCCGCGCCCGAGACCAGCGTGCCGCTGGCGACAAACGCGCCGCCGCCGTTGTTGGTCAACACCGTCAAATTATCGCTGCCGGCATTGGCGCTGATCAAATCCACCGAGCCATCGTTGTTCACATCCGCCGCGGCCACGGCATACGGGGTGGAACCCACGGCGTAGGTTTTGGAGGTAAAGAAGGTCAACGGCCGCGGCCCGGTTTCGGTGAAGAGCGTCACCGAGTTGCCGCCGGCACCCACGCCGTTGTTGGCCACCACCAAATCCGGCCGGCCATCATGGTTGATGTCCGCGGCGATCACGCACTGCGGATAGGGTCCAGCCGTCAATGTGGTGACGGCCGTGAAGTTTCCGGCGCCGTCATTCGTATAAACCGTCACGGTGTTTGTGACCGAGTTGACCGCCGCCAAATCCACCTTGCCGTCGCCATTGAGGTCGGCGATGGCCACGCATTCCGGGGAATCCGCTGAATAAAGAACCTGGTGGTGGCCAAACACGCCGCTGCCGTTGTTGGTCAGCACCGTCAGGTTGTAGCCGCCGAAATTGGCGCTGACCAGATCCACCTTGCCGTCATAATTCACGTCTGCGGCCGCCACCCACTCGGGAGGGTTGTCCACCGCCACCGTGGCGTTCGACCCGAAGACGCCGGAGCCGTTGTTCGTGAACAACATCAAGTTGTTGTCATTGAAATCCGCCGCCACCAAATCCACCCTGCCATCGTGGTTAAGGTCCACCGGCAGGGTAAAAATTGGAAAACGTCCCGTGTGGAGCACCGCATTCGAACCTAGAATGCCGCCGCCATTGTTGGTGAAGATCTCGAGTTCGTTTGAGTTGGGCAGGCAAACAATCAGGTCCACTTTGCCATCCAGGTTCACGTCCTCCGCCGCCACAGAGCGCGGGGTGTCGCTGAAGAGCAGCGTGGCACTGACGCCAAAACCGCCGCTGCCGTTATTCGTGAGCACCGACACCGACTCTCCGCCGTAATTGGCGCATATCAGGTCAAGCTTGCCATCACCATTGACGTCGGCCGCCGTTATCGAGAGCGGCTGCGCACCCACGTTCACCGTGGCGTTGGAGCCAAAACCCCCGCTGCCGTTGTTCGTTAAAATGGTCAGGTTATCCGAAGCCTCATTGACCGTGATCAGGTCCAGCTTCCCGCTGTTCCGGAGATCCGCCGCCACCACGGCAAACGGCGAAGTACCCACCTTGACCGAATTGCTGCCAAACTCCGGGACCTGGGCACCGGCCACGCCGGCAAACAAACAGGCGCCGCAAATTGCGGCCGAATAACGAATGTCACGGTACTTCGTCATATTCCATCGGGGTGCTCTCGTGCTTGATTAAATCCGCCTTCGCTTCCGGCCGTCTGCCTGCTCACCGGGGTCGCTCCATACCTGATCCGCAGGCGCGATAACAATTATGCAGGAAATATCTTGTGTCAAGCATCACCGGCAGGAGGCAGGCTCCAAATTTGCAAATGGGTTTTAAAATCCCACCAGGCACACCCCCGGGCAACGATCACTCGAACGGGTAGAAACGTCCTGTTGGAGACCGGCGGCTTCAGGGCATGCGGATGACATAAAACTGCGATGAATTTCCCGTGTTCAGCCCGTTGGTCGCAAGAAAATTACCGTTGCTGTCGCAGACGCCGGTACCCGTCACCAACCAGTTGGTAAAAGACCTCGTCAGATTGGACGAGGCCAGGACAGAAAACCCGTAGCCGGCCGCGCCGCCATAGCCGGAAAAAACCACGTTCGTCCCCGTGAGCAGAACCCCGCCCACGTGCGGGTTCACGGCTCCCAACGCCACCGCCAGCGTGCCGTTCACCGCCAGGTTATTGGTGTTCCACAGCAGGTTGGTCCCCGGCGACACGGGGGTGAGGCCGGTGATGAGGTTCCGGTAATTTGTCGCGGAAAAAAGCTTGAAGCTGTCGCCCGCCGTAACCGGGTCGCCGGTGGCCACCAGTTGAATCGGCCCGCCGAACGCCAGTGTGCCCACGCCTCTCACGTTGTCATTCGTCAAGACTCCGCCGGTCTTGTTCAGGCGCATGAGGAACGTCCCATTGTTTGTCAGCGCGTTGTTGATGGTCAGCGTGCCGATGGTGGTGCTCCCCGGCGCCAGTGTTGCGCCGGCGGCGACGGTCACCGGCCCGGCGATCGTGCCCTTTCCACCCAGCGTGCCGCCGTTCACCGTCGTCGTGCCGGTATACGTATTGACGCCGTTCAACATCAGTGCGCCGCCGTTGCTTTTCACCAGGCTCACGGCGTATCCGTTGGCATTGCTGATGACGCCGGGAACCATAAAATTACCCGGCCCCATGAATGTCAATGTCCGTGCGCTCGGCACCGTCGGCGCGCTCGCGGGAATCATGCCGGTCAAGTTTAACGTGCCCGCGTCCGAATCGAACCAGTAATCGCCGCCGCCTGATGCGAAAATGAAATTCCCCGCCAGCGTGTTGCTGCCGGCCAGATTCTCGATCGCGATGACTGCGGCATTGCGCCCCGCCAGGCTGATGTCCTGTGCCACGGTGATGCCCGCCGCCGAGCCGTCGAGTTGCAGCGTGGAACTGCCGTTGTTGTTGTCGCGCATGTAAATCGGCGAGGCGACATCGGCCACGGCCGCGCCCTGGGCGATGCGCACCGCCCCATCGCTCGTCGTGGTGCTTTGGTTGTCCACATACAACGTGCCGGACAGCGAATTTGACCCGTTTAACACCAGCGTGCCCGTGCCGCTCTTCGTGAAGCCGCTGGCGCCCGCAAGCGGCGCGGCGATCGTCGCCGTATTTGCCACGACAATGGACGGCGAAGACGAATTGTCGTTGAGCGTCAGCGTGCTGCCGCCGGAATTGGTCAGAATCCAATTTTGCGTCCCGCCCGCATCACCAAATTTCAAGGCGCCGATGTTGCGCGAGGAATCCAGCGTCACCGTCCGGTCGGCGGTGATATTGACCGTGCTGAAATCAGCGGTGAAGCCGATGCCATCGCCCACCACCCCTGCATTCCAGTTGCCGGCATAGCTCCAGTTGCCGCTGGCATCCACGTCCCACGCCCCGTTGTTGTTGGTCGGCGAAACACCAATGAAGGCTGACAGTGTCGTCGCCGCACCGCCCGCGCCGGGAAAAGTGAGTGTGACGGTCGAAGTCAGATTATTTGTGACCCAGGTGATGGCGGTGGCGGAATTGGAAGTCTGCAGCGCATTTTGTGCCGGGAACCAGACGGCATAGCGCGGCGCCAGCTGGCTGTTTTCGATGAAAGAAAGCGTATCCTCGGCCACGCCGGCTTCATTATAGTTCGGGTCGGTGCGGGTGTAAGAGGTGTTGGCCGCGTATTGAAAATGTCCCGCCGGCCCGGCCGCCAGCCCGTAACGGCCGGCCACGCAGAGCCAGTTGTTGGTGATGTTGCTGGTCGCGCCGGAAAATGCCGTCATCGTCTTCGAACCGTTGGCCCACTCCAACAGGCGCGCGCCGCCGCTCAACGGGTCATTCTCGATGCCGCAGATGAAACTCCCCCCGCTGGAGGCGGTCGAACCGCTGTTCAGCCGGGGCACTTCGATGACCGCAAAAGATTCGCCGGTGCCTTCGATGTATTCCTCCGTGGTGCCGAGCGAACTGGTCAGCTTTAATTCCGCGTTAAAACCGTTGGCATTCGTCGAAAGGCTCACCAGTGTCGCCGCGGTCGGATTCCCCAGCGCGCCGAGGCCGATGAGGCCGGGCAGCCGGGGCGAGGCGATGAAGGCGTTCGTTGGCACCGCCAGCGCGGCAGGTTCGATCATCGCCATGATGCGCGAGCCGTTATAGCTGACCGAAAACGACCCGGACGCGCTGCGCTGATGGATCACCTGCACGTCCGAGTTCGTCATCAGGATCGGACCGGGCGCGGTCATGGGGCCGGTGGGATAAGCGGCGTTGGCCCAGTGCAACCATGCGATGGCCGTGCGACGCGCCTCGACCGCCTCGCGGTAGAATAATATTCCGCCGCCGATCCCCGCGCTGACGCCCACAAATGTGCCGTCCCCGTTCACGATCTGGTGATAACGGACGCACTGGGACAAATTGTAATCCGTCCAGCGCGCCAGCGGATCATTGAAATGCGCCGCAATCCAGGTGATGAAGGAATTTTGCTCAAAGTCGTGGACCGACCAGTCCACCCCGGCGGGATAGGCAAAGTCGCCGGAATCCATGACCAGGTTGTCCAGATTGTTCGTCCAGACGGCCATCACATTGTGCTCGGCGAAGACCTGGAGTTGCGCGGCGATGTTCGTGTTCACCAGTTGCGCCATCAACAGTGAATCACCGCCGGACATGCCCGCCACCATCTCGTAGGTGGGATGATAAAAGCCGTGGTTTTCCAGGGCGTAACTGGGAAAAATCGTCACCGTGGAAATCCACGAGGCCAATGGATCGCCCGTGGTGTTCGGCGTGACCAGGTCGGGTTCGGAAACGGTGTAGGTGTTGGCCAGATAACTCTTGGCTGCCGTCAGCCAAGTGGCCGCATTGGCATTGTTCGTCAGCCACGCGGCGGCCAGCGCCAGGACGTTGCCATCCCAGGCATTTTCCTCGGCCTTCGTGTCGCCATCGCTAAGGATGCGCGTACAGGGCGGGATGCCCGCGCGATGGGTTGCTTCACTGGCGATCACCGCCTGCACATCAGCAATGGTCTGCGCGGGCAGGTTGGACTGGACTAAAATACACGCCAAGCCCAATGAGCCGGACCACTCCGCGCTTTGCCAGTCCACGCCGCTTTGCGAGGTGCAGGTGGCCTCGGTGCCGCTGCTCCAGCCCCATTTACCGTTGTTGACCGTCTCCTTGCCGCCCGTGACGTGGGACTGCGCGGCATAGTTCAAGGCCTGGGTGATGTGCGCGATGCGCGTGGCGTTCGCGGGGCTGCCCGGCTGCGCGTTCACGAGCACGGCATAGGCGACGGCGATGCCGCCGAGGCCGCGGATGCCACCATTGCCGCTGTTGCCGCCATCACCCCAGTACCCGGCGTTGGTCGGATACGCGCTGCCGGAAACACCATGCCAGATGGTTTCGCCGTAGGTCTCAAAATTGGTGAGACACTGGAAATAAGTCTGCTGCGAGCTGGTCCAAGTCTGCGCGGAAACCGGTCCACAAAAGCCCGCCAGCAACAGAAAAATCGCCGCCAGACAGCACGACGATTTTTTTGAAACGCACGACACCGGATCATTTTCCCTGGATTTTCTCTCTCTTTTCAAAACACACCTGGTCTGGCAGGCACCGATTTCACGGGCCGGCCTTGGGGTTGGAACCGGTCAGCCCACCCCAGTCATCCTGATAAAAATAAAAGTTGTACTGGCTCGCGCCGTTAGCGCTGTATAGATTGACCATCTTCGAGGAATTATACCACGACACGGAACCATCCGCGAAGTTCTCATTGCCGCCCGCCGGCGTCAGGGCGGTGCCTTTTTTGTGGGCCGGCAGGGCGTAGGTTCCGCTATAGGTCGCGGCCGTCGGATCATTCCATGCCGAGCCGTTTAATTGGACCACCAGATCGGCACAAAGCATCCAGCCGGGTTTGGCGGTGGAATTTTTGATGGGACTGGCGGAAGCGCCAGTTTTGCCCGCCGTGGAGCTCGTCCAAGTGGGAATGCCGCCGAAATACATGTAGCCGATCGACCAGGTGCCGCCGCCGGCATTCAATGCCGGCAGTGTCGGCCGGTCCGCACAGCTCCAAACGGTCGGTGAACTGACCGAACCATTGGCCTGGATGTTGTTGGTGTTCAATCCCAGTTCCTTCGCGGAATTTGCCAGGTTGGTCGAAAGCTGCCACGGGTTATATGCCCCCCACCCCGCATTGTAAGCCGCGACCGGATAATAATCACTGTAGTCATTCGCATACATCAGGGAACCCACGCCGATCTGCCGGAGATTGCTGACGCATTGCGCGCGCTTGGCCTTTTCCTTGGCGCTGGCCAACGCCGGCAGCAGCATCGCCGCCAAAATGGCGATGATGGCGATGACCACCAGCAGTTCAATCAAGGTGAATCCCGCTGATCGTTTCAATCTAAGCCGCATCATATCAATTCATGTTTTTTTTGAAGGCAAAGGGTGAAAGCTGTCGCCAACTTTCACCCCGCCAGGGTTCGCTTTAAATCACGCTCAAGGGTAAATCATGCGGTAGAACACCGAGCCATTACCCACATTGATCGCGTTGGTCACCGTGTTCACTGTATTGGCATTGGGCACGTTGACCCAGTTGTTGCTCAACCCCGTCGCCACCGGGTTGGTCTGCACCAGCAGACGCCAGCCGATGTGGTCGGTGGGCCAGCTCAATTCGAGGTTGCCGCCATTGACCCGGGCGGTGATGGGCGCCGGCGTGGTATTCACCGGCGGCACCACCAGCAGGCTGCCGGAGCCGGCAATGAAAGATGGGCTGGTCGTGTTGTTATAAACTCCGGGCGGCTGGTTGGTACCGGCCAGGGCGAGCGCCCCCACGGTGTTCGTCACCGCGAAGTCCAGTTGCAAGGTTCCACCGCCGGCCACGGTCACCGTGGAATTTGTGGTGAGGGAAGGGGTCGCCAGTTCCAACGTGCCGCCATTGATGGTGGTGTTACCGGTGTAGGTGTTGGTGCCGGTGAAGATCTGCTGGCCGGAATTCAGCACGAGCGCGACGTTCCCGACCACATCACCGCTGAATGAAAACGTGTTGCCCGCGCCCAAGTCGAGGGAGAGCGTCTTCACCGTGCCGCCGCTGTTGGTGACCACGCCAAAATTCGCCGGCGTGACCGTGTTCTTCAATCCGCCCAAATCTTGGTTGAAGCCATTCAAATCAAAATACGTCGGCACCGTCGGGCTGCCATTGCCGCCGATGTCCATGACGGCGTTGGTCGCAATGCCGTTATTCGCGCCGATGCTGGTCGTATTTGCCCGCACCTGGATTTCCTGATAGTAGCCGCCGCCGGAGAACCGGAGATAGCCGAACCGGATGATCATCGGGGTCGCGGCCGGCATGGTGATGGGGCCGGAAACATTCAAGTAGCCGGACGAAGTCGGGCCGACCAGATGTCCGCCGTTGGCGGCGGTGGCGTTGAAGACGATGGGTCCGCTGATGGTGGTGATGGTGCCGTTGGTATTGTCGTTCACCATGAGCAGGCCGGTGGCGACGCCCGGGGCGACGCTGTCTGCCTGGACGCTGTTGGTCAGCGTGGTGCCGGTACCGAGAACGATGCGGCCAACGCTCGAGCCGGAATTACATTCAATGCCACCCGTGCCAAAAACACCGTTGGTGTTGGCATTGATGATCCCGGCAGTCAAAGTGGTGCCACCACTGTAAGCGTTCGTGCTGTTAAGGTTCAAGGTGCCACCGCCGCTCACCGTCAAGGTGTCGGCTCCCAGACTGACCGGGCCGCCAAGGGTCAAGGTTCCGCTGCCCGCAACCGTGAGAGCGTCGTCGGCACCAGCTATTCCGGCCGCGTTGGTCAACATGAGCGTTGCACCCGAGTCAATGCCGATGGTTGTATTGCCGGTGAGCGTCAGCGAACCGCCATACGTCGTCACCCCTGCGCCGCCTTTACGCAACGCGCCGTTACCATCGCCGATGCCGGCAATGGTCAGAGCTTCGGGACCAACATTGATGTTTGCGGTGATGTAAAGTTGTGCGCCAGAGGCCACGGTGGTGCCGGTGCTGGCGGCACCAAGCCCGGTGCTGCTCACAAGATAGAGGATGCCGGCATTAACCAGGGTGCTCCCGGTGTAATCGCTGTTGGTCGAGGTCGGCGTCACGGAACCGCCGCCGTCATAGCTCACCGTGCCGCCGCCGTGAAGGTCGTTGGGCACGCCGATGCTGTCGCTGCGGTTGAAGGAAAGCGTGCCGCTGTTGGTCACCGGCCCGGTGCCGAGCGAGCCAAAGGTGTCGCCGGCGCCGACCTGCAAGATGCCGTTCTGCACGATGATGGGTCCGGCAGAATTATTGGTGACATCCAACTGCAACGTGCCCGTGCCTTGTTTTACCAAAGTTCCCAAAACCGCGAGCGCCCCGTCCTGGGCCGACGAAGTGAACGTGTAGTTGGCGGCGTTGTTTGAAACCATGAGTGAAACCGGCGTGAACGCCTGCTGTAAATCCACCGTCGGCTGGCCCGCACCGCGGTCATCAAAGACCGCGCCGTCAAACTGGGCGTAGGCCACCAGTTGCTGTGCGGCGTTCGACCAGTTCAGGCTGGAAAGATTCCAATACTGGTCGCTGGCGCCAAGCCAGGCGAGCGTTGTCGGCACGGACACGGTCAACGTGGCCGCGCCGCTGGAGGCAGAATAATTGGTGCCGCCGATGTTGTTCGTGGCCAGAACCTTGAAGCTGGCATTATTGTCGGCAAAAGATGGCGAGTAAGCATAGCTGGCGTTCGTCGCGCCGGAGATCGCCACGTTATTTTTCAACCACTGATAAACAATGGGTTGATGACCTTCAGTCAACGACGAAAAGGTCACCGGCAATCCCTGTGCCGCAGAAGCGTTCACCGGGGAGCTCAAAAACTGCACCGGGCCGTCGCTCAATATGTTCGTCGAGCCCTGCAGATAGCTCTGCAGGACGCTGGTGGCGGACAACGCGCCGTCATAGACGCGGAATTCGTCCAGCGTGCAGGCCAGATATGGATCGCCGCTGTACAGCGAGTGGCCGAGGTAGCTGAAATTATCGATGACCGAGGAAAGCGGCAGTGTCACATTGGTGTTGACCGCCGCCAACACCCCGTTCGTGTAGAATGTTTCCGTATTGGCGTAGGGTGCGAACACGGCCACGATTTGAACATTGTTATAGTTGTCCAGCGCGGTGCCGGCGGCGGCGATCTGCTCGGTCGTGTAATTGCCCGCGGTGATGGCCATGCGCGCGACCGTCCCATGGGGCGTGGCGAAAATGTAATTGTAACCGCTGGTGCCATTGGTGTTGCCGAAGGCGAACAACTGGGAGTTGTTCGCGATCGTGCCAAAGCTGGCCCACGTTTCAAGGGTGATCGCGCCCATGTTGGTGTTGATCAGGTTCGTGGGCAGCTGCACAAAACCCGAGGAACCGTCGAGCGTCAACGTCCCGTTGCCGTTGAAGGTGGCGCCGCCGAGCACCGTGCCGTTCTGCCCGCCGATGCTGTCGCTGGCGTCGGAGGTGAAGCTGTAACGGTTGGTGAGGAAATTTGCCGCGCCAATCACCACCGACGCCACCGAGCTGGTGATGGCGCTGCCGTTGACGTTGGTGATGACACAGGCGTAGTTGCCGGCGTTAGCCGACACGGCATTGCTGAATGAATACGTCGCGTTCGTTGCGCCGTTGACCGGCGTGATGTTCTGCCACCACTGATAGCCCATCGTCGCCAGGCTGGTGGCACCGACGGTCAAGATGCCCGTCCCGCCGTAATCCACACCTTCCTGCCCAATGGGCTGCTGGGTGATGGCAACGGTTGCGGAGGCAAACAACATCTGTGAGGCGCTCCGCG
>Ga0181534_10002934_pt1 | contig 10264 bp, 10 predicted proteins | sample PEATcosm2014_Bin_37_FD_119758 | JGI IMG/M metagenome (GOLD analysis project Ga0181534, IMG submission 119758) | Peatland microbial communities from MTU Mesocosm Facility, Houghton, MI, USA - PEATcosm2014_Bin17_10_metaG | ecosystem: Environmental > Terrestrial > Soil > Wetlands > Peat | place...
CGCAGACGCTACTGCAGTCAGACGGCGGCGGGCGCCGCAAGATCCGCGTAGAGCGGATAACGCTCGATGATCGCGCCAACGCGCTCGAGCAGATCGCTGCGCAGTCGGTCGAAGTCCGGGCTCAGCGCGAGACCGATGATCTCACCGATGTCGCGGAAGTCGTCCGCGACGAGCCCGCGAGTGACCATCGCCGGTGAGCCGATCCGCAGTCCGGAGGTGACGCGCGGCGGGCGCGGGTCGAAGGGAATCGCGTTGCGGTTGACCGTGATGTTGACCTGCGCCAGGCGATCCTCGGCGTCCTGGCCGCTCAGCTCGCTGGCGCGCAGGTCGACGAGCACGAGGTGCACGTCGGTGCCGCCTGTCAGGACCGCGATGCCGTTGCCGGCGCCAAGCAGTGCTTGCGCGAGCGCCCTCGCACCGTCGAGCGTCCGCTGCTGGCGCTCGCGGAACTGCGGGCTCGCCGCGATTCGGAACGTCACCGCCTTGGCGGCGATGACGTGCTCGAGCGGACCGCCCTGCTGCCCCGGGAAAACCGCCGAGTCGATCTTCTTCGCCAGCTCCGCGCGGCAGAGGATCAGCCCGGCGCGCGGGCCGCCAAGGGTCTTGTGCGTCGTGGTCGTGACGACGTCGGCGCCCGCGGCGATCGGGCTGGGGTGGAGGCCCGCCGCGACGAGCCCGGCAAAATGCGCCATGTCCACCATCAGATAGGCGCCGACCTCGTCCGCGATCTCGCGAAAGCGCGCGAAGTCGAGCACGCGGGGATAGGCCGACCAGCCAGCGAGCAGCAACTTGGGACGCCGCTCTCGCGCAATTCGAGCGACCTCGTCCATGTCGATCAGGCTGGTCTGCGGATCGACCTCGTATGGTGCGATGTCGTAGAGGCGTCCGGACACGTTGATCTTCATCCCGTGGGTCAGATGCCCGCCATGCGCCAGTGAGAGGCCCATGATCGTGTCGCCCGGTTGCAGCAACGCGTGGTATACCGCCGTGTTCGCCTGGGCCCCGGAGTGCGGCTGCACGTTCGCGTGTTCGGCGCCGAACAGCTCCTTGGCGCGGTCGATCGCGAGCTGCTCGGAGATGTCGACGAACTCACAGCCTGCGTAGTAGCGCGCGCCGGGGTAGCCCTCGGCGTACTTGTTCGTCAGGACGCTCCCCTGACAGTCGAGCACAGCCTGGGGAACAAAGTTCTCCGACGCGATCAGCTCGAGCGTGCGCTGCTGGCGGTCGAGCTCGAGTGCGAGCACCTCCGCGATCTCTGGATCAACCTCGCCTACGGGCCGGTTGAAGTAGTCGTGCGGAAGCGAGTCGTACACCCTCTGGCGAGCTTATCAGCGGTCTCAGCGGCGCTCGCTGGGCGCCGGATGGCAGGGCTCGGTGATCTCCGGCGCGGGCACGTTCAGTGTCGTCGTCTCGCCGGGGCGCAGCGCGTCGACCATCAGTGCGATGTAGCGTCGCCAGAGGTCGGGGCGGAGGTTCTGCGGTAGGGCGCAGGTGCTCGTCGCGGCCGCGATCAACATCGCGATGTCGGCGCCGACCACATCGCTGCGCACGTGGCCGCCGGCCTGGGCGCGCGCCAGCAGAGCACCCAGCTCGCACTCGAATGCGAGTTTGTCGGCGTGCAGCCCCGGCCGCGGCTTGGCTTCGCCCATCGCCGCGTCGAAGAACGAGCGATCGGCAGCGATCAGCTCCGCCGCACGCTCCATCAGCTCGGCGATCGCAGTGAGCGATACCTCTTCTCGCGCGGCGATCTCAGCGACCAGCTCACGCACCTGACCGATGCGGTCAGTGAGGACCGCGGCGACGAGGTCCTCCTTGGTTGGAAAGTGACGAAACAGCGTCCCCTTCGCGACGCCTGCACGGCGCGCTATCTCCTCGGCCGGCACGTCGATCCCGCGCTCGGCGAAGGCCGCGGCAGCGGCCTCGAGCAACAGACGGCGGTTGCGCTGCGCGTCGGAGCGCTGCGCGAGGTCGGCGACCGCTGCGCTCACGCCGCCGAGCCTGCCGGAACCACGCCGTCCGCGGCGACTCCCGCGATGTGCCCTCGTCGCAGGAACGTGACGAGTACGGCTATCGCCACGATCATGAAGCCGGCGGCGACGAGGAACGCGAGCCTGTAGCCGGCGACGGTGGCGATCGCCACGGCATGCGCCGAGTGGTGCGAGCCACCCGCCAGCAGGCTGCTCGTGTGGGTCACGGCGACGGTCGAGAGGATCGCCAGGCCGAGTGCGCCACCGACCTGCTGGGCCGTGTTGAAGAGCCCCGACGCGAGCCCGGAATCCTCGCCCGAGACGCTTGAGACACCGATCAGGGTGGCGGGGACGAAGGCGATGCCAAGCCCGATCGCCAGCAGCACGAACGAGGGCAGGAGCGTTCCGACATAGGTGCCGTGGACGCTGACGCGCACCATCAGGGCCAAGCCGGCAGCCGCGAGCGCCATGCCACTGATCGCCACGGCGCGGATCCCGAAGCGCGGGATCAGCTTCTGCGCCGCCCCAGCCCCGACACCGATCAGCACAGCGACCGGCAGGAAAGCCAGCCCGGCCCCGATCGGGCTGTAGTGAAGGATGTCCTGGACGTAGAGCGTGCCGAAGAAGAAGTTCGCAAACATGCCGGCGGCGAGGAAGAGCATCGCGGTGTCGCCGACCGAGAGCGCCCGCACGCGGAAGATCGCGAGTCGTACGAGCGGCGCTCTGGTGCGCCGCTCGATCACGACGAAGGCGCCGAGCAGAATCAGCGACAGCGCGCCGAGTCCGAGCGTCTGCGCCGAGCCCCAGCCGTGCGACTGCGTCTCGACGATCGTGTAGATCAGCAGCGCGAGCCCGGCGGTGACGCTGAGGGCGCCGGAGATGTCGGTGCCCTCGGCAGCGCGCTCGCCACGCGAGTCGGGGACGAACCGCAACGCGAGGAGGATCGCGGCTACGCCGATCGGGACATTGACGAAGAAGATCCAGGGCCAGGAGAAGGCCTGCGTCAGGATGCCGCCGAGCAGCAGCCCGACCGCCGCTCCGCCGGCTGAGAGCCCCGCCCAGAGGCCGAGCGCCTTGCGCTGCTCATCGGGGTCGCTGAAGGTCGTGTCGACGATCGCGAGGCAGGCCGGCGCCACGAGCGCCGCGCCGAGCCCCTGAAGGGCGCGTGAGGCGATCAGCATGCCCGAGGAGGACGCGAGGCCGTTGAGCAGCGAGGCCGCCGAGAACAAGGCCACGCCGGCGAAGAACAACCGACGCCGACCGAACAGGTCGGCGGCACGCCCGCCGAGCAGCAGGAAGCCACCGAAGGCAAGCGTGTAGGCGTTGACGACCCACTGCAGGTTGCCCGTGGTCATGTGCAGGCTGCGCTGGATCGACGGCAGAGCCACGTTCACGATCGTCGCATCGAGGACGACCATGAGCTGGGCGATACAGACGATCGCGACGGTCACCCATGGGTTGTGTGTGCGGGCGGCTGTCTCGTGCATTGTTCGGCTCCATGTGGCGGAAATTACAATATGACCGGTTGGTCAGGTTATCGCGCACCGTAGCACGACATGACGAGCGGTCCGCTTACGTGGCAGAACCTCCGTTCGGGGGACCGAGCCGAGCCGCCACGACGTGCTCGCCGAGCGCACCGTGGCGCACGACGCGCCAGCTGCCGTCCAGATCGAGGCGGCTGAGGTCGACCACGGTCGAGGCCACGCCGGGCAGCTCGCCACCGTCGATCACGAGGTCCGCGCGATCGCGGATCGCGAGCGGCACATCCTCGAGGCGGCGCCGATCGGGCTCCCCCGAGCGGTTCGCGCTCGACTGCAGCACCGGCAGGTCGAACGACATTCCGACGTCGATCACGCGCAGCCCGAGCAGCTCGCCACCGGTGAGCGGGAAACGCCGTCGCGGATTCGCGAGCAGCAGCGTGACCGGCCCGGGCAGCAGGGCGCGGAGCGCGTCGCCGACCCGCTCGCTGAGCTCGGGTAGCAGCGCCAGCGCGACGGCGAGCGAGAAGCAGAGCAGCGCGGCCGGCTTGTCCGGCTCGCGTCCCTTGAGCCCGTACAGGCGTCGCACAGCCTCGGCGTTCTCGGGGTCGCAGCAGAGACCGTAGACGGTGTCGGTCGGGAACACGGCGACACCGCCGCCGACGATGCACTGGCGCAGGGCGTCCTCGGAGCCGGCGAGCGCAACCGCCTTCATACCAGCCGCCGCGCGACGATCACACGCTCGTGGCCGGCCAGATCGCGCCGTCGCTCGACCGCGCTGAAGCCGGCCTCCCGGCAGAGACGGGCGACGGCGTCGGCCTGATCTTCACCGTGTTCGATCGCCAGCAGCTTGATGTCGATCACGCCCGCCTGGGATGCCAGCCGGCGGACCACGTCGAGGCCGTCGTCCCCGCCGTCGAGTGCGAGAGCCGGCTCGTGGCGGGCGATCTCCGGCTCGAGGGTTGCGATGACGCTCGTCGGGACATAGGGCGGATTGGCGAGGATCGCGTCGAACGGACCAGTCAGTACATCGATCAGATCGGCTTGCTGCCAGGCGATATCGAGGCCCAGCCGCTCACCGTTCGCGCGCGCGACGGCGAGCGCAGCTTCGCTGACGTCGCTGGCGCTGACGCGCAGATCACGGCGTTCGTCCTTCAACGCCAGTGCCACAGCGCCGCTCCCGGTGCAGCAGTCGAGCACGCGGGCGCCGCGCTCGAGCTCGCACCCGACCTCGACCAGCAACTCGGTCTCGGGACGGGGGACCAGCACGCGGCCGTCGACCGCCAGCTCGAGCCTGCGAAAGGCGCGTCGGCCGACGATGTAGGCGACCGGCTCGCGGTCCACCGCCCGCCGGCGTACGTGGGACTGGAAACGACGCACCGCCGGCCCGGTCACGACCAGCTCGCGATCGACCAAGAGGCGCTCACGCGTGACACCGAGCGCGTCGGCGAGCAGCAGCTCCGCATCGAGCCGCGGACTATCCGACCCGCCCGCGGCGATCGCAACTCGCGCACCGTCGAGCGCGTCACGCGCCGAAACGGCGGCGCGCAGGCTCACTCGCCGGTTTGCGCTGCGAGCAGCCGACGCTTCTCGTCGGCCTGCAGCGCAGCCGTGAACTCGTCGAGCTCGCCGGCGAGCACGGCGTCGAGGTTGTAGAGCGTGAGCTTGACGCGCTGGTCGGTCACCCGCCGCTCGGCGTAGTTGTAGGTGCGGATCTTCTCCGCACGATCGCCGCTGCCGACCTGTGAGCGGCGGTCGGCCGCGAGCGCCGCCTGCTGCTCGGCAAGCGCGCGCTCGTACAGCCGCGCGCGCAGCACGCGCAGCGCCTTCTCGCGGTTCTGCAATTGGGATTTCTCATCCTGCATCGAAACGACTATTCCCGACGGCTTGTGCGTGACGCGGACGGCGGAATCGGTCGTGTTGACGGATTGCCCGCCCGGCCCGCTGGAGCGGTAGACGTCGACCTGGAGCTCGCCAGGGTCGATCTGCACGTCGACGTCCTCGGCCTCGGGCAGCACCGCGACGGTGGCCGTCGAGGTGTGGATGCGCCCCTGTGACTCGGTCTGAGGCACGCGCTGGACGCGATGCGTGCCGCCCTCGAACTTGAAGATCGAGTAAGCGCCGTCACCCTTGATCGCGAAGGTGTGCTTGCCTTCGCTGTCCTCGAGCGTCTCGACCGTGAAGCCGAGCCGCTCGGCATAGCGGACCAGCATCCGGTGGACGTCGTCGGCCCAGAGGCCGGCCTCGTCGCCGCCCGCGCCGCCCTGGATCTCGACGATCACGTGCTTATCGTCGTTCGGGTCGCGTTGCACCATCGCCAGGCGCAGTTCCTCCTCGAGCTCGCCGATCCGTTCGCGCGAGCTCGCCAACAGCTCGCGCAGCTCGAGATCGTCACCGCCATCGGCCAGCAGCTCCTCGGCCCCCGCCGCGTCGTCGCTCGCGCGCCGCCACTCCGCCGCGAGCTTCGCGGCCGGCTCGAGCTGACTGTAGGCACGCCCAACCTCGGCGAAGCGCTGGCGGTCAGCAAGCACGGCCGGGGTGGACATCTGTTCGGAGAGCTCGGCGAAGCGAGCCTCGATCTGGTCCACCAGCCTGTCGATCAAGCGACGACCTCGAGGCCCAGGAGGTCTGCGGCCGTCAGACCATCGCCCGCCTCTGTGTCGATCACCGCCCGCAGCGCCGCAAGCGCTACCGCGAGCTGGCCGAGATCGGGCTCCCGCGTCGTCAAGCGCTGCAGCGCAAGACCGGGAGCGATCAGCAGTCCGACGAACCGGTTGCGCCGGTGGCGGCCCGCGAGTCGGATGATCTCGTAGGAGATCCCGGCGATCACTGGCACGCCGAGGATCCGCGTCGCGAGCAGCCAATACCACGCCGGGAGGCCGAACGGCGCGAACACGAAAATCGCGACGATCATCACGATCAGCAGGAAGCTCGTGCCACAGCGCGGGTGCAGCCGCGAGAAGCGGGCCGCCTCGGCAGGCTCGAGTTCGGCGCCGGCCTCATAACAGGCAATCGCCTTGTGCTCGGCGCCGTGGTACTCGAACACGCGCCGGAGCTCGCGCAGACGCGAGAGCAGCACGAGGTAGGCGAGGAAGATTGCGGTCCGCACGACGCCCTCGATCAGCCAGAACAGCGTCGCCGAATGAAGCGTGCCCTTGATCAGGCTGACAAGCCCCACCGGGACGACGAAGAACAGGCCGATCGCAAAGACCAGCGATAGCCCGACCGCGCCGGCCCAGGCGGCGCCGGAAAGCTGCTCTGTCCCCTCCCCCTCGGCGTCGCCAACCTGCACGCCGAGGGAGATGTTGAGTGCCCGTAGCCCGATGCCGAGCGACTCGCCCAGCGCGACGACGCCGCGGAGCACTGGCAGCCGCAGCATCCGCCGGCGCCGCAGCACCGACGCGAAGGGCACGATGCGCACGACGATCTCGCCCGCCGGCGGCTCGCGCTTGGGGTCCTCGAGCTGTTCAGCGGTCGGGGCACGCGCCGCAACCGACCAGGTCCGCACGCCGCGCATCATCACGCCTTCGAGCACCGCCTGGCCGCCGACCGGCCGGTCCTCGCCACTTGTGGGCAGGGCCCGACGCACGCCCGCAGCGTGCACCGCCGCCACGCGCCCGCCCTACTTGGTCGCGGTAGCGCGTCGTGAGGCGCTGCGAGCAGCGCGGCGCTGGAAGCGCTCGACGCGTCCGCCGGTGTCGATCAGCTTCTGGCGCCCGGTGTAGAACGGGTGGCAGTTGGAGCAGATCTCGACGTGCAGCTCGGGCTTGGTCGAGCGCGTGACGAACTCGTTGCCGCATGTGCAGCGGACGTGGGCAACGACATATTCGGGGTGTATCTCGCTCTTCATCTGACTCAATTGTAGCGGGCGCAAAAACCGCGACCGGCGGCGAGCGCGCTCAACTCCCGCTCGCCGCGCTCGCACTGCCGCCGGCACCGCAGGTCAGCGTGATCTTGCGACTGGAGTCCGCCGGCTCGCTGATCGCGCCGGCGGGGTCGACCTGCGCCGTGATTGTGCTGCCGGACGTGCAGCGCGGTCCGCTGAACTGAACGGTCGCGTTTGAGTGCGGCGCGAGGCCCGCGACCTGCTGGTCGGCCAGCGGCGTCGCGCCAACGCTGAGAGCGACCTCGAACGGACCCGCCGTGCCCGGGCCGCTGTTGCGCACCACGACGTTGTAGAGCTCGTTCGTTCGCGCCGGTGATCCCGGGGCGCGCGTGATCTGCGCGATGAAGAGGTCGGGCTCGGGCGCCGTCTCGACGCAGGCCTTGGTGACGCGCTCCGTGCGGCGGATCACGCGGCCGCTTCGGCTCAGCCAGCGGTATCTGACGAGCGCGCGAAACGACGCCGGGGCGGGGAGATCGACGACGTTTTCGTTCGCTGTGAACGACGCGATCGCGCGATCCGAGCCCTGCCAGACGCCGAATCCAGGCGCGCTGACCGCAACATAGGGGCTCGTCGCGCTCGTCTGCTCGTAGAGATCGAAGGCGACCGACATCGTGCTCGTGCCCGGCACCGCGGCCATCGCCGCGCTGAAGGTTGCGGAGCGCTGCGCGTCGCTATCACCCGTCGTGCAGGCCGTCACGGTCGCCGAGACGAGCACCGCGCCGGCTCGAGCAAGCGCTGCCGCGTGCAGCGACTCGCCGCCCGCTCGAAGCGTGGCGGCGCCGGCAGCGGATGCGGCCACAGATCCGACGAGGACCGCGAGCATCAGCGCAAGCAGGCGTTGGGGACGCTTCATCGCGCCTAATTGAACACGCCAGGCGGGCGGATGTTGCGACGCGCTCGCCGAGGCGGCGGGCACTGCGATCGACGCTCGACAGCCGCCGTCGCCGAGATCGCCGGCGCGCGCGGGCAGGGCCTCGTCAGGTGAGCCGGTAGAGCGGCCCGTCGCCGCCCTCAGGGGTCGTCAGCCGCCCGCCCTTGGCCGTGATCGCGCCGCACTGAACGCAGTTGGTGTAGTTCACGGTTACCTCGACGTCGCCCTCGCTCGGAGCATCCTCGGGGATCTCGTAGACGCCCGCCGGACACATCCAGCGCCAGGTCTCGGCGAGCTCGCGCGGCACGGTGCGTTGAACGCGGATGTGGTTTGGTGCGTCGTCGCGCGTCGTGTTGCCGGAGATGTAGACCGAGGAGAGCTTGTCGAACGTGTACTTGTTGTCGGGCTTGGGGTAGCGCTGCGCGGTCTTGCCAACGAACACCTCGCGTTCGTCGTTGCGCTCCCAGGGCAGGCGCCCGGGCGGGAGCGCGCCGCGGGTCACGATCGCGAGGTTGACGGTTGGCGCGCCACGCAGGAAACCACGCTGGAACGGCTGCCGCGTGTTGCGAACGCGGTAGAGCTCCGCGCCGGTCGGCGATGCCTCGAGCGCCTGCTCGTAGCTTGCGAGCGAGTCCTCGCCGCGTCGCAGCGTTTCGTGGATGGCTTCGGCGGCGAGCGCTCCCGAGCGGATCGCATGATGCACGCCCTTGAGCGCGACGGTATCGACGAGACCGGCGGCGTCGCCGACCAGGACCGCGCCGGGCATCGCGACGCTCGGCATCGACCACCAGCCGCCGCCGGGGAGTGCCTTGGCGCCCCAGCCGACCCGTTCGCCACCCGTGAGAATGCGCTTGACGAGTGGATGCTGCTTGAACAGCTGGAGCAGGTCGTGGACGGAGGTCGTGGCGTCGGCGTAGTCGAGGTCGACCACGAAGCCGATGCTGACGAGGTCCTCGCCGGTCTTGTCGTCCTTCATCGGATAGATCCAGCTACCGCCGATCTGACCGTTGCGCGCGCGCAGGCTGAGCGGCCAGGGGCCGATCGTGTGGATCACGCGGTCCAACGGTTTCGTGACCTTCCAGACCTCCTTCACGCCGAGTTCCCAGACCTGCGGCTCACGACCGTCGGCAAGCCCGAACTCGCGGATCGCCGCCCCGGTCAGCGACCCCCACGAGCCCTCCGCCAGAACCGTCGCCTGCGCCCTGATGTCGGTGCCCGCGGCGAAACTCGCGAGCTCCTCCCCGCCCTTGCCGCGGCCTTTGTCGCCCGAGCGAACGCCCTCGACGCGCCCGTCCAGCACGATCAGCCGGCTCGCGGCCGTCTCAGCGAGCACGTAGGCGCCCGCTTCCTCGGCGCGACGCTGCTGGTAGCGGGCCAGCGCTGCGACCGAGATCACCTCGTTGCCGTGGTTGCGAAACGGTGGTGGTGGCGGGATCCGCAGCCTCGTCCGCGCGCTCGGCAGCAGGTAAACGGCCTCCTTCTCGACCTCACCGAACGCGAACCCTTCGCGGCGCCAGTCCTCGCGCGAGAGCTCAGGGAACAGCTCCTGCAACGGCGCGGGGCGCATCACGGCGCCGGACAGGCTGTGAGCGCCGCAGACCTTCGCCTTCTCGATCACGCAGACCGGTACCTCGCCGAGGCGCTCGAGCGTCTCGGGGTCGCCTTCGAGCAGTTGCAGCAACCGGTTTGCGCACGCGAGCCCGGCCGTGCCGCCACCGACGATCGCCACGCCGACGTCGATCCGGTCGTCCTCCGAGTCGATCTCGCGCTTGATCAGTTCGCTCTGCGTGTCGATCGGCGGCGGGTAGTCCGCCGGACGCGTATCGCCGCCAGCCATCACTCGGCCCGCTTGGTGCGCACTGCGGCGCTGAGCTTCGGCAGGATCTTGTTGAGGTCGCCGACGATTCCGAGGTCGGAGAACTCGAAGATCGGAGCGTTCGCGTCCTTGTTGATCGCGACGATGTTCTCCGAGCCCTGCATCCCGACCTTGTGTTGGATCGCCCCCGAGATTCCCGCCGCGAGATAGAGCTTCGGCGAGACCGTCTTGCCGGTCTGGCCGATC
>Ga0181534_10002937_pt1 | contig 10257 bp, 12 predicted proteins | sample PEATcosm2014_Bin_37_FD_119758 | JGI IMG/M metagenome (GOLD analysis project Ga0181534, IMG submission 119758) | Peatland microbial communities from MTU Mesocosm Facility, Houghton, MI, USA - PEATcosm2014_Bin17_10_metaG | ecosystem: Environmental > Terrestrial > Soil > Wetlands > Peat | place...
GCCTTGCGGTAGTAGTAACAGGTGAAGCGGAACGAGGCGGGGCCCGGCAAGATCAGCATCGCCGGCGTGAGGAACCCGAGGCCGAGCGACTTCGCCCACGAGACCTCGAGGAGCGGCGAGTAGAACGGCGACAGATACGCCTGCCACTCGTAGCTGGCCCCCTCGAACGCGCGGAAGGTCGCGTAGACGATGAAGCCCCCGAGGACGGCCACCGTGAGCGCGGGCTCGACCCACCACGCGTCCGTACGGAGGGTCACCGGGGGCGCTGCGTTCAGAAGAGGGAGACGGACTTGTCGGTCGTGCGCCACGGGAGCGGGACCCTACCGCGACGCCGCGGGGCTCGGCAAGGCGGACGATCGCGATCTCCGTATGCTAGCTTGGCGAAACCATGAGCGAACCCCGGAAGCTCCGGTGCTACGAGTACGTCAGCCGTCCCTACGAAGCCGTGCGCGACCTCTTGCGCGCGCGCGGGCTCGAGGTCTTCCAGCACGCGACGAGCTCCGCGACCGCCCGGACCGACGCGCTCGTCTCCACCCTCCGGGTCAGCGCCGGCGGGGTCGAGGTCGGTGTGGACGTCCGGATCAACGTGCTCGGGACGCGCGAGGAAGAGCGCGTGGCCGGCGTCTCGCACATCACCCGCGTTTCCCTCGAGTGGAAGGCCGCGCACGCGACCGCCCTCTTCCCGGCCATGACGGCCGAGCTGTCGGCGTGGCCCCTCGCGACCGACGAGACGCAGCTCGAGATTGACGGCCACTACGCCCCACCGCTGGGCATCGTCGGCAACGCGGTCGATGCCATCGCGGGGCACCGCCTGGCGGAGGCCGCGGTCCACCGGTTCCTCCAGGACGTCGTCGAGCAGATCCGGCGCGAGCTCCCCGCAAAGGCGTAGCCGACGCGTCGCCCGCGCTCAGCGCTGCGTCCACACGCGCGTATCGAACACGACCGACGCGACGGGTGACGCGGGCTTCTTGCCGGCGGGCGCCGGCTGCGGCGTGAGCTCGACCACCAGCGCCCCTCGCTCCAGCGTCACCACCCCGGCGACCGGCGTCGTCACACCTCGCACTCGGAGCGTCCCTTGCGTGACGCGGAGCGGCGCTCGCGGCGATCCGTTCACCCCGCCTTCGATCCCGACGTCGAGGAACGCAGCGGGCGCCGATGGGTCCGAGAGCGCGGGGATGGTCACGCCCGACAGCCCGAGGCGTAGGTGGGCGTTCAGCGGCTCGCCGCTGGGGAAGACCTGTCCCTGCAGGGAGATCTCCACTTCGGGGTCGGGACCGAGCGCGAGGAACGTGGCCGGAACTCCGATCTGCGCCGCCTTGGTGCGGGGGACGTTCAGCGCGAACACGCGTCCGAGCGCCCGGCCTTCGGCGAGCGTGAGCGAGGGGGGAGCGTCGGGGTGCGCGCGATCGAGGCCGACCGAGAGCTTGAGCTCGTCGGGCCCGATGTCGAGGTGAGCGTCCCACGGCCCGAGCGGCGCGCCGCGCACGCGCGCCGTCAGCGCGTGGGTCGCGGCGGAGAGCGAGAAGGTGTCGGGGCCGCCAGCCTTGAGGTGGATGGCGAGATCGTCGGTGGCGAGGGCAATGCCGGGCGCCACGGAGTCGGACCAGTTGAGGTGGCCGGCGTCGCCGTCGACGGTCAGGTTCGCGAGCGACGAGGACGCCCAAGGCCCGAGCCGCGCGGCGAGGTCGGCGCTGCCCCCGCGCAGTGTCAGGGTGTATTCGGGGACCCGCAGGGACTCCGGCGTCCCGCCCCAATCGAGGCCCACGTGGACGACCGGAGCGTCCACGGCGACGTCGCTCTCTCGCGCCACGCGAAATGTGGCCGCCGAGAGGGTGAGCCCGCCCCCTTCGAGCGCGACGTGATCGAAGGTGAGCGCCACTCCGCGCTTCGCCGCTCCCCGGACGACGAGCAGCCGCAGCAGCGACGGACCCACGACCAGCACCGCCGCGACGATGACCACGAGCGCCCCCGACCAGACCGCCAGGGTGCGGAGGCGGCTCAGGGGACGTGGCTGCACTCCCGGGGCGTCTCCGAGCGGCGGCTCTTCGTGACGCAAGGCTGCAGGCTGGAGCTGGGCGACGCGGGTGGGTCCCGGTGCTCCGGCGCTCGCCAGCGTCGAGCCCGAGCGCCCGTTCATGGCGCCGCTCGGCCCGCCGTGAGCGGCTGGCGACGGCGGGCGCGGCGCTCCGGTGCTGGCGATCTCGGCGAGGTATGCGGCGGCCCGCCCGACGTCGGCCTCCGACGTGCTGCGCCGCGGCGACGGCGCCGACGGCGGCGCGGGGGGTCGGGCCCGCGCGGGCTCGGGGAGGTCGAGATCGGGCGCGTCGAAGACGACCGAGATCTCGTTCGGGTCGGACCCGGTCGCGCCGCGGCTGACCTGGGTCATCTCTTCGAGCTCCTCGAGGTCACCCCCGTCGAAGGCTGCCTCGACGTCCTTCACCTTCGCGGCGAGCTCGGCGATGCGCTCGTGCGCGAGGCTGTCGACCCACGCCGCGACCTCCGCCGGGCTCGCGACACCGAGGGTGCCGCCGACCGCCTGCGCCATCTCCTCTGCGGTCGCGTACCGATTGTCGGGGTCGAGCTCGAGCGCCCGGAGCACCACCGCGTTGACGGCGTCGGGCACCGATGCCCCCGCAGAGTTGGGCGCGATCGCCACGAACTCTCCCGTCGCGCGCTTGGAGAGCAGCTCGACGTCGGAGGAGGCCGAGTAGTGGCGCTTGCCGACGAGCACCTCCCACAGCACGAGCCCCGCCGCGTAGACGTCGGTCCGGCGGTCGACGCCGCGGCCGCGGATCTGCTCGGGCGCCATGTACGCGAACTTCCCTTTCCGTACGCCGACGTCGGTGACGTGCAGCTGCCCGGCAGCCTTCGCGACACCGAAGTCGATGACGCGGGGCCGGCCGTCGCTCCCCACCAGGATGTTGTGCGGCGACACGTCGCGGTGAACGAGGCCGAACGGGTTCCCCTCTTCGTCCTTCGCCTCGTGCGCGGCGTGGAGACCGAGCAGGGCGCCCACGAGCACCGCGCCTGCGATGGGGATTGGGGTGACGACTTGCTGCCGCTTGGAGGCCTTCAGCAGGTCGACCAGCGACGCGCCCACGACGAGCTCCATCACGATGGCGAGGCTCGCGGGGACACGCAGCACCTGGTAAGTCTTGATGACGTTGGGGTGGTGGATACGCGCCGCGAGCCGCGCTTCGTCGAGGAACATCGCGACGAAGTCCCCCTCGCGCGCGTACTGCTCGAAGAGCTTCTTCACGGCGACGACGCGGTCGCCCTTCACCCGCCCGAGTCGCCCCGCGAGGTAGACCGTCGCCATGCCCCCCGCCGCGATCTCGTCGAAGATCGCGTAACGGTCGGCCCATACCGCCCGTTGCTCCACGAGCGGACAGTATCACCGATCGCGATCTCGCTCCGTCTCGCACGCTCCGCTCCCGCGGAGCGCCCGCCGAGTCACCCTTGCGAGGCCGGGGCGTCCGCCGCGGTCGCGTCCATCGCCGGGGATCCCGTATCGCCGGGCTCGCCCCCGTCGACGTCGGCGTCAGGGTAGATGCCGGGCGGGGGGGTGCCGGGCGGGGCCTGAGCCTCCATGCCGGCGTCCTCCCTCGACTCCAGCGCCGTCACGTTGTTCGAGCAGACGCGGATGGAGCCCATCGGCACGCAGGCGAGGCCCATCGCGCAGTCGATCGACTGGAAGCATTGCATGCCCGCCTTCTCGCCCGTCGCTGGGCCGCACGCGACGGCGAGGACGCCGACCAGGGCGGCCGTGAGACCAGCCGCCGCCGCCGCGGAGAGGAGATGGGCACGCACGGACACGTCGAAGGTAGCTTCCCGGGCCTTTCGAGTCGAGGCGTCAGTCGAGGGTGAGCAGCACGTCCCCTTCGTTCACCGCCTGCCCTTCCTTGCAGGCGATCGACGAGACCTTCCCTGCGGCGGGTGCCTCCACCGGCATCTCCATCTTCATCGACTCGAGGATGACGCACGACTGCCCCTCGGCGACCTCGTCACCAACCTTGACCTCGATCTTCCAGACGGTGCCCGTGATGTGGGCAGGGACGGGGGTGGACATGTGGCTCCTCTGTAGGTGTCGGACCTGGCGACGCTATCAGGCCCGCGCGTTCGTTTGCAGACGTCGTCGCAAATCGGTACGCTTTTTCTGGCAAGCACCGCCCCGCGACGTTTGCGGTTGGCTGGGCTGGCCGCAGGACGGTAGGAAGAATGCCCATGTCCGAACAGAAAGAGAGCTCGGTCCTCTTCTCCCTCAAGGAGCTGATGAACCTCGAGGAAGACCGCATCAAGCAGGAGGAGGACGAGCAGAAGCGCCGCGCCGAATCCGAGGTGCAGGCCAAGCTCGACGCCGAGCGACGCGCCCGGGAAGAGGAGGAGCAGCGCCTGCAAGCCGAGGAGAACAAGCGGCGAGGCGAGGCGCAGCGCGCCCGCGAAGAGGCCGCGCGCCTCGAGGCCATCCGGCTCGCCGAGCTCGAGAAGGCGCGCCTCGACGCCGAGAACGCGGCGCGCGCGGAGGCGATGCGGCAGCAGCAGGACCACGAGCGCAAGATCGCCGCGCTGAACCAGGACAAGCACAAGAAGCGCCTCACGATCATCGCGGGGAGCGCCGGGCTCTTCCTGGTCGTCGCCCTCGTCGGCGGCGGGCTCATCATCAAGCACCAGCAAGACGAGCAGGCGGCAGCGAAGGCCGCGGCCGACCAGCAGGCGGCGGCAGCCCAGGCGCAGCTCGACAAGCTCATGGCGCAGCTCACGGCGCAGAACGACGCCGTCAACGCGCTCCAGAACGCGGTGCAGAACGCCAAGGACGATGCGGCCCGCGCTGCGGCGCAGGCGCAGCTCGACGAGGCGAAGCGGCAGCAGGACGCGACGAAGGCCCGCGTCAACAACGCGCGGTCCGGCGCCGGCACCGGAGGAGGCCCGAAGCCGGCCAACAGGCCCGCCTGCAATTGCACGCCGGGCGACCCGCTCTGCAGCTGCATCCCGTGAACGGCGACGAGCGACGCGGCGATGGCCGCGCCGCGCACGTTGGAGGGCTCGCGTTCGCCGTCGACCTCCCCGACCTCGGCGCGGCGCGCGAGGCGGTCGGTGCCATCGGCGACGCGGTCGACATGCTCAAGGTGGGGCTCGAGCTGTTCGTCGAGGCCGGGCCTGATGCGGTCCGGCTGGGTGAGCTCACGGACCGCCCGGTGTTCCTCGATCTCAAGCTCCACGACATCCCTGAGACAGTGGACCGCGCGGTGGCCCGCGCGTGCGCCCTCGGAGCGCGGCTCCTGACGGTGCACGCGAGCGGCGGAGGGGCGATGCTCGAGCGGGCAGCCTCCCGCGCGACGCGAGAAGGGACGGGGCTCTCGATCGTGGCCGTCACCGTGCTGACGTCGCTCGACGACGTCGACCTCTCGGGGATGGGGGTAGACGGAGGCGTCGAGCCGCACGTCCTCAGGCTCGCGCGCCTCGCGTGGAGCGCCGGGGTGCGCGCGTTCGTCTCATCGCCGCGCGAGGTCGTCCGGCTCCGGGGGGAGCTCGGCCCGTCGGCTCTGCTGGTGACGCCCGGCATCCGGCCGAGCGTGGCGGCCTCGCCCGGAGAGGACCAGAAACGGGTCGCGACCGCGAGCCAGGCGGTCCGCGACGGCGCCGACTGGCTCGTCGTGGGTCGACCGATCCGCGACGCGCGCGACCGGAGGGCCGCCGCCGAGGCGATCCGCGTGGAGATCGCCAAGGCTCGGGCCGAGCAGGGTCGCGCCACGGCATGAGCCGTCTCATCTGCGGTCTCCAGCCGGTGCGCGAGGCCATCAAGGCGGGCGCACACGAAGGTGCGCTCGAGCGGGTCCTCGTCGCGGCTGGCGACGCCGTCCCGCAGCTCGACGCGCTCGCGCGCTACGCCACCGACCACGGCGCGACCGTGGAACGCGTGAGCCGCGCGGAGCTCGACAGGATGGCGAAGGGGGCGCATCACCAGGGGGCCATCGCCGTCGCCGCCGACCTCGCGATCCTCTCGCTCTCCGAGCTCGAGCTCGGGCCGGAGGCGCTGGTCGTCGCGCTCGACGAGCTGCAAGATCCGCAGAACTTCGGCGCGGTCATTCGCTCGTCGGTCGCGCTCGGGGCGACGGCCGTGATGTGGCCCGAGCACCGCTCGGCTCCGCTCTCGATGGCGACGTTCCGCGCGTCGGCGGGGGCCGTGGAGCACGCGACGCTCTGCCGGGTCGGGTCGCTATCCGACGCGCTGACCAAGCTGCGGGCCTCGGGGCTGACGGTGGTGGGGCTCGACGCGAACGCGACCGTGGAGCTCGCGTCGCTCGATCTCACGGGGCCCGTCGCGCTCGTGGTTGGGGCGGAGGGGAAGGGGCTCCGTCGGACGGTGAAATCGGCGTGCGACCAGCTCGGCAAGCTGCCGATGCGCGGTCCCATCGCGTCCTTGAACGCGAGCGTAGCCGCCGCGATCGCCCTCTACGAGATCGCGCGACAACGCGGCGCGCCCAGCGCCTCGAAGTAGCGAAGGATCGCCAGCGCCGAGGTGGGGTCGTCACGACGCGTGCTCACCGCGAGCGCCGCGTCGCGGTGAGGGCCGTGGAGCCCGAGCCGATCGAGGAGGTCGCCGAGCTGAACGGCGAACGCCCGGCGCTCGTGCTCGTCGAGCGGGCCGGACATCTCTCTGCCCGGACGCCGCTCTTCACGCGCCAGGCGACGCCGGACGGCCATCTTCAGCTTCATCTTGAGCGCGGCGAACAGGAAGACCGCCGAGCCGTTCATGTCGGCGACGACGTGCTCGAGGTCCGCCACGAAGTCCGGGTCGAACTGACCGACGAACGCGCTCCAGCCCGGCTCCCGCGTCGCCGCGCAGAGGGCGCGGAAGAACCCGACCTGCCCCACGTGATGCTCCGGCTCGACGAACTTCTCGAGGTGGCAGAGGTCGTGCATCGCGAAGGCGAGGCCGTCCTCGTGAGGCGCCGCGCTCACGCCGTCGTCGAGCAGCGAGACGCAGCGCTCGCCTTCGGCCTGCATCACGAGCAGCTCCATCGGGAGCGGGATGCGATCGAGCAAACGCACGCGACGCTCGCCAGCCCCCCACGCGACCAGCGCCCGCGCCACGGGGAGGCTGACCCGACACAGCCTCGTCGTCGCTACGAGATCGAGCGACGGGCCGAGTGGCTCGGTCGTCAGCGGAGGCGACCAGCGCCCTTGCTTCTGCCGCGAGCCCGCGCGGGCCAGGACATGCGACACGACGTAGGACGCCGCTCGCTCGGCGTCGGCTCGCGCGTCGCCGTCCTGCATCGGATGCTCTTACCCCTTCCGCGCCACGCCTGCCCCACACACAGTGCTCGACGGCGCGACCAGCGGCTCCCACCCTCCCCCTTCCTGCCGTCGGCGGTGCTCTTCTCTCAGCTCGCTGCGAGTGTCGGGGGTGAGCAGCTCGCACGGGTCGAACCAGTGCGAGGTGCGCGCGCGCGCCTTGACGGGTGCGAGGCGCCCCTCGAACTCGGGGGCGTCAGGGCAACGGTCGTGCCAGAGCGCACGCCGGTCGGGGACCTCGTCGAATGCGAGCACCTCCTTCACCCCGCCGTTGCAGTTCGTCTCCACGACGAGCACCCGCCCGCCGAGGTCGCGCGCCGCGACGTCGGGGAGGCGCAGGACGAGATCGTGATGGAACTCACCCTGCGTCCAGTGGGCCAGGAGCTCATAGCTGCCGTACGTCCGGGCGATGGCATCGAGCACGGAGCCAAGAACGAGGCTTCCGGCGAGCGACTCGACGGTGAGGGGGGTGGCCATACGACGCAACCTAAGGCCCACGAGCCGCGGGACAAGTCGTCCGTGCGGGTGACGCCGTGGCTTGCCGACGTCGACGGCTGGCCGCAGGGAGGTCGGGCTCTCTCAGCCCTTCACCTCCCTCTGCCGACCTCCCCGTGGATCACCTCCGGCGCGCGGGTGACGTGGGCGACACCGGGCTGGGCGAGCCTGTCCGCGCGCAGGCGGCCTATAGTGCAACGCTCATGACCCACACGGTGCGATCCGAGAAGCAAGGGGCAGTGACGACGATCATCTTGCACCGCCCGGAGGCGCGGAACGCGGTCGACGGACCGACGGCGGCGCTGCTGGCGGACGCGTTCCGTGCGTTCGAGGCGGATGAGGGGGCGCACGTCGCGGTGCTGTGGGGGGAAGGGGGGACGTTCTCTGCCGGCGCGGACTTGAAAGCGATGCTCGACGGACGAACGAACCGGCTCGAGCCGGAGGGGGACGGACCGATGGGTCCCTCGCGGATGCTGCTAGACAAGCCGGTCATCGCAGCCGTGGCAGGATATGCGGTCGCGGGTGGGCTGGAGCTCGCGGCATGGTGCGACCTCCGCGTGGTCGAGGAGAGCGCCACGTTCGGCGTGTTCTGCAGGCGCTGGGGCGTTCCGCTCATCGACGGAGGGACCGTTCGCCTACCGCAGCTCGTGGGGCTGTCCCGCGCGCTCGACATGATCCTGACGGGGCGCGCGGTCCCTGCCGCCGAGGCGCTCGCGGTGGGGCTCGCGAACCGCGTGGTCCGCGATGGGACGGCGCGGGCCGAGGCCGAGGCGCTGGCGGCGGAGATCGCTGCGCTGCCGCAGACGTGCCTGCGGAGTGACCGGAGGAGCGTCTACGAGGCGCTCGGCCGGCCGCGGGACGACGCCATGCGACTCGAGTTCGAGCTCGGGATGCGAACGCTCGCGACCGGAGACGCGGCGGCAGGCGCGGCGCGGTTCGCCGCGGGCGCGGGACGCGGCGGAAAGCGCGCCTGACATCGCCGCGCCGTACACCGCATCCTTTTCGTGCGGCCGGTCGTCGTACAGCACGTAGCCCATTGCCACGAAGGAGCGTCGCCCATGCGAAACGTCATCGTTCAATACAAGGTGAAGCCGGCCCGGATCGAGGAGCACGAGGCCCTGATTCGCGCCGTCTTCGCCGAGCTCGCGTCGGCCAGGCCGCACGGGCTTCGATACGCGGCGCTGAAGCAGCCCGACGGACAGAGCTTCGTCCACGTCGCCTTCATCGAAGGGACCGAGAACCCCCTCCAGCAGATCGCGGCGTTCAAGGCGTTCACCGCCGACATCGCCGACCGCTGCGAGGTGCAGCCAGACACCGTCACGCTGACGGCCATCGGCTCTTACGGCGTCTGACGACGCCTATCGCGCCCCCTGCCCTGCGAACGCCTGAGCCCTCGCCAGGACCTCGCGCGCGCGCTCCGGATCCTCCGCGCTCAGCTTCACGACGAAGACCCCGCGGCCCGAGCTGACGTCGATCTTCACCCATGTGTCCGCGAGCGCGTACGGCTCATTCGCGGCCGGCTCCGCGTGCCCGAGCATCACCTGCGCCGAGCGACACATCAGCCCGCGCTCGAGCAGCTCCGCCGAGATACCCGGTAGGGGGCGTAGCTCGAGCTGGGCGCCCGCGATGTGCGCCTCGCGCCCGTTCGGCCCCCCCATCACGTATCGGTAGTAGGGGTCGACCTTCTGAACGACGGCGGCGCCGTACACGCGAGGGTCGACGGGCGTGGGGTCGCAGCGGTCGTGCTCCAGGGCCGCCGCGTCGAACCGGACGTCGTGCGGCGTGACGCCGGGGATCACGCCGGTGCACGCGGGCACGCCAGCGACGAGCGCGAAGAACGCGCGCCTCACGTGCTGCCCGCGTACCATCGGCCTTCAGAACCGCAGGAGGAACGCGAGGATGATCCGGGTGTCGCCCTTGATCAGGTCGGGCGCCCAGCCCTTCGGCGTGGTGGTCGTGGTGTAGCCGTCGGGCGAGGTGACGCCGCCGTGACCGGCAAAGTAAGGCACGCTCGCCTGACGGTGGTTCACCTCGAGGTCCCACGTCTCCTGCTCGTTGGGCATGTATTGAATGCCGGTCTCGTAGTCGAACGCGTCGAACACCGTGCCCGGCTGGATGAGGAAGGGGTCGGACGCGGGCGCGACGCCGAGCGGCTCGGGGTAGCCCGCGGGGCTCGCGTTGCCCGTGGGGGCGAGGACGAGGTAGCGCCCGGGGTTGTGCATCATGCCGCCGCCGGTCGTCCAGGCGAGCTTCCCGTCCATGAACCAGAGGCGGTTGTAGGCCATCCAGCTGAGGAAGTCCTGCTCGCAGGGGTGCTGCGGAGTGCAGTTCGCCGGATTGCTCGTGTGCTGCCCCCCGAACGGCTCGACGCCCGCGCCGTCCTCACCGCCGATGTCGGCCGTGACGGAGAACGCCATCTGCTTGAGGACGTGGTGCGCCGGGTTCGCGTCGTGGAAGTAGCGGAGC
>Ga0181534_10002938_pt1 | contig 10256 bp, 11 predicted proteins | sample PEATcosm2014_Bin_37_FD_119758 | JGI IMG/M metagenome (GOLD analysis project Ga0181534, IMG submission 119758) | Peatland microbial communities from MTU Mesocosm Facility, Houghton, MI, USA - PEATcosm2014_Bin17_10_metaG | ecosystem: Environmental > Terrestrial > Soil > Wetlands > Peat | place...
CACCACCGCGCTCGTAGTAGACCGAGCGAAAGCGCATCCCCTGCCAGCCTAGCTTCCCGTAGGTGCGGCCAATGTTCTCCTCGATGGCATGAACGAGGTCCACCCAGATATCGCGCTGGCGGGACTCCCAGAGCCCCCGGGTGCGAAGCGAGATGTTTTGCCAGAACTCGTTGTCCTCGGGACCGAATTCCTTACCCCCATGCCCTCGAAAGCCGAACTTATCGACGATCTGATTGACCGTCCACCGAAAGTCACGAAAGAACGTGTTAACCCTGCGGTGCTTGTCGTTCGCAATGTAGTACGAGCCAATAGTGTAGGCATTGAAGTTGGGGAGGTCAGGCTCCGTGGGATCGCGCAAAGCGCCCCATTCCCGGCCTAAGGCCATGATGCCGAACACGCCGTACTCGCCCAAACACTCGAACAAGGCGTTGTAGAAGTTCGATTGCGCCAAGATGTCGCGATTGATCTTCGTGATGGCCGCAAGCCATTCCTTAACGCCCTCGGCCTCCATCAATTGTTCATCATCGAACTCATAGCCGAACCAGGGGCGGGATGGAGAAGCAGTTCCCGCGAGCAATCCCGCCGCGCAAATGTTGTTGGTGATGAGGGGGGTTGAATCGACGATCTGCCAATTGCGGCGCCACCCTTTGTTGGTATCGACCGCATCGGACATGAACCAGCGACCGCGGTAGGGGCGAAAGTACGTCCCCAAATCGAGCCAGTTGGGCCACCACGTCAGGCGGTCCATGTTCAGCTGATTCTTGCGATTCTCCAGGCGCACCTTGATCGCCATCTCAGTGACGGTGGGATTCTTCCCTTTCTTTCGTAAGGACGCGCCTCCGATGAGACCTTCATCTGGCGAATTCAGCGACATCTTAGTGTCTAACGCCATGTTCGTTCCTGACTGTATTTGCCGTGCTTAAATCCAGGGTGGGCATTACCAAATTTTCCAAGCCACGGATGATGGCCACGCTTATCTCGATCTCGCATATTTTCGCGTTGAGTGCCTAGATAAAGATGAGATGGATTAACACAGGCAGGAACATCGCAGTGATGATTAGCCTGTAGACCCGTTGGTATCACGCCGTGATGTAGCTCCCAGGAAAGACGGTGAGCTGATATTTGTTTTGATCGACCCCTAGGACCATGAGCAAGCCGTGGATATCCATGATTAGTCATGCTGCCAGTCCAAATCCAGCAACCGCTTTCAGTCACGATTTCATAACTCTGGTGAAATCGTTCCGACAAAGAGAATCGGCAATCGTTATGACCTTTGTGGAACAACCCATCATTAATCGGTTTGGTCATAAATTCCTAGTAAACGAAGCGTCTAAACGGGTCTTGGGGCGGCAAATAAGGCGCGTTGTTGGTCTCGAGCCAATTGAAAGGCGTCGTGAGATTGGTCTTTGCCATCCAGCCGTAGCCGACGCCATTCGACCCCGCCTGGTAATCAATGGTCGAATCCGAGAAGTCCGCAGCTTGCGCGAGCAAGAACACATCGCCCGGGGTCCTAAAGACGCCCTGATACCAGCCCGCCGACACTGCAACGACCCAGAATCCCGTGAACGGTGGCGGTGCCACATAGATGTAGGGCTGAACGATCGTTAAGGGATAGAGATTGTCGTACTGCTGTTCCCTCACCAACACGATCGCCGGCTGGACGTATTTCGCAGGCGGCGGGGGGAACGAGTGAATGATCGACCCTTGGTTCTGGGTCGGGTCCCACGGCGTTGGCGCTGCAAAGAGCGTCGTCGGCGCCGTGTACGGGACTTTGGCCGTGGGCGGCGCAAAGAGCTTCGCAGCAAGTTGTGTCGGATCGGATTGAGGGATGCCAAAGAGCGTCGTGGGCGTGTACGGCGCCTGGATCAGCAAAATCAGCGTTTTCTGGATCTGGCTCGGGACCGTCAAGTCTACGAGCTGCGGGCCCGCGCTGATATTGGTCGAGATCCATCCTTGCGGGACCGACGGGATACCTGCCCAGCCCTGGATCGTCAGGTCTTTCGTGAGCTCCTGACCGTTGACGATGAGGGTATGGAGCGTCTGCTTGTTGACCGCGGGCGGTGTTCGAGCACTCGGGAACACCTGAGACTGGATCTGGCTGTTGGCAAGCTGCGTCTGATGCAGACCGAACTGATATTCAGCGCCAATGCCTTGCGACTGATTGACGGTGAGCGCGGTGAAAATCTGCGCTTGAAGCGTTAAGTCAACCTGTTGCGGGGCACCGGAGATGCTCTTGACCGCATCGCCCAACACATTGGGATGAGGCGGGTGGAAGATGACGCCCTTGAACTGCGAGTCATAGATCGCGGCTTGATGGGTGCCGAAGTGATACTCAGCCCCTTGCGCGGTATTCGTCGAAAGTCCGCCCGCTGCAAAGATGAGTCCAAAGCCTAAGGCCCGCGCGGCCCGATCGATGATTTGGGGCTCTTGCGCGTTGCCGATTAGATTCGGGCCAGGACCGTCAAACACCTAAAATCCTTTTGAGGCGCAGTTGCGAGGCGATGTGTTGTTCTAAGCGTTGAATGAACGGTACGCACGGGACACACGCCTCATGATTGCAGGCGGGCGCCATGCACTTGATGCAGAAGTTCTGCGTGGGTGCCTTGGCCCACTCGGCCATCTTGATAACCGCCTGACAGTGCGGGCAGGTGCGAATATCGGCCTCGGCAAGCTTGCCCTCGGCTGGCCGATCATCGTTCATGAAATAGCCCGCCCCTTTCGTGTGTGGGGTGCCGATGATGATCACGGGCTCACCCGTTGATCGTAGAGCGAAAGCCTTGCCCCTTGAGCGGTCATCAAGTGGTCGAGCCGTTCCAAGATATGGGCGATGGTCTCTGAAAGCTCCGGATGATCCCCCGACGATTGGATGCCGGCCAAGATCGTGTTGAGCGAGGCAATTTCCTCGCTGTGATCCGTATAGTCCAGGCGCTGCGTTTGAATCATCATGGCATGATGTAGATCAAGCGCGGGATGGGGCCACCGACCAAAATAGGTTGTAACGAGAACGCGGCGCCGATCGTATAGACCGCATCGCCGGGGTTGTTGGTGGAGAACGTGAACGGAATGGTCCCTGTTACGAGCGCGTTCGCAGGCTTTGCGGGGGAGATGGTTCCTCCTTGCTGGGTTTTCCACACCGCCGATTGCCCGTTCCAAGAAGGTCCCCCGCTTCCTTGGGAGGGAGAGGCCGTGCAGGCGGGATCGAAACAGAACTCAAATCCTAGAGCGTTGTTGGGACCGCACGCGATATTCCCCGTGGTCGCGTTATTGGACCCTGAGCCAATTGAGGACACATACGTGCCTGCGGAAGAAATCAACGTCCCCGAGGATGAATAGATCTTGAACTGCGTCACGTAGATCGCTGAGCACAAGCCAGAGCCCGATAACGTGAATGAATCGGTGCCCCCGTACTTGACGATGGACCAGAAACCCGCAAGTCCCACGTTCCCGTTCAATGCAGCGAACGCAGAGCTATAGGGCGACCAGGTATTTCCCAAAGAATCAGCAAAAGAACAGGAGGGTGCATTTTGGCTGTAGCCGATAGCGATCAAGAGATTTCCGGGCGTGACCGAAATGGTGGATGTCGGGCCGCCCCCGCCTGTGGTCGATATCGAGGTCGCCCCAGTGGTCACCGAATAATCGAGCTGACTTACACCCGTGTACGTTGGAACATAGGGATTGAATGAGAGCGTTGCCGTTCCTGCATTGACGGCAGTTCCGATGGTGAATATATCGTTGATGGCGGCGGCGGAACCTTGGACGGTTCCCGAGATTGCCCCGACGATGCCGATCGAAGATGCACCGCCCGTCAGGTACGACTGCAAGATGTTGTTAAATCCAGTCGTGTCCGTAATCGTCGTGGTGGCCGAATAGCTCGCGCCAAAGAGCCCCAATACCACTTCGCCATTGACGGTCGGGGTAACCGAGGGAGTATTCGCCGTTGTGACGTTCGAAAGACTCGGCGTAACGGCCGACTGATCCAACAAGGCATACGTGCTACCCGAGATGATCTCCACCGCAAAGATCACGAGCGACAGAAAGGTATTCGTAGTCACCGTAAAGGTGTGTCCAGAACCACCCGTAGATGCACCCGTGCTCACCCAGGCGTAGGCGCTTTGGCTGCCTGAGTTCCAGGTGAAGGTGGCATTCGGAGATCCCGCTGCGGGATAGGTGTTCCCCTTGCTATCCGAAATTCCGGTGATGTCCGCAAGCACGCCGTTGCCGAACACGTAGATGACGAAGGTCGAGCCCGACGCCTGCGTCGTCGCTGAACCCGTGGTGAGCGATTCAGTGAAGTTGCTTGCGTTCTGCGCCGAGGCGCCAATGGACATGGCCATTTATGCGTTCCTCATGGCTGCAAGAACGGCGTTCCCGCTTTCCAGCGGGCATAAGCGGGAAGTCCGGGGCATGAACCACCACATCCTTGCGGCAACGGTGTTCCAGTTTCGGGTTGGAAAGTTGGCCAGGGGTAGGCGATACCGCTCGTTCCCGCCGCCGTATAGGGAGGGGCCGAGGTCAAATAGAGTGATAACGGCGCAATATGGCTTGGGTTATCGCTTCGCCACTGGGTCGTGTTGGTCTTGTAGTCGTAGTTGCCATCGACGATGGGGACGCACGATTCTCCGCTCGTCAAGCACCCGGGGCCTGTAACCGTAGTCGTTGGGCTCGCGGGGTATTGAAGCGCCATCGTAGGGTCAGCCTCAGAGCCACCGACACTCGTGTCGTTCCACCCCAGGTTGTAGAGCGCCGGCGCGCACCCTAAATCCGCGTTGCCCGCCTGACAGCTCAAGGTCCAGCTGCTGACAAGTCCTGAAGTGCCCACGACGTTCAATATGAAGCTGTCGTGATACTCCAAGTAGTGATCGCCCAATGCCCGCAACGGCCCAATCCCTGAGGGCGTGTTGGCCGAATCGTTGATCGCGGTACCACTCAGTTGCGTAAAGGCCGCCCGAAAGCCGGTCAGCCAGTTGCGATCGAACGTGCAATCATTGGTCGTGCCATGGGTCGCATCATTGTCCGTATTCCAGGACATGTTGCCTTCCAAGAGCATGTGATGGCTTCCGGCCAAGTGTGAGCAATTGAGCCCCGTCTCGACCCAAGTCGGGTTGCCGTTGATGTATCCATCGTCGGTGTAATTGCCCGCAAAGACGGTTCCTGCGCCGGACGCGCGCACCACCATGACCTTGTTGGCCAACATGTCGATGTTGTTGAAGATGTAATTCTCGGACGTGCCATAGGTCTGGTTGATAGCATATCCCCCACCGCCATTCACGGGCCACGCGGCGTTGTGGACCCAGCTGAAGTCCACCTGAAAGCGCATCGTGCCGTTGTACATCGCGAAGCCGCCGGCGTTGAGCCAGACCGTGGACTCGACCTTATGGGCCCAGCACTCATAGCAGCCCTGCGCGACGACGTTCCCCTCATCGCCGCCCTGAACAGTCATATTCTCGATGGCTGCGCCCGTGACAAAGCTCGAGGCCGGATAGTCGTGAAGCTGCGCGGTCCGCGCGACGCGATACGAGATCATGACCGGAGAGTCGAAGGTGACGACGTTCCCAGATACCCCGATGATGTGCTTCAACTCTTCGACCACGCCGCCGCAGCGCACCGAGTACGCACACTCATCGCCGTTCGTCGCGCAACTCGCCGCCCAGTTGTTGTTGTTCGCGTAGCCGACGCAGGCCGAGTCAAAGAAGTTGACCGCCGGGATGTGCTGGTTCCACATCACCCGGTAGTCGGACTCGGCCCAGACGGAGCCAATGAAGGTGACGGCTTGCGCATTCGCCCCCAACGCCTGATTCGTGACATAGCTGCCGCCTGAACCACTCACGATCCACGTGTCGTAAGCGCAGCCAGAACAGATCGGAATCTCGTACTGAACCGGCGTCCCGGTAATACCAGTGCATGTGAGCGCCGTGCCACTCGAAGTACATGAGGTCGCCGAAGCGACTGGCGACACGCTGCCCCCGTTGAACGCGGGGTCTGGCATCGGCTGGCCATTGGCGAGCTCATCCAAGAGCGCCATGTCGCCCACCGAAAAAGCCGCGCCATTCGCAACCGTGACGCTGTAGGCGCCCTGCGCTGCATCGACGGTCAAATTGGATGCCGTGCCAACGGTGCCAGATCCTCCGAGCCGAACGACTGCGGCGACATGAGTGCCGACGTTATCGCTATTGAGCGTTGCGCCATTGGGCACATTGATGATCGTTGTCCCAGGGCCGCTGCCGCGAAGTGTGATGCTTTTATTGACCTGGATGGGATTGCCGCCCGTGGACTTCTCCGTGAAGGTGCCCGGCCCCAAAAGTACGAAATTGCAGGTCGCAGGGTTTGCCGAATTGATGGCGGATTGAATGGCCGAGGTGTCATCGCTTCCACCGCCGATCGGGCTCAAGGTCGAACCGCATTGGGTCGTCCGACCCGTAATCCCACTATTCGTCCAATTCGCGGCCTGCCAATTCGGCTGCGCATTACGCATGGTCGTAAGCGGGTAGTACGAGGCACTGACGGTGAGATGCGTGCCCTTCGTGACCGTCGTCTGAGCGGCAACGATCTGGGCGAGAAGAACCAAGAACAGGACGAAGTACTTCATGAGCTATCCGTGACGGAAAAGGTGAGCGCATCCATCGATACGGTGACCGTGGGCGTTCCTGAAATGATACCGGTGGCACCATTCAAAGAAAGACCGGTCGGCAACGTCCCCGACGTGAGCGCGAAGGTGTACGGCGCAATACCCCCTGAGGCCGTGAGCGTGTACGAATACGGCTGATTCAGAATGCCTGAGGGCAACGGGTCCGGCCAGAGCGCGGTCAAGGGTGGAGGCGCCCAAGCCGCGATGTAGTACATGTTCATCGCATAGGGCGTCGCTGCTCCATGAGACCCGCAATCCCACAAGGCATACATGTGCTGCGTGTTGAGCCATGCGAGCGAGGTCGAGTTACAGGTATTGCCGTCCGTCCCCGCGTTGTTCAGGAGGGTCTTAGAACCCGTGGTGACATTGTCGATCCACCAGGCCACGGTGCCATTCGTCGGTAGCCAACTCGCCCCATAGACATGCGGAATCGTCTGCGTCGGATTCGTGAAGTGCGGCAAGTTCTGATAGTTGTCGTTCCCTTGCGTGCCCGAGATGCCGTTGTGAAAGTCGATGTTGCCCTGATAGCCTGCCGAGGCTCCGGCCTCCCAGACATCCACCTCGAGCCACTGCTTAAGGTAAGAGGGCTGCGCCGGATTGATGACGCCCGAGGTACCCGCATTGTTAAGCTCGGTTGCCTGGAGCCACACCGCGCCGAAGCAATCCGTCGTCCAGCTCGTATACGAGATACCGAAATCGACGTACCAGCCCAAGCTGTTCTTGAGCCACGCGAGATTGCCTGCGGCCGGAGGCCCGGAGCCGTTCGTGTTCTGGGTACAGATGAAGGTCTCACCGCCTGTTCCAGTCGTGTTATAGGCGGCCTGCATCACGCCATTCACCATCGTGATATTGGCGATGTTCGAGAAACTGGTCCCTGAGTTCCCCCAATAGCCGTTGTAGAGATAATTGGTCGTGGTCGAAGCGTAGGGCCCGGGATTGACTTGCGTTAAATTCGGGTTGAGCAAGATCCATTGGAGCTGCGTGTAGCCCAAGGCGGCAGCACCAGCCGGCACCACGTAGTTCACCGTGGTCGATAGCGTCGTCGATGCGGTGTTGCCCACATGATCCGTGACCTGGATCGTCAACGTGTCGGGCAACGGGATGTTCGGGTTCGGACTGGCGGTAAGAGTCCCATTCGTCGCCATGAACCACGCATTGATACCGCTCTGTGCGGTCAGCGCCCAGGTATAGGGGGCAACTCCACCCGCCGCCGCAAGGTTGGTCGAATACGCCGCGTACTGCGTGCCCGCAGGCAGGCTTGAGGTCGTGATGGTGAGACTATTCGAGACCGTCAAATTGAAGTTGGCGGAGGATGGCTTACCCAAGTTGTCCACCACTTGAATGAGCAAGGTATCGGTCTCGCCGACCGAAGGTGTCCCGGATAGAACTCCCGTCGTTGTTAAGCTCCAGCCATTCGAACCCGTCTGCGAGAGAAGCGTCCACGTGTAAGGAGCCAATCCCCCGCTCGCCACCATCTGAAAGTTGTAGGGAGCTAACTGCGTTGCATTCGGGAGAGGCGATGTGGTCGTGATCTGAACCGCAGAAACGACATTTAAGCTGTACTGCCGAAAGGCTTCGGCGTTGTTCGCATCGAAAAGCTGCGCGGTGAAGATCGACGCTACAGGCGTCGTCGGCGTGCCTGAAATGAGTCCTGTGGGCGAAAGCGTTAACCCTGCTGGCAAGGTCCCGGAAAGCACGGACCACACGTAAGGCGCCGTGCCGCCCGAGGCTGAGAGCTGTTGCGAGAACGAATACCCCACCTCGGCGGTGAAGAGTGGCGATGGAGTCACGATCCCTGGTCCGAAAGCCATCGCCCGCGAGTAGAACTGCAGCATTCAATTATTGCCCTAAGAGGCCCTTCGAGCCCGAGGTGGCATTGCCAAAGGACGCACTCGAATTCGCCCCCGGCACGTTGGTGGAGTTAAGCCCTCCCGCAACCGCCTGGCGCTGCCTCACTTGAGCGGCGGCCGCAGAGCCGGATGGGTCGATGATGGCCGCTCCTGGTGGCGGTGGAATCGAAATACCGCCTTTATGGGCAAGCGCCGCATTCAATCCCGCACCGACCGCGGTTGAGGCGACGCCCGCACTAATCGCGGTTCCGGCCGCTCCCGCTGCACTCGTGCCCGCCGCGAAGGAGCCAATTTCGGCAATCGCCCCGCCGATGATTTCACCCGACATGGCATAACCTCAGCGTGTCCCGAATCTCACGGCCAAGTCTTAAAGTGTCTTCAGCGGGCCTAAAGATGCGGTTCTCGAGCTCATCCACGTCCTCCAAGTCCTCCGGGTTCGCATGCACGGTCTGCACCGTCACATCGGTGACCATGTAGGCGATGACCTGGAACCCGGGAACCGTATGGAGCGTCTTGACGGCGTTGTATTCGATCTTCGCCTCCGGGCGGATCAAGATCGCGGTGCCTTCGAGCAAGGTGATCTCGTGGCCTTGGATATGCTCACGGCCGATGAAGATCGTGCCTTGAGGGATCGTCATCTTGCGGATGTAGAGGCCATGGCCGAAGGAGTGCTCAATCGGGCGTTTATCCGAATGTGGTAAGTCCATCATCGTCGCGGCCAAGAAGGCGACCTTCTCTTTCCACGAGAGCGTCATCGGCAGGCTATCCCACGGCACGATATTCATCGCTTCCTCAAGTAATGCTTCTTACGGCCGACAACGGCATTCGCCTCTCGAATCGCACGGCCCTCATCGCCCGTGCGCTTGAGCACCCCATTCGCCACATCCGCCCACTGACGGCGCTTTTTCGGGCTATTCGCCTTCTTGGTGTGTCGTTTCGGTCCATCGCTCGGCGTCCAAGGCATGTCGATCCCTACAGTGAACAGGTCGGTTTAGGCCCACGTCCCATCCAGTATTTCAGCCACTGGATCAGGCAACCGAAAAACCCGAGGGCGGATTCGGCGTCTCGGCAATGGTGAAACTCACCTCTGCAGACCAAGCCGAGTTGATCGGCCCGACACTCATGATCGCGGCGTCATAGGTGCCGGCCGCGAGCGTCGGCAGTGCCGCACTTGTGGCTGAGGCGCCTGAGACATTCACGAGCGTGGGATAGGTCCCGACGGTGCCCGTGGAGGGGCGAATACCGATGGTGTAGCCCGTGATCTCGCCCGTGGTGACAGCCGTCCCATCGACATTCGTCGTGGGATCGGTCCATTTGAAGGTGGATGGATTTGCCATTATTTGCTCCCGTACATCTTGTGAGTGGCTCGATCGCTTAACGAGGCATGGCGTTTACGCATCTTGGCGAAGGTCTTAGCGAGCGTTGCGCGCTTACCCAACAAGCCGCCCTTCTTCGAGTCCTTCTCAATCTGAGCGGCCGAGTGATGGCCGTACGCGCCCTTTTTGAGCTTCGCGTGCTCGATCCAATGCGCGTCAGCCATCACGAGCGCCCCTTCATATGCACACGATTTAACGTGCCGCGAGGGGCTTCATGACGGGAACTGCGATTGTCTTGGTGCTGCGGGGAGCTCGACTTACCGCGCTCCTGTCCGTGACCGGTCGCATGCTGACGGGAATGCTTATCGCCCCCCGCACGGACCGGGTCTGGCTCATGCGTGCCGTGCATGCCGGACATCCCCATCCGGTGACTTGATTTCACGACCTGGCTATCGGTGACTTTGG
>Ga0181534_10002939_pt1 | contig 10255 bp, 3 predicted proteins | sample PEATcosm2014_Bin_37_FD_119758 | JGI IMG/M metagenome (GOLD analysis project Ga0181534, IMG submission 119758) | Peatland microbial communities from MTU Mesocosm Facility, Houghton, MI, USA - PEATcosm2014_Bin17_10_metaG | ecosystem: Environmental > Terrestrial > Soil > Wetlands > Peat | place...
ATCCACCCTGGTCGGCACTACCGGCAAAGCAATCAATCAACAATCCCCTCCTCCCGTCCAGCAGGTGACCCATATCCGGCAGGTCGCAGGTCTGATTAAAGAGCTGGATGATAACGGTACCACCGTATGGCAGATCAACCCTGGCGGATTTGTCTATTCCATCAGTTCCGTCATCCCGCTGAATGAGATCGGCTTTGCCAATTCCGGCAACATGCCCGCCATCACCAGTAACGTGGCATTTGGCATCCGCCCCCTGGGCTCCGTCACATTCGGCGCCGCAGGTCAGCGATCGACTATGCAGTTGAGCATGACATATAACAGTAACCCATACAGTGTGTCCGCATGGGAATTTACCGCTCAATTGAATGGTGTTCCTGAATCCTTATGGGGTACGGTCAATAATGGTAAGACGAATATCGATGCTAAGATCGTTCCCAACGCACTTGTTGGCCTTACTGCCAGATTGAGTGTGACCTCCGATAACTTGCCCAAGAACGGACCGCCCATGTTCCCCCTATCCAACCTGGGCTATGCTCCATGGCCACTGCGCAAACTGACCCTGGCCAATAACCCTGCCCTGAAACCCACATCCCCTGCCCGACATTCCGATGAATCCCTCAAGATCATCGAGGATACGATCATGAATGATGTGGTCGTGGACAAACGAATAGCTATACTCCAAGCAGTCCTTAGCGCCGGCATCAACGTAAAGACCGATGGCAGGCTCGATCAGATGGCCGCATATGCCACGATCACCTTCCAGTCCTTCCCTATGCTGGGAGAACTGGGTAGCATCGCCCTCGGTCCTAACACACTCAAGTCGGCTGCAAAGACCGTCCGATTAAATCGCAGCTATCTACTCGCGCACAAAACGATCGCTCTTGCACAAGCCGCAATGAACTCGACACAAGCCCCACCAACCTCCGCACAACCCACGGTACGGGCCATCACCCTCCAATATGCCCGTCCCACCCTGCTTTCACCTGTCTTCATGGGCGCATCCTTATCCGACATCAAGGCCAGCCGCCCTGTCAAAGGCACCATGTATAGCCCGGAAATGACGCCCGATTGGCAGAATGCAGCAGTCAATCTATCGGCGACGGCTACCTCACAAGTATACACGATATATGCCGGCATGTCTATGATCCTCGACCTGGAACCCCGCCCCGATAATACTCCCCTCATTCCCCGGGGAGCGGTTCCTGTATTCGGCGCCTGGTTCGACAGCAATAACCAACTCATCGACAGCCGGATACTCAGCGGTCCTCAGTCCCTGGCCAAAAACACGACCCAACTCATCCTCACCGGTCTCAGTACCGCCGACCTCAAGCTCCCATTCGCCTACGGATGGCATATCACCTCACAGCTTACCCTCGTCAATCCCAATGCATTGACAGGCATCGGCACCATCATCGTACCCGATAGCCCCATCCGGATACAATATCTCCGTAGATCAGGCGCATTCGGCCTTATCAGAGGCAGCGAAATGGTAAAACGCAACCGCTTCAACCGGACATTGACCGTGGATGGTGTTACCCGACAGGAGACCTTCTATGCCGGTATCGAGACCATCCTGCCCGGCGGACTGCATACAGTAGCCGTCCTGCTGATGAATGAAGGACAGGCCACACCGGACAGCATCCTCGTCAGACTGGCCTTCAACACACCCGAAGGCCCGGATTATCGCACCCTGCATCCCGCTACCACTATCACCGGACAGATGGAGACGGCATTGCTCTTCACCCTGCCCGAGGATACCGGCTATCCTTATTTCAGCATACATACCACCCCCCTGGATAAAGGATGCCGCGTCGTAGGGATCATGGGCCTGTCGGAACCCGTACCCGAAGTACAGGCCGACTGGAATGCCGTCGTCCTGCAGCCACCTTTGCCCGATCAGATCGATGACGCACAAACGCGGATTACCATCGGGCAATAAGGCGCCCTGACCACCCCGGTAGCGCTAACAATATGGAGCTAACAGCAATAACTAACCGATTAATTTGATCAACATGAAAAATTCGGAATTTATCATCAGAGAGGCCTTCCGATTCACGGATATCCCCGATCTGTCCCCCCTCGCACCAACCCCAGACCAGCCAGATCCCGGCGCCCCCTTGGAGTTCGCCCCATATCAGTCCCCTCAACAGGCTGACGATACCCAATTCGCCATGCAGCTCTACGATTATTGCGCTCCTCCACTCCTGTCCGGCGTATACTCCATCGCCGCCAGCCAACGCGTGGTATGGACCAAACGCAACGTAGATCAGCAATACGATGGCGCTCAACAAATATTGGTGGACGGCCCCCGCTTTACCATCGACCCCACCCTCGTCTATTCTATCTTCCCCCCTGCCAATATGCAGGGGCAATATGAAGATATCCTCCCCCATATCGTCCTGACCAAGAGGACCCTCCCATGGGAACGGACCATCGATGGCAAACCTGCTACCAATCCCCCCATACCCTGGTTCGCCCTCCTGCTCTTTAGCGAGAGCGAAGTGCAAAAAATTCTCAATATCACCGTAGGCGACCTCATCACCCCCGGCGACCCTACCATCATGGGACCCCAGGGACTGACCAACGTCTCCGCCCTCGACAAAGCCATGCCCTGCATGGGCATCGATATACCTAAAGCCACCTTCCAGGCCGTCATCCCCTCCCGCGCCGAACTACCCTATCTCGCCCACTGCCGCGAGGTGGACATGGCCAATAAAGAACTACGTTCCGATATCGAGGAGGGCTGGTTCTCTGTAGTAGTGGCTAACCGCCTGCCCGAGGCCGGCAGCAGGAATTATGCCTGCCTCGTCTCCCTCGAAGGCTTTAGCGATTACCTCTACGGCGGTAATGCCATCCCCAATAACTATCAGCAAGTGAGAATGGCCGTACTCGCTACCTGGGGCTTCTCCGCCCTGCCCGCCCGCGGTGAGACCTTCAAAGACCTGGTGCAAGGCCTCGATGCCTGCTCCCTCCACCTGCGCAATCAGCCCACCGACGCCAATTCAGACGCCGGTAAGCTCGTATCCGCCGCCTTCCACGATGGCTATGTCGCCCTTAACTATCATACCCGCGACGGCGAACAGACCGCCGCATGGTACCGCGGCCCCTTACTACCGGTCATGCTCAATCTGGTCAAATGGGACCCCTTCTTCAGCGCAGAGTCAGGCATGATCTATGACCCCGGTACCGGACTCTTCGACCTGTCTTATGCCGTAGCCTGGCAGATAGGAAGACTCCTGGCCCTCTCCGATTCTGAATTTGCCGTCGGCCTCATGAACTGGCGAAAAGAACAAAAGGTCGCACAGAACCTTCGCCTGGAACAATACAATGCCATGGACAGGCTCCAGGGAATATTCCGCATCCTTCAGCCTCCATTCGGCCAAACACCGGACGACCGACAGAACGCCCTCTCCGGCCAACCCCCAACTTCACGCCAACCCGAGACCCCAAACTCAGGCGAGTCCCTCGGAGCCGCCGCCGATACAGACGACAAATACAGGATCCGCCACCTGATCGACCTGTTCTTATCCTCGGGCTTCCCACAAATGGTCAGCCCCCGGCAAAAGTCCGCCTCTCCGCTCATCCGCATGGGTGATCCCACAGGTACCCAAAGCAAGGAGAATGAACTGCCAGGCTTGCTTTCACGCGCACAAATAACCGAATTGCTGGAACAAGGCCATAACATGAAGGACAGAATGAAAGAAATCCTCCTGGCAACCGCCAATAAAAAATAATACCATGAACCGAAGCCTCCCCTCTATTACAGATCATTTTTCCACCCTCCTCAACCACGCACCCAGGGTGAAAAGCCTGCGCCTCACCACCACCTTCGAGTCGGGCGTCCTCCCCCCAGCCCTCGAAGAATGGCTCGCCAGGCTCTCCCTACTCTATGGCGTTCCCTTTGAACACCTCGTTCCCAATGGCGCCATGGTCCCCGAAGAATCCATCAGATTCTTCTATGTCGACCCCAACTGGATCAGCTGCCTCCTGGACGGCGCCCTCAGCGTTGGCGCCCACTCCTCCCGCGATACCGGCCTCATCAAGACCGCTTACACACAGATCGTCGAAAGTGTACAGGCCGCCGTACCCCTCGTCAGAAGACGACTGGCCAAAGCCGAGATCCCGGGAGCCGTAGAAGTCAGCCCCAGCATCGCCGGCCTGCTCATCCGCTCTCAATTGATCTCCGGATGGCCCGGACTGGAGATCGCAGCATATGAGAACTATACGACAGATAGCCACCAGATCATCGTTCCCGGCACGAAGATCGATATCCTCCGCATGGAACGCCTCTCCCCCGATACCCTGCTCTGCCTCTTTGCCAAACTACCCCAACTGGTTCAATTGAATGAACCCAAAGAAGGACTTAGCTTCGGTACCCTCAGCGATGGTACCATCGGCGCCCGCTATATCGGCTATCAGGACGATCAACCCGTCGGCGTTTTTATCATGGACCAGGACCGGATGCAGACAGCCCCGGTCGTCAAAAGGACCGGCGGCAAAAATGTAGTGGACGTCCTGGCCACCCGCAACGGCCTGCGCGATATCCTCAGAAAATTCAATGCCCTGGGTAGCAATGAAGAACTACTCCCCGCAGCCTTCGCCATCCAAATGATCAAAGCCGCCGAACAACAATCTTTTGTCAACGGCTCAACCCCGACACCTAACCCTAAAGATTGTACGAATTATTAAACTAACCCAACAGGATCAATATATGGCTAATAATACATCCTCCAATTATCTATGGACCGCCCCCAGCCTCCTGGTACCCGTCGACGTGCAGGCTCTCGTCGTATCCAACGCATCCCTGAACCTGCCCTGGAGCTTCAACAAGATGAAATATAACAATGCCGGGAAATTCACAGACGTGACCCCCTCCCTCTTCGACTCCAATGCAACCCCCAAAACAGGCGTCACCCTCCACTGGGCCCTCCCCGATGGGATCACCCACGGCATCCAGCAGGACGATGGTAATTTCGAATACCCCTTTGCGCCCAACCGCTGGCTCGTCGTCCGCTACTATGACGGTAAAAGCAGCGCCTGGCTCCTGCAAAGCGATTACCTCGACGCCGCCAATGGATTGAATTTCTTCCTGGACCCCGCAAGACCCAATACCCCTACCCTTACCCGCATCGGCAAGACCTGGCCCGCAACGCAATGGCCCGGCGAAGGCGGCGTCACCCCAGGCAATTTCCTCTTCGCCATCGGACCCGGTAACCCCGGATTCGCCGCCTATACGGCAAACATCGATGGCGTATTCTCTTTCTATGACAGTCTCGACGATATTAAGGATAAAGCTACCCCACTCACGTATATGGTCATGGGATGGTATGCCAAAGCAGAAGACGACCCCCTCCTTGGCAAGACCATGTTCGGCCCCAATGGGTTCACCACCCTCGACCAATGGATGGAACTTATGAATGAACTCCAATGGACCGTCGGCGACGAGAACGATCTGCAAAGGGCCGTCAACAACTGGACCACCTGGGCCACCGCCAATGGCATCACCATCGACCCCAATAATGCCAAGGACCTCTACCCCTCAAGGACCATCTGCCAGGGAATGGTCTATAATGTAAACTGGCTGGGACAGAATGGGAGATTACAAAGCGGCGTTCCCCAATATAATCCCGATATGCCCGCCCAACAACAACCCATGATCGCCTTCGGTAATACTGCCGTTGATGCCCTTGCCGCCCTCGTCGCCTACGAACTGGACCTCGCCGGCCAACCCGGACAGGAAGCCGCCGAACTATTGGAAGCATTCAGCTACAACCAACTCAATACCTACGAGCAACAAGGTGGCCAGTTCGAACTATACCGGCAAATTTTCTCCGCCTGGTTCTCCGACCACGACGGCGAGAACTACTGGTATGTCGAAGACAAAGACAAACCCGAAAACCCGATCATCGATCCGACCATCCTGGACATGCTCATCCAGCTCAACCAACAAGCAGCCCTCCTCGATGCCCGACAAGCTACCCTCGCCCTGGCCCGCCTCAACCTCTACGGCAACTGGTGGAAGAACGGTAAAGCCGCTACCTTCTGGGGCTCCCCTCCCGCTGGCATCACCAAGGCCCAATGGGATCAGATACAAAAAGATATTACCGCAGCCATACCCGTTGACAAAGCGGCCGTACAACAACTACAAGACGATATCACCTCCCTCCAGGCTGCCGTTGACAAAGGCGTATCCGATATCACGTCGAGACTGCCTTCCACCCAGGAGCTAAAAAAGAATAATGGCCCCCGTTATAAGGCCCCTAATGACCCCGTAGTCCTGATCTATGGAGCCCATCGCGACTACAGACATGGAGAAGACGGCAGATTCGACGAGGACGATATGCTCCTGACCCGCTTTACAGGTCAGACCATCTTCGGCATCGACGTCATGATCCCTGGCTTTACACCACCACTGGTAGACGCCTCCAAGGTCTCCATTATCCCCCTGAACCTGCCCGAAGGACTCTTTCCCAAAGAAGCACCGGCCCTTAACATAGAGACCTTCTTCCTGGATACAGGCAACGCCGAAGCCATCGCCCGCGCAGCCTGTACCATCCTCAATACCACATTTAAACCCGAATACACCGATATCGTCAAGACACAACAAACCGCCGCCTGGAACGCAGATGTCAACGGTCTCGACCGGCAAATGGTAGCCGATGCCTCCGGCCTCCAGGGCATCATCCCTTCCAAGATCGCCGTTACCCCCTGGACTGCCCCCTGGGCGCCACTATATATGGCTTGGGAGATCATCTGGTACCCCTCCTATACCAGCCTCCCTGAAGCCCTACAGTATTGGACCTTCGACCCGGCCACCCTCGAATATGCCTGGGATCCCAACGTCAGCCCCGGCGGCGCCACCGGCATCACCCTCTCCGGTAGCACGATCATCACACCCAAAAGCACTTTCGTCATGAAAGCGCAATTCGAAAAATACCTGGACGAATCCGGTAAATACCCCGGCCTCAAAACTTTCCTCGATGACGTAAGCAACTGGGACTTCCTCTCACAGAATATGAGCGGCTTCAATGACAAACTGATGGCCCTCAGCGAAGCCCAACTCAATGTCCCCGCTGACAAAGCAACAGCAGACCTCATCAAAGACGCTACCCAATTATGCCCCATGCCCGAACAAAGCATGGGCTTCTTCCCCATCAGGGCAGGACATTTCCAACTCAGGAGATGCTGGATAGTCGATGACTTCGGACAGGTCTTCGATCCCATCTCCGCCGTAGGGCAAACTCCCGGTAGTTACCACCCCGTCAGAGGAACCGGTCTCATCACCCCCAATAATGAGAACCTCATACAACTGCCACCAAGGATCACCCAGTTCTCCAGGTTCGACTTCAACCTCATGAATGCCCATGGACAAGGATCGGCACAGGAAGATCCGACCGCCAATCCCGTATGTGGATGGATGTTACCCAACCACCTGGACAGAGGGCTTTCCCTTTATACCCCCGCAGGAATTTTATTGGGTGAACTCTTCCTTACCGGCAACCCCGGCAATATGCGCCTTCGCTGGGCCAATGCCCCAGGTCTCAACATGCCCGTAGGTACGCCCCTGGAAGATATCTTCCACGACTACCCCTACCTGGGTAGATTCGCGATCAACATCCTGGCCTTACCCAACAACGCTGCCGCCTTCATCGATTTCCTGGCCATCATCGATCAGACCCTCTGGACCGTCGAACCCCTCGGCGGCAGATCCAATGAACTCGTCTCCGTATACATCGGACGTCCCCTGGCCCTCGTCAAGACCCAGATGAAATATACCCTCCTCGGTGGCCTCCAATACAGCCAGTCCTGGCTCGACTCTACCAAGGAAGTGACAGGCGGCTATGAGAACGTAAAATTCCCCGTTCAGGTAGGCTGCATCCAAAGCCCACAGGACGGGACCATGGGCTATTTCTTCGAAGATTTCGACACTTTCAACACCATATTGTCACCCCTCCTTCCCAACCTGGCATCGGCGCGCGCATCCAATACCCAGCCCGGATCCGCGGCGGCCAATCTCACCGGTAGCTCAGGTTATATCACCGACAACCCCGTCTCTCTGTCCATGAGCGATCCGGCTAAAAATGTCTTCGTCCTGCTCGACCCCCGTGGCGAAATGAATACCATCTCCGGCATACTACCCATCCAATCGAGAGTATTACAGGGAACCCTGGTCGAAGAAGCACTTGCCAACATGAACGTCACCTTCCGTACCGGCCCACTGATCACCGATCCTGAAAAACTCGCCATGCCCCTCCCTTCTCAGATGAGCGGCTCCTGGTCCTGGATCCAGCATACCGGCGTCACCACCTGGGAAGAGATCGACAAGATCGGCCAGGCCAACAGCCACGCAACCTACGAGGAGAACTATGTCCTCAAAGATGGCTGGCTCAAACTGACCAACGCGCTCATCAACGACAATCATCATTAATAAAACCATATTTATGAAGCAAACCACAACCAAAAGAACCCCCATAAAGACCAAGCCAAGCTCCAAGCCCCCGGCTACCCTGCGTAAATACACCGGCTCACCAGCACGCCCGGCAAAAAAAACAATCTGGCCGCCCTTCCCCGATCGTAAGGGTAAAGCCCATAGATCGACACTGGATGCTACCCAGCTGGAATATAGCGTACTCCCATCCAGCGTATACTATACCCGAGACCCGCTCAACCCCTCCATGGCTGTGCTAACCATCGGCGTTAGCAATACCACCGATGAGGATATCACCCTCCTCGGATTCCAGATCAAACTACCGGTTTCCAATAATGTAAAGGACCGCGACGCCCTTACCGCCAACCCATCCTCGATCATACCCGTGTCCATGCAACCCCTCGCCTGGGACTTCCAGCAGTTCGACGATGGCGTATACCGCGCCGAACCCATCCCCCCCGTCAATAGCCTGAAAGCAAGGGAAAGCGTCACCTTCCAATTGCAGAACGTCGCGATCAATGAGTCCGATGGAGCCGCCATCCTCACCATCATGGAAAATGCCGGCAATGGCTTCCCCACAGTCGACAAGCAGGTCGTCAAGGTCAAAAGCAGCCTGGAAATAAAGAACTTTAATGCCAACCCCGTTCAGGTCGCCTCCGGTGCCGCCGCCGTTCTGTCATGGACAACCGCCAACGCCGCCAGGGTCAATCTCACCCCAGGCGACTTCCCGGATATCAAACCCACCGACTCAGTGACCGTTCACCCCGGCTCCAGCACGACCTATACCCTCACGGCCTTCGGCGAAGGCCCCAGCATATCCCTGCAAAGAACCATCCAGATCAGCGCCCCCGATATCAAAACCTTCACCGCTTCCGCCACCAAGGTCAATGCCGGCGATACCGTCACCCTCAGCTGGGATGTGGCCAACGCCAGCGAGATATCCATTAACCCGGGTCATTATACTAACCTGCCCCCCAAAGGCACCCAGGATGTACCCATCCTCAACGACACGACTTTTATCCTCACCGCCAATAATAGCGGCAACGAACTGGTGAATAAACCCCTGACCGTTTCCATCAATCCCGTAAGCATCGACTTTTTTAAGGCAACTCCGGGATACGGTGTAAGACTGGGCCAGACCATCGAACTGTCCTGGAATATGCAATCCGCAGTTAGCGCCACCATACAATACGGTGCTATCAATAAGATCGATGGGGCCAAACTGAAGACCGGGGCCCTGGATATCGTCCCCAATACAGGTGTCGCCTATTCATTGATCGCCCAGAATGCACTCGGCAACGCCATCAAGAGCATAGAACTATTCCCCATTCCCGTCGGCTATACGCAGTTCTCCACTGCCGCTCCGTTCAGATTCCCGGAACCCCCGCTGGTCCTCCATTTCGATAACAACATTTTTGCGATGGCCAGCAATTTCATGAACAGTGTGTTCAAAACCTTCGACGGATCCGCCTGGATACCCGTTACTAACGATGTTCCATGGCCGCCGAGAAGCTTTAGTGCCGGGACTGTCTACAAAGGCAAGATGTGGATGATGGGTGGTAAAACCCCCGACGGAAGCAATCTGAACGATGTATGGAGCTCTTCAGATGGCAGCCAATGGACCCGCGCCACACAGAATGCAGGCTGGTCACCCCGCAACAGCTTCGGCTGCTTCACCCTCCCGGGTATTGACAAAATGTTCGTCATCGCCGGCATGGATGGCTCCGGCAGCCCACTCTCTGACATATGGAGCTCCTCCGATGGCGCTACCTGGACCAAGGAGAAAGACCGGGCCTTCGACCCCCGCTCCTCTTTTGCCCTCGCAAA
>Ga0181534_10002942_pt1 | contig 10242 bp, 7 predicted proteins | sample PEATcosm2014_Bin_37_FD_119758 | JGI IMG/M metagenome (GOLD analysis project Ga0181534, IMG submission 119758) | Peatland microbial communities from MTU Mesocosm Facility, Houghton, MI, USA - PEATcosm2014_Bin17_10_metaG | ecosystem: Environmental > Terrestrial > Soil > Wetlands > Peat | place...
AGGGAACAATCTGTACGGTGCTTATGCCACCGCCAAGAACGTGATTCCGCACGCCACGCTGGACCTTTACGAATTCTGGAACCTGCGGCCCAGTTTCGCGCTGGAAGGGGTCAAAACCGGCAAACTGGATGAGTGGACCACTGGCTTCCGCTGGGTGGGAGCGCTGCCGCATAGTTTCGATTACCGCACGGAAATGGCGTATCAGCTCGGCACGCTTTCGGTCGACAAGATCCGCGCCTGGATGGGCCACTGGGTGCTCGGCTACACCTTCCAGAACGCGCCTGTCAGGCCGCGCCTGTTCTTCGAATACGACTATGGCTCGGGGAGCGGCAACAGTAAGGGCGGATACGACAACACGTTCGACCCCATCTACCCCAGTACGCACGACAAGCTGGGCTTGGCGGACCAGTTCGGCTGGCGGAACATTCAGGATCTGCGGTTCGGGCAAGACTGGCACATCGCGCGGAGATGGACGGCGGCCACCAGCTTCCACGATTTCTGGCTGGCCAACGCGCACGACGCATTGTATCCCACGCGCGGATCGAATATTGCGCAGAGCGCCACCGGCGTGGACGGCACGCACGTGGCCGAAGAACTGGACATTCAAGCCATCTACACACCCACGCGCCAGACGCAGATAGATTTCGGTCTGGGCCACGTCATCCCAGCGGAGTTTCTGAAAAAGACCACGCAGGGGGTGGCCTATACCTATCCCTACATGCAGATCGAGTACGTATTCTAGTCTCCTGTCCGCGCTAATTCTTTACAATAGCCTCCCTGCAACGGCGCACCTTGTCCAAGATCACATCCGCAGTAGCCTTCCAGACAAATGGCTGGGGTTCCTGGTTCCAGTGGGCCAGCCATTGGTAGATCGCTCGCTCCAATTCATCGACACAAAGGAACGTTCCGCGGCGAATCATGCGGTCGGTGATCAGGCCGAAGAGGCGTTCGACCTGGTTGAGCCAGGAACTGCTGGTGGGCGTGAAATGGAAGTGGAAGCGGCGCCGCTTTTTGGGCTTCAACCACCGCTGGACGGCCGCACTTTTGTGCGTCGAGTAGTTGTCCATGATGAGGTGGATTTCTTGATCCGGGGGCACTTCTGTTTCCAGATGATTGAGGAACTTGATGAATTCCTTGGCCCGGTGGCGCGGCAAACAACTGCCGATCACTTTTCCGTTTAGGATGTTGAATGCAGCGAATAGGGTGGTCGTCCCGTGACGCTTATAATCATGCGTCTGCCGCTCCGGTAAGCCCGGCCGTAGCGGCAGAATCGGGGCCGTCCGATCCAGAGCTTGGATCTGGCTTTTCTCATCTACACAGAACACCAGGGCGCGATCTGGCGGGTTCAGATACAGGCCCACCACATCCCGCACCTTCTCTTCGAATCGGGGATCATTGGACAGCTTAAACCTTTCGACCCGGTGCGGTTGGACATCATACTTCTGCCAAACCCCGTGGACCAGAGTCCTGGTCAGATGGAGATGGCGGGCCAAGGTGCGCACACTCCAGTGGGTTGCATCCGGTGGTCGCGTTTTCAGCGTGGTATCCAAAATCTTCTGCTCCAACTCGGGCGTCAGCACGCGCCGGGAACGCTTCCGCTTTGACAGCCGCCGAATCGCCCCCACTCCATCCCGGACGAAGGCTGTTCGGGCGGCGATGATCGTGGGGCGGGAAAGGCCAGTCTGCCGCGCGATGAGGTTGTTAGAGAGCCCCTCGGCAGCCAACAAGATCACCTTACATTTCCGTGCTACCGACTGCGGAGTCCCGCCGGCTCGGGCCAGCGATTGCAGTGCATGTTTCTGAGACGAGTCGAGGGTCAGCGGGGTCGCCGGGGTGAACATCACCCCATTAAATCACCATCCGCTCCTATTGTAAATAATTATAGCGGACAGGACACTAGGTATCAGTGGTCGTACACGACGTGATGCGCATATTGTTTCAGGACATCCGGATCTTCGGCAAGGGTCTGATGCAAGATCCATACCCCATCGGAGTTGGCCAAGAAGATTAAATGCCTGCTCTCGTCTCTGCCGATCGCCGTGACTCCGGCGAATTCACGAGTCACCATGGGGTTTCGCGGATCGGACAGGTCCATGATCCGGATGGTCTGCGAACCGGGCACCGGCGGCGCCGCCGTGGGCTGTTCCGCGGCGACGACTGCCGTTGTTCCGGAAACGGCAAAGAGGCTGCCAGACCCTCCGCCGGATGGATATGCCACATCCGCCAACACCGCGGGATCAGCCGTCTTGGTGACGTCGATAAGCGTGACGCTGCCGCCGCTTTCGCGTTCCGCGTAGAGATAGTAGCTACTGTAATGCCGGGTGACCAGGAAGCGGCTGACCGGCCCGCCCGCCAAGGGGATGTGCCCCGCAACCGTAATCTCGTCTTTCTTGTCCGACGCCTGCGCGATGGACGAAACCATGAGCAGCCCAAGAATCGCCGTCGCAAAACCAAATCGTTCTTTAGACACTCGCATCGTATAAGTTCCTCCTCTTAAATTCGTTCATTGGCCCGCCGGTTCCGCATGCCTTGCGTATGCCAGGCTGAATCCGGCGGGCACTACGAAAACGGTAAATAGCATCGACACGCTCAACCCGCCGATGAGCACGCGGGCCAGCGGCGCATAAGACTCGCTGCCTTCGCCCAGTTTGAGCGCCATAGGCAGCAGGCCGATAATCGTGGCCAGCGACGTCATCAGGATGGGGCGCAGCCGGACGCGGCTCGCGGTAGCCACAGCTTCCCGCACCACCATCCCCTCGCGACGCAGATGGTGCGCGAATTCGACGATCAAAATGCTGTCGGACATCGAGATCCCGGCCAGCATCACTACACCCATCAGCGACATCACGTTCAAGGTTGTGCCCGTCAGCCACAGGGTCAGCAGAACGCCGATCAACCCAGGCGGGAACGCCAGGAGAATAATGAAGGGGTCCATGAAGGAGCGAAACTGGGCCACCAAAATGAGGTAAAGCAGTACCACGGAAAGCGTGAGGCCCACGGCAAAGCTCTTAAACGACGAGCGCATGCCTTCCACCATTCCCCTCACTGTGACATTCACTCCCTGCGGCAGTTTGGTTCGCGACAGCAAGCCATCGATCTGACCGGCAATGGACCCGAGGCCCTCTCCCAGCGGGCGGACGTAAATATCCAGAACTCGGCGGATCTGGTAGTGGTCCACTTCCGTAGGCGCTTCGAAGTGCGTGATGCTGCTGACCATGTCAAGCCGCGTGGGCCGCTTCAGCCCCGCTGCATGCAGCGGAATGGACCGGAGGTCGAGCAAATTCTGAACCTGGTGTTCGGGATACTGCACGTTCAGAAAGTAGTTGTTATTGTTCCGGGGATCGATCCAGATGTTCGGCGCCACCATCTGGTTCGAGGTGAGCGCGGTAATGACATTCTGGACTACTTCCTTCTCGCTCAGGCCCAGTTCACCGGCGCGCGTGCGATCCACCTCGAGCCTCAGCGCGGGATAGTCGAGATCCTGCGGAATATAGGTGTCCGCGACGCCGCGAATCTGCCGGATCTGGCGGGCCAGTTCGAGTGTGACGCCATAACTTGCCTGAAGATTGGTGCCGCCTACTTGCACGTCGATGGGCGCCGCGAGTCCCAGGTTCAGCACCGCATCGATGAGACTCCCCGACGAAAAATACGCGGCGAGTTCCGGCATCTCTGTCCGCATGCGTTCCTTCACGCGGGCCATGTACTCGTAGCTTCCGGTTTGACGGCCGGGTTTGAGGCCCACCTGGACGAACGCCGTATGCATGGCCGAGTTGGAGGTGTAAATCGCAGAGAAGCCCGGATCGACGCCGATGTTCGACACGATCATGGCTAAGTCTCGCTCCGGAATCGTGCGGTGCAGGAGTTCCTCGAGGCGGACGATGTGCTTCTCTGTCTCGACCAGCCTGGTGCCGGACGGAGCCTTCACATTGATGACAAACTGCCCGGCGTCCGTGCGTGGAAAGAAACAAATCTCCAGGCGCGGGTACAGCAGCAGGCTTGCCGTAAAGGCTGCCGCCAGGATAATAAGGCAAAATGCCGGCCGCCGCAGCACCACGGCGACCAGTGTGTCGTACACGCCGAGGAACCGGCTAAAGGCCCGATCGAACCGGGCGTTGGGCCTGGAAGACGCGCCGTCTGTATTCGGTGTGTGCCGCATGAAGCGCGCGCAGAAAAGCGGCACGACCGTCATCGCCACCAGGTAGGAGCCGAACAGCGATAGCACCACGGCCAGCGCCATGGACGAGAAAAGGTACTTGCTCACTCCGAACAGCAGCGTTACCGGGAAGAAAACCACCACCAGGGTCAGCGTGGATGCCAGAACCGGCAGCGCCACTTCCCGGCCGCCTTTTTCCGCGGCTACCGCGGGCGGATCGCCCATTTCGAGATGCCGGTAAATGTTTTCCAGCACGACTACCGAGTTGTCGATCAGGCGCGAGAGAGCCAGTGCCAGGCCGCCCAGGACCATGGTGTTGATCGAACTCCCGCCGATCTGCAGCGCGATCAATGCGGCCAACGCCGAAAGCGGGATGGAGAAGAAAACCGCGACCGTCGCGCGCACGCTCCCCAGAAAAACGAGGATCATCAGGGAAGTCAGCAGCAGGCCGATGCCTCCCTCATCGAGCAGCGTCCGGATGGCCGTCTTCACGAACTGAGATTGATCGAAAACCACACGGTTGACCAGCGTCGATGGAACGTCGAACAGCCCTTTCAGTTTTTCGCGCACGCCATCCACAACCGCGATGGTGTTGGAGTCGCCGCCCTGCTTCAAGACCGGCAAATACACCGATCTCTGCCCGTCCACGCGGACCGCGTTGTATTGCAGCGCGTAAGCGTCTTTGGCGACGCCGATATCCGAGACGCGCACCGGATTGTCGCCCGCCATCTTGACCGGCACGCGATTGATATCGTCCACCTTGGCGACCTGGCTGTTGGCGTAAATGTTGTAATCGTACTTTCCGATCTGCACGTCGCCGGCCGGCAAAATGAGATTTGAGTCGTTCATGGCCCGCACCACGTCCATCAGGCTCATCTGCCGGGCCTCGAGTTTGAACGGGTCGGCGTAGAGCATGATCTCGCGCCATCTGCCGCCGAACGGCTGAGGCACGGCGGCGCCCGCCACCCCCGCCAGTTGATTGCGCACCACGTTCTGCGCCAGGTCCTTCAATTGCGTCTCACTGAGATCCTCGCCTTTCAAGGTCACCAGGCACACGGGCAAGCTGGAGGCGTCCATCTTGAGCACGAATGGAGGCAGCGTTCCGGGCGGCAGGTGGCTGATCTCGGCCATCGCCAGGCTGGCGATCGTGGTCACCGCCGAGTCCGCGTTGGTGCCCGGCTGGAAGTAGACTTTGATGAGGCTTACGCCCGACAGCGACCTGGATTCCATGTGATCGATGCCGCTCGCCAGCGTGAAGAAACGCTCCAGGTGATACGTGATGTTGCCCTCGACCTGCTCCGGCGGCATCCCGGAATAGAAAGTCGCCACGGCCACCACCGGGATGTTCATGGCTGGAAACAGATCGACGGGCATGCGCGCCACGCTGACCGTCCCCACCAGCGCGATCACCAGGCAAACGACCACGATCAGGTATGGCGTGCGGATGGCGAACCGTGACATAATCTAATGCGCCTGCGCGACTAACAACTTGGTTTGCACCTGTTGTCCATCTTTCAGCCCGGTGCGCCGGCCCACCACTACGAGATCGCCATCGTGCAATCCGGACCGCACTTCCACACGCCGGTCGTCCTCCAGCCCCAGCGTGACCGGCACGATGTGGATTGCGCCGGATGGCGTGACGATGTAAGCTCGCACGGACGATGCGCCGCGATCCACCGCATCGAGCGGAACCGACAAAGCATCGCGGCGCTCGTTGACCCGCAAATTCACCTCCGCATACATGCCCGGAATCAGGGTCAGCGCCGGATTGGGGACATCCACTTCGGTGTCCATCGTGCGCGTGGACGGCTGGATGTCGTCCGAGAACCGGGCCACGCGGCCTTGAAATGTTCTGCCCAACGAAGATACGCGAACCTCCACGGTTTCACCCACGTGGACCCGCGCAACCGCCGATTCCGGCACGGGCAGGATCAGGCGCAGCAGGTTGTTCTGCGAGAGTTGCACGATCGGCATAGCCTGCGTTTGGGAGGCTGTGCCCGCCTGAATCATGGATCCGGCATTGGCGTAGCGCTTGGTCACCACGCCATCGAAAGGAGCCGTGATGGTGGCGTAGTTGTGGAGCGTCTCCACGCGCGTCTGGTCGGCATGCGCAACACGGTTTTTCTGTTCGGCCGTGCGCAGGCCGGATTTCGCCGCGGCCACCTGCGCCTCGGCGATCACATCGCGCGAGCGCGCTTCATCCACCTCCTGCTGGGGCACCAGCCCGGGCTCCCGTTTGAGAACATCCGCGATTCGCGTATAGGACAGGTGCGCGAGCTCATGCACCGCTTCGGCCCGATGCAACTCATCCGATGCCGTCGCGATCTCGGCCTCGGCTTGGCCGATGGCCGCGGCGGCTCTTGCCAGATCGTCCTCCATTTCGGGAATCTCCAGCGTCGCCAGCACCTGTCCGGCACGCACGCGGTCGCCGGCGTCCACCTTGATCGAGCGGACGTAACCCGCGACCTTGGCCATCAGGTCCACTTGTTGGAACGGTTGGAATTCGGCCGTGAGCACCACATCGCTGACCAGGTCCGCGCGGGCCGCTTTGACTACAGGGACCAACGGAACGGCGCCTGCCTCGTTCGCGGCCTGTTCGCTTGCGGCGCGCGTCTTCGCGCAGGCGCTCAGACCCAAAATCGCGGCAAGCAGCAGCAACGTCTTCGGATGCCTGGCGGAGATACCGATCCTCATTGCAAATCTCCCGTAACAAAAGCCAGCACCGCCCGCCTGCTCAGGTACTCGTATTTGGCTCCGGCGGCGGCGATCTCCGCGGAAACCTGGCTCAGTTGCGCCTGATTCAGTTCGACAATGCTGCCCAGCCCGTTGTCGTAGCGCGTCTGCGCCAGCCGCAAACTTTGCTCGGCCTGCCCCACCAGCCGGGCCGTTACATCCAGACGGCGAAACGCGGTGCTCGCCTCGAGCCATGCCACGCGCACCTGCTGGGAAACCTGAACCGTCAGGTCTTCCACATCCCGGTCTACAGCCGCCGCGCGCAACTCCGCCTCGCTTCGCCGCGCGGCATAGAGGTTCCCGTTGAAGATGGGCACACTGACATTCACTCCGGCGGCGCTGTATGTGGAGCGCAGCCGGGGGTCGGCCGCCGGGAGTCCGCCCGCCACTCCGATCAGGCTCACAGTGGGACGGCTCAAGTCTTTTTCGGCCTGCGCAAAACGGCGCGCTGCATCGCGGCTTAAACGAAGCGCGGCCAGATCGGGGCGCTTCTGGACCGCTTGCGCGACTACCGGCTCCGGATTCGGTTCGAGCGCAGGCGGCAAGGGTTCGTCCGCCAGCTCGAAACGTTCCGTCTGCGCCATACCCAAAGCGGCGGTGAAGCGCGCGCGGCTCGCCTGGACATCGTTCTCGGCGCGCACCAGGGCCAGTTCCGCTTCGGAGACAGCCACTTCGGCGAAGCTGACGTCCAGCGTCGACTTGAGCGAGCTTTGCGCCAGCGCGCGCACTTGCCGCAGCGTCAGGCGGCGATTGTCCACCACGGCCTGCGCGACCTTTAGGACAGTATCCGCCGAGAGCGCCTGATAGTAGGCTTGATCGACCTCGATCAGAATGGCCGCGCGCGTATTCCCGGCGGACTGTTCCTGCGCGGCCGCCCGTAGCTTCGCCGATTCGGCCAGATTTGCGGTGCGCCCGAAGTCGGTGACCAGTTGGCTGAGGGTCACGCCGGCGGCTACCCTGCTGTACAGGCTCGACGTCTGCACGGCGCCCGCCGCGAGGGTGGTGCTGTGGTCGGCGCCCACGCCCGTGAAATTGCCGGCCAGAACGGGATAGAGTGGCGCGCGAGCCTCAGCGACGGCCGACTTTGCCGCGCGGGCCAGCAGGCTTGCCGAAGCGATCCGGGGATGGTTGTGGAGCGCCATCTGCTGGGCCTCGGCCAGTGTGAGCTTCTTCGGCGATTGGGCCATGGCGTGGCGCGCCGACGAGCTGATGGCGAGCACAGCGATGGTGAAAAGAGGCCGCTTGCGCATGCTAGCTGGGCTCTTCTCGAACGACGGATTTGATAATAGTCGTGTCATGCGCCTCAATCAGTCCGTCGGTGATGAGTTCGCAAAGGGCGGGCAGCAGCGCGTCCGCCGCTTCCTTCGTTTCAACGAACTCGATGCGCACCGGAAGGTGCTCTCTTTCCGCCAGTCCGCCCTCGGCCGAGTGCGTGCGATGGTGCGAGCCAAAGCCCGCCGCCGGCCGAATGAGCGTGGCTCCCGCCACGCCCCGATCCCGCAGAAAGGCAAAGATCTCGTTGTAGAGAAAGTCGTGCCGCGCAGTGGTGTCCTCGTTCAGATGAATCGTGATTTTCTTCGCCAATCCCGGTGCCAGCATTCGTGGTAATCCTACAGCCCAGTGTTACGATGGATTCAGTAGACTATTCCGTTATAACGGCGAAACCTTGGAAGTCCTACTGAAGACTTTCTGAAGTCTTCATGACGGCGACTTCAGGTATTCTTAAGAAAATCTTCAGGATGCAGAGGGTGGCGTCTCGCATATAAAAGAGAAAAAAGCTGTGCGGATTCTAGTGATCGAGGACGAACGGAAGCTGGGCAACGCACTCCAGGAGGGTCTCGAGGCCGAACAGTACCAGGTCTCCCTGGCGCACACCGGCGAGGAGGGTTTCTATCTGGCCCAGGCGGAGAACTTCGACGTGGTGGTCCTGGACGTAATGCTTCCGGGCAGAAGCGGCCTGGAAATTCTAGCGACCATGCGTGCCCGCGGCTCCCGGACGCCGGTCCTGTTGCTGACCGCCCGAGATGCCGTCGAAGATCGTGTCCGCGGCCTGGATACGGGCGCCGACGACTACCTGGTCAAGCCCTTCGCATTTCCCGAGTTGCTCGCGCGGATCCGGGCCCTCGGCCGGAGGGGAGTTCCGGAGACCAGCCCCAAGCTGCAAGTCGCGGACCTCCAAATGGATGTGGTGGCTCGTTCCGTCAGGCGAAATGGCCAGGCACTGGAGCTTACGGTGCGCGAGTTCGAACTGCTGGAGTACCTGGTGCGCCATCAAGGGCATGTGGTATCCCGCGAAATGTTGACGCGCGAAGTTTGGAAGGAGGCTGGCCGCCACACCCCTCTGGATAACGTGATCGACGTGCATGTGGCTCGCTTGCGGCGGAAAGTCGACGATCTGTTCGAGCAAAAACTTGTGCACACGGTGCGCGGCGTTGGTTTCGTCGTGCGCGAAGAGCAGGATTAATCGGCGCCGGCAGTTCGCGGGCGCGCCGTTGCAATACCTCGCCCAGGTTTTCGCCCGCGTGCTTCCATCCTGTAAAGTACAGGGCGATGCGCCACACCCCTACCATCGAGACGATCCCACTGGTAAATGTACCGGTGCGTTTGTCACCCGGTTCGCGGGCCAGACGTAGAATGCGCATGCCGGTGTCGTCGTTGTGCAGCACACCGCCTTGCGCCGCCTGTCGGATCAACTCCTCCAGCGCCGCGCGGATCCACTGCGCGGCCGCCTCCAGGAGTTCCCTTGCGTCGCGGCCGACAAGGGCATGCCCAGTTGTTGCTCCAGCCTTTCCAGCCGGTGATAGGGCACTCCCGTACCGTACTTCATCAGGGCGATCATGGCCACAGCCGTGGCATCGTACTTGTCCGGGCCCGCGGTCGCTGGTGCGTCGGCGGTGAACACCTGCCCGCAGGCATTGCAGCGCAACCGCTCCATCTCAAACACGGTGGCTTCCAGCGGCGCGTGCCCCACGAATCTTACCAGCGTGGCCGGCTCTTTCTGACGGTACACTTTTCCGCGGCGGCATTCCGGGCAAAGGTCGCCGGTATGCAGTGTGGCGTGCCCTACGGCAACCCTGTTTGCGCCCCGAAACGCAGCGGCACTATGGCGCCCATGACCGCTGGGAGCCGGCGCGTTGCTCTCTGGGTGGCCTGTGGGTTCTGCATCCCGCGGTAGAACGGCGCTGCTCTTCTCACTACTCCGTTTTGGCATCAGTCTCTCGGCCATGGCATGCAGCGCGGCTTTGAGCTGCTGGCCTTCCGATACGCTCAGCGGTGCGCGCGTACTGCGATCGATAATCTCGTCCAGTTTGTCCAGATTCACGTCGATCCGCAGCCGTCTCCTCTTCATAGCTGGG
>Ga0181534_10002943_pt1 | contig 10241 bp, 9 predicted proteins | sample PEATcosm2014_Bin_37_FD_119758 | JGI IMG/M metagenome (GOLD analysis project Ga0181534, IMG submission 119758) | Peatland microbial communities from MTU Mesocosm Facility, Houghton, MI, USA - PEATcosm2014_Bin17_10_metaG | ecosystem: Environmental > Terrestrial > Soil > Wetlands > Peat | place...
CGACAAACAGGTTGAGCGGCCATTGCGAGAGCGCGCGCTGCGTTGGCTGCTGCGCGAGACCTTGACCCGACCCTGGTTGTTCGGCACAGCATTGAAATTGGGTCGCGTCTTCAGTTGGGCATTGCCTGCCGCAGTGCGAGCCAAGGTGGGCGCGGCGCGGCCCGCGGGACCGGTGCCACAACAAACGCGTGCCCGCAAAGTACTGCTGCTCAACAACTGCGTGCAGCCGTCTATGGCCCCTTCCATCGATGCGGCGACCGCCCGCGTGCTCGACACCCTGGGTGTGCAATCGATCATCGCTCCGGAATCAGGTTGTTGTGGTGCCATCCGTCATCATCTCGATGACCATGAGGGCGCCCGAAACAACATCCGCCGCAACATCGACGCCTGGTGGCCATTCGAGAGCGAGGTGGAAGCGATCGTAATCAACGCCTCGGGATGCGGAGCGATGGTGAAGGACTACGCCCACCTGTTGCGTGACGATCCTGCCTATGCTGCGAAGGCGAAGCGCATCGTTGAGCTGACGAAGGACGTTTGCGAGTTCCTCGCCTCAGTTCCGATCAGTGCGACACCCCTCGCACAACGCGTCGCGTTCCATCCCCCCTGCACACTGCAGCACGGGCTGAAACTCCGGGGTCAGGTCGAGGCTTTGCTGAAGTCTCTCGGAGCCGAGATCGTGCCTGTACGCGACGCGCACCTGTGCTGCGGGTCGGCAGGGACGTATTCCATCCTGCAGACCGAGCTGTCCCAGGAGCTGCGGACCCGGAAGCTTGCGGCCCTCCAGGAAGGCGCTCCCGAGGTCATCCTGTCGGCCAATATTGGCTGCATCGCCCACCTGCAATCCGGCACGGCCACCCCCGTCCGCCACTGGATAGAATGGGTGGACGAGAGATGTCGCAAATAGGCAAGGATCGCGTAAGATTGGGCTCGTGCCGGACACCCGAACACGATTCGCCTTTTTGACGCTGCCGCGATACTCGATGATCGCGTTGTCCAGCGCCGTTGAGCCGCTGCGAATGGCGAACAGCGTGACTGGCGCATCCCCTTACGAGTGGTCGATTGCCAGCTTCGATGGCAGCCCAACTTCCGCGAGCAACGGCTTGCAGATGTCGCCCACGGTTCCCCTGGAATCGATTGGCAGCGTCGACATCCTTTTCGTTTGCGGCGGCGTTGATGTGCAGTCCGCCGTCTCGCCACAAGTTCTGTCCTCGTTGCGCAGGTATGCTGAGCGGCGAGTAGCGTTGGGTGCTTTGTGTACTGGCGGCTATGCCCTCGCGAAGGCCGGCTTGCTCGACAAGTACAAGGCCAGCATCCACTGGGAGAATCTGTCGGCCCTGCGGGAAGAGTTTCCCCGGATTCTGTTGAACGACCAGTTGTTCACCATTGATCGGGACCGCTTTACCTGCTCCGGCGGCACCGCACCCCTCGACCTGATGTTGAATCTCATCGAGTCGCGCCAAGGCGCCCAGGTGGCGCAACTGATCTCCGAGCAGTTCATTCTGGATCGCGTGCGCAATGATCGCGACCGGCAGTATGTGCCCCTGCGCGCCCAGATCGGCGCGAGCCACGAGACGCTCCTCGAGGTGGCGCAGTTGATGGAAAACAACATCGAGAGGCCGCTGTCCCTCGATGAAATCGCCGCCGCGACCGAGCTGTCACGCCGCCAGATCGAGCGACTCTTCCGGCGGCATCTGGACTGTGTGCCCAACCGTTACTATCTGCAGATGCGGCTGCGCCGCGCGCGCGAGCTGTTGCTGCAGACCTCGATGCCCATAATAGACATAACCACGGCCTGCGGCTTCCAATCACCGCCGCACTTCTCGCGCTGCTACCGCGCCCAGTTCGGCTGTGCACCGAGCGCCGAACGACTGAGCCGTGTCGCCGGCAGGCATGCCAGAGTCGCTAAGCAACCAGTGTAAACTGCACCCCCCACTTACCATCGATCCTCAGAAACTGTATCCCTTGGGGGAGATTGAGCATGGCCGACGAGCCCGAAGGCGAGTTCAACCTACGCGATCTGAACGATCAGGAGCTCACTGAGCAGGTGCACGACGACCTGTATAACGGGCTCAAAGCGGAGGTCGAAGAAGCCACGCGCATCTTTTTGGAGCGCGGCTGGAGCGCCGAGAAGGTTCTGAACGACGCGCTGGTCGAAGGCATGCGGATCGTCGGTATCGACTTCCGCGACGGCATCCTGTTCGTCCCCGAGGTACTGCTGGCCGCCAATTCCATGAAGGGCGGCATGGAAATCCTGCGCCCCCTGCTGGCCGAGACCGGCGTCGAGCCCATCGGCAAGATCGTCATCGGCACCGTGAAAGGTGACATTCACGACATCGGCAAAAACCTGGTGTCCATGATGTTGGAAGGCGCCGGCTTCGAGGTCATCGACCTGGGGATCAACAACCCGGTCGAGAAGTATCTGGCGGCCCTGGAACAGCACAAGCCGGACATCCTCGGCATGTCCGCCCTGCTGACCACCACCATGCCCTACATGAAGGTCGTGATCGACACCATGAAGGACAAAGGTATTCGCAATGATTACATCGTCCTGGTGGGCGGCGCGCCGTTGAATGAAGAGTTCGGCAAGGCCGTCGGCGCAGACGCGTATTGCCGCGATGCCGCCATTGCGGTGGAGACCGCCAAGAGTCTCCTGGCTGCTCGCCGTGCAGCACGGACAGCGTAAGACGCTAATCATTGCCTGCGGGGCGCTTGCCAACGAGATAACGGCGCTCAAGCGGGCGAACAACTGGACCGACATGGAGGTGCAGTGCCTCCCACCCGAGCTGCATAACCGACCCGAACGAATCGTGCCCGCCATCCGTGAGCAGTTGCGCGACCAGCGTGCCCATTACGAGTCAGTCTTCATCGCCTATGCCGACTGCGGCACCGGCGGGATGTTGGATGCTCTGCTGCGCGACGAAGGACTCGAGCGACTACCCGGCGCGCACTGTTATGAATTCTTTGCCGGCAGCGCCAAGTTCGCCGAGTTACACGACGCCGAGCCCGGAACGTTCTACCTCACCGATTTCCTGCTGCGCCACTACGACCGCCTGGTCACCAAGGGTCTTGGACTCGACCGGCATCCGGAACTGGCGCACGAGTATTTCCGCAACTACCGCAAGCTCGTGTATCTCGCACAGAACCCGGCGCCCGACGCGGAACAACAGGCGCGCGACATCGCCGCCCGCATGGGCCTCGAGTTTGAATATCGCCTCACCGGTTACGGCGAGCTGGGGACGCGGCTCACTGCACTCGCCCGGAAGCAACCATGGCCCAACTGATCATCATCTCCTAGCGTGACATCCCGGCTCAGGTGGTGGTCAAGCGCGGGCGCGAGACGGCCAAAGTGCAGCTGACACAACGGTTCCAGGAAGCGGTGGACCGGGCTGCCATGCGTGCCGGTAAAGGCAGCTCCGACGCCTACCTCGCGGACTGGAAGCGCAGCGATCCAACACCCTGTGGCGATGACCTGAAGGCGGTTGCCGAAGCAACGGCTGCCGCGATCGAGGCACGCTACACCGATGAAGACCTCGAACGACTCATAAAAGCAAAGGGCCTGGAACCGACGTCGGTTCCTCCCACGGAGTCCTGATGTACGCATTGCGCCGCTGGTCGGTGCGCCATTCCCGCGGCCTCAACGCCTTCTACCGCGCGTTTGAGTCCGTGGTGTGCGGGTTGCATCCCTTGTGGAAACGAATCGGGTACGCCCGCCTGGAGCGTCCGGTGGCGGCCGCTGAGCGTCTCGTGAAGGGCGCCCTGTTCGACTGCAAGATGTGCGGCCAGTGTGCGCTGAGCTCGACAGGCATGTCCTGTTCGATGAATTGCCCGAAGAACCTGCGCAACGGTCCTTGTGGCGGCGTGCGGGACAACGGCAACTGCGAAGTGCGGCCGGAGATGAAGTGTGTGTGGCACGAGGCGTTTGCCGGTGCCCAGCGAATGCCCGGCGGCATCGAGAAATTGCGCACTGTCCAACTTCCCGTCGATCGGCGGCTCGCCGGCAAATCCTCCTGGCTGCGAGTTGCCCGGCTGCGTGCGGGAGAATCTGCGTGAATTTCGAGGACGAGCCGGTCCCCGGCTATCCCCTCCCGATCCTCCCGGGCCACACCTCCCCTGGGCGCCTGGAGCGCGTCCTGCGCGCCGGCCAATTCGCCGTGACCAGCGAGCTCGCTCCGCCTGACTCAGCGGATCCCGACGAGGTGTATCAGCGTGCCCGGCAGTTTGATCGCTATGTCGATGCCATCAACGCAACGGATGGCAGCGGCGCCAACTGTCACATGTCCAGTCTCGCGGTCTGTGCTTTGCTGACCCGCGTTGGATATGCACCTGTGATGCAGATCTCCTGCCGCGATCGCAACCGGATCGCCATTCAGGGCGACATTCTCGGATGCGCGGCGATGGGAGTGTGCAATGTCCTGTGTCTGAGTGGCGATGGCGTGCAGGCCGGAGATCATCCGCAGGCACTCCCCGTGTTTGATCTCGACTCGATTTCGTTGCTCGCCACTGCGCGCACGCTGCGTGATGAGCATCGCTTTCTGAGCGGGCGGAAGATTACCTATGCGCCGCGCGTATTTCTGGGCGCTGCCGAGAATCCGTTCGCCCATCCGGTTGCCTGGCGCGCGCAGCGGCTCGCCAAGAAGGTCGAAGCCGGTGCGCAGTTCATCCAGACCCAGTACTGCTACGACATTGCGCTGCTGAAGCAATTTCTGCTCGAAGTCGGGGACCTCGGGCTGCTCGGCAAGGTCTTCATACTCGTCGGCGTGGGGCCCCTGCGTTCCGCCAAGGCTGCGGAATTCATGCGAACCCACGTGCCTGGTGTGCATATTCCCGATGCGGTGGTGAAACGCATGGCCGGCGCGAAGGATGGCGCTCGCGAAGGCCGGCAACTGTGCATCGATCTGATCCAGGAAATCCATTCCCTGCCCGGCGTGAGCGGCGTGCACCTCATGGCCTACAAGCAGGAAGACAGCATCCCCGAAATCGTCGACCGTGCAGGCATCTTGCGTGGCCGGGTACCGTGGTTCCCGGGACGCGATGCCCCAGCAGTCGCAAACAGGACACTCTCATGACAGACACCGTCATCAGCTCCGCCACCAAAGAAGTGGTCATCGGCTTCACCCGCCCCTTCGTGATGATCGGCGAGCGGATCAATCCCACCGGACGCAAGATTCTCGCGGCCGAAATGGCTGCCGGCGATTTCAGCCGCGTGGAATCGGACACCCGCGCCCAGTTGGCGGCCGGCGCGCAGATGTTGGATGTCAACGCGGGCATTCCGCTTGCCGATGAACCGGCAATTCTCGCGAAGGCCATTCAACTCGTGCAGTCCATCACGGATGCGCCGTTGTCGATCGACTCATCGATTGTCGCGGCCCTGGAGGCCGGGTTGGCGGTCTACAAGGGCAAGCCCCTCGTCAACTCCGTCACTGGTGAGGAAGAGCGTCTGGAGACGGTACTCCCGCTCGTAAAGAAATACGGCGCCGCGGTCGTCGCCATATCAAACGATGAGACCGGCATTTCGGAAGATCCGGATGTGCGCTTCGAAGTCGCGAAGAAGATCGTGCAGCGCGCGGCCGATTACGGGATTCCGGCATCCGATGTGGTCGTCGATCCGCTGGTGATGCCGATCGGTGCCATCAACCAGGCCGGTGTCCAGGTCATGCGCCTGTTGGGCCGGCTCAAAAACGAGCTGAAGGTCAACACCACCTGCGGCGCCTCCAACATCAGCTTCGGCCTGCCGGCCCGCGAAGCGATCAGCGCCGGTTTTCTAACCATGGCCATCGGCGCGGGCATGACCTCCGCCATCATGAACCCCATGCACCTCGAGATCGTGAAAGCCTGCATGGCCGCCGATGTCATGATGGGTCACGATCCTGATTGCGCGCGCTGGATCCGGCGCTTCCGCGAAGTTCCACCGCTGGCGGCCGGCGGTGGCGCCGCAGCCCCAGGTGAAGGAGCTGCCCGCGGTCGTCGCGAAGGCGGCCATCGCCGTCGCCCCACTACACCGACATGACTGACGCACTCGTAGTATTCACTCCTTCAGGCAAGCGCGGACGATTTCCGGTCGGGACGCCCCTCCTCCAGGCGGCTCGTACCCTCGGGGTCGATATCGATTCGGTCTGTGGCGGACGGGGATTGTGCGGTCGTTGTCAGGTCCTGGTGATGGAGGGAGATTTCCCGAAGCACGGGGTCAACTCACGCGCGGCCAACGTGAATGCTTTCACGGCGCCCGAGCAGCAATTCGCGCGACGCAAGCATCTGCCCGCGGGCAATCGCTTGTCGTGCCATACCCTCATTGAGGGGGACCTGGTGGTCGATGTGCCGGCCAGCAGCCAGGTGCACCGTCAGGTTGTACGCAAGGCCGCTGAGAGCCGCGTCATTACGCTGGATCCTGTGGTTCATCTGCATTACGTCGAGGTTAAGGAACCCGACATGCACGATCCCAGTGGGGATCTGCAACGGCTGATGGAGGCGTTGGAGCGGGAGTGGAATCTGAAAGGCCTGCAGTGCGATCTGCAGGTGTTGCAAACGATGCAACCGGTATTACGGGCCGGGCAGTGGAAGGTCACTGTGGCCGTACACGCTGAATCCCGGATCATCGGCATTTGGCCGGGCCTGCATGAGCGGTTATTCGGCATGGCCGTGGATGTCGGCTCAACCACCATTGCCGCTCACTTGTGCGACCTCGAGTCGGGCGAGGTGGCGGCCTCGGCGGGCTCCATGAATCCGCAGATCCGCTTCGGCGAGGATCTGATGAGCCGGGTGTCGTATTCGATGATGAATCCGGGCGGTGCGCAACAGATGACCGCGGCGGTGCATGCCGCGCTCGACACGTTGGCGGCCGAGGTCGCCAGTGAAGCGGGAGTCGCTGTCAGCGACATCCTCGAGGTGACGCTGGTCGGCAACCCGATCATGCATCACCTGCTGCTGGGGATCGACCCGGTCGAGCTCGGCGGCGCGCCGTTTGCGTTGGCCACGGACGCTGCGCTGACCATTCGCGCGTCTGAAATCGGGCTGAATCTGCATCCCAACACCCGTATTTACCTGCTCCCTTGCATCGCCGGCCACGTGGGGGCGGATGCTGCGGGAATGGTACTCGCTGAGCGGCCAGACCTCAGTGACGAGCTGACTCTCCTCGTTGACGTGGGTACCAACGCTGAGATCGTGTTAGGTAACCGTCAACGGCTGCTCGCCTGCTCCAGCCCGACCGGGCCTGCATTCGAAGGCGCGCAGATCAGCTCCGGCCAGCGCGCGGCGCCGGGCGCCATTGAGCGTGTGCGCATCGATCCGCAGACGTTGGTGGCTCGCTTCAAGGTCATTGGCTCCGATTTATGGTCGGATGAGCCTGGCTTTGCCGAGGCGGTGGCGGCCACCGGGGTGACCGGCATCTGCGGCTCGGGAATCATCGAAGTCGTTGCGGAGATGTACCTCGCCGGAATCATCAACCAGGACGGTGTGGTGGATGGGCAGCTCGCCGAGCGCAGTGATCGAATCGTGCCTTCAGGGAGAACGTTTGGGTACGTGGTGTACGAGGGAGCGGTGACGATCCAGGTGACGCAGAACGATGTGCGTGCGATTCAACTCGCCAAGGCGGCGCTGTATGCGGGTATCAAGCTACTGATGGAACACATGGGGGCGGACCATGTTGATCGCATTCGGCTGGCGGGCGCGTTTGGCAGCCATATCGACGTGAAGTACGCCATGTTGCTGGGGATGATTCCGGATTGCGATCTGTCGCAGGTTGCCTCTGCCGGCAACGCCGCCGGTACCGGAGCGCGCATCGCTCTGCTTGATAACGGCTCGCGCACCAAGATCGAGGAGTTGGTACGGCGAGTGGAGAAGATTGAGACCGCGATTGAGCCGAGGTTTCAGGAGCACTTCGTGCAGGCGATGGGCATACCCCACTCGACTGCGGAGTATGTGCACCTGCGCAAGGCAGTCGAGCTACCCGCCCCGAAGGCCGCCGCCCCTCGCACCAACACCCGCAGCCACCGCCGCCGCCCCGGCGCTTGAACCGCGCCGTAGGCCGCTAAACGTTGGAGTCAGGGAACGAGTCCTTGCGGCGCTTCATGTAGTCCAACAGCGCCTCGTCCACCGCGGGGTCCATAGGCGGGGCTTCGTATTCGGCCAGCATCTTCTTCCACTGCGTGTTGGCGCGCTTGTTCATATCCTGCGCGCCCTCCGCATCCCACTGCTCAAAGCTGTTGTTATCAGCCAGCGGCGAGCGATAGAACGCCGTCTCGAAATTCGCCTGCGTATGCGCACAACCCAGGAAATGCTTCCCGGGCCCCACTTCGCGAATGGCATCCAACGCCTGCCCATTCTCGGTCAGATCAACACCCTGGAGCAGCGTGTGCATCATCCCCGCCTGATCCACGTCCATCATGAACTTCTCATACCCCATGGACAGCCCGCCTTCCAACCAGCCAGCCGTATGCAGCACAAAGTTCACCCCCGCCAGCGCGGTCGGCAGCATCGTGTTGGCGGACTCGAAAGCCGCCTGCGCATCCGCAATCTTCGAACCGCAAAGCCCACCACCCGACCTGAACGGCACACCCAACCGCCGTGCAAGTGCCGCCATTGCATACAACACGAGTGCCGGCTCAGGCGTCCCGAACGTCGGCGCACCCGACTGCATCGACAAAGACGATGCGAAGCTCCCCATAATCACCGGCGCGCCCGGATTAACGAGCTGCGCGAGCGTCATCCCCGCCAGTGACTCAGCCAAAGTCTGAGCAACCGTACCAGCGACCGTAACAGGCGACATCGCCCCCGCAAGAATGAACGGCGTAACAATCGTCGCCTGATTGTTCCGTGCGTATATTTTCAACGCACCGAGCATGGTTGCATCCCACGTTAACGGCGAGTTGGCATTGATCAAACTGGTAACAAACGTCTTCGGCTTACCGGAGGTGGGATCGAGATACTCATCCCCAAACAGAATCTTGGTCATATCGACCGTATCCTGCGCTCGGTCAGGATGCGTAACAGACCCCATGTACGGCTTATCGCTGTACTTCATGTGGCTGTACACCATGTCGAAATGCCGCTTGTTGACGGGCAGATCCACCGGCTCACAGATAGTGCCGCCGGAGTGGTGCAAGGAGCCCGCCATATAAGCGAGCTTCACGAAGTTACGGAAGTCCTCGATCTTGGCGTAACGCCGACCTTCATCGAGGTTACGGACAAACGGCGAACCGTACGCAGGCGCAAACACCGTGCGATTGCCGCCAATGATCACAGAGCGCGCAGGGTTGCGCGCATGTTGGGTAAATTCTTTCGGCGCGGATCGGGTGACAATCGTCCGGCACATTCCGCGGGGAAAGCGGACACGCTCGCCCTGGACATCCGCACCAGCGTCTTTCAGCAGCTGCAGCGATTCGGGGTCATCCCTGAAGTCGATTCCGACTTCCTCCAGGATCGTGTCCGCATTATGTTCGAGAAGCTCCAGCCCCTCGGCGTTTACGACCTCGTAGTACGGGATCTTCCGGGTGATGTAGGGGACGATCTGGGAAGATCGTGCGGTGCGGGCCGCCCTTTTCGCATCGCGTCCGCTAGGACGACGTGACCGCTGACCTTGTTGCTCGTCCATACCGCATACCCCCGCATAGCCCCTTAACTGAGCCATTGTGGCGAGGGGGGCGTAGCCGGACTGGTCGATATGCGGCGCCCACTTGCACAGGAGCGCCTCAGACCGGCGGGGGATTCCGCGATAGGAACGTCGCTCTCTGGTGCCAATACGGGTACGCCAGCGTCGTCTTGCTGGCCTCGTCCAGGCGCTTGATCTGCTCCGCAGTCAGCTTCCACCCCACGGCGCCCAAGTTCTCGCGCAACTGCTTTTCATCACGAGCCCCGACAATGACGTTCGCGACCGTGGGCCGCTGCAGGAGCCAGTTCAGTGCGATCTGGGGAATCGTCTTGCCGGTCTCGGCGGCGACCTCATCGAGTGCATCGATAACGCGAAACAGATACTCGTCCGCCACCGGCGGCCCTGCATCCGCTGTTGTATGCAGCCGGCTCACCTGCGGCTTGGGCGCGCCCCTGCGAATCTTGCCCGTGAGCCTGCCCCACCCCAACGGGCTCCAGACGACGGCCGAGACCTTCTGATCGATGCCCAGTGGCATCAACTCCCATTCATAGTCGCGCCCGACCAGTGAGTAATACGCCTGGTGCGCGACATAACGCGACCAGCCATATTTTTCGGCAACAGCCAGGGACTTCGCGAGGTGCCAACCGGAGAAGTTGGA
>Ga0181534_10002945_pt1 | contig 10240 bp, 10 predicted proteins | sample PEATcosm2014_Bin_37_FD_119758 | JGI IMG/M metagenome (GOLD analysis project Ga0181534, IMG submission 119758) | Peatland microbial communities from MTU Mesocosm Facility, Houghton, MI, USA - PEATcosm2014_Bin17_10_metaG | ecosystem: Environmental > Terrestrial > Soil > Wetlands > Peat | place...
CATGCAGTCGGTTCGACGACTGGCGGCGAAGGCACAACTGGCGTGACATCGAGCGCCATACCGTCAAATGTGCAGGCAGCAGTTGTCCACGTGGGTACAGCCCCGAGCGCAAATGATGCCGGGGTGAAGGTCCCTGCCCATGAGCGAATCGTTCTGCCGAATGGCATGACCCTGATCGTCATGCCCCGGCACGACATCCCGTTGGTTTCGTTCAACGCCGTCCTCAGAGGTGGCGAGTCTGCGTCGGCACCCGGAAAGTCGGGCGTAGCGTCCCTGGTTGCAGGGTTGTTGGAGAAGGGCGCGGGCAAACGCGACGCCTTTGCATTCGTAGATGCGGTCGAGGGCGTTGGTGGCACTTTCAACGCCGCTGCCGGTCCGGAGTCCATTGCCGTCCGCGGCCAGTTTCTGGCCCGCGACCAACAGCTCATGTTGGAGCTGTTGGCCGATGCTCTGCTGCGTCCCCGCTTCAAGCTCGAAGAGCTGGAGAACTTGCGCGACCGCCAGATCGAGTTGATCAAGGCCGCCAAGGACTCCGACCCCTCCGAGTTGATCGGCACTTATGGACGCGCATTTCTGTTCCAGGGGCATCCGTATGCCCGGCCCGTCATCGGCAGTGAGTCTTCTCTCGCAGGACTGACGCACAGGGATATTGTCGACTACTACCACACATACTTTCGCGCCGATCAGCTGACGTTGGTTGTGGCGGGCGATGTGGATTCGGCCTGGCTGAAAAAGGCGGTTGCCCGCGCGTTCTCAGACTGGCCGAGATCGAATCGGACCCCGGTAGTGCTCCCGCAGCCAACCCACGTGCGGGAGCGCAGCGTGTTGCTGGTGGATTCCCCGGGCTCTGTGCAAACGTATTTCTGGATAGGTAATGTCGGTGTTGACCGTCACTACCCGGAGCGCGCTGCGCTCGACCTGGTGAACACGCTGTACGGTGGTCGGTTCACCTCCATCCTGAACACCGAGCTGCGGGTCAAATCCGGTCTCTCCTATGGCGCCCGTTCGGGCTTCACTCGCGGCAGCGTCGCGGGCGAATTTGCCATCCGGTCGTTTGCCCAGACACAGGATACCGGCAAGGCCCTCGATCTCGCCCTGCGGACTCTCGAGCAGTTGAAGCACGGGGCTGTCACGGCCGAGATGTTGGATTCGGCCCGTGCGTACGTGCTGGGTCAGTATCCGCTCGATTTTGAGACTGCAATGGACTGGACCGTGGCGCTCGGTGAAATCGAGTTATATGGCCTGGGCGTCGGATACATCGAGAGCTACAGCGCGCAGCTGCAAAGCGTCACGTTGCCGCGGATGCAGGCTGTGATCGATACAGTTTTCCCGTCGCCGGATGCGGTTGCGATTGTGTTGATTGGCGATGCCGCCGCTCTGCGTGACGAAGTTGGACGCTATGGTCCAATCACCGAGATGCCGCTCACGCAGCCCGATTTCGGTTTCGGCGATGCCCGAGCTACCGGACGTCACAGTATACGTTGAGGCGCTGCGAGAGCGCATTCTGGGTGCGAAGCTCGGCTCAACCCGCATCACGCATCCCTTCCTGCTGCGCACCTTCGAACCACCGCTGACCGCGCTTTACGGCCGGCGTGTTGTCGATCTGCGGCGTGTCGGCAAGCGGGTAGCGATCGGCTTCGAGGGCGATCACTGGCTGATGTTGCACCTGATGATCGCCGGCCGCCTGCACTGGTTTCCCGCCGGCGCAACCAAGACCGGCCGTGCTGCGCTGGCCTACTTCCTGTTTGACACCGGCACGCTGACACTCACGGAGGCGGGCTCAAAGCGCCGCGCTTCGCTCTATGTGTTTGGCAATAGCAAACAACTCGCCGAGCAGGACCCGGGCGGGCTGGAAATTCTCGACTCACCGTACGCACAGTTTCGTGAGCGCCTGCTGGCCGAAAATCACACACTGAAGCGATCCCTGACGGACCCGCGAACTTTCAGCGGTATCGGTAATGCCTACTCCGACGAAATCCTCCACCGCGCCCGTCTGTCACCCATCGCGTTGACGCAAAAGCTCGACGAGCCCTCGGTGCGGCGTTTGTACGACGCCATACGTGAAGTGTTACCCGAGTGGGTCGAGCGTCTTCGGGCGGAGGCCGGCAGGAATTTCCCCGAGAATGTCACCGCCTTTCGGCCCGAAATGGCTGTACACGGACGTTTCGGTAAACCCTGTCCCATCTGCGACACGCCGGTGCAACGCATCCGCTACGCCGACAATGAGACCAACTACTGTCCGAAATGTCAGACCGGAGGGCGAATACTCGCCGACCGGTCCTTATCGCGGTTGCTCAAGGATGATTGGCCGCGAACGATTGATGAGCTGGGCTGAAGCGGCGCCTACTTCGAGGCAACATCGACCCGGGCGAGCTCACGATGTGAGTACTCCAGAGCCGACTGGTTGCGCTGCACGAAGGGGGCCTTCGGCGACAGTGCGGCGGCGCGCTGGAGGTCGGCGGCCGCGGCCGCGCTTTCATCGGCCATCCAGTGCATCACCGCCCGGTTGGACAACGCGACGGCCACGTAGTCATTGTCCGGATCGCTGGACCATGCCACGAACGATCGGTTTGCAGCCTTGTCACGCTCTGCGTCGCGCACGGCCTTATCACAGGCTGCTCGCGCCGCATCCCACTGCTTGGTCACAGTGAGTGAGACACAGCGATTGTTGCTGTTGGTGCTTGTGTCGAATGTGGAGAGAGTCGGCTTGTAACTCAGAGCCTTTCCGGCGGCTTCGTAATCACCCGTGACGAGGGCTTGTCCGCCCCGGCCGTTGGTGTATGCAGTGAGTACGAAGTTGTGTTCGCCGGCCTGCGCGGCAGAGCCGAGCAGCGACGCGGCTGCGGCGGCCAGTCCCAGGACGCTGAAGTGTGCGCGGCTGTTACGGCTTGATGAACGCATGATGTCAATCTCCTGTCAGTTGGATCCATGTCACGTGCCCGTGTTGGTCCGGGCGATGTCACAATAGAAAAACGGCTCAGGAGCGACAAACGAAAAGAATTAGGTCGATGGGTGATCCGCACTCACGTGCGCGCTGAACTGTTCCAACGCCCAGTTGGTGATGGCGCGGACTTCGGGTTTTTCCGCGTCTTTCGGCCGGCTCACCAGGAAGTATGTGTCGTTGGTCTCGAGTTCGACAGAAAAAATGCGCACCAACGCACCGGAGCGGAACCACGACTCACACAACACGGACGGCACCAGGGCAACGCCGATGCCGCGTTCCGCGGCGCGCACCACGGCAAACATCGTGTCCAGCTCGATCACGTTCTTCGGCTCGGGAGTCTGGAGACCGACCTCTTCGGCCCAGCTCTGCCAGGCGAAAGGGCGGGTTTTGTGCACGATCAGCGACATCTGCTTGAATACTTCGCTGCCGAGGCGTGCCACCGTCTGCGCGTGTTCCTTCGCGCAAACAGCTGTCAGTGACAAGGAAAACAGTCGCGAGGTGCGCAGGCCCTGCGGTACCTGGTCCGACAGCAGAATGGAGACATCCGCCGTGGCCGGATGAATCGACGGGCGCGGATCCTTGGTGTCGATCTGCATGTCGATTTCCGGATGCGCTTCACAGAAACTCGTCAGGCGCGGAATAAACAACTCGCTGGCAAAAAACGGTGGCAACAACACCCGCAGTGTGTGCCGGCCGTTGCGTCTCGCGATCTGCGCGAGACTTCGGTCCAGGGCTTCGAGCAGCGGCTCAACTTCGTCCAGGAGGGTGTGTCCGGCCGTTGTCAGCTCGAGCGCGCGGGTCTTGCGCTCGAACAGCCGCACCCCGAGTGAGTCTTCCAGCTCCTTCATCTGGTGACTGACCGCGGACGGCGTCAGGAACAGCTCGTCGGCGGCGAACTTGAAGCTGCGATGGCGTGCGGCCACACAGAACGCCCGGAGGTTTCTCAGGGGAGGTGGACGGGACAGTCGCATTACAGGTGACGGAATTGGGGATGTCTCGAGCATAAGCGCCTGGTGCAATTTCCATGCCCTGGCCATTGGCGCCTTCCAAGGGCCGCTGCAGGGTCTGTGGTGCATCGATTTGGGCATTCGGCGCGCCGGGCGCACCGAGTCGGCGCAGTTCAAGCCGTGAGCAGTACTATCGCTGTCATCCCATCGAAATCATCCATTCAGCTTGGGCCGAATGTCGCTTCCATTCAATCGATGCCTTGCCGGGGAGGGTAACCGACCTCGGTCCTCCCGCCCATTCACCTATCGAGGCAGAACGCCGTCTAGCCAGCGGCTAAGAGCAGTCCCGTCGACGGCACCGGATTGGCGCGCGATCTCCCGGCCGCCCTGGAACAGGATCAGGGTCGGTATGGAGCGGATATTGAAGCGGCCCGCCAGCTCCTGCTGCTCGTCGGTATTGACCTTACCGACCTGGAGCGAGGTAGCACGCTGCTGGGCCGTCCGGTCGAGCACGGGCGCCATCATCTTGCAGGGGCCGCACCAGGGCGCCCAGAAGTCGACGAGGACGGGGAGGCTGCCTTTGGAGGTATGAGTCGCGAACGAAGCCGCGTCGAGGGCGACCACGCGGCCGTCCAGAAGCTCAGCTTTGCACTTCGGGCACTTGGGGTGCTCACCAACGCGGCCGGACGGCGTGCGTACGACGGAGTGGCACTGGGGGCACGCGACGAGAATAGAATCCGTCGCAGAAGCTGCGTTCGTGTTCATGGTGCGCAAAATTGGGCCTTCTGAAGCTGCTTTCAACCTCTTGCCTGAACGCTTCAGTGCCCCCATTTCTGCGGCTCAATTGAGGCCTGTAACGACTCATGGAATATCGCGACTACTACCAAATAATGGGCGTGGCCCGCACCTCGAGCGCCGATGAGATCAAGAAGGCGTATCGGCGGCTCGCGCGCAAATTTCATCCGGACGTCAGCAAAGAGAAGGACGCGGAAAAGAAGTTCAAGGAGGTCCAGGAGGCCTATGAGGTCCTGAAGGATCCCGAGAAGCGCGCCGCGTACGATCAGCTCGGCAGTGAGTACAAGCAGGGGCAGCAGTTCAGGCCGCCGCCGGATTGGGCCAGCGGCTTTGAATTTCGCGGGGGCCCTCGGCAGGGGCGTGCGCGGTCCGGATCAGCGCAGACGGAGGAGACGTTTGAGGACGCTGAGGGTTTCAGCGATTTCTTCTCCTCGTTATTTGGCGCGCGAGGTTTTGCCGGTGGCGCAGGCGGAGGCTTTGAAGGTCCTCGTGCCCGCAGCGCGCGTGATCACCACGCACGTGTCGACATCGACCTGGAAGAAGCCTACGCGGGCACAACCCGGACGCTCGAACTCAAGCGGCCTGACGTCAAGTCTGATGGGACGGTGGAGTTAAAAACGCACACCGTAAAAGTAACGATCCCACCTGGCGTGAGTGAGGGGCAGCTGATACGCCTCGCCGGCCAGGGCGAGCAATCGGGGAATGGCGGCAAGCCCGGCGATTTGTACCTCGAAGTGCATATCAAGCCGAATCGGCTCTATCAGTTGGACGGCCGAGACGTAACACTGACCCTGCCCATTGCTCCTTGGGAGAGTGCGCTCGGTGCCACTGTGACGGTGCCGACGTTGGGTGGTGGTGTTGATATGCGTATTCCGCCGAATTCGCAGTCGGGGCAAAAGCTGCGACTCCGTGGGCGCGGGTTGCCCGGTCCGACACCAGGTGACCAGTACATCCAGCTCAAGGTGGTTGTGCCGCCCGCAAATACACCGGAAGCCAAGGCAGTGTTTGAGGAGATGAAGGAGAAATTGAACTTCAATCCTCGTGCGGATTTGGGAGTGTAGTCATGGCGACACCGAACAACGTGCTGGATGTACGCCTGCTCGGCGAAGCGGATTGGATCGCGGTGACAGAGGTGTGCCGCCTGTGCTTGATCGACATGACCGAGGTTGTTGAGCTGGTCGAGCTCGGCGTGGTGGTGTCGCGGGGCTCCACGCCAGCCGAGTGGCTGGTGCCCGCAGCGTCGTTGCCAAGGCTGCGGATCGCCGGTCGACTGATGCGCGACCTGGGTGTGAACGTGACAGGCGCCGCGCTCGCCGTCGAGTTGATCGAGTCACGCGGCGACCTCGAGCGCCAAGTCAGCAGGCTCGAACGTTTGATTCACGGCTAAGTGCTGAGTCCGAATGGACCGCCGCTCTTCGAGAGGAACTCTACCTCTTCGGGGGTGCTTTCTCGGCCGAGGATTTTGTTCCGGTGCGGAAACCGTCCGAACTGCCGGATGATTCCTCGATGCACTTCCGCATACTGCAACGACTGCTCAAACGCTGACCTCAGCTCCACAGGGCTCTCGGCAACTAGCCGCTTGTAAGCTGACACCGACTCGTCCTGCACCTCAGTCGCCTCCGCATGCTGCAGCGGCATGTAGAAGAACAGCCGCTCGACGAGGTTGAGCGCGCCATCAGCCGCCAACTGCATTCCAGATAGAGTCAGCGCCAACGCCGCCGGATCATAAACAAACGCCTGTGCAGTCCCCCGGTACATATGTCGCGGAAACTGGTCCAGCAAGATGATGAGACTGAGCCGACGCCGCGGGCTGTCAGCCCAACCATCCAGCTCGCCGCGAGTAGCGCGGTCGAGAAGCTCCTGAAATTGCGTACGGATCACCTCGTCCTGTTGGGCCACCACCTGTGGGTTCGTTTCAAACCAGAGCTCGACGCGGCGTTTGAGCGCAATCGCCTGTGACGCCGGCTCGCCATGACCCGGCAGCGACCCCGTCAGCGACTTCCCAAACCAGAACTCTCTAATCCTCAGCGCGTCATCCATCAGATGCCTTCACTCGGTCTTGGCCACGTCAGCCTCAAACAGCTCCTCGAGTTGGCTGGCAGCCGCGCGCGAGGTCGCGAGAAACTTGGTCTCGTCGTCCTTAACGGCGTACTGCGCCTCGAAGGTCGCTTCGTCATGTTGCCGGAATTTGCGCACCAATGCTTTCGCAGTGGCAGGCGCTTCACCGAGCGTTTCCAGGACAGAGACGGCCATCTCCAGGCTCGACACGTACGTCTCGCGGATGATGTACCGCACGCCCGCATCCTTAAGTGCAAATGCGTGCTGTCGGTTCCTCGCGCGCGCGAAGATCTTCAAGCGAGGAAACTGCTCTTTCACCAGCTGCGCCGTCCGGACAGACGCATCGACGTCGTCGATGGCCAGGACGAAGATTGACGCGCTCTCCGCGCCGGCTGCTCGCAGCAGATCCAAGCGAGTCGCGTCGCCGTAATAGATCTTGTTCCCGAATTTCCGGACGAAGTCGACGTGAGTCTGATTGGAATCGAGCGCTGTGAATTTGATCCGTCGTGCTGTCAGCACACGCGCGACGATCTGACCAAAGCGGCCGAAGCCAGCGATAATGACCCGGTTCTCGCCTTCATCGATGTCGTCGAAAGGTCGCGACGCTTCGGCCTCGAAGCGACTGTGGAACGCGTCATACAGAATGAGGAGCAACGGTCCAATCATCATCGACAGGGTCACCGAGAGGACCAACAGGTCTGCCAGTCCGTCGTCAATGATTCGCTCCCGCGCTGCCAACGTGAACAACACGAAGGCGAACTCACCTCCGGCGGGCAACGTGAAACCCAAGCGCCAAGAGGAAGCGACCGACTGGCCCGATGCCTTGCCGAGCAGGGAGATTGCGATCGTCTTGATTGCCAGGAACCCGCCGGTGACCGCTAAGACTCGCAGCGGCATGGACAGCAGGAGCCCGAGGTTGGCCGCCATCCCGACGGCCACAAAAAACAGACCGAGCAACAGGCCCTTGAACGGCTCGAGGTCCGCTTCGAGCTCGTGCCGGAATTCGCTGTCGGCGAGCAGGACGCCGGCCAGGAAGGCGCCGAGTGACATGGACAGTCCCACCTCGCGCGCAAGAATCGCCACAGCAATGACCGTGAGCAGCGCTGCTGCCGTGAAGACTTCGGTGACCTTGACCCGCGCGACTACGCGCAGTGCTGGTCGTAATAACAGTCGGCCGCCTACGACGATTGCCGCCATGACGCCCAACAATCTGGCCAGTGTCAGGACGCCGTTTCCATCCGTCGCGGTGTCTATGGTCGACGGCGCAATCAACGGCAGCGCCGCGAGAACAGGCAGGACGGCAAGGTCCTGAAACAGCAGTATTCCAAACGCGGCCCGCCCGTGAGCACTCTTGAGTTGGGCGCGTTCCGCCAGCAACTGCAGAACCAGCGGCGTGGACGATAAAGAGAGACCAAAACCCACGAGCAGTGCCGGAGCCAGTCGAAGACCGAGCAGCCATCCAGTCAGGCCTAGCAGGACCGCGCACACAACCACCTGCGCAGAGCCCATGCCGAACACGATTCGGCGCATGACCCAGAGCCGCGTTGGTTGCAGCTCCAGGCCGATAATAAAGAGCAGCAGGACGATGCCGAACTCGGAGAAGCTCATGACGCTCGGAACGTCTTTCACGAGCCTGAATCCCCAGGGTCCGATCACCATGCCCGCGGCGACGTAGCCCAGGATCGAACTGAGCTTCAGCAGTCTGAAAATAGAGACCGCCAGCACCGCGGCGCCCAGCAGCACCGCACACTGATTCAGGTTGATTGCCATTCGCGGGATTCTAGCGTCACCAACGTGGGCAGCGTCCCCCATATGGGTAGGGTCTCTTGAGATCATCGGACGCAGGTCCAATCGCTGCGGCTATGTTGCAGGAAAATGATTCGACTCCACGGGACGAGGAGCCGCTGGACGCTTACTCGCAGGCGGTCGTCGGTGCGGTTGAGCACGTCGGTGCGGCGGTGGTCAGCATCTATGTGGGCGGCGCCGGCGAAGAGGCTCGAGCTCGCGGCGGTGCCGGCTCCGGCGTAGTGGTAACCCCCGACGGTTATGTATTGACCAACGAGCACGTGGTCCAGAACACGCAGGAAGCGCGGGTTGCTTTCGTAGACGGCCGCAGCGTGCCTGCTGTCGTGGTGGGTAAAGATCCTTCAACGGATCTCGCTGTGCTGCGCGCTCAGGCGGGCGCACTTCCGTATGCGCGACTTTCGACAGCGCAGCCATTGCGCGTCGGACAACTGGTTGTGGCTGTGGGCAATCCGTTCGGCTTCGAGTCAACAGTGTCCGCGGGTGTCGTTAGCGCGTTGGGGCGCTCGCTTCGAAGTCGCCACGGCAGGCTCATTGAAGGTGTGGTTCAGCACACAGCGGCACTCAACCCTGGAAATTCAGGCGGCCCGCTGGTGGACGCGCGCGGCCGGGTGGTGGGTGTGAACACCGCGATTATTGCGATGGCGCAGGGAATTGGTTTCGCAGTGCCAGCCGGGACTGCGCAGTGGGTTCTCACCGAAATTCTGACGCAAGGCCGTGTTAGGCGCGCCTACCTCGGAATCAGCGTGCGCGACCGCGCGCTGGACACTCGCTTGGTGCGCGCTCTGGATCTACCGGTGACGCGCGCGGTTGAGATTATGAGTCGCGACGCTCAGGGCCCAGCGGCGAAAGCCGATTTGCGCTCCGGCGATTTGATTGTGGCGGTGAACGAGGCGTCAGTGAATGGAATCGACGCGCTGCATCTACAGCTGAGTCGCTGTCCGGTGGGGACACCGATTACCCTGCAGGTGATTCGCCGAACGCAAAAGTTGCAGATTCGGCTCAGCAATACCCTACAAATATAGGGTATTGCCCCGCAGCACTCACTCGCAGAGGCTTTCCATGTAGCCCTGCGCTGTCGGTGACAAGCGCTTGCGCGCCAACGCGCGGGCCTTGGGAGCATCCACGATGTATTCGAGCGGTCCCGAGACGAGCATCTCGCGGATGCGGGGACTCTTCGCGGACATCCGTGCCATCTTATTCAACACGGTGAAGCCACGATTGATCTTGTCGCGGGAAACGCGGTTCAGCTCGATGGTTCGAGCCAGGTATTGCCCGAAGCGGGCGTAGAGGAAGTAATCGTCGTCCTCAACCTGAAAACGGGCCTCAGCGAAGAAGTCGGGGAAATTCTTCTCGAGGTAGTGATTAACACTCTGCAGAGGAGCAGCGGAGTCTGTGCGTTTCTTGGTCATTGAGAGTGAAACACCTCCATGGGTCCGAACGACCATCTCTGGACGTCACGGCTGGTACCACACACCGCAACGCGGGCGCATGTTGAGGTACGACGCCCCGTGATGCAATAGGTTCCACCGAAGAATGCGATGAGCCGCGCGATTTTTTTTTGCCGCGCCCGGACGTGAGTTTTGACGCGGCGGCGTTCATGTTTGATTAACCGGTGGTCATGCCGCCTTCTGAAGGCGATGGCTCGTTCCCGCGTACGGAGGTCCGGCACCTGGACCCGACAGTGAGCATA
>Ga0181534_10002946_pt1 | contig 10238 bp, 10 predicted proteins | sample PEATcosm2014_Bin_37_FD_119758 | JGI IMG/M metagenome (GOLD analysis project Ga0181534, IMG submission 119758) | Peatland microbial communities from MTU Mesocosm Facility, Houghton, MI, USA - PEATcosm2014_Bin17_10_metaG | ecosystem: Environmental > Terrestrial > Soil > Wetlands > Peat | place...
CCACCTTCGAGGGATCCCACGGCAGCTCGCCCCTCAACAAGCCCATCGTGGGCATGGCGGCCACCCCCGACGGCCAGGGCTACTGGCTGGTGGCCTCGGACGGCGGCATCTTCACCTACGGGGACGCCACCTTCGAGGGATCCCACGGCAGCTCGCCCCTCAACAAGCCCATCGTGGGCATGGCGGCCACCCCGGACGGCAAGGGCTACTGGCTGGCCGCCTCGGACGGTGGCATCTTCAACTACGGGGACGCTCCCTTCGAGGGCTCGCACGGCGGGTCCCCACTCAACGCTCCCACCGTGGCCATGGCGGCCGGCACGGCCCCGACGGGCTGATGGCCGGGCGCCGGCGACACCGTAGGAGCGTGGTGTCGGCCCTCCTGTTCATCGCGGCGGCCTCGGCCGCTCTGGCGGCCGGAGGGCCCGACGCCCTGGTCCCGTTCTCCGATGTCGCCGGTGCGGCCACCACCATCGGGGTGGGATTCGTCATCGACTTCGGGGGTTCGGCGCCGACGGTCTCGGGATGTGTGGACGTGCCGCCCACCGACAACGGCTATCAGGCGCTGGACGCCTTCGCGCAGCAGGAGCACCTGGCCGCACCGCAGTTCGACACCAACGGCAGCGGCCTCCTGTGTTCGGTCAACGGCATTCCCGCCGCCCCGGCCTGCGGACAGGCCGTGGCCGGGGGGTACCAGTTCTGGTCGTACTGGTACATGGTCGACGGTTCGGGCACCTGGACCTACGCCAACCGGGGAGCCTCGGCCGAGGTGGGGAGCGCGGCCAACGGGCAGGACGTGGAGGGCTGGCGCTACCAGAATCCCGGACCGGACAATGCCAGTGCCCCGGCTCCGTCCGTCAGTCCGGACTACGCCAACCTGTGTGCCTCGGTGGCTCCGTCCCCGTCCCCGTCCACCGTTCCCGCCCCTGCCCCGGCCACCACGGTCCCCCCTACGGTGACCGGGCCGACGTCGTCGCCGACGGGTGGCGGATCGTCGACCCCGAAGCCGTCGGGACTCGGCGCGGGTAGCTCCGCGCCCACCACTGCGACCGGCCGTGAGTCGACCACGACCATGCCGCCGGCGTCGTCCACCACCACCACCCGGCCCGGCGGCGACGGCTCCACGCGCCCGCAGCCGTCGGCTGCCTCCGGGGCCCAGTCCCTGCGGGCCACGGACACCGCCGCCCGCCAGGGCTCGGGCGGGGGGACCGTACCCGCCCTCGTCGGGGCGCTCCTGCTGCTGGTCCTGACGGCAGGTGCGGTCTTCGGCTGGCGGCGACGGGCCCGTACGCAGTGACCCGCCGGTCCACCCCGTCCGGACGTCGTGGACTCCATCCGGCGGCCTGGTGGCTGTGGGCCGCGTGCCTGGCCGGAGCGGCCACCAGGACGACCAACCCCATACTGCTGGCCCTCATCGCCGTGGTCGCCGCCTTCGTGGTGTCAGCCCGCCGCACAGCCGCACCCTGGTCCCGCTCGATCGTGTTCTTCTTCCGGATGGGCGTGGTGGTCATCGTGGTGCGGGTGGTGGTGCAGGTCATCTTCGGCGACCGCCTGCCCGGCCACGTGCTCTTCACCCTGCCCCAGGTACCGCTGCCGTCGTGGGCCGCCGGTGTGAGCATCGGCGGTCAGGTCACCGCCGAATCGGTCATCGAGGCCGCCGTCGACGGCCTGCGCCTGGCGGTCATCCTCATCTGCTTCGGCGCCGCCAACTCGTTGGCCAGTCCGTACCGCCTCCTCCGCTGCCTGCCTGCCATCCTCTACGAGGCCGGAGTGGCCGTGACGGTGTCGCTGGCCTTCGCCCCCGAGGTGGTCATGGCCATCGCTGCCGTGCGCGACGCCCGTCGCCTGCGGGGGCGACCGACCCGCGGGGTGGCCGGCCTGCGGGGCATGGCCATCCCGGTCCTCGAGAGCGCCCTCGACCGATCCCTGCAGCTGGCGTCGTCCATGGACGCCCGGGGGTACGGGCGACGGGTGGCGGTGCCGTCGGGCACCCGGCGGTTGGGCGCGGGATCGACGGCCGTCGGGCTCCTGCTGATCATGGCCGGGGTGTACGGCCTGCTCGACACGGGGTCGCTCCCCGCCGGCGGCGTGCCCTTCGTGGCGGTGGGCGCCGTGCTGGTGGGGGTGGGCATGGCCGCCGGCGGGCGTCGCACCGATCGCACCCGGTACCGTCCCGACCTCTGGCGGACGGCCGAGTGGCTGGTGGTCGGCTCGGGTGCGGTCGCCCTGGCCAGCCTCATCGCCGCCGGCGTCACCGGCGTCTCCGGTCTGCAGCTCGTGGTCACGCCGCTCCGCTTCCCTCAGCTCCCCCTCGTGCCCATGGTGGGGGTGCTGGTCGGGTTGTTGCCGGCCGTGGCCGCCCCGGCGCCGCCGACCTTCGCCACCATCCGGCATCGTCCGCCGGTGGTCGACGGTCGTCCGGAGCCCGTCGGGCCGGCCGACGCCGTCCCGTCCGCCGTGGCCGTCGAGTCCGCCGTGGCCGTCGAGTCCGCCGTGGCCGTCGAGTCCGCGGAGCCGGTCGAGGGGAGCCGGGCATGATCCGGTTCTCCGATGTCTCCTTCACCTACGACGGGGCCGATCACCCGACGCTCTCCCACGTCGACCTGTCCATCGACGAGGGCGAGCTCTGCCTGGTGGTGGGTCAGACCGGATCGGGCAAGACCACGTTGCTCCGGGCCATCAACGGCCTCGTGCCCCACTTCACCGGAGGGCACCTCGGGGGAGAGGTGAGGGTCGGGGGTCGCTCCACCCGGGACTTCCCGCCCCGGGAGCTGGCCGACCTCGTCGGTGTGGTGGGCCAGAACCCGGCCACCAGCTTCGTCACCGACACGGTGGAGGACGAGCTGGCCTACACCATGGAGAACCTGGGCATCGCCCCGGACGCCATGCGCCGCCGGGTCGAGGACACACTCGACCTCCTCGGACTGCACGAGCTGCGCAACCGGCCCCTGACCGCGCTCTCGGGAGGCCAACAGCAACGGGTGGCCATCGGCGCCGTCCTGAGCGCGTCACCCCGGGTGCTGGTCCTCGACGAGCCCACCTCGGCCCTCGACCCCGCCGCCGCCGAGGAGGTGCTGGCCTCCCTCACCCGCCTGGTCCATGACGTGGGCATGACCGTGGTGTTGGCCGAGCACCGGCTCGAGCGGGTCATCCCGTTCGCCGACCGGGTGGTCCTGGTGCCCGGCGACGGAGCACCGCTGGTGGTGGGTTCCACCGCCGACATCATGGCCACGTCGCCGGTGGCCCCGCCGCTCGTCGAGTTGGCCCGCCTGGCCGGGTGGTCACCGGTGCCCCTCTCCGTCCGTGACGCCCGACGTCTGGCCGGACCCCTCCGCCAGCGGTTGGCCGGCGCACCACTGCCCGGCACGAGTGCTGCTGTCGGTGGGGCCGTCGTCGGTGCCGATGCGACTCCGGTCGTCCGGGTGGCCCGGGCCAGCGTCCACTACGGCCCCGTGGTGGCCCTCGACCATGCGTCCGTCGAGCTGGGCGCCGGTGAGGTGGTGGCCCTCATGGGCCGCAACGGATCGGGAAAGTCCACCCTCCTGGCCCAGCTGGCCGGTCTGCGCTCACCCTCCGAGGGCCGGGTCACCGTGGCCGGCAAGCCCCCGACCGACCTGCCGGCCCGGAAGCTGATCACGGTGGTGGGCCTGGTGCCCCAGGATGCCGGGGCCCTGCTCTACGGCGAGACGGTGGCGGACGAGTGCAGCACCGCCGACCGCGAGACGGGGCTGGATCCCGGCACCACGGCGTCCATGCTGGACGAGGTCCTTCCCGGCATGCCACAGAACCGTCACCCCCGTGATCTCTCCGAGGGTCAGCGCCTGGCCTTGGCCCTGGCCATCGTGCTGGCCCCCGGGCCGTCGGTCGTGCTGTTGGACGAGCCCACCCGGGGCCTCGACTATCCCAGCAAGGAGCGACTGGTCATGGTCCTGCGGAAGCTGGCCGCCGACGGCGACTGCGTGCTGGTGGCCACCCACGACGTGGAGCTGGCCGCCCAGGTGGCCACCCGGGTGGTGGTGCTCGCCGAGGGTGAGGTCGTGGCCGACGGGCCCGCCCGGGACGTGGTCTGTCACTCGCCGGTCTTCGCACCCCAGGTGGCCAAGGTGCTCGCCCCCGAGCCGTGGTTGACGGTGGACGAGGTCCGCGTGGCACTGGGAGGGCGGCGCCGTGACCAGTGACGCCGTGACCAGTGACGCCGTTGCCAGTGACGCCGTTGCCAGTGACGCCGCGACGGGCAGGGCGAGAGCGCGGTCGACGGCCATCCGGCTCAGGCCCCGGGCCTCGGTGCTGCTGGGCGTGACGTCGTTGATCGGGATGGCCGCCTTCTGCTGGCCGCTGGTGATCCAGGGCCACGCCGGTGCCAATCAGGCCCACTCCGCCGATGCGCCGTGGCTGTTCGTGGCCGTCCTCCCTCTGCTGCTGGCGGTGATCCTGGGCGAGATGGCCGAGGGGACGCTGGATGCCAAGGCCATCGCCCTCCTCGGTATCCTCGCCGCCTGCGGCGCCGCGCTGCGCATCCCGAGCCCCGGCGTGGCCGGCTTCGAACCGGTCTTCTTCCTCCTGATCCCCTCCGGCCGTGTGTTCGGCCGCGGCTTCGGGTTCGTGCTCGGCGCGGTGACCATTGCCGCCTCTGCGTTGATCACCGGGGGTATCGGCCCGTGGCTGCCCTTCCAGATGTTCGGCGCGGCCTGGATGGGATTCGGCGCCGGCTGCCTGCCGCCACTCCGGGGCCGCGCCGAGCTGGCCATGCTGGCCGGCTACGCCGCCGTCTCGGCGATCCTCTACGGCACCCTGCTCAACCTGTGGTTCTGGCCGTTCGGCGCCGGCACCACGACCAGCTTCTCCTACTCGCCCGGGGCCGGGGCGCTGGCCAATCTCCACAGCTTCGTATTCTTCGACCTCACCACGTCACTGGGGTTCGACATCTCGAGGGCGGTGACCAACGCCGTGCTGGTCCTCCTGTTGGGGCGCCCGGTGATGGCCGCCCTCCGTCGGGCCTCGAGGAGGGCGGCGTTCGACGCCCCGGTGGTCTACCACTGAGGGCCCGGCCCGGTGCCACTGAGGGCCCGGCCCGGTGCCCGGTCGGTCATCTCCGGTGCACCATGTGGTCGACGAAGGCCAACTTGCGGATGACCGTGGGGGCCAGCACGAACGGGTAGAGGTCGTCGTGGCCCATGGACCGGTTGATCTGGTTGAGCGCATAGGAGAGCTCCAGCCAGTTGTCGACCACGTCCCCGAACGAGGTGGTGCTGTCCGGTCTCGTGGCATGGGCCCCCGTGCGGTGGGCGCGCCGCTGGCCGGCGGTGACGGTGGTGCCCAGGCCGAAGCTGTCGGCGGTCTGCAGGGTGTCGAGGATGTGGAGGTAGTGGGCGAAGGTTTCCGCCCAGTCCTCGAAGGGGTGCATGGTGGCGTAGCGGCTGATGTGGGTGCCCGACCAGGACCTGTCGAGGTCCGGGGGCGCGTCGTAGTGCCGCTTCACGGCCAGGGCGTAGTCCTCCCGATCGTCCCCGAAGAGCACCCGGCACGCCTCCAGGACGTCGGGCTGGTTGACCAGGATCGGCCAGTAGTAGTGGCCGATCTCATGCCGGAAGTGGCCCAGCAGGGTGCGGTACGGCTCGCTCAGCTGCTGACGGAGGTGCTCACGGTGCTCGGCGTCGGCCTCGGCCAGGTCCAGCGTGATGACCCCGTTGTCGTGCCCGGTGATGACCTTGGTCTCGGCGCTGGAGAGGAGATCGAAGGCCAGGCCCTTCCGGGCCTGCTCGTCCCGCCGGACGATCGGCAGCCCCAGCTCGGCCAGCTGGAAGATGAGGCGGCGTTTCGCCATCTCGCCGTGCATCAGCTCGGCCACGCCCTCGGCATCCCCGTCCGCCGGCCGGGTCCGGGTCAGCACGCAGGACTCACACAGGGCGTTGCTGCCCGCCGGCACCAGCCAGTTGCAACCGGTGACGGCATGGGTGGCGCACCGCTGCCAGGCCCGGACCGGACTGCTCAGATCGACGAGGTGGTCCGGGGCCACCTCGGTGAGGGCCACCACATCCCGCCGCGGATGGACGTAGCCGAGGGGTGAGTGGCACCGGAGGCACTGACTGTTGTCGAAGAACACCAGCTGGCCGCAGCTGTCACACGTGAACACGCGCATGGGGTGAGATCCGATCCGGGTAGTGGGCTCGAAGAAAGTGGGTGTCGATGGGGAAAGTGGGTGTCGATGGGGGCAGGACGTGGCGATGGGGGAGGCTGGAGATCATCGACGCTACCCGGCTCTCGGGATGGCTAAACCAGTTCGTACCCGTCGGATACGAACACCTGTTCGGCTAGGATCCCATGCCCATGGCACTCTGGCAGCAGTCCCTCTTCGACCAGGGCGAGTCGGTGACGCTGGGATCGCTCGTCCCTCCACCGGGGAGGACGGTGCTCGGTGGAGGGGCCTGGACCGAGTACCGGCCCGGTTGGGTCGGACGTCAGGACCTCCTGTTCGAGCACCTGGCTGAGGCCGTCCCCTGGCAGCTGGAGGAGCGCCCGATGTACGACCGGACCGTGGCCGTGCCCCGGTTGGTCTGCTTCTATCCCGAGGGGGAGGAGCTGCCCCACCCGGTGCTGGACGAAGCGCGGGAGCTCCTCGACCGGCGCTACGGGGACGGGGCCGGCGGGGCGTTGTGCACCACCGGGCTGTGCCTCTACCGCGACGGTCGCGACAGCGTGGCCTGGCACAGCGACCGCATCGGGCGGCACACCGGGACCGACACGGTGGTGGCCATCATCTCGCTCGGCGAACGTCGGACATTCCTCACCCGGCCCGTGTCCGGGGGACCGGCCCTCCGCCACCGTCTCGGCGGCGGCGACCTCTTCGTCATGGGTGGCCGGTTCCAACAGACGTGGGAGCACGGCGTGCCGAAGACCAGCCGACCGGTCGGGCCCCGCATCAGTGTGCAGTTCCGGACCCGCGGCGCCGGTTGACCGGTCCGCCTCGGGACCCGGGTCTTGTACCCTGGCCGGGGCAGCGGATCCGAACGATGCACCCGGTGCACCCGGTGCACCTGCTGTACCCGGGTGGCCCGGCGGGACCGACCACGAGGACCGACCACGAGGACCGACCACGAGGAGAGCCCATGGCCCAGAGCGCAGGACTACACGAGCCCGAGGACCGGCTTCCGTCGAGCACCATCGACCGACACCGGGCCCTGGCCTCCATCCAAGAGGAGTTGGAGGCCGTCGACTGGTACGACCAGCGGGTGGAGGCCACCGACGACGCCGAGTTGGCGGAGGTCCTGGCCCACAACCGTGATGAGGAGAAGGAGCACGCCGCCATGACCCTGGAGTGGTTGCGGCGGAACGATCCGGTGCTGGACCGCCATCTGCGCACATATCTCTTCTCGTCGGAGCCGGTGGTGGCCATCGAGGCCGCCGCGGCCGAGGACGACGATCCCCCCTCCCTGGGCATCGGCGATCTGCGGCGGTAGCGGGCCAGCCGGTGGGCCGGGTCGGGCCCGGAACGGCGGGGCGGGGGCCGGGTCCGGTCAGCTCAGCTCGAAGGCCTGATCCCGGTCGTCAATGGGCAGGATCCCGCCCGCCGTGGCGGTCACCTCGAGGGAGTTGAGAGTGGCGATGCCGCTGATGACCGAGGCGAAGGCGGTGTCGGCCGCGTCCCGGCCGGTGGCGATCCGGACCATGGCCTGACGGGGGGCCAGGTCGGTGGCGTCGAAGGCGTACCAGTGGCCGTGCTCGATGACCTCGAAGACGGCGTGGAAGTCCATGGGGAACAGGCCTGGGGCGTAGACCGAGGTGAACCGGGCGGGTATGCCCACCGCCCGGCACAGGGCCACCCCGAGATGGGCGAAGTCGCGACAGGTACCCATGCCGGTCAGCAGCGTGTGCTCGGCCGAGTCGTGCACCGAGCTCGATCCGGCCACGTAGCCGACCCGCTCCCGGATCCACTCGGTGATGGCCCGGACCCTCGCCTCCACCGACGACTCCACCCCGAACTCGGCCACGGCGAAGCCCACCAGGTGGTCCGAGGGGCAGTAGCGGCTCGGGCGCAGGTAGACCAGCCTCGAGTTGGCCGCGGCGAGCTCGGGCCCGCCGGGATCCGTTCCCGGCATGGTCCCCGGCGACGAGGACAGGGTCGCCGCGGCCTGGATCTCGGCCCGGTAGGACACGTGGAGCCGCCCGACCGGCGCGGCGAGCACGTGCGAGCGCGTCCCGTTGGGCCCGAGGAGCTCGGTCGCCGCCAGGGGCTCGCCCTCGGAGCGGGCATCGAACCGCTCGGCCATCACGGTGCCGGCCGAGGCCGACGCGGTGATCTGCAGCACGACCTCGGCGGGCTCGGCCACCCAGAACCCCAACTCGCAGGAGAGCACCCGCCGACCGTCGGTACCCGGCTCGGCCTCGCCGGTCCGGGGGATGCCGATCTGACCCATCTCTGAGCTTCCCACACCCACGGTCGGTCCGATGCCGGCGGCGCCCCGGCCTGTGGCCCGTGGCCTCTGGCCGCGGTGTCGTAGGGTCGCTCCGTGCTGCAGCCCGATGCCCCCGACCCCGTGCCCTTCGCCCCCGGCTCGGTGTCGATGCGCCTCTATCCCCACAACGATCTCCCGGCATCCGAGGTGGTGGCCGAGCTGTGCGCCCAGGCCTCGTTGGCCCTCGATGCCGGATTTGACGGCGTGATGACCAGCGAGCACCACGGAGGGTTCCCCGGCTACCTCCCCAATCCCCAACAGGTGTCCTCCTTCATCCTCGACGACCATCCCACCGGGTGGGCGGCCGCCTGCCCCCTCCTCCTCCCGCTCCGACCCACCGCGCTGGTGGCCGAAGAGACGGCGTGGCTGGCCGCCCGCCATCCGGGTCGGGTGGGCCTGGGCGTGGCCGCCGGCGCGCTGCCGCTGGACTACGAGGTCACGGGGAGCGACCGGGCCTCGGCCCCGGCCCGCTTCGCCACCGAGCTGCCGCGGCTGATCACCATGCTCCACGGCCGCGACCTCGGGCCGCTGGCCGGCGACCCCGCCCTGGCCCGGTGCGCCGACCATCCCATCCCCGTGCTCAGCGCCGCCGTCTCGCCGGCGGCGGCCCGACGGGCTGCCGCTGCCGGTGCCGGGATCCTGATGGAGGGGATGTCCGGCGTCGAACGACTGGCCCGTCTCACCGCGGCCTAAGACGAGGCCGGAGGAGTGGCGGCCAAGGTCCTCATCCGGCGGGTCTGGCTGGGCGTCCTGCCCACAGGACTGGTCGATCGGCAGCGCCGGGTCTACGACGGGGTGACCGGGGATCCCGCCGCCTTCGGCGCCGACCAGACCGTGGCGGCCGACGACGCAGCCGGCCTGGCCGAGCAGCTGTCGGCCGTGGTGCGGACCACCGGGGCCACCTCGCTCGACCTCCGGGTCCATCTTCCCGGGATGGCGCCCGGGTCGGTGCGCAGCCAGATCGCCGAGCTCGGGGCGGCCGTGGTGCCCCGGCTCAGAGGGGCGTGGACGGCCTGAAGGGGGCGGCTCACGGCCTGAGTAGGCGGCTGCCTCCTCCTCGAAGGCGACGGCCGGATCCCGGTGCCGTGGCCCTGCCGGTTGACCCGGTACGGGGCACGGCCCACACTGTGGGCCGGCCCCAGGGGGGGCCAGAAGGAGCCGGTGCCATGGGAGAGTGGAGCAGGGCCGAGATCGACGCGGCGTTCACCGAGTATCAGCGCAAGGCCGCTGACGCCGGGGCGTCGGGTGACTGGCGGGAGTGGACCGACCAGTTCACCGAGGACGCCACCTACATCGAGCACCACTACGGGCGATTCGAGGGACGCGAGGCCATCCACCAGTGGATCAGCGCCACGATGGCCGAGTATCCGGGGAGCGACATGCCCGAGTTCCCCATCGAGTGGTACATCATCGACGAGGACCGGGGCTGGGTGGTGTGCCAGGTGTGGAACCGGATGAGGGATCCCGGCGACGGCACCGTCCATCAGGAGTACAACTTCACCCTGCTCAAGTACGCCGGCGACGGCCGGTGGTCCTACGAGGAGGACGTCTACAACCCCATGCGGTTCGGTTCCATGGTGGCCGGATGGGAGGCGGCCCGGGCCGCCGCCGGGGGCTGAGCGGGGCCGACCGCGGGCCGAGGGGCGGCCGATCGCCGGTCGCCGTGCGAGGGCGTGACGGGGCCGACCGCACTACGGTGCTGACGTGGAACAGCGGCGACTGGGGAGGACGGACCACCACTCGTCGGTGGCCGTCCTCGGGGGAGCGGCCTTCTGGGACGCTGACCCC
>Ga0181534_10002950_pt1 | contig 10229 bp, 6 predicted proteins | sample PEATcosm2014_Bin_37_FD_119758 | JGI IMG/M metagenome (GOLD analysis project Ga0181534, IMG submission 119758) | Peatland microbial communities from MTU Mesocosm Facility, Houghton, MI, USA - PEATcosm2014_Bin17_10_metaG | ecosystem: Environmental > Terrestrial > Soil > Wetlands > Peat | place...
GACATTAACAGCCTCCGGCGCACCAGTTGGGAATTACCCCATCACCATTCACGCCAAGTCTGGGGCCTCAGATGACGCCCCCTTCAATGCACTCTTAGCTGTAGAGGCAGAGGTTATTGCCCCCGCTAACTCCTTTTGCTGCTTCCTAGCGGGAACTCAGATAACTATGGAAGACGGGACACTTAAAAATATTGAAGATATCAGGGCTGGAGATAGAGTGGCTTCTTACAATGCTATTTCTAATGAAATAGCCAGTGGGGTAGTAGGATGCATTTTTAGCCCTTTCAGGAACCACATTAATCACATCCAATTTGAGGACGGGAGGGTACTGAATGTCACCTCTGATCACCCATTGTTTACGACTGATGGTTGGAAGTCCTTAGACCCTGAGTCCACCCAGGCTGGTTACAACATGGTCTGTGATAAATTGAGTGAGGGGGATAGAGTTCTAAACTCTGAGGGACATTACCTTGCTATTACCAATGTAACCCTGGAGATGGGGGAGTTCCAAACTCACACTCTTGGGGAAGTCGGTAATCATTCAAACTTCTTTGCTAACGGCCTACTCGCCCACAATAACCAAGATTTCTGTGGGAATTAATTGGCAATCAGATGACCGCATATAAATACGCCCTCCCTGGCCCCCCCTTCAATTTTTTGGGACACATGTCCCAAACTCAAAATAATGCGCTATATGCTTGGATCAAACGGAATAGCCCTAATCAGCCGTTAGCAATGGCATGGTATCAGATAAGGGCAAATCAATTAAGAAAATCTGCGGGGCTGCTGGAACAGTATTATGCAACCAAATATCCGGATCCCTCTGCTCCGCAAGCAATGACCCCGAGTTTCCAGAAAGCAGAATGGCAACCTGGGCCGAATGGTCACTTTACTTACGTGAATGGCAACGACCAGCTTAGTGCCGTAAACGTCAGCAAGATAAAAGATTACTACCGCTACATGATGCAACGCGATGATGAGAGCATGTTCTGGATGAACTGGCTAAGGAATCATATAGAGCGGCATGAGGATATGGCCAATCTCCATAATGATGCCGCCATTCAAGTCCCTGCCCTCCAGACTGAACTCACGGCTATGTTTGGGAAGAATGAATACCAGAATGTGCTTGTGGACGATATCACCACTCCGGTAGTAGGGGTGAACAACGTCTCCCTGCCTGGGCCGTATTTCCGGGTAAACCAATTAGATCAGCCCACTGCTTGGGAACTCTCTCAATTTAGTCATCTATCCAGTGGCAAAGCTATTCCGGGGACGCCTCAGCAGACCGGTGCCGGAAGCTAATCCAATCATTCGGCTATCCGGAGCTATTTTGAGAGAACTATGTCCTACGATTTTGATGTGCGCCTATCCCCTTGCAACCACCTTCAGGTGAAGGAGAGGATGACGGTTGATTTAACGGATCTCCGAACGCTGCTTTACGCCAACCCCAATCAGTATCAAGATGTCATTCATATCAGAGGGACGGTTGCAGCGAAAGCCTCAGTCAAATTATTTATTTCTGGCATTGAGGTTCCACAGAATCACCCACAATATGGTTGGGATGTGTGGCCCGATACCTCGTTTCCAGCTTCAGCACAGCTTTCCAAGATCATGTTTAGACAGCAGATGCGTCTGACTAATCCAGTAATTGAGATACAATACATCACTATTGCGGCTTATTGTTTGAAATGCAATGGGTTCAGCAAAGTGAACGATTACACGATTGCTCAGAACGGCTCCTTCCTACACGTTTGGGAGTTCTACAAACTTGTTCAACGAATCTACAAGTTTATTCTGACTTCAAATTGTGTGTTTTATCCGGCTTTCACTTCTCAGTTAAAGAATTTTATTGGACAAAAATTCTTAGGAACGGAAGACGATATCTCAAATGAATGCTCAAACGCATTAGACAATTTGAAGCGAATCCAGTTAGCCCAGAAAAACATACAAGTGCTGACACCCCAGGAAGTGCTGAAAGACATTGAGAGTATAAGTTCAGTGAGAAATACGGAAGATCCCACCATTATTACAACAAATATGATGGTCTCCTCCTACGGAACTCCTCGTGCCGTCCCACTGAGTTTTACACTCCAAACCACGAACAACAATATTCAGAACTAAGAGGCCGAGAATGACAGTTATACCACAAGTTACCCTAAGCCCCCTGATCCTCATCAGCCCTACGATGGAGGGCCAAGAGCTTGGCATTGACACAAACGGAGTAGATCTGGTCTATCAAGCCTCCACAACCGTTCAGGCGGTTACCGTATCAATTGAAGGAAATAGCTTCGTTTCCCTGACTCCTACTCTCACGGCTGGTTATAATCAATTTACTGTGAGTATCACAGGGATAACCCCCTCGTCTTCTGTCATTCAAGTGCTGGCAGTCGGAACAAGTTACAACCCAGCCAACCCACCAGTGACCGGACCCTACTATGCAACCCCAACTTCTTCGTTCGGGTTGGTGTATACGGGACTTTCAGGGACTCTTCCTGTCCTTAACCCTCCATCCGGAGTCAGCACCTATAACGGATTGAACCAAGCGCAACTAGAGTGGGTGCTTCCCACAACCCCTGGCCTCCTGGGTGTTCGAGTCCAATATAGCACCGATTCGACTGGAATAAACGTCCCCTATCAGCAATATGGGCCATTGGTAACTCAAATCACCAGAGCCACCAATAACGTCACCAGTTCTACGACTTCAACAGCAGTAGTGGGTGATCAGACCACCATTACCACCGTGGATACCACTACTCCGGTTAGTTATAGCTCAGTCATATTCCCGCAATCCATCGCCGGAGGGGCAAATTTCTTCTATGCGGTGCTCTCTACCGTGGTGCAGGATCCGACAACCAATACGGTCTATGAATCTAATTTCAATGGTCCATTCCAGCTTGGATTTGTTGATTTGCGTCAAGTAAGCCCCTATGATTATCAGTATCTCCAACAGAAGGAAGATATCGCTTCTCGGCTGATTAGCTCAGCAATGGCGAATTACCCCCAGTTGGACTTAACCCCCAGATCTGAGCTTAGAGACCTTCACATTGATCCAATCAGCTTGGAGCTATCCCAGCAATCCGTTCGGGAATGGTTTGGTCGATGCTCACAATCGATTAGTGCAATGGCAACGATTGATGATTATGACGGAGATGGGATTTCAGACCCATTTAATACCAGTCCTTTCAAATCTCAAATTGCTACCGCATGGAATCTATCCGCCTCCAATACCCAACTTCTAATAGATAAACAGTTTGATATCTTGGGAGAAAGATCGGGAATCACCAGAGGTGGGGCTACACAATCTGTTGTGATGATGACGCTTTACACCTATTCCAAGCCCACCACACAGGTTACTTTTACCCAATCTGCGATGACCTTCTCCTCGGTTGGGAATAGTCAGTCCCCAGCGGTGAATTTCGCTGCGGTAGGGTCAGCGGTAGTAACTCCACAGAGTATCAATGCAATCTATAGTTCTGCCAATAATTGGTGGAGCGTAGATGTCCCAGCAGAATGCACTGTAACTGGTTCAATCGGTAATGTGGGGGCAGGGGCAATCACTCAGGCTTCCGGCCTTCCGTCCGGATGGCTCTGCATCAATCAGGGGCCAGCCACTTACGGCACTGATCAGCAATCCAATTCTTCCTATGCGGTTATGATTAAAAATCGTTTGGTCGTTGGGATTGACAGTGGGAGCCGACTAGGTTACCTGAACACTACGCTGGCCACCCCAGGAGTCATTGGAGCAAATGTTGTGGCTGCGGGTGATGTGGAAATGGAACGAGACTGGCTCGTCCAGCCCACATTGGCCGGAGGGGGGAAGCATATTTTTGGTTGCGTGGACATCTATGTTAGAGGTGTCACTGACTCCCAGCAGGCGGATGGACAGGTATTCACTTGGGGGAATAGCTCTTCTACTTATCGAAGTTTCACCAGCTATGTCCCACTGCAAATTTCCAATAAGAACCTTCTGGCGATTAAACCGGCATCTACGCTTTCCAGCCTTATTTACACTCCAATCGAAATTGTCGCCACACAGGGGACAAACCAAATTTTCTTTGGAGTCCAGACTTGTAAAGTGGACCCAACCACCAACACCATGTATCTGAATCCTACGGAGCTTTGTTACCAACTCGTCAATGCGGGTGGAGCAAACGAACAGTACCAGATATTCCAACTTAATGGTGTAAATGCCACCAATCAGATGGTCATTAACTATCTGAACCCACAGGCACCTAACGTCTCAGTCGTCGGGTGGTTGAGAATGCAGACCCCATTCCAACGTTATCCCACTGCCCAGCCTATCTCTACGGTTTACAGTGTGGTAGGAAATGGAGACAGCGGAACCCTATCCCCTCTCGGAGTTCGATTGATCCACAGTCAAGATCCACTGCTTAACGGATTTTCGAATAAAGCAAATGATCTGGTTCAGGTGGATACCACAGCCAACGCTACTTACCCAAACATCACCCCAACAGTGCTCTCTACCATGCCTGGATTGGCTCCTGGCTCACAAGTTCCGTTCGCTTTTGTGACAAATGGCCCAACCATTAAGCCGATTGATACAGATATGCAAGTGAGCTTGGATAATCAGGGTCGTGTGTATGGCATCAATTCTGTAAGGTCTGCTGATCTGAGCACTGTCTATAAAATAAACGTAGACTATGCGATTATCCCAACAGGGATCTCCTCCTATTCTGGCAATCCTGTGATCACTAGTCCTCAAGTCACTCCTACCTGTAACTACAATGCTTACAGTATTCAGTGGCTTCCTTCTGGAAATATTCCTCTGGGGCAAGCCTTGCTAATCGGGTATAATAAATACACCCTTCATGAGTATTGCACCCTTGTCACTGGAGAAGTGCAGACCCTTACGGGGTCAACCCCCGCACCACTTGCAAATCCTGGTTTCATTAAAAACGTGTGGGTTCCTGAATCTTATGGCTATACGGTTATCTCCATGGACTCAGCTTTGGCTTCAGCGTTCATTCCTAAGCAAAATCGGTATATCAAGGTGACTTATAATAACGGCTCTGGCCCAACCGTAATGGTAGAGGGACAGGATTACACTCTCACTATTGATCAGAATACCTATCAGGCGTACGTGGCCAGAATCCTCACCGGGAGAATCCCAGACAAATCCTCCGTGCTGGTTTCCTATTTCTACAATGAAATGTTCTCCGTGACAACCGGGTATCCTGGTTATATTGAACAGGTGGCAAATGCTATCGCTCAGACCAAGAACGCAGGCGGAGATGTGCTGATCAAGCAGATGATGGCCAATGCGGTAGACATCATCCTATCCGTAGAACTCAATCCAAACGTCACTCCGGTGGCCATGGATGGTCAGATCAGAACAGTTCTGGGAGTAGTCCTGAGCAACGCTAACTCCACTGTAACTCAATCTGAGGTCATCCGACAGGTGAAGTCTATCCCTGGAGTTGCAAACGTCATCGTTCCGTTGACCAAGTTAGCCAAATCAGATGGCTCCTATGATGTCGGGGTTATCATCCCATCCGGAACTACCTGGATCCCCATCACACAGGACACCACCTTCGGCAGCCTTCCCTTCGCTGCTAATACGTGGATCACTTCGACCACGGCTAAGGTTCTACCTGATCAGACCATCCCCTCTGGGGGGCTGCCAGACGCCTACGTTGGGATGCTGTATGAGGGGGATCAATTTAGACGCGCAAGCAGTATTATGGATTTAGTGAGCAACCCTCCAACCAGCACGACAGATTTGGATGGAGCTTTTTACATCATCGGCGTAGGGGATCAGATTAACTCCATTACCCCAGTTCCTTCGGTGTATGAGGGTTGTATCATCGCTACCTTCCCATCCTATCTCTCGAATACGACTAAAAGTATCACCCCCAGCGGATTCAGTTATAAAGTAACATATCAGGCTTGGCGTGAGGGTGGGTATCGAGACATCACCCTTAGCCCCACGGAGTATCTCACTCTCGGCAGCGTCACGATTGATTATATAACGTCATGAAGCGCGGAAATAGTCTCAGAGTCCTTATGGAAAAGGGCCTTCTTAGTGATGAACTAAAGGCTCTCCTGGATTCCTATTTCGCTTTTGAGTGGGGGTGGATGGATACCTTCCCTGATATGGCTAAAGTTAATCATATCTTCAGTGGGCATGTCACTATAGCTAGCAGGTTCATGCGAGGTGGGGGGATGGAGAACATCAAGAAAGTTCAAATACCTTCAAGAAACGGCAAAGTATTTCTCATAGAGGCCCTAAAACAAGCCTACATGCAGCCCTATTTGGTCGTGGCCCTGTATAGCATGACCAACATGCTGAAGAACGGAAGTTCCACTATGACCGGACTTAGGTGGGAAAAGAGTTTTCCCTCAGAAGTTTTTGTGTTTCATTTGGATGAATCAAAAAACGTAGAAGGTGAACAGATCCTATAGTAGGACTTTTTAATACTTCTCTGAAGGTAACGATGGCGAATCCTGATCAACTCTACAACCAGACCCGAGATGCCCTGATTCAGTATGAGGACTCAGAGTTCACTTATCTGCTTGGAAACGTCCCTAACTTCTACATCAGTCAGACCGACCAGACCATCTGGGGTTCCTTGCTGCGTAACGTTGCGGCTGAATTGGCTCGTTTGGAATACGCCCATACCTATGACATCATTGGGAAAAACCCCGCCAACCTAACCCCTCCGGATGCAAAACGACAATGGGGGGATGTTCTTTTCATCAATCGGAACTCCCCTTACCCAGGTCAATACGACTTGGATTACTCAAATCTTGTCGTGAATCTGGTCAAAGCATTTCAAACAGGGTGCAGGGTAGTCACGCTAGAGAACATCATTCAAGCCTATACGGGACAGAGCATTGTTGTTCAGGAACTCTACCAGCTAATTGGCAATGGGGTCTATGACGCTACGGATCGTAACACTTTGCAAATCTCAGTTCAGGTAGCCGGGACGGACCCTGGTTCCATCATCAACTTAGCTGCTGAAACTGCCACTATTTCCGGAACCATCAGCACCCTACAGACGATCACGAATGATCTCTACACTGCAATAGATCTGGCAAAACCTGCACACGTAGGTCTTAACTTATCAGCTATCTTTGGGCAAGATGAACATATTGGAGACTATGTATATGGCCGCTACGGTATTGACGATTCTTTGACGATTATTGCATCTATGGTAGAAGATCTTCCGTTCCCGCTCCCTCTCTATCAGGCACCTTCTCTGGATTCTGATTCTCCAGATACGGGTCTGGCCAGTATTGACGCTGACAACAATGAATACAATTCCTTTGTGCAAGCATCTTCTGGGGCTCCCCCACTCCAGTCTACCTACACACTTGCAGAGTTTAATACATACAGCACTTACGCTAAGGGCACCATCGTACCAGTTGGAAACCCGCCACCATTCCCAGGAGATATCGGACCCACCTTGGTTGTCTGGGAAGTCTCTGATGACAATCTTGACATCATGGATATGGACTAATGGATGCCGACCGCTTCTATCGCATACTTTACAAGCTGCATATCAATGGGCTTAGCAAGCGGTTCACAGATTCTTTACTTCAGAAATACTCTCATATTCCTAAAGCGGCCTTCAGTTACGCTGTTACGAATGAAGTTCCCTTCCCAGAGGGGGAGGCGGCTATCGCAACCAACGGAGGGTATAGCTATGAGTATGCAGCCTTCTGTTTAAATAATGAACGATTTCCAGCCGGTGAGGATGTCATCATTGATGGAGTGTCGTGTATCTATGACTATGCCCATGATGTCATAGGACATGAATGGCCGGAGGCTGAAGACCGACTATTCTCAAGCAAGGATCGCTGTGCCACAGAGTATTTTGATGAATATATGGGTCTCACCGCATGGGACAACCCAACAGAGCCTCTGAGAAGTTGGATGTGCCGAGAGTTTGGGGAGTGCGCGGAATGTGGTGATCCCCTCCCATCAAATACACGAGAGCACTATCAAAATCAAGACGGGGATGAGACTTATTGTTCCGAAGATTGTGCCCAGAGGGCTCAGGAACGTTTGGAGTGGGATCAGGTAGATATGGAAGTAGAAGATGCGATGTACTCTGCTAAACCAGATGCGGCCCCAGAAGAAATAGAGAAAGCTCAACAATACATTCGGAGGCATGGTTATTCTGGGGATTTGACTGAATATCTAATCGAAGAGGGCTTCCTGCCAGAGGAAGAGTAGGCCCTGGCTCAAACTCCCCGACTATGGGTATCAATATTGAGAGTGTGAGCATGAAGAAAGCATTTGTTCTACCTGAGCAGGGTGTCATTAATATCTATTTCATCCGAGATGAGCGGCCTCGAATCCAGTGGCTGATTGACTTGGGTATTCCCCGGTTCTCGGTATTCATGCTGGAACTCCCTATTCCCTTGGATAATCCAGGGCATACCCAGATTGTATTCCATGAAGGAACAGCACTTATCCTGGAGCAAATCAAAGCGTTCCTATCTGAGACCGAGTTCGGAGAGGACGCAGGGGTCATCAAAGCAATGATGCAGGCCATCAAACAGACCGAGATTGACTTCTACGGAACTGAACTGATGTACGGTTACGAGATTCTATTTCCCTTGAGTCAACAATTCTACGATCTAGTCCATGAAAGAATTGTCAATCAGAAAATGGCCAGTGAAGATTCTGGAGCGTGGAGTAAGCTCTACGATGATAACGTCAGTGACGAAGAGTTCCTGGAACGTCATGCAGGCCGAGAGGAAGATATCTCCAAATCCGTCTGGAGGGCACCAGATACCAGCAGGAGAATGATGGTAGATCTGGGTAAGCCGGTGCAGAAACGGGACAAGCAAGAACTGAATGATGCTCGTAAAATCATTGATCGCTACAAACAAACAATATATAAAAGCACCCCCGGTCCTCTATTTGTAATCCTATATGATCGAAATGGTCTCCCGAAAGGGGTTAGTCGAGTGACCAATAAAGGTCTGACTAAATGGGCAGATGGGTCAGAAGTTCCCAAGGAGCTATTGGATGCGCTGATTGAAGTATTCGGAGATAGTGGCTCTGATCAAATAAAAATTGCTGAAGAGAAACCTAAAGGTATGCCGAAGGACTTGTTGAAGAAGCTACCAAATATCCATGAAGTTTCCCCAGAGGATGATAGAAATTGGGAAGAACCTAACGGGTACTCTAACACTGTTAGCGCACGTTTGAAGCTTCTGAGAGAACGGACTGGATTGGAGCTTCCGGTACTTGGGGAAGGGTCTTCTCGCATGGTGGTGGGAGTTAACCCTCATGTGGCCATAAAACTAGCTATAAACCAACCCGGTGTGGCTCAAAATAGGGCTGAATACCAAATGTATGAAAAGGTAGAGGATTGCACCATCATCACTCGCATCTTCTATTACGATTCCGAATTTCATTGGCTTCTTGTAGAACGAGTCTTGCGTGGTGCCATATACAGTGATTTCAACATTTATGGAGCAGAGAACGCTTATAATTTCTGCAAGAAAATAGAAAACGACAGGGCTGGTAAACTTACAGATAGGCAAGCTGTGAACTCCTTACGTTTTCTTTGCAACAAGTTAGGAGTGAAATGGTGGGACATTGACCGAGAAAGTCAGTGGGGGCTGGTTGAACGAAGAGGGGAACGGTACCCTGTTCTGGTGGACTACGGCATCAACGAAGAAGTAGCAAGACTCCACTACAGCAGCAAACTTGCCGCAGGCTGGGGGAGCTTCATCAACGGAGAATATTGGGTAGATGGAGACTCAGCCAACAACTATGCGGAATGCAGCGGAGATGGAGACTACACCCACGAAACCTATGCTAGGGAACAGATCCTCAACGATAAGTGGGATCAGATTCTTAGTGCTTGCCAGCGTCATCTTCAGGAAGCCCATGAGGAGGAGGATGACAATAATCCAGGAGAGGTGGAGGAGGAGTGGCAGAAGCTCCATTCAATGAAATATGGAGAGCCTGATTTCCCGATGGAGGATGTGTTCTACACCCTTATCTGGGGCTATGTGCCACTTGAAGAGTGTGACGCCATTTTCAATGGTGAATACGACATGTTCAAAAACGAGGTCCGCGAGTTCTTCATGCGGTTCTACAATCATATCCGAGTCGTGGATAAGAACTTTGAGGTATGGAAACTCACTCCAAAAAACCTTGACACCATCATCGACTGGGTATTTAATGAGAGTGGGCTGGATGAATCCGACTTAGCTCAGATGAAGGATGAGGTTTATATTGAGCA
>Ga0181534_10002951_pt1 | contig 10227 bp, 10 predicted proteins | sample PEATcosm2014_Bin_37_FD_119758 | JGI IMG/M metagenome (GOLD analysis project Ga0181534, IMG submission 119758) | Peatland microbial communities from MTU Mesocosm Facility, Houghton, MI, USA - PEATcosm2014_Bin17_10_metaG | ecosystem: Environmental > Terrestrial > Soil > Wetlands > Peat | place...
CCGTGAGGAGACGGGGGTCACCGGCCTCACGCTGACGCAGGTCGGGGCGTTCGGGGATCCCGGACGCGACCCGCGCGGACACACCGTGACGGTCGCCTTCGTGACGGTCACCGACCCCGCGACCAAGGTCTCAGCGGGCGACGACGCTGCTCGCGCGGAATGGCATGCGTGGTCGACGCTCCGGTTGCCCGGGAGCTCGGGGCAAGTACCGCTCGCCTTCGACCACGATCGCATCCTCCTCGCAGCGCGAAGAAAGCTGGACGGTCTCGTCGCCCCATGACGACCTGGGCCGGCCCGGTCGGCCTCTCGCGGCCCGTCACTTCGCGCCGAACCATGGGTAGAGGAACACGAGGCCGATGACGTAGAGGGCACAGCAGACGAAGAGCTGCTTGTCCATTTTCGAGATCGCCCGCCTCCGATCCTGAATCCGCGACGCGCGCAATGGGATCACGAGCGTCGCGATGAGGATGCTGATGAGGAGCGCCTTCTGCACGGTGGCTCAGCGCGCCGCAGCGCGGGCGCCGTAAGGCTGCGACAACTGGCCCTGGACGAGCTTGCCCCAGGGCGTCGGGACGAGCGGCATCCCGGCGCCACACGAGCCATTGGACTTGTCCTCGAGCAAGCTCGGCGGACAGCGCATGTGGAAGGTCCAGGCCAGGTAGGGGACCTCCCGCTCCTCGGCCCGCGCCATCAGGTACGTGCAATCCTCCATCGTCATGTGCGCGAGGTGCACGTCGTCGACCGGCCCGAACTCGCCGATGATCACCGGGAGCGTCTTTGCCGGCCCATCGAGCATGGCGTCGATCTTCTCCCGCCCGTCGTACACGTGGGTCTCGTAGGCGACGTCGATGCCGCCGCCGGCCGTGATCGGGTGGCTCACGTAGTAGTCGAGCCGCCGCGCCCACATCCGCGTCCCCTGGACGACCACGATGTGATGCGGCCCCGCGCCCTCGGCCGCGCGGATGGCCTCGACCGTCCGGTTCATCGCGTCCCAGGCGAAGGCGTCCATCGCGCCGTCCGCGTTCTGCTCGGGCTCCGTCGCGACCCCGAAGAGGACACGAGGGTTCGTCGCGAACGTGTGCGTCAGCTTCTCCCACAGCGTCCTGGTCCTGTCGGTCGGCCAGCCCATCTTGTCGAGCGACGGGTCGTGCCAGACCGCGAGCTCGACATAGACACCGGGTTTCTGCTCGATGTGGTGGACTATCTGCACGAGGTCCTTGAGGTAGGCCTCGTCTTCCAAAGCGCCGCGCCACGTCTCACGTCGGTCCGCCTTCGCGTAGCTCTCGAGCGTGAGGCGCAGGAAGCTCGCGTGCCACCGGTCGACGGCCTCGTCGATTCGGCGGATGACCTCTTCGGGGTGCGGCGCTTCGTAGGAGCACGCGTCACACGACCGCGTGTCCTGGATGTTGACGCCGCGCCCGTGGAAAGGCCGGCCGCCGGGCAAGAGGATCCGGTTCTTTTCCGTGCGGAGCCACTCCCCGCCCTGGTCGGGGGACGCGGGCAAGACGGCGGGCGGCTCGGTGGCCTCGCCACCCTTGCCGCTGCGACATGCGAAGACGCTCGAGACCACCGCCGCGAGCGAGAGCGCGACCGCTCCACGGAGCCCCGACGCTCGGTCTGTCGTCCGCACACCCACCGCCGCATTGTGTACCATGAGTCGCCTCGAGCCGGCCCATCGGCCGATGACCGAGGGCCTCGCGATGCGCGTCTTCTACCTGACGACGGAGCTCCCATTCCCCCCGACGGGGGGCGGACGCGTCCGCAGCCTCGCAGAGCTTCGGCTGCTGGCGTCGCTGCACGAGGTCGAGGCCGTCCGCGTCTTCGCGGTGCAGGAAGGCGACGTGTCGGCGACCGACGCGCACGCCCTCGAGACCGAGGTCCCGAAGACCACGGTCGCTCCGCTGGTCTTCCACCCGATCCACATCTGGCGGCACCCACGCCACGTCCCGCGCCTCGTCGCGGTGCGCCTCGGCCGCCGTGTCCCGTACCTCGCTGCGAAGTGGGATGGTCGCGCCGTGAGGAAGGCGCTCGCTTCCGAGCTCGACGCGAGCCGCTATGACGTCGTCTACATCGATCATCTGGGGATGGCGGTCTATCTCCGGCTCATCCGCCGCGTCGCGCCGTGGGCGCGCGTGGTGCTCGAACAGCACAACGTCGAGAGCGATTTCTTCGAGCAGTTCGCGAAGGACAAACGCGGCCTCGCGCGGCCCCTCGCGCGCCTCGAGTGGGGAAGCGCGCGCGCGTTCGAGGCCGCGACGATGCGGAAGGTCGACGCTGTCGTCGCGATCTCGCGCGGAGACGCGTCGGTCTTTGGCGACCTCGCGGCCGTCCGTGCGCACGTCGTTCCCCAGGTCGTGAGGTACGAGCCACGCGCGTGGTCACCCGCCTCGCCAGCGGAGGTCGGCTACGTGGGGAGCCTCGCGTGGCGTCCGAACGCGCTGGGGCTCGACTGGGTCTGCGGCGAGGTCTGGCCGCGAGTCCGCACCATGGCCCCCGAGCTCACGCTCTCGATCGTCGGCTCCGGGCTCCCGGAAGGCCCCGGCGGTCCGCTCGTTCCCGCGGCCTGGCGCGTCGACGGGGTGCGCACCGTGGGCTTTGCGCGCGACCTGGCGCCCTTCGAGGCGCGCTGGTCTCTGATGATCGCCCCCGTGTTTGGAGGGTCGGGGGTCCGCATCAAGCTCCTCGAGTCCTTTCGCGCGGGCGTTCCCGTGGTCACGACACCGGACGGCGCCGCTGGGCTCGACGTCGTCGACGGCCGCGAGCTCTTCATCGCGTCGACGCCCGCGGAGTTCGCGGCCAGGGTCGTCGAGGTCGCCCGCTCCCGCGAGGTCCAGGAGCGCCTCCGCCGCGGCGGCTACGCGTACCTCGACCGTGCCCACGCGCCAGCGCTCGCCGAGGCGGCCATGCGGGGGGCGCTGGGGCTCGGATCGCCTCGGAGCTGACACCGGAAAGGCGTGCGGAGGGGCTCGCCGTTCGCGTAGACTCGTCGTCGGCATGACCGCGAGGCTCCTCCGCGCCGCGTCAACTCCTCTACCGTGAAGCCCACCTCCAAGGACTACCCGCCGACGGCTTCGCCGGCCCAGTACCCGGCGCCCGCGCGCGCGCGGTCGGTCGGGACCATTCCCCCGGCGCCGCTTCCGCCCGGTCCGGCGGCCGCCGCGCAGCGGCCGCGGATGCCGACGATTCCGCCGAACGCGGCGATGACGGACGGGGCGCAGGCCTCCTCCGGGCAGACCGGGACGGCTCCGGCCGCACGTCAGCGAATGCCGACGGTCCCGCCGAATGCCATGATGGACGGCGGGCAGGGGGCCGCACCGATGGTCGCACCGACAGCCGCGAACCCGAGCGCCATGACGAGCCAGCCGCCGCCCGCGCTCCCGGCCGGCCCGATCGACGCCTCGTGGCAGCGCATTTGGCTGCGTACGCAGGGGCGCGACTGGGTCTCGCTCGCCGTCATCGGCACGAGCCAACGCTCGCCCGACGCCACGATGCGCGTCGCCGGGATGCTGGCGAGAGTCTCCGAGGAGCTCGGTCATCCGCTGGTCGTGCTCGACGCGCGGGACGTCGAGCTCCGGACGATGGCCTCCATCCAGGCTCGCATGCGCGCCCTCTCCGCGCGCGGCACTCGCGCCATCACCGTTCTCCAGCTCCCGAGCCTCAACCCCGTGACGGTCCCCATCGCGCAGGCGGCGGACGCGTCGATGCTCTGTGTCTTCGTCGGCGAGTCGCGGCTCACGAACACCGAGCAGACGATCGAGCAGATCGGCCGCGACCGGTTCCTCGGGACCGTGATCCTGCGGCATCCCTGACTCATGCCCGACGCGCCGCCGCGCACCGAGCCCGCTCCACGCCGTGGGCTCTTCTACGGCAAGGTCTGGGTCGACGCGCTCACGTTCGAGGCGGCGCTGGACGCCTTCGAGCAGCTCGTGGCGCGCGGGCGCGGCGGCCGTGTGTTCACGCCCAACGTCGACCACGTCGTCCTCGCCGAGCATGACGCGCGCTTCGCCCTCGCGTATGCCCACGCAGACCTCTCGCTCGCCGACGGGATGCCGCTCGTCGCGCTCTCGAGGGTCCGCACGGTGCGTCTACCCGAGAAGGTGAGCGGCTCCGACTTCACCCTCCCGCTGATGGAGCGCGCCGAGCGGCGGCGGTGGCGCGTCTACCTCCTCGGCGGAATGGACGGCGTCGCCGACACGGCAGCCGAGAAGCTCGTCCACCGCTTCCCCGCCCTCCAGATCGTCGGCAGAGACCCTGCGCGGATCGACCTGGACGCGTCCCCCTCGCAACGCGCCGCCGAGGTCGCCCGCGTCGCCGCGGCTCGTCCCGACGTCGTCCTCGTCGCCCTCGGCGCACCGAAGCAAGAGGTCTGGATCGACGAGGTCGCGGACCGCCTCGCCCCCGCCGTGCTCATCGGCGTCGGGGCGACGCTCGACTTCCTCGCGGGCGCCGCCGTACGCGCGCCGCCGTGGATGTCGCGCGTGGGGCTCGAGTGGCTTCACCGCCTGTCACGAGACCCGAAGCGCCTCCTTCATCGGTATCTCGTACGCGACGCCGAGTTCCCCGCCATCCTCGCGCGGCAGTTCGTCCGCGACCGATGGGGTGCCGGGTGGCGCACGCCAGGCTGACCTGCCTGGCGTGCCCCCAGCTCGCGGTCAGTACCCGTTCGTCATGCAGGTCGCCAGCGCCGCAGGCGCGGGAGCCTGGCAGGTCCCGCCGGTCGCGGCCGAGCAGGTCTGGCAGACGGCGCAGTCGGTCAGCACCGTCGCAGTCGTGCACGTCTGGCTGAGGCACTCACCCGCGCCCGTGGTGGAGCTGCAGGTGCTCCCCGGCGGGCATGCGTTCATCGTGTCGCAGTAGAGCGCCGGGTTCGGGATCACCTTGTCCGCGGCGCCGGTGAGCGTCGTCGTCCCGTACTGCGCGCCGACCTGGCTCAGGAATTCGTAGATGGCCTGGAGGTCGGTCAGCTGCATGTTCCGGAACGTCTGCCAGGGCATCGGGAAGGCGAGCGGCTCCGGGTGCGGATCTTCGGCGTGAACGCCCTCGGTGATGTCGGTGAGGAAGACCGAGAACCCCACCTGGGGGAAGTTGAAGAAGCCGTTCGTTTTCCCTTCGAGGTTGGCCGACGCTGCCCGGACGGTGTGCACGACGGGCTGCAGGGGTGGCGGCGTCGCGAAGACCTGCCCGCCGGTGAGGTACTCGCTCGTGTTGATGACGGTCGACATCGCCGACGTCGTCGCCGGGTTCGTGTGACAGCCGGTGCAGTCGGCGAGCGCCGTGACCAGGTACGCGCCGCGTCCGAACAGCGCCTGCTCGCCGGGGTCGGTCGGCGGGACGACCGAGCTGATGGGGTTGATCGCGAGGCCGCGCAGGACGTTGCCCGGGTCCGGGATCGGGGCTCCGGTCGCGTCCGTCTCCGGCGGAAGCGTCGGCGGGGTCGCGGCGTTGCCATCGGTGAACGTCGTCGGCGGGGTGCCGGGCGGCCCTCCGCCCACGCCCGTCGCCGTGACCGCGTTCACCACCGGGGGGATCACCGTGAGGTAGGCGTAGATGGCCTGGATGTCGTTCGTGGAGAGCCACCGGAAACGGTCCCACGGCATGACGATGAGGGTCGTCGTGGGGGAGCTGCCCGCGGCGACGCCGTGATAGTCGGCTCCGGTCTGGAGGACGTTCGTGAACTGCGCCACCGTCTGGATGTCCGCCGGCAACCCGGTCGTCGGGTCGGGCGTGAGGTTGCGTGCGTTCACGGGACCGAAGGCGGTACCCCCGGCGAGGAACTGCCCGGTCGGGCCGGCGTGGCAGCCGTTGCAGTCGCCGATCGCGTTCACGAGGTAGCTGCCTTCACCGATCTGCTCGGCCTGCGCGCTCGTGAGCCCCGTGAGGCTGATCGGAACCGGCGAGATCGCGAGCCCCTGCTCGGCGGTCGCGGAGAGCAGCAGCGGCGCCACGGCCTGCGAGCTCGAGCTCGACGAGGTCGACCCCGAGCCTGACCCCGACCCGGCTGGCCCGGTCGGGCCCGTCGGTCCGGTCGGGCCCGTCGCGCCGGGCGCGCCCGACGCACCCGTGGCCCCCATCGCCCCCATCGCGCCGCTCGCGCCTGACGCGCCCGTGGCCCCCATCGCGCCGTTCATCCCATTCGCGCCCGCCATGCCCGACGGCCCGGTCGCTCCCGTGGCGCCCGGCGCGCCGTTGTCCCCGTTCCCACACGCGCCAAGGGCGCCCGCGGCCACGATCGCCGCCACCCCACTCCACGCAATCCACCCGTTTTGCATGAGACCCTCCAGTGTGGGCCAGACTATCCAGATGAGGTCGACGACGCCAGGTGACCTCCGCGCCAGACCGGAATAACCTGGCCGAGGCATCCGGTGCCGCTGCGCCCCACGACGAGGTCTCTTCGCAATGAAACAGCTGCTCGTGCGTCATCGCCTTCCGTCGCTGGTCCTCGCTGCCGCGGCGTGCTTCGTCGCGGGCTGCGGCGGCGCGGTCGGGCCGTACATGTGGGTCGAGGAGCTCCCCGCTGCGGCGAAGGACTCGGGCGAGTTCGTCATCCGCGAGACCGACACCGTCAACGTCCGCGTCTACAACCAGGACTCGATCTCCACCCACGAGCGGGTGAGGCCCGACGGGAAGATCACGGTGCCGATGGCGGGCGAGATCGCCGTCCGCGGCCGCAAGCCTTCCGACATCTCGAAGGAGATCGAGGTCAAGCTCAAGTCGGTCGTCGTCGCGCCGGTCGTCACCGTGAGCGTGGAACAGTCGGCGCAGCTGCTCATCCCCGTCATCGGGGAAGTGAAGAACGCGGGCACCTTCACCATCGACCCGGGCGCGAGCGTGCTCGTCGCGCTCGCGGACGCCGGCGGACTCACCGACTACGCCGGGACCGACCGCATCTTCGTCATCCGCAAGGGGCTCGACAAGCGCGTGCGGTTCCGCCTGTCCGACCTGCGCGACGGAGACAAGCGCGCGGTCGGCTTCGGCCTCCAGAGCGGTGACATCGTCGTCGTCGAGTAGGCATCCCGAGAGGCCCCCATGGCGCGCGAAGAGACGCTCTTTCACCCGATTCCCCAGCAGCGAACGGCCGGCCGCGGTGGCGGCGGTGGCCCCGCGCTGCGCATGGAGGTCGACCCGGACGAGGAGCGCGAGTCGCTCCTCGAGACGCTCACGTTCGCGTCGCGGGCGGCGCGCCGCCGGAAGATGCTCTCGCTCACGGTCCTCGCGCTCGGCGTCGCCCTCACCATCGTCGCCGAGCTCCTGGCGCCGCGCACCTACGAGGTCGAGGCGCGCGTGCTCGTCCTCCGCAGCGGGCTCGCCGCCGCGCTCATGGGCAACAACAACCAGGCCACGCCCGACGAGAAGCGCGACGCCAAGGAGTACGAGGAGCAGATCCGGTCGCGCGCGAACATCGAGGCCATCGTCAAGGACACCAAGCTCGTGGAGCGCTGGGAGCAGAACCTCCCACCGCTGCGTCGGCTGATCGACAAGTTCGGCCCGATGGTCGGTCGCCCCGTGCCGACGGCCGAGCTCAAGTTCAACACGCTCGCCGCGACGCTCGAGCACCAGCTCAAGGTGACCATCGACACGAGCACGGTCATCATGACCGTCGACTGGCCCGACCCGGTGCTCGCGCACGACATCGTGCAGTCCGCCGTCGAGAAGTTCCAGGCGCAGCGCTACGCGACCGAGGTGGGCGTCATCCCCGAGTCGATCGCGATCCTCGAGCGGTACGCGGACGACGCGCGCGGCGAGATGGAGCGCGCCTCGATCGCGATGCGCGACGTGCGCCGACCCGCCGCAGCCGCGGCCGCGGCTCCCGCGGCGGCCGCGAAGGACACGAAGGACCACGACGCGCCGCGCGGGCCCACCGCGGACCCTGCGACGCGCGCCCGCCTCGCCGAGGTCCAGGCGCAGCTCCGCGCGCTCAACGACGCGAGGAACGCGCGCCTCGCCGAGCTGACGACGCAGCTCACCGAGATGAGCACGACGTACGCGCCGGCCCACCCCGCGGTCGTCGCGCTGAAGGCCACGATCGAGGCGACGCGCCAGGACGCTCCCGCGGTCACCGATCTGAAGAACGAAGAGGCGAGCCTGCTCGGCAAGGTGGGCGGCCCGGACCCGCGGCATCATGGCGGCGGTGGCGGTGGCGCGTTGCCCACGGCCGCGGCGATCCCCGAAGGCCCGGCGCCCGAGCAGACCGGAGAAGCCCAGGACCGCTTCGAGGCGGCGCTGCGGCGCTTCGAGGCGCTCCGCAACCGCATCGACGAGGCGAAGATCGAGGAGCGCACCGCCGACGCGAACTTCAACCACCGCTACCAGGTGGTGCACCCGGCCGACTTCCCTCTCGCGCCGAAGTCGCCGGTGACCTTGCTCGTCCTCGTGGGGGGGGTGCTCCTCACCCTCCTCCTCATCCTCGCGGCCGCGGCGCTCGCCGACGTCGCGAGCGGCGTGTTCTACGAGCCGCGGCGCGTGAGGGATCGGCTGAAGCTGCCGGTGCTCGGCGAGGCCAACGCGTAGCGGCCTCGGTCAACCTGCCCGGAGAGCGGTCAGCGCCAGTATCCGCTCGCGTAGAACCAGTGCGGACCGCTGGCGAACCAGTGTCCGGGCTCCCAGATCGTGAACCCGACCGGCACCGCCATGAAGTGCCCTGGCACCCATACGAACTGGAGGCCGTCCCAGCTCCAGTGACCGTGGATCCAGGCCTGCCCCGCGGGGGCGACGGCGATCGTCTCGACGGGCGGAGGAGGGGGCGCGGCCGCGACGACCACGCGCTGAATGGCCGAAGGGATGTGCTCGCCGACCGCGCGCCAGTGCCCCGGGACGAATCGCCAGCTGCCGCCGTAGCTCACCCACTCGTCGCGCACCCAGATCGACTTGCCGGGGGGCGGAACGTCCCAGTGCCCAGGGTGCCATACGTAGCGCCCCTCGACGTGCCACACCCAGACCCCGGGGCGCCACACGTGGTACGGGCCCGGACGGACGGTGATCACCTCGACGCGGGGAGGCGGCGGCGCCAGGACGATGCGGACCTCCTGCGCGGAGGCCTCGTGCGGCAGGAGCGTCGAGCCCACGAACATGGCGGAGAGGGCGGTGAATCCCGCGAGCAGGTGGCGTGAGATCTTCATCGGTCGGCTCCTTTCACGTGCGGCTGGACCATAGCGCGACCGTGAGAAGAAAGGGGAGCGCGGGGCCGTTGGGCACCCATGGCCGAAGAGGCTGTCTCGAACCGTCTCCAACCAGCGCCAGTAGCGACCTTTGGCGACCACCCGCGACGTCTGGCGACCAATTCACCCCCTCGCCCCGGGTTAATGCAGAGGGGAACGACTCCCCTCCAAGGAGCCCGTCATGCATCAGCCCGGCCGAGTCATCGCAGCCCTCAACCTTCCGCGCCGCATCCCCGACCTCATCGCGTACGCCAAGTCCGTGGCGGCCGCGATGACCGACGACCCCACGTTCCCCAACCCGACCCCGCCGCTCGCCGCGGTTCAGGCCGACCTCGACGCGCTCGAGGTCGCGCACGTCCGGACCCGGACGCGCACGATCGGCACGGCCTCCGAGCGCAACGCCAAGCTCGCGGTGGTCGTGGGCCATCTCTTCGCCCTGCGCGGCTACGTCCAGGCGGTCGCCGACGTGAGCCCCGGGCTGGCGGCGGCGGTCATCGCGAGCGCCGGGATGAGCGTGAAGCGCTCCTCGGGACACGCCAAGGGTGACTTCGTGGCCAAGCCGGCGCACACGTCGGGCGCCGTGCGGCTCGTGGCGAGGGCCGCGACGACGCGGGCGTCGTATGACTGGCAGTGCTCGACCGACGGGACGCTCTGGGTCGACCTCGAGCGCACCGTCCGGGCGGACGCGACGGTGAGCGGTCTCACGGCCGGCAGGCGCTACTGCTTCCGGTACCGGACGCTGACCAGAGACGGCGTCGGCGACTGGAGCCAGGTGGTCTGGCTTCGGGTCGGATGAGGGGCCCTTTGGGGTGCGTGTCACGGGAAGAGGAGCGGCGTCGTCGCTCCTCTTGCACTGCGTCTCGAAGAGCAGGCAGAGCGTCGCGGGAAGAGGAGCGGCGTCGTCGCTCCTCTTGCACCGCGTCTCGAAGAGCAGGCAGAGCGTCGCTGCGAGAGGAACGACGTCGTGGCACCTCTTGCACTGCGTCTCGAAGAGCAGGCAGAGCGTCGCGGGAAGAGGAGCGGCGTCGTCGCTCCTCTTGCACCGCGTCTCGAAGAGCAGGCAGAGCGTCGC
>Ga0181534_10002952_pt1 | contig 10225 bp, 6 predicted proteins | sample PEATcosm2014_Bin_37_FD_119758 | JGI IMG/M metagenome (GOLD analysis project Ga0181534, IMG submission 119758) | Peatland microbial communities from MTU Mesocosm Facility, Houghton, MI, USA - PEATcosm2014_Bin17_10_metaG | ecosystem: Environmental > Terrestrial > Soil > Wetlands > Peat | place...
AGACGACCCAGAAGTAGCCCCCGATGGCCTCCGGCAGGACGTTCGGCGCGAAGCTGAGATCGGGGTCGTTCGCCGGGAGGTAGCTCGCCCCCGTCGGGGAATAGCCGTCGAGCGCGTCGAGGCGCACGGCGGTCTGGCTCGCGACGTCGGTCCGGTAGATGTTCCCCGTCGCGCCGAGGTCCGTCTCGTAGCCCGACCCGACGCCTCCGTCGTACGCGGCGCCGAGCCCCGCGTGGTACAGCACCGAGGCGCTGTCGGGCGTGAACGTCGGCCACGCGAGCGTGTGGCTCGCGTCGTAGGCGAGCTGGGCCACGTTGGAGAACGTGTGAGTCGCGAGGGTGAAGCTCGCGAGGTCGAGGGTGTGCCCCGCCCCGTCGTCCTGGTCGTTCCCGTTGAACGCGAACAGCGTCCCGTCGGGCGAGAACGCCGTCGTCCCGCCGAGCGTGTAGACGCCGTCCCAGCCCGGCGCGGGGATCTGCGCCCCCGTGCTCGTGTCGTAGAGATGCGAGTCGTGCCCGGTGAGCCACGTCCTGTAGTTCGTCGCCGACATGGCGAAGGTGCCGTCCGGGTATGTCCCGCCGTAGGTGAAGGCCTGGGTAGGGTCCCTGTACCGGACCGACACGGGGGCGTGCAGATCGTAGCTCACGCTCTGGAGGAAGGCGGCCCCGGATCCCCCGTTCGACAGCAGCGTGGACCCGTCGCCGCTCGCCGTATGGCAGACGTTCCCGCAGCCCGTGGCGATGGGGGTCGGCGTGGCGGCTCCCGCGGTGAGGCTCATGATGCCGATGCCCATCGCCGCGGCGCCGCCGATGATCGCGGAGTTGTACGTCTCGTAGTAGATCCGGCCTCGGATGCTCCCCTGCGCGACGCTCCACGTCTCCTTGATGGGCCCCTCCACGACGCCCATCGAGAGCCGCGTGACCGAAGCCGTGACGTGGTCGGCGGCGCCTGCCTGGGCGGTGACCGCGGCCCACGACTTCGCGGGGAGCTGAGCGTTCGCGGGCGTCGACGCGCCGAAGTACCCCACGTAGCTCATCGTCGGTGAGGTGATCTCGACGCGGATCGCGTCGGCGCTGCCGCCGCCGAACTGGAGGATCGGCGAGAGGATCCCGCGGAGGAACACCGTGCCGTCGTACGGGTAGGTCCACGTGAAGGACGGGTCGGGCGTGGCCGAGCCCGCGAGCGCCTGCTGCTGCGTCGGCGAGAGGTTGCCGGGGTTGTCGACGAGCGTGCATCCGCCGGCGCCGCAGGTGCCTCCCGCCGCGGTGCAGGCCGGCGTGCAGACGGGCGTCGAGCGCGCATCGGCGCCCGCGTCTCCCGCGGCGTGCTGGCTGCTCTCGCTCCCGGTGCTGCCCGACGACGGCCCGACGTGCGTCGTCTGGGTCGACGTCGCCGTTCCGGTGGACCCTTGCGAGGGGGTCTGCGACGAGGTCGCGGTCGCGCTCCCTGTCTGGCCGGCCGTGGTCGTGTGGCTCTCCGATCCCGTGGCCGCGCCGTCACTCCGGTGGACCTTGGCGTCCTGGCCTCCGTCCGACGCTGCCCGAGTGATCGGAGATCCGGAGCAGGCCACGCAGAGGGTGGCCAGGGCCACGAACAGGCAACACGGTATCCAGCGGTTCATTCTTGAGTCTCCGGCGGGAACGTCGCCAAGGGTCTACGTCGGGCCCGCCTGCATGTCGCGCTCTGCGAGCGCCGCCACGTGCCGCAGCACACGCAGGTGAATCTGGTGGATGATCGCGTCGCCCCACAGCCGGAAGTACCCTTGCGGCTCGAGCCGCGTGCGGTACCAGGTGCGGCCGACGAGGCGTGTCTTACCGCCCGGCAGCGGCTCGAGGAGGAATTGGCCGCGAGTCGTCTCGAGGTACCCGGAGAGGTGAGGGGGGCGCACGCTGTTCCAGAGGGTCATCTCGCGCATGGGGTCGGGCTGGTCGGTCACCGAGAACGAGAGCTCGCGGCCGGGTGACCAGACCTCGATCGGCTCCACGAACGTGCCTGTCGTGAAGACGCACCTCCGGATGGCGCCGGGCCCTTCGCCATCGATGGTCGCGCGGAGCGGCGCGGCGATGCCAGCCTCGAAGATTGGCTCGTCCGGCGGCGGGAGCGGCGGGAACGCGACCACGCGCTTCCACACCGCGTCCGGAGGAGCGTCGACCACGACCGCGCTCTCGACGGCGTCGACGCGAAGCGCCGTCTGCGGCTGGCCCCGCTCTGCCCCCAGAAGCAGGGGCAGGAGGACGAACGGGGCGCACGCCGGCGCCATGCCGCGTCCCGCCCCCTCCTTGGCGAGCGCATAGCCGATGAAGCTGCCCAGCAACACGACCGGCACGATGAGCGGCAGCGCCATCACGAGGCACCCCAGCCCCTCGAGCGCGAAGCCGATGATCACTGTGAAGCTGATGGCGAAGCTGACCAGAGTCGCGCGCGCCGCCCCCGCCCAGAAGCCCTTCTCGGGTTGGAACCTCACGTAGAACGTGGAGGTCGCGAAGCCGGAGATGACCGGCGCGCCGAGCATCAGGGCCGCTCCGTACGAGCGCATCAGCCACACGCTGATTCCGACGGCGCCGAGGCCGATCACGGAGCCGAGGAGCCCTGCGAGGAAAACGCTCGCGGTCGCGTTCCGGGCGGGGGCCGCCAGCGCGACCCCTTTCCCGCCCCCGTGACGATAGAGCCCTTGTTCGGGGAGCTGCTCTGCCTCCGGCGCGACGCGTGTCGGGGCGGCGGCCGCGGCGACGAAGAAGAGCAGGTTCGCGAACGGCATGAAGAAGAGCACGTTCAGCCACGGGGAGAGCCGCGCGTCCAGGAGACGCCGCGCCGTGAGGTAGACGCCGACACCGATGAAGGGGAGGGCGACTCCCCACATGGCGAACCAGTAGGCGGGGCTCTCGGACGGTCGAAAGAGCGGCGCGTCGATCGGGCTCAGGTAGAAGAGCGGCGAGTAAGCGCGATGAAAGAGCGTCGCGACCGCGTAGTCGATCGCGATCTTCACCCCGAACAGCGACGCGCCGACGAGGAGGTACGGCAGTCGTCCCAGCGGCTTCACGGCGCCCCCATCGTGGTCAGTCTACAGCTCCGCCTTCTTCTTCCCCACGACGAACGCGATCCCGATGGATACGAAGTAGAGCGCGACCAGGGCTCCGCTGACGGCGATCTGGCTCGAGACCTCCGGCCCAGGCGTGATGATCGCGCCGACGACGAACGCCGCCAGGATGGCCCAGCGGCTGAACTTGAGGAGCTGCTGCGGCGTCACGATGCCGGCGATCGCGAGGAAGGCGATGAAGAGCGGCAGCTCGAAGACGCCGCCGAACGCGAGGAGCATCCGGGTGGAGAAGTCGAGGTACGACTCGAACGTCGTGCGCTGGGTCAAGACTGCGCCGCCCTGCGAGATGGGCCCGAGCAGCGAGAAGAAGTAGTTCAGCGTGAAGGGGAACGCGATGTAGTAGGCGAACGCGACGCCCGAGAGGAAGAGCAGGGTCGAGAACGCGACGAACGGAACGACGAGGCGCTTCTCTTTCGAATAGAGCCCAGGGCTGATGAAGGCCCACAGCTGGTAGAAGATGATGGGCGCGGCGGCGACCGCACCGGTCATGAGCGACAGCTGCAGGTAGCCGACGAACTGGCCGCCGGGCGTGATGTTGATCAGCTCCGGTGCGCCCGGGAGCTGGTGGTTGTGCCACGCATCCTCGTACGGGCGCTCGAGCCATGCGAGGATCGGCACGCGGAACGCCCACGCGACGGTCGACGTGAGGAGCATGCCGAGGCCAGCCCGGATGATGCGCACCCGCAGCTCGCCGAGGTGCTCCCAGATCGTCATCTTGACCTCCCCCTCGGGCTCCTTCGCGGGAGCGGACGCAGGGGGGTCGGCGATCGCGGTCAAGAGGGCCCCCCGGCGCCGGGGGCTTCGGGGGAGGGGGCCGACGCGGAGGCGGCCTGAGATGGAGCTTCTTCGGCCGCGTCGATCGCCGCCGGGGCGTCCGGGAGCACGGCGTCAGCGTCCCCCGCGACGTAGAGCGGGTCGCGCGCGAGCGGCGATGCGGAGGAGTTGTTCGCGTACAGGAACGCAGTGTCGGGCACGGCGCCGTACGCGTCGGCTCCGTCGCGCGGATATTCCTTCTCGCGGCTCCCGACCAGCTCGCCGTCCGCGGGGAGCTCCGCGCGAGTCGATGGCCGCGCCGTGGGGGCCAGAAAGTCGGCTTGAGCGAGCTTCCGGATCTCGGCGATGTCTTCGTGCAGCCCGTCGGCGCGGAGCACCTCGTCGATGCCGCTCTGCGTCCTGACGTCGCTCGCCATGCGGCGGAGCTTCGCCGCCAGCTGCCCGGCCTTGCGCAGCACCTTCGGCATGTCCTTCGGACCGATGACGACGATGGCGACGACCATGAGCACGCAAAGCTCGCCAAAGCTCAGACCGAACACGGCAGGAACCTAGCACACGACGCGCGAAAGAGGCCGCCCCGCCGCGGGGCCCGCGTTAGGCTCACCGCGTGACGCTCCCGACGACCGGCGCTCCCCTCGCCCTGCAGGGGCTCACTCCGGCCGCGCTCGTCGCCGCGATCCCCGAGCTGCTTCCGGCGGAGGCGCGGAAGATCGTCAGCCATGTCCACCGTGACCTCCCGCTGCCGGCGTCCGCCTCCTGGATCCGCCGCGGGCTCATGAGTCGCGTGACCGCCAGGGCCCACGTGCCGACGCTCGACGTCGTGGCCGAGCAGCGGAGCCTCGAAGATCCGTTCCTCAAGCTTGCCCTCCGTCTCCCCGACGGCGCGGTGGTCGAGGCCGTCCGCATTCCGCTCGAGAAGTCCGGGCGCTTCTCCGTGTGCGTCAGCTCGCAGGTCGGCTGCGCGCTCGGGTGCACGTTCTGCGCGACGGGGCGGATGGGCCTCCGGCGGAACCTCGAGACCTGGGAGATCGTCGAGCAGGTCCGCGCGGTACGGCGCACGCTCGGCGGAGGTAAGCGGCTCCACGGCGTCGTTTTCCAGGGGATGGGCGAGCCTCTCGCCAACGTCGAGCGTGTTCTCGCGGCGGTCGACGTGCTGTCCGACCCGTGCGCGCAGGCGATCGACGCGCGCAACATCACCGTCTGCACCTCCGGGCTCCCGTCCGGCATCGCCCGCCTCGCCGAGGCGGCGCCGCGCGTCCGGCTCGGGCTCTCCATCGGGAGCGCCCTCGCGCCCGTCCGCAGGACGCTCATGCCGATCGACGCGGCGCACTCGCTCGACGACGTGCTCGACGCGGCCGTGGCGCACGCGAGGACGACGGGGCTCTCGCCGATGTGGGCCGTGACGCTCCTTCGCGGGGTGAACGACACCGCCGCGGACGGCCGCGCACTCGCAGCGCGCGCGGCGGACTTCGCGGCGCGGACGGGGCGGAGGCCGCGCATCAGCGTCATTCCGTACAACTCCATCGTCGCCGAAGACGACCCCTTCTCGAGGTCGTCCGAAGCGGGCGAGGCCGCGTTCCGGGAGGCGTTGCGAGACGGCGGCTTCGCGTCCCACAAGCGCTACAGCGGGGGAGGGGACGTCGCGGCGGCCTGCGGTCAGCTCGTTGCCGGCTCGACCGTGCAGAGTCGCGTCGCCGTCGGGCCCTGACCGGGTCACCGGCTTCAGCGGACCCGCTCGAAGAACGCGGCGGTCCGCTCGGCGGCGTCCGCCGCGAGCGCGTGGCCGAGCCCAGGCACGAGGCAGCGCTCGACCGGGTGATCGCACCCTCGGAACGTCTCGCACGGAGGGATCGTCGCCCCCTCGCCGCATCGGTTAGCGAGGCGCCACACCTCCGCGCCGCGCGCGCCGCCGGCGCAGAGGACGTCCACGTCGTTCGCCCCCTGGATCACCAGCGCGGCGGCGGGCTTGCAGCGGAAGAGGCCGGAGGGTGAGTCGGGCTCGCCGTCGACCGGCGCCGGCCCGGTCGCGCCGTGCGCGACGACCGCGTCGAAGTCCCCCTCGCACGCGAGCGAGCTGGCGAGCGTCCCCCCGCCGCCGAACCCTGTGACGAACCGCCGATGAAGGTCGACGCAAAAGGCCGACTGCACCCAGAGCGCCGCCGCTCGTACGAAGGCGACGTCCGCGTTCGCGCCCAGCGGCGCCTCGAGGTCCCATTCGCCGCCCCGCGCCTCGAGGTAGACGACGACGGACGTCGCGCCCAGGCGGGGCTCGAGGGGAAGCTCTCGCCGGATCGCTTCCGCGCTACTCCCGTCGCCAGGCATGACGACGACGAGGGGCCGCGCCCCCTCGGCGCCCGCCGGTGCGCTGACGAAGAGTCGTCGCGCCGCTCCGTCGACCGTCAGCTCGTGAGGCTCGAAGCTCGCGGCCGCGTGCGCCGGCGTGCAGCCGGGGGAAGGGACCGGGAGCGACGGATCGACGGGGCTCGGCGGCGTCTTCTCCGCGTGCGGGCTCGCCGACGGGCGCGGCGGTCGCGACGTCGCGCGGGGCTGCGGCGCGGTGGGGGCGGACGCGGCCAGGCTGACGAGGAGGTCGACGTCGAGGTCGAGGGGGCTCGAGCGCGCGCCGTCGTAGGTCGCCACGAGGAGCCTCGCGGCATCCCGGGCGAGCTCTCCCACGGTTTCCTCCGCCCCCGTATGGACCACGAAGGCGTAGGGGCCAGCGCTCGCCTGGAGCCCCGCGACCACCGCGGCGACCGTCTCTCCGTCCACCTCGACGCATCGCCTGCCGGCGAAGGTGACGGGGCACGTCGGAGGCGGCAGGTCCCGGTCGGCGAACGTCATGCGGAGCACTCCGAAGCGCCCGTCGCCGAAGCGGGCGAACACCCCCGTTGACCCGCGCTCGAACCGGTCGCGCTGGACGACGAGGCGGATCTCGCGGACGCCCGCGCGTCGCGGCCAGACCTCGCGCAGGCGCTTGCCCTCGTCGGCCACGAGCACGCCTTCCTCCGCGCTCGCCTCGGCCTCGGTTCGTGCGAGCGGGAGCGGTCGCGTGGCCGCGAACGCGACGGTCGGAACGCGCGAGAGGTCCGCCGGGTCGGGGTCGACCGGCCGGGAGCTCGCCCAGCAGACCACGGTCAGCGCGAACAAGGGGAGAAGGAGCGTCGCGAGCGTCCTCGGCACCGCTGCGAGGGGGCTCTTCGGCGAGGGGCCGTCCTCGGCCTTTGGGGTGGCGTCGCGAGGAGCGCTGCGCGCTGCGACGACGGTGGCGACGAGGGTGAGCGCCGCGACGGTCGTGACCCACGTCCCGAGCTGCAGCTCGAGCTGCGACGCCACGCCGACGCCCGTCGCCGCGCGGGCGAACGTCTCTGCGAGCAGGCGGCAGCCGACGGCGCACGCGATGCTCGGGACGAGCACCGACCTCGCCGCCCGCGCGCGACCATCGACCTCGGCCCCAGCCCCGCGCCGGCCGATCGCCCAGGCGGCCGCGACCGCGGCGGCCGCGAACGTGAGGTACGCTTGGTGCTCGAGGACGACCGCCAGGTCGCGGGCGAGGACGACGCGCCCGCGCACCGTGGGCGAGAGGTGGCTCGTCGCAGACAGCGCGAGGAACGGGCCGGCCGCGCCGTGGAGCAGAACGAGCGCGCGAAGCGCCAGGTACGAACGCTCGAGCCTCTCCTCGTGCCCCCGCAGAATTCGGGTGACGGCGATCGCGACCGCCAGCGCCGCCGCGACGGTGCACGCTCCGGAGAAGGCGGAGAGCGCGGCCCCGGCGAACACTTCGCCGAAGCCTCCCCCCCACGTCGCGAGCAGGTGCAGCCTGTGGACCATCGCCGAAGCGGACTGTCCGAGCGCCCGCGTCGACGACGCGGCGACGGGCAGGAGCACCACCGCGAAGGCCCGTCCGATCCGACGGCCCAGCCCCTCTGACGGCAGCCCCATGGACCGTGTCTATCGCCGGGCCCTCCGGACGTCGACAGCGATGCCACACGCGCCCGCCCACACGGATTCGTCGCCAGCAAGCTGCGCATCGAGGTACCTTCTCCGGGCGCGGAGGCATCTCTGTTCCACCCCCAACCTTCCCTGCCTGCTAGCGTTGAGTGCCGGCGCGCCTCCGCCCTCGGGCCATGGCTCGTCGTCGCAGGAGCATCGTTCGCCCTGGCTGCCGCTGCGTGCTCGAGCACGCCGACTGCGGCTTGCGCGCAAGGCGCCTGCGGAGCGGGCGACGCCGCGAAGACCGGAGCCGGAAAGAAGGACGCGGGCGAGAGTCACGCCTCGACGACGAGCGGGGCCGGCAGGTCGCACTCGAGTGAACGCGACGCGGCGCGGGCGGATGCGGAGCCGCGTGACGGGGCCTCCCGCGACGCTCGTCGCCACGAAGCAGGGAGGCCTGACAGCTCCTCGGTGCCCACGACGCCTGCGTTCTACGTCGCCCCGAACGGGAAGGACACGAACCCCGGCACGCGGGACGAGCCCTTCCTCACGCTCCCGAGAGCGCAATCGGCGATGCGCGGGAGCTCGTCGATCAAGACGACCTTCTTGCGCGCGGGCACTTATGCCCTCGCGGCGTCGTCCTCGACCGGCACGTGCGGAGGGAACGGGAGCGCCGCCCTCGACCTCGGGTCGTCCGACGACGACGAGACGTGGTCGTACTACCCGCCCGACGGGTACGCGAGCGCGATCCTCGACGGCGGCTCGACGACCGCGAGCACCGGCGTCGCGTGCGCCTTCAACGCGAGCGGGGCCTCGCACCTCACGTTCACGGGTCTGCAGATCCAGCACTTCAGGTACGCCGGCATCTACGCGAGTGGCGCCGCGAACCTGACGGCGAGCGACAACACCATCCACGATCTCACGGTCGCCGTTTACAACGTCGGAGGGATCGCGCTCCACGGGTGTTCGGCGGCGACGGTGAACAACAACTACATCCACGACGTCGCCTACATCGGCGTCGGCGCGTGGGGCGCGGGAATGAGCGACACGACGGTGTCGAGCAACGTCGTGCTCAGCTCGTGCGGCGCGGCGGCGCAGCCGGGTGGCAACGACATGGACGGCGGCGACTGCGGCGCCATCTACTTGTGGGATGGCCAGACGCACGCGTCGACGAACGTCGTCGTGACCAACAACTACGTCCGCGACGTGAACGTCTCGTCGAACGGTGCCGGCGACTATTCGGGCTGCTGCGCGACCGGGCTCTACCTCGACGACGGCATGAGCAACGTCACGGTGTCGGGGAACGTCGTCACCGGCATCAAGAGTCAGTGCTTCGTCATCCACGGCGGAAACGACGACGCGTTCAGGAACAACCTCTGCGACCTCGACACGTCGATGGACCAGCGGATCATGACCTACCAGTGGGACAGCCTGAAGCTGCCCATGTCCGGGAACGTCATCGAGGACAACATCATCGTGTCGGGCAGCGCGGCTGGCGGCTCTGGCTACTCCGACGACGGCACGCCGACCCCGCCGACCATCAAGAACAACGCGTACTACAACTACGGCGGCACGAAGGTGACCAGCTCGGGCGGCAACGGGAGCGACGCGAACCCCACCTACGCGAACCCGGACATCTCGTGCTGGGACCCGACCATCCCTACGACCAGCCCGGTCTACGCAGCGCCGGTCGACTTCGTGAAGCTGACGGGAGGGTGGGGGCCGCCTGGCTTCGTGCTCCCGCACACGGGGACGCCCCCTTCGTGGCCCCACGGCTGTTGACCTGGGCTCGATGCGCCCACCCAAAGCAGACCGCGCCTCTCAGATCGGCGTCACGAGCCTCCCCGCGCGGTAGTCCTCCACCGCTTGCCGGAGCTCCGCGTCGGTGTTCATCACGAACGGCCCATATCTCGCCACGGGCTCTCGCATCGGCGCGGCGGCGCAGAGGAGGAACCGTCCGCCGCTCGAGGACACCGCCGCTTGCGCGGAGAGAACGCTCCCCCCTTCGAGGACGGCGAGCTGGCCGGCGCGGACCGGCGTGCGCTTGCCCCCCAGCGTCACGTTCCCTTCGAAGACGTAGGCGAACGCCGCGTGCCCCGGCGGGAGCGCGTGGGTGAACCTCCCGCCTGCCGGGACCGCGACGTCGACCATCGTCGGCGCGCTCACGATCCCCTCCACGGGTCCTGCGGTGCCGAGCACGTCCCCCGCGACCACGCGGACCTTCGCTCCGTCGGGGCCGAGGGCCTCGGGGATCCGCTCCGGTGGTAGGTCCTGGTAGCGTGGCGCAATCATCTTCCGTGCCGCCGGGAGGTTCACCCAGAGCTGGAATCCCCAGATCCGTCCGCTGGCATCCTTCGGCATCTCCGAGTGGATGATCCCGTGGCCGTCGGTCATCCACTGCGCGCTGCCGGGCCCGAGGTGACC
>Ga0181534_10002954_pt1 | contig 10222 bp, 11 predicted proteins | sample PEATcosm2014_Bin_37_FD_119758 | JGI IMG/M metagenome (GOLD analysis project Ga0181534, IMG submission 119758) | Peatland microbial communities from MTU Mesocosm Facility, Houghton, MI, USA - PEATcosm2014_Bin17_10_metaG | ecosystem: Environmental > Terrestrial > Soil > Wetlands > Peat | place...
GCGGGCCGCAAATGCGGACGCGACGATCGACGAGATCAATTGGAACCTGATCGTCGAGAATTGGGATCTGCCGTGGCGGCACAGGGCGAAACAATCGGCGCTGAATCCCTACGATCCAGAGATCGATAAGCCGGAGGTTCGCAGAGAGCGCCGCGAGCGGTTGCGGAACATGACGGATGAAGAGCGCGAGCGGCAACGGAAGATTGCCGAATTGCCGATGACGCTGACCAGTTTCGATCAACTCAACGTGTTGCAGGACGGCCTGGGCGACAAATTAAGAGACGCGTTCCTAGTCAGGGCCGACTCGGACCAGGTTGAGATAATACCGATACCGCCAAAGGCGGACCCCTACGAAATCTATACGCCGGGCTGTTTTTCCGGATGCAAATTTTGCGGGGGCAATGGATGCGCGGCCTGCGACGGCGAATTTCAGAAGGCCAGAAAGCAATCGCCCGTATGACCTACGCGGGACAAACCACGCTGCAGAGCACGAAGCGGAAAGGAGGGAAAAGAAGATTTGCGAAAGGAAGATAGGAGTACGCAGTACTCAGTACTCAGTTATTTTCCTTTCCACAATTTTCCTTTCCATACCCCATCATGGAAGTTCAACAGGGACGCCCTTTGATCGCCGTCGCCGAAGGCATCGAAGCTGAACGGCAGGCCACCCGCAGGCTGCATGATCAGAAGACCGAACAGTTCCTCGGCTTGTTTGAAAACCTCATCCTAGTCAGCAGGGCAAACATCTACGCTGCGGCCGTTCTACGCTGGCTCGTGGAGCACGGCGCACTAGATGATGGCGCAGAACTTGATGCGCAGGTCATTGCCAGCGATCCCTGGGTCAGGGCATCGGATAAAACTGTGCGGAGAGCAATCCAGTTCTGGGAAGGGGTCTATGGTGTGCTCGGTCCAGTATTCGTGGCCCATGATCAGATCGACAAAGCTGGCCGGATGATAGCTCGCCTGGGCCATTTCAGAATCGAGGCGGTGAAGGAATTTTTGCTGCCAACTGCCACGGACTCACAGTCCGAGCCTCGGACTAATAGACCGAGCCTCGGACTAATAGACCGACCCTCGGACTCACAGTCCGACCCTCGGACTAATAGACCGAGTTTAGACATACCGCGGCGAGTCTCGCAAGAATCCGAATCGGAGGCGCAATTTCAAGCCAGACAACGAGTTATCATCGAACAGTTGCGTCGGGCCGAGGCTTCGGCACAGTCTTCGGCACAGAATTCGCTTCATGATCATGGTTCCATAGACATAGAAGCAAAGCGCGCGCCATACCATAGTACCATAGCCATAAATCATGGCCATGGTGAGACGCAGCCCGCCGCCGCGCGGCCGCCAGACTCTCCGCCGGCCGTGCCCGAGGCTCTTTCCTCGCTGCTCGATCGCTTCGCCGATCCCAAAGAACAGAAGCGGCGGCTCGTTGCCCGCATCCAGGCCGTTGTCGCCGATCCCTTGATGAACGCGGCCATCCCGCGAATCGCCGCCGACTTGGTGATCTTCCACGCCGTCCCGATGGCCGATCTGGAACATATCCTCGTCGACGTCGAGGCCATGCGCGAGGCCGGCAGCCTGCGCAAATCAGCCGGCGCATTCTTTCTCTTTCAGGCCCGGCAGATGGCCGGCAGACACGGCAAACCTTGGCCCGAGCCGCGCGCCGGACCGATCGCTACGGAAGCCGATTTCCCATAACCCGATTCCCTGTGTTTTTCTGTCCCCCATTTTTCTGTCAAAGGTGTTTCCCATGTCCACTGCGGTGAAAAAGAAGAAAAGCGGCAAGCCGGCGCCGCGCGCGAAGGCTGGTCCAAAACCCAAAAGTCACGGTCTGACCGTGCTGGAAAGCAAAATGGTCGATGTGGCCTGCATCGATCCTAACCCCTTCCAGCCGCGCGGCGAGTTCCCCGAGGCGGAGATCGAGGCCCTGGGCAAGGCCATGCAGGAGCAGGGCCAGTTGACCCCGCTCACGCTCCGCGAGGCCGACGGCCGCTATCAGTCGCTGGACGGCGGCCGCCGCGTCCTGGCGGCACGAAAAGCGGGCATCGCGGAACTGCGGGCGGAGATCTGCGCGGCCAGCGACGCTCAGGCCCGCGCGATCACGCTCGCGACCGTGCTGCACCGCACGGACCTCTCGGCGATCGAACAGGCCAGGGCGTTTCAGAATGCGATCGAGCACGGCGATGCCGCCGGACCGACCGAACTGGCCGAGTCGCTGGGCATCGACCAGAGCACGGTCTCCAATCGCCTGCGGCTGCTGGAGTTGCCGGAGATCTGGCAGGATCTGGTCATTTCCCGGGAAATCTCCGAACGGCACGCGCGGGCGGTGCTGCGCTGGCTGGACTATCCGGGCGTGATGGATGACCTGGAACGCGCCGTGGAGGCGTCGCGCAGCGGCGAGGAGGGCGAGATCTGCCCGGTCTACCAGTGGGAAAACGAGATCATCCCCGCCGCCGTGCGGAACCACAGCCGCTCGCTCTCCGGCGTGCATGGCGACCGCACCTACTACGATTCGAAGCTCGGCAAGCTGACGATCTTCGAGCCCGGCGCCTTGGACATCAAACGCATGGACATCATCACGCTGGACGAGGAAGAGCGGGCCATGAACTGCGAGCTCTTCGACCAGTTGCAGGCGGAACACGTCGAGGAGATTTTGGCCGAGCGCGCGCGCGAAGCGGAGGCGGAGTCGGAGAGGAGGAGAAGCGGAGAGGGGGAGAAAGGGAGAGGGGGAGAAAGGGAGGATGCCGCGGCTATCGACGAAGGCGGCGATGAGGACCGCAGCGACGATTCCGGCGATGGAGTACTTCCCGACGGCGCGGTGGAGGCCAAAAAAATCAAACTCGTCAACACCCTCGGAGCGCGGGGGGTCGCCGCGGGCATTGGTTTTGCCGGTGACATCATCACGGCCTACGTGGATGAGGATGGCGATCTGTTCGTGATCGTCCCAGCCACAAAGCACGACTGCGAACTGCGCATCGACTTGGAACCGGCGGACTGGGAAGAGATCGACACAGCTCCCTCCGCCAAAACGCACGATAACGCCGGCGACGGCGAAGTCTCCCCCTCTCCACTCTTCCCTCCCCCTTCATCCTCCCCGCTCCGCAACTGGCTGCTGGGCTGGGCACAGTGGCTCATCGCCGATGAAATCCGCGTCAATTGCAATACGAACACCGTCCTAGGGATGCTCCTTCTCGGCCTGCATAGCTGGAAACTGGACCTGAGCGAGAACGAACTCGACAAGATCTGCGGCGAAATCCTGCCGCCGGAGCGGAAGAAGACGCTCACGGAGCGGCTCTTGAACGCGGACATCTACCACGTCGAACGGATCGTGGGCCAGATCGTGGCCGGCTGGTTCTTCAGCGAGGACGACGGCCCCATGTTCCGGATCGATGGCGAGGAGATCAAACGCATCGTCGACATCCTGGCGATCGACCTGGAGGGCGAGTTCTCCGCCGGCAACGTGCCCACGGCGGCGGCGCTCTTGAACGCCGTGGACGAAGCTACGCTGACGAAGTGGGCCGCGACGTGGAAGATTGAAGTCCCCGCCAAGACCAAGCGGCCGAAGCTGATCGAGCTTCTGGAAGCAGCCGTGAAAGATGGCCGGCCGATGCCGAGCGAACTCAAGGCAGCGTGGAAGCAGATCGGCAGAAAGGCATAGAAGGAATTAAACACGAAGACATGAAGAGCACAAAGTCAAAACTCCCTTCGTGTTCTTCGTGACTTCGTGTTTAACTCGCATGGATTTTTGTATGTCATACCCCGGCGGCAAGGCGATGGCGGGCACGTTCCAGCGGCTGATCAATCAGATCCCGCCGCATCGGACGTACGTCGAGCCGTTCCTGGGCGGCGGGGCGATCCTGCGGCTGAAGCGGGCGGCGGAGCGCTCGATCGGGATGGACCTTGACCCGGGCGCTATCGACGCTATTCGCGATCGGGTACCGCCGCAGACGACGTTGACGGTTGGCGATGGCCTGGCCTGGCTGGAGGCCAACGTGCTCCGCTTCGCCGCGGACTGGTTCCTATACCTCGACCCGCCCTACTTGCAGGAGGCCTGCCAGAGCAAGCTCCGCTACCAGAACATCCTCTCCCGCGAGCAGCATGGCCGGCTGTTGCGCGTGGCCAAGGCGGCCCGCTGCTACGTGATGGTCAGCGGCTATTGGAGCGAGCTCTACGCCCGCGAACTCAAGGCCTGGCGGAGCGACCAGTTCTGGGCGATGACCCGCGGCGGCCACGAGCAGCAGGAGTGGGTGTGGATGAATTATCCCGAGCCCGACGCCCTGCACGACTATCGTTATCTGGGGACGGATTACCGCGAACGGGAGAAATTCACGCGGCAGCGGCGGCGCTGGGTGCGGAAGCTGACCGCGATGGACCGTCTGCGGCGGCTGGCCCTGGTGGCGGCCGTGGAAGAAACGAAACACTAAAAGCAGAAAGGTTGGAAAGGAAGATTGTGGAAAGGAAGATGATGCGCATTTTCCTTTCCCCCATTTTCCTTTCACAAAAACATGGGCGCAAACAGCAAAATTCAATGGACCAATCACACATTTAATCCGTGGCGCGGATGTTCCAAGGTCTCAGCCGGATGCCAGCACTGCTACGCCGAGGCGATGAGCCGCCGCAACCCCGCCGTGCTCGGGGAGTGGGGACCGAAGGGGACGCGAGTTGTCGCGGCGGAAGCCATGTGGCGCCAACCGCTCAAGTGGGACCGCGACGCGCAAGCGGCCGGCGTTCGCGCACGCGTGTTTTGCGCGTCGCTGGCGGATGTGTTCGAGGACCGCGCCGATCTGGAGACGCCGCGGCATGAGTTGCTGCGGCTGATCGATAGCACCCGCAGCCTTGATTGGCTGCTGCTGACGAAGCGTCCCGAGAATGTCTTGCGGCTGATAGGCCAGGCGTGGCCCATCGAGAAGCGCCGCATCATCGCTTCGGTCTGCCGACCGACGAATCCCGCCTGTGGCGAATGTTGTATCAAAGAATACTGTGATTTCTACAAAGGCCGGTCATGAAGGTCGAACAGCGTCCCATCGGAGTTGACTTGTTCGCCGGAGTCGGGGGAATGTCCCTTGGCTTCGAGCAAGCGGGCTTCGATGTCGTCACCGCCTTCGACATCGAATTGCACAACGTCGAAACCTATAATAAGAACTTCCCTGCACGTCCGGCATTTCAGTTCGACCTCTCCAAAGCGACCGGAGACCAACTGCGAAGGAAAGCCAAGCTCGGCAAGAAACGGATCGATGTGGTCTTCGGCGGGCCGCCTTGCCAGGGGTTCTCGGAAATCGGAAAGCGATTGCTCGCCGACCCGCGGAATCAACTGCTCTTTCATTTTTCCCGGCTGGTCAGACAGTTGAAACCCCGGTATTTCGTCCTTGAGAATGTTGAAGGCTTGACGTTCGGAGATTCGAAAAATCTCTTGAAGTCGTTCCTGCGGAGAGTCAAACGGGCTGGGTACGACGTGGTAGAACCCGTTCAGGTGCTCGATGCGGCGGATTACGGGGTCCCGCAACGGCGGCATCGTCTTTTCGTTCTCGGCTTCGAACGCGGACTGCCCGCTCCCTCATATCCGCTCCCATGTCCGCTCCGTAACAGCCAGGGGAGGATAGTCGATCCCAAGGTGATCGATGCCATTCGCGATTTGCAGAAGGTCGCGGACCGTCGAGACGCCTATGATTCCGATGTTTTCCTCGGCCCACTCGGGCGACCCAGTTACTACGCCAAACTGCTTAGAGGAGAGGTTGCGGATCCCGACGATCAATCGATTTCCCGCGAACGCAACGGCGACGGACTGTCTGGATGTCTGAGAACATGGCACTCAGACGAGGTAGTTAAGCGGTTTTCCGCCACGATTCCGGGTACGATCGAGCCGACCAGCAAGTACTACCGACTGGCGAACGAGGGACTCGCACGGACGTTGCGTGCGGGTACGAATGTCGACCATGGCAGCCACACGGCAGCGAGGCCGATTCATCCAGATCAACCGCGGTGCGTCACGACCCGAGAGGCGGCGAGACTCCAGTCCTTTCCGGACTGGTTCCAATTCCATCCAACCCGATGGCACGGATTCAAGCAAGTCGGCAATTCGGTTCCTCCACGGATGGCGAGAGCGGTGGCTCGAAGCATACTTCAGGCGATCCGCGGCGATAACATTATGCAGCAAATCCATAATTCCCGATTGTCTTAGATATGGCACCGATTTTTTGGTACTGACTTACTTGACGCACCACGACCATGAACGATTTCATGCCTGACCTCTACACGTTCCTCGAACGCCACTTCGGATTGTCGGTCAAGCTCCACGACCTCGATGGAGAGAAAATGTCGATCGACCTATCAGCCATCAGTGAACAGGCCATTATCGGCCTGCTGGCGACCGAATACAAACCGGCAGTACTGCGACGGTTGCGGCTGGAGCAAATGAAACGAATGCAGGTCTTCGTCGGCGGCCCCGTTGCTGGCCAGAGTCATGCACGAAACCGGTATAGTTCACCCGTGTGTGTAATGAATCTTGGCCCGCGACGGTGGGCCGCTTATTCATTCGCAACCGACGACGACCGATTATGGTATCAGGGCGAGGCAACCAGCCAAAAGAAGGCCAGAATACTCGCGTGGAAAGCGGTGCCGACAAGGAACCGATGTTGAACAGTAAAGCAAAATCCGCGTTCAAAAAAGCGTGGTGTTTCAAGTAATTCAGTACCATTAGAATTCTCACCACTTTGCGCCTTAGCGCCTTTGCGTGAGAATTTGTTGAAAGGAAAATTGTGGAAAGGAAGATGATGACAGAGCAAGAGCATGCGGAGATGTTGTTGGCGAAGGTGCGCGGGATGTTACCCTTCGTCTATCTGGCGACGCCCTATAGTAAATTTCCCGGCGGCATCGACTGCGCCTTCTGCGCCGCCTGCGACGTGGCCGCCTGGCTGGTGCAGCACGCGGTCCGCGTCTATTGCCCGGTCGCGCACACGCACCCCATCGCCATCGCCGGCAACCTCGACCCCCACGATCACAAGATCTGGCTGCCCGCCGACCGGCCCTTCATGGACTCCGCCGGCGGCCTGCTGGTCGCCAAGCTGCCGACATGGGAAGACAGTTTTGGCATCGCCATGGAAATCGAGACGTTCGAGAAGGCGGGCAAACCGATCGAATACCTCGATTGGCCGCCGCGCTAGATCTTCCTTTCCACAATTTTCCTTTCCATTTTTCTGTCCCTCATCTTTCTGTCTTGATCATGGCACGCAACGAAGAAATCAGCCGTCTGAAAGACGAGATCTCGGCGCAGCTTCGGGCCGATCCGGCCAGCCTTCGTCGCACGCCACGGGCCGTCCGGCGACGCCAGGCGGAAGATCCCGCCCGCGGCTTCCGGCCCGTCCCCGATCACCTGCTGGAGGAGGCGATGGGCATCTGCCCGCGCTGCGGCCGGCTGCGGATCCTGCCCTGCTCCTCCTGCGACCCCAACCAATAAGGAAAGTATTTCCCGGGAAATGAAACCTGTCATCGGATTGAATGCCGACTATCGGCCGGGATGCCATTGCCATGCCGGCGAAGTGGCGCTTTCGGAGGAATACCTCGATCGCATCGCCACCGCCGGCGGCCTGCCGCTGGTTCTGGCGTGCCCGCCGGCAGGCGGATACGACCGGCACGACGTCGGCCGGCTGCTGGACCGCTGCGCGGGCCTGGTGCTGGTCGGCGGCGATGACCAGGATCCGCTCAACGACGGTTTCTATCGCCATGCCTTCACCCGCTGCCTGCCGCCGCGTCGGGAAGCCTTCGACCGCCTGTTGGTCGCCGCGGCCGTGGCTCGCAAGCTGCCGACGCTGGCCATCGGCGCCGGCGCGCAGCTCCTCAACACGTATTGCGGCGGCACCCTCTTCCTGCACCTGCCCGAGGAGCGCGGCCGCTCACGGCTGCACGCTGATAGCGGCGATCCCCGCAACCGGCATGCCCTCCTCATCGAGCCGGGAAACCTCTTGAGTGCGATCTGGGGCGAGGGCGAGGCCAACGTCACCAGCCAGCACCATCAGGCGATCGACGGCGTGGCCGCGGGCTTTGCAGTGATCGCCCGCGCCCCGGACGGGCACATCGAGGCGATCCTCTCGACGGATGAGGAGTGGCCGGCCCTGGGCGTGCAGTTCCATCCCGAGAGCCGCTTTGCCTCGTTCCTGGAACGCAAGGTTTTCGAGTGGTTCCTCGGCCAGGTGAGGAAGAAGGGGAGAGACGAACATGCCAAGCGATGAACAGATTTTAGCCAGGAAACATGCCCGCGAGGTGGCGGCGGAGATCGCCGAACTGGCGATCGGTGAGACGAAAGGCATGGATTGTGATGCGCTGGCCGCCTTTTATGAGACGCTGGCGCGGCTCTTGCCTCTGCCGCGGCCAGCGCCATCTCCGGCGGTGGAGGCCCGCATCGAACCATTCAGCGATGCCCAGGCCCGCTGCTGGGGCAAGTCGCGGATGCAGTTTGGCAAGTACGAGGGCCAGGCGATCGACCAGGTTCCGCTGAGCTACCTGGAGAAGCTGGCCGAGCCTAACGATTTCACGCGGCACCTGCGGCGGTATCTCGCCAGCCACCGCATTGCGATCGAACAAGAAGTGGCCGAGCAGCAGTAGTTACGGATTCGGCATTCTGTTTGTCGAAAATGGGCGATGCAAACAGGTGCTGAAGCCGAAACAACAGCCATTTTTTCGCGAGAGGCAGAGAGCGTACCGCTTTAAGGTGCTCTCCAGGCGAAGCCCCGCGATGGACCATGAATTGGCAGGTCTTCCCTGCTGTCCGCAGTTGCGGCAACAGCGTTTGTATCGAGAAGCCACGGAGGCCACGAAGAGCACAAAGATTGGAAAGGAAAATTGTGGAAAGGAAGATGAAACACAGACAGCAGCCGCCGAGTGATATCCACCGTAATACGAAGCTCAAAATCTGTCCATCATGCGGCGCTGCCTGGCCGGCATACATGCTGCATCAGGAGCACGACATCAAACAGTGCCGGCTGACCTTGCGCGCCGCGCGTAAGGCAAAACAACTCGCTGCAGGCCGTTTGTTCTGATCTTCCTTTTCATTTTTCTGTCCACCATTTTTCTGTCAGGATCTTCCGATGAGTACCGCCGATCTTCCCGTCACGACTTGCCTTGCCCCCTGGTTCGGTGCGAACCGCCTCTTGGCCCCGGCCGTGGGCGAGGAGCTGGCCGGCAGCCGCTGGGTGGGCATTCCTTTCGCGGGCGGCATGAGCGAGCTTTGCTACCTCACCGCGCCGACGATCCTGGTCAACGATCAGCACCGCCTGATAATGAACCTGGCCTGGGTGCTGGCTGATAAAACACTCGGGCCGAAACTGATTCGCCAACTGCGGAGACTTCCATTCCATCCTGACATTCTCAGAGGTGGTCAGATTGCCTCGACGACCTACGAGTATTGCGATGTTGATTTTTTCAAGGGCGTCGTGGAGGATGAACGCCGGCTGCATGCCGCAACATGGTATTTCGTGGCCTGCTGGATGGGCAGATCGGGCAAATCCGGCATCGACGATGAGTTCAATGGCCGGCTGAGCACGCGCTGGAATGCCAACGGCGGCGATAGCAACACCCGCTACCGATCGGCCGTCTCGTCGCTGCTGGCGTGGCGGAAGATCCTGCAAAAATGCAGCTTCAGCGTGCTCGACGTCTTCGAGTTTTTGGACCGCTGCGAGGACTCGGCCGGGCACGCCATTTATTGCGATCCGCCTTTCCCTAAGCTCGGCGGCCGTTACAAGCACAAGTTCTCCGTCGAAGAGCATCGCCTGCTGGCCGGCAAGCTGCTCAGCTATCAGAACGCCCGCGTCGTCTGCCGCTTCTACGACGACCCGCTGATCCGCGATCTCTACCCCGAAGGCAAGCAATCCAACGCCGAAGCGCCCGAAGTGCTGACCCTCAACGGCCCCAGCCAGGCCAAGTCCGCCGGATTGTTTTGAAAAAAGGAATTGAGCCACGGATGGAACACAGATGAAACACGGACGAGCCAATGGAAAGGAAAATTAGGGAAAGGAAAATAGACTGCTCTTCATCTTCCTTTCCACGATTTTCCTTTCCAAAAAATCCGTGTTCAATCCGTGTTTCATCCGTGGCTCGCTCTTTCTTTGGTACTGACATACTTGAAGCACCACGCTAAAAATCGGTGATTTCTGGTTTATATACATGACACACCACCTTTGAGACTATTTTGAGAAATCTTTTCGGATTTGTGTTTAGGCACTTGACGCAC
>Ga0181534_10002955_pt1 | contig 10222 bp, 7 predicted proteins | sample PEATcosm2014_Bin_37_FD_119758 | JGI IMG/M metagenome (GOLD analysis project Ga0181534, IMG submission 119758) | Peatland microbial communities from MTU Mesocosm Facility, Houghton, MI, USA - PEATcosm2014_Bin17_10_metaG | ecosystem: Environmental > Terrestrial > Soil > Wetlands > Peat | place...
CACGCCCGCCAATCACAATTACCTGACGCGCAAGGATCTGGACATGGGATCCAATTCGCCCACGGTCTTCACCATTAACGGACACGAGGTCGTGGCGGCCGGCGGCAAGGAAGGCGTGATCTACCTGCTGGACGCGAAGCACATTGGCGGGCCGGATCACAAGACGCCGCTCTTTCACAGTCCGCTGCTGGCCAATGAGGACGCCGATTTCGCCGGCCGCGGATTCTGGGGCGCCTTCGCCACCGCCGAGGACGCGGACAAGAACCGCTGGCTGTACGCGCCGGCATCCGGCCCGCAGGCCAGCGGCGTGAAGTTCCCCCTGGCCAATGGCGATGCGCCGAACGGCAGCATCATGGCGTTCCGCGTGACGGAGAGCGATGGCAAGTTCGAGGCGGCCCCGGCCTGGATCTCGCGCGATATGAACCTGCCGGAGCCGCCGATTGTGGCGGGCGGCCTGGTCTTCGCGATTTCGAACGGCGAGTTCGCGCGCCAGTCCAAAGGGACCGAAGGCGGGCTGTACAGTTCCGCCGACCGCATCGCCAAGCACACCGGACACGCGGTGCTCTACGCGTTCGACATGACCACCGGCAAGGAACTCTACTCAAGCGGCGAAACCATGCCCGGCTGGACCCACTTCAGCGGGATTTCGATTTCCGGCGGCAAGGTGTTCGTCACTACATTCGATTCGAATGTATACGCGTTCGGCGTGAAGGAATAGTAGAGCACGCAAAACGCGCGCCTCCACGCCCGCTCGCGCGGCCGGAGATCTGCCGCTCCGCCTGGTGCGGTCTTTATGACCCGGCCGCCTGCGCGGCGGCCTTACCTTTTGGCGCCTGCCGATACTTGGGGCCGGAATCGATGTAAATCCGTTCGACTGTCCTGAGGTACGCTTCGAGCAGAATGCTGCCTGGGATGCACACCAACGCGAACAGCCACTGTAACAGTGACCCGCGGTACTTGATCACCCGGCGCAGCAGCAGTTCGATGCCACTATAGGCCAGCGCGGCAATCAGAACCGGCTTCCAGGAGACACCAACATGCCAGGCCTTGCCGGGCAGCAGCAGCACGGCAGCCAGCACCGCCAGCACTGTCACCGCCGGGAAGACCGCTGGGTGTACGGTCACGGGCGCCATCACGCGGAACGGCTTGAACGCCAGTTCCGCCGCCGCCGTGAGCGTCTTTCTCAGCGACGCGACCTCGTCGTTAACCTGGGGAGCGCCCGCGATCGGGGCGATGCCGAGAAATCGCCACTGCTCCTCTGGGCTGTCTGCGCCGGCCATGAACGATAGAGAATTTGCGGCTTCCGTGGTCATTTTGTAGGCGCTGAACATCAGGGCGTCGGCCTCCGCATTCGAGAATGAATCGAGGTCGGTGCGGATTCCGGCCAGCAATCGCTGGACGTCGAAGCGGACACCGTAACTGGTCAAATCGCCGCTCGGCGACTCGCGCTGGGTGCGGTCCGGGCATTCCAGCCAGTTCACCGGACCGGGCGAGAGACCTTTCTTAAGGTGAACGTAAAGAAATCCGCGAATGGCCTGCGTCCGTTGCAGCGTATCCAGCGTCTCGTACTGCGATTCGCGCACTCGCGCCATCAAGATGTCGTTCGACCGCTTCAGCACGCCGAACTGGCCGGACGCCGGGTCGAGCGAGAGGGCGGTCTGGCCGCACGCATCGCTGATCAGCAGCACCGTACAGTCTTGCTGGAGCAGGCTCGAAAGACCTTGGTTATCGTACACCCCGCCATCCACCAGACGGGTGGCGTACTCTTCCGGGCGGTCGGCGTTGAGCGTGGTGCCGTAGAGGTTTTCGAGCAGCAGCGGCGCAAACAGACCGGGCACGCACGCCGATGCGGCGACGGCCTGACCCAGGCGCAGGCTGGTGGAGGGTTGGCGGTACCGCCGGGGCGCCTCGTCGTGGTACATGCGGCGCAGGCGGTCGTTGCCGCCGATCGATTCATCGGCCTCGCGCGCCGGCGGCTCGCCCATGTAGCTGGCGGTGAACTGCCAGTTGTGGCAGGTGTTAAGGGTGGTGGCGTTCAGGATCAGGTTCGGCGCCTTGTTGCGGCGCTCCCAGTTATCGTATTTCGGGTCGAACGTGGTGCAGCCCTTCGGCATGATCTTCAGATCCTTGAGCAGGGTGGGCACATCCTTGTCCCCATCGTCGAGAGGATGCGGCGTCTGGCCATCGGCCGGTTTGCGAGCCTTCTTCACGGCCGAGAAAAGTTCGTTCTGGTAGAGAACCGCCAGCCTGTCGGTACTCGAGCAGCGCCAACTGGTGAGCGCTTGCCAGTTGCTGCGCAAGCCGAACAACATGCGGAGGCGAATATTGCGCTGCACACCGTCGAGGAACAGCTCCTCCACGCGCTGGACCAGCGTTACGTAATCCGCGCGCTCGATCTCCGCGTCGGCCTTCTTGCGCAGCAGATTGCGCAGCTCCAGGTAGTAAAACGCGCCGACAATCGAGCCGCCCGAGACGCACGACAGCACTTCCACGTGCCGCAACTGGTCGATCTCGGCCAGGCGCGCCAGCACGCCAATGTGGTAGAGCGACGCCCGAAAACCGCCGCCCGAAAGCGCCAGCCCCACCCTGCCGCGCAGAAAAGATTCCGCGGTTTGGCTCTGACCTTTCAGCAGCGCCTTCAGCGCCTGCCACGGCCTGGATGTTGCAACCCCGCCCGCCGGAACGCCATCGCGGCGAGCCCGGATCTCCGCCAGCCGCGTGGCTTGCCGCGCCGTAGTCTCCAACTGCCACGGCGCGGCTTTGTACCAGGGTCTGGCGCCAGTCCGGTCCCAGATGAGCGTGGCGGCCACCGCCATGCGGGCGGATGCCTTGTCGTAGTCGCCCAAGCCGAGATAGGCTTCACCGAGGGTTGCGTGGAACCAGAAGCCCAGCGGTTTACGTTCCTCCTCGGGCTTCTTCATCTCTTCTTGTTCAATCGCCTCCAGGACGTTGACCACCTGGCGCCGCAGCCCATCCGCCGCGGCGCTCTCGGTCAGACCGATTTCTTTAGTATCGGGCGAGGAAGCCAGCAGGTCCAGGATAAAGGCGGCGTTGATGGCGTTGTAGCCCTTGTCCATGGCGATGCCCGGCGTGTAGTCTCCCTTTTCAGTCATCTGGAATTCGTAACCGCGGCGATAAAGGTCGAGCGAAATCTGCAGGTGCTTGCGCAGCCCATAGCACTCCCAACGCCGCTTCTCGATGGCCCCAGCGATGCCCAGCGTGTCCTGCCGGAGATCGGTGGGCGCTCCTCCGTCGTTCCATACGCGTTTGGCATAAGCCTCGGCTTTGTTGAGTCGTTGGCCGAGAGGCTGGTCGGGGTTCTTGTATGTGCATAGCGCCAATTGCTTGAGCATCTGGTAGTGGCGCTCGTCGGGTGCATCGGGCAGGGTGGTTTTCAGAAGGACGCGCCTGGCGTATTCCAGCTTATTGGCGTCCATCAGGCGCTTCGCCAGGTCAAACCGGTCGCCGGCCGCGTTATCGGCCTGCTCGGGCTTTGCCATGATTTCGCGCGCATACTGCTCGTCTTTAGTGACCTGTCTGGAGGTGATTTCCATCGCGGGGACTCCTTATATCGGGGAATTATAATTGCGGCCCCGTCGTAATGCAACAGAAAAATCAGGAAAATTCTCGCGCCGTCGAGGACCGGGTGTCAATAAGCCTTCGCGCAATTCGGTGCGGTGGGTTCGATTCCACCTATTGCTTCCTCAGCGTGTAGACGAAATCGTTCAGTCCGAACTCGGCGGTGGTGGCATCGACGAAGTGGAAATCGAGCTCGTTGGCGCAGCCGGTCTCCAGCGTCTTCCATGACGATCCATGAAATCCGAGTGTGGCCGCGACCTTGACAGGGTCGGCCGACTTGTTCCGATCATGCATCTCGCCGAACGCCCCCTGAAATAACCAGTCGGCGGGAACATCCCTGACCCGGTAGTTTGGGCCTTGGCAGGCCAGGATCTTCGGTCCGATAATCGCCTTCGGCTGGATGGTCACGGTTTTGCCGACGAGAGATTTCATCTCCGCCGGATCCGGCCGGGCAGGGTCGGCCCAGGGCGCCACCACCGCCGACGCGATCTTCCAGGCGCCCAGATAGAAGGGGTCAGCGGCCGAAGCGCCGGGCGCCAGGAGGCCCGCGACGAGCAGCGCTAGGGCCGGACGTACGCGGCCGGAAATCGCGATAGATTGGTTGAATGGATCAGGCAACCGAGGCACGTGGGCCATTATACCTGGAGGATCTTCATGTAGGGCAGCGGTTCACGTCCGGGACTTATCAAATGGACGCGGACGGTATCAAAGCGTTCGCCGCGGAGTTCGATCCGCAACCCTTCCACCTGGATGAAGCGGCTGCCCGGGCCAGCATCTTTAGGGGGCTGGCGGCCAGCGGCTGGCACACGGCGGCGGTCACCATGCGGCTGATGGTTACCGGCGGACTGCCTCTAGCGTCGGGCGTAATCGGCGTGGGCGGGGAGATCGCCTGGCCGCGGCCCACGCGCGCAGGCGACACTCTGCGGGTGGAAAGCGAGATCGTCGAAATAATCCCGTCGCGCTCGAAACCAAACCAGGCCCTGGTGAAGGTTCGCAGCACCACCTTGAACCAGGATGGCGAGCCGGTGCAGGTGTTCACGGCGAAGATCATGTCGTACAACCGCGTGCAGGTGTAACCTTATGCGAACCCTGGTGGTGGGCGCAGGCGCGATCGGCGGCTATTTCGGCGGCAGGCTGCTGGAGGCGGGCAGGGATGTGACCTTTCTCGTCCGCCCGAGGCGCGCCGCGGAGTTGGCCCAGGCGGGCCTGCGAATTCGCAGCCGGCTCGGCGACGCGACACTCGCCGCTCCGCCCACGGTGCTGGCCCAGGACGTTGCGCACGCGTTCGACCTGGTGCTGCTTAGCGTGAAGGCTTACGACCTGGAGGACGCGATGGCGTCCTTCGCGCCGGCCGTTGGACCTGCCACGGCCATCCTTCCCCTGCTCAACGGCATGCGGCATCTGGAGATTCTCGACGCGCGGTTTGGGCAAGCCCGCGTGCTGGGCGGCCAATGCGCGATCGCGGCCACCCTGAACGAGAAACACGAGATCGTGCATCTGAATCAGTCCTATTCGCTATCGTATGGAGAGCGCGATGGCGCCATGTCCGAGCGCGTGAAGGCCATCGAGCATCTGATGGCCGGAGCGCTATCCGGCGCGCGCGCGAGCGCCACGATCCTGCTGGATATGTGGGAGAAGTGGGTGTTTCTGGCAGCCTTGGCCGGCAGCACATGCCTGATGCGCGCCGCGATTGGAGATATCTCAGCGGCGCCGGGCGGCGCGGATCTGGCGCTCCGCCTGCTCGACGAGTGCCGCGGCGTGGCGGCGGCCGAGGGTCACCCGCCGCGCGAGGCTTTCCTCGGCGGTATCCGCCATACGCTCACAGAGGCCCATTCGGCGTTCACCGCCTCCATGCTGCGCGATATCGAGAATGGCGCGCCGATTGAGGCAGACCATGTTATCGGCGACCTGCTGCGCCGGGGGCAGCCGGGCCTGTCGCTTCTCCCCATTGTCTACACCCACCTGAAAGCGTACGAAGCGCGGCGCGCGCGGTCGGCGCGCACCGGCTAGGCAAACTGTACGGTAAGGTTACGGCTTCCAGGCAAACACCGCGCCGTTGTTTCTGGCGCCGCCGCGCGTGGTCGTGCCATAGAGGAAGCCGTCGGGACCGACGACCAAGCCTCCGTAGGGTCCGGCGCCCGAGTTGGCAGCGGTTCCAAAACTGAACACCGCTGCGGTCCACTTGCCGCCTGGCGTTGGGGGCGGGGTCAGCGAAAAGACCGCACCTGCGTCGTTCTCGCTTCCATTAGTCGTGCCATAGAGCACTCCGCCATTGCCGACGGTTACGCCCGCATAGGTGGGGTAGGACCCATCGCTGCCCGCGGCGAAGCTGTGGAGCACGGTCTCGGTCCAGGAAGCGCCCGGAGTCTTGGGCGGGGTCAGCGAGAACACCGTGCCACATTCGCAACTCGCGGAACCTCCGGCGTGCGTGGTGCCGTATAGCACTCCCGCACCGTTCATCACCACACCTGCGTCGGGCGAACTTCCGTCCGGAGCGCATGCGAAACTGTACAGCGTCTCGTTCACCCACGGGCCGCCGGGCACCGCCGACGGTTTCAACTGGAACACGGTGCCGCAGCCGCTCGTTCCCCCGGAATAGGTTGTGCCATAGAGACCTCCGGGGCCCACCAGGACCCTCCCTTGGGGACTGGCTCCATCGGCGCCGCCCGCGAAGCTGTGGAGCACGCTCTCGGTCCATGCGCCACCCGCAGACGCCGGGGGTGTCAAGGAGAAAACGGTGCCGGCGTTTGAGGCTCCGCCATTCGCGGTCGCGCCGTAAAGCACTCCACCACCCCCAATGACGACACCTGAGGTGGGCAAAGCGCCGTCGCTGCCGCCCGAGAAACCATACAGCACCGCTTCATCCCATGCGCCGGTTGGCGTTGCCGGCGGGGTCAGCGAGAACACCGTGCCGCAGCCCAGGGCCTGACCGCACTTCGTCCCACCACCGCCATTTAGAGTCGTTCCGTAAAGCACTCCGCCGATGCCCGCCACCACGCCTCCCATGGGCAGGTAGCCATCGTTGGTGCCCCCGGGTCCGCCGCCAAAAACATACAGCACCGATTGAGTCCAAGCGTCGCCTGGAGCGGCCGGCGGGGTCAATGAGAATGCCGTGCTAGGGAAAGAATAGGTGGCGCCGTAGAGCACGTTACCGCCGATGGACGGGCCCGCCGTCGCCAGGTTTCCCATGGGCACTTCTCCATCGCTGCCGCCTATAAAGCTGAATATGGTGACCGGTGTCTGAGCCCCGGCATAAGAAGTGATTGTCAGGAGCGCCAGGAAGAGCGTTCCGCCAGTTGCAGGTGTCCGTTTGTGCTGCGTCATAATTCCTCCAGTTGAGATAATTGTGGCTGCTCGTATCCAGGCGGCCAGTTGCGCCCCCTTCTTGCCGGAAAATAATCAGCGTGCAATGGCTTGAACTTGCCGCGATGGTCCGGGTCCGGAACTGAATACCTTCCGAGATTCCACTGCATTCCGTCCGCAAAGTAGAAGTCGCCGAGATAGATCTCCGGCATATAGTCGCTCACCGGAACCACGATCGTCTGCTCCGGCTCCCAATTGAGCGACGGACCTCCGGGATGACCGCGTTTCATGGGTTTACCCTAAACCGCGATTCGCCAGCTATGGCGAAAACGAACGCCATTCGAAAAGGGGAGGCCAGGATCGCCAGGAAAAGCGTTCCGCCAGTTGCAAGTGCCCCTTTCTGCTCGGTCATAATTCCTCCGGTTGAGATCATTCTTGCTGCAACGAGGCAGTCGATGTCAACGAAATTGGACTCCGTGTTCAATAACCCGGTCCAGTACGTGCGAGTTTCGGTTAGGAACGATACTTTTTGGTAAGATTCGGTGATGACCGGGATCCGAGCCGCATGCGCTATGTGAAAATCGGCGCTCTCGCGCTGTTGCTGTTAGTATTCGCGGCCGCCGCGTTCCTGATCGTGTCAGACCGGCTGGGCCAGCCCACGCCGCCAGATCCCGCCAGCCTGATGGCCAGAGCCAAGCAATGCAACGCCCGCATCGAGCGCGATAACTTCGGCGTGCCGCACGTCTTCGGCCCCAAGGACGCGGATGTCGCATTCGGCATCGCCTTTGCCCATTCCGAAGACGATTTCGAGACCATTCAGCAGGTGGCGCTGGCGGTGCGCGGCCAACTCGCCGCCACCGAGGGTCCGAAGGCCGCCGTCACCGATTATCTCGTCCGCCTCTTCCGGGTCTGGGAAACGGTCGACGCAAAGTATGAAAGCGACCTGCCGCCGGATCTGCGGCGAGTGCTGGAAGCTTACGCCGATGGCGTCAACTACTACGCCGCTCTCCATCCCAAACAGGTGATGCGCGGACTGCTTCCATTTACCGGCAAGGACGTAGTGGCCGGATTTGTCTTCAAGCTGCCGTTTTTCTACGGCCTCGACCACGAGTTGATGAAGTTGACCAGCCCCGAAAGCGGCGCCGCCGTCTCCAACAGCGGCAAGAACGCTTTCCTGCTGACGGACTCGCCGCTGCCGGTGGGATCGAACGCCGTGGCCGTCGCGCCATCGCGCTCGGCGGACGGAGCCACACGCTTGCTGGTGAATTCCCACCAGCCCTACACCGGTCCGGTCTCCTGGTACGAAGCGGTGCTCGAAAGCGGGGAGGGCTGGCACGTCGCGGGCGGGTTCTTTCCCGGGTCGCCGTTCATGCTGCACGGCCACAACCAGCATCTGGGCTGGGCCAACACGGTCAACGGCCCCGACCTGGTGGATGTCTACAAGCTGGAGGTGAATCCCGCCAACCCCAACCAATACCGGCTGGATGGACAATGGCGCGACTTTCAGAAAAGCGACGCCAAGATCCGGGTGAAGATCTGGGGGCCGCTGATCTGGACGGTGCATCGGGAAGTACTCTACGCGGCGCAAGGGCCGGTGATGAAGACCGCGCGGGGCGCCTTCGCCATCCGCTACGCCGGCATGCAAGATGTGCGGGCGCCGCTGCAATATTTCCGTCTCGACAAAGCCGCCAATCTGGAGGAATGGCGGGCGGCCATGCGGCTGCAAGCAATCCCCAGCCTGAACTATGTCTATGCCGACGAGAAGGGGAACATCGGGTACATCTATAACGGTGCGTTCCCGGTGCGAAAGGAGGGTCCGGACTGGCGGGGAACGCTTCCGGGCAACCGGTCCGACCTGATTTGGCACAGCTATGTGCCGTTCGACAAGGAGCCGCAAATCTGGAATCCGCCGTTCGGTTTCGTCTTCAATGCCAACAACACGCCGTTCCACGCCACCGCGCCCGCCGGCGACCTGAAACCGGAAGACTTTTCGCCGACCCTCGGGATCCAGACCGATATGACGAACCGCGCGTGGCGCGCGATGGAAACTTTCGGCGCGGATCCCCACATCACGGCGGAGGCATTTCACGCCTACAAATACGACCTGGCGTATAGCACGCGGTCGGACGAGGAGCAGGTTTTCGCCGAGATACTGGCCACCGATCCTGGCAGTGACGCCGATTTCCGGCAGGCGCTCGACATTCTGCGGCATTGGGATCGCAAGACCGATGTGGCAAACCGCGGCGCGGCGCTCGCGATTTTGACGATCGAGCCGGTGATCCGCGCGCGGCTGGAGGGTAAATCGCCGCGGCCGCCGATCGATGCGCTGCGGGAGGCCGTCCTAACGCTCAAGATGCACTTCGGCCGGATCGACCCGGAGTGGGGACAGGTCAACCGCCTCCGCCGCGGAACACTCAGCCTGGCCATCGATGGCGGCCCGGATATCTTGCGCGGAGTGTATGGCGACCGACAGGCGGACGGCACGCTGACGGCGATGGCCGGCGACACCTTCGTTATGTTCGTGACCTGGGACAAGGCGGGAAAGCTTACATCGGAGAGCATCCACCAGTTCGGGTCGGCGACGCTCGACCGGAACTCCCGGCACTACGCGGACCAGTCGCCGCTGTTCGTAGCCATGAAGACGAAGCCCGTCCTGTTCGATCAGGCGCAGCTTGCCGGGCATGTTGAAGCGGATTACCGGCCGGGGCATCGTTGACGATGTGGGGCGGCTGGCAGCCTGCGGACCGGCGCCCTCGCCGGCACCGGCCGAAGGCCGGCAGCTCGGCCGGGTATTCAATCCCGGAGTGGAATCGCAAAGACGCCCTGCGCGACGGCCTTATGTACTTGCTTCAGGGGCTTGCGAATCATGGCCTTGAATTACCGTGGGTCCCGGCGACCGATTTCGTTCAGAGTGACTTCGCCGGTCTGTAAACCGTCTGCCAACGCCATCACAACCGATCCAAAGGTTCGTCGTGGTCTCGTTGTCTAACCCTTCGCTGCGGCGTCTGATCTGGCTTGAAATGCTGTGCAAAAGCTCGGTCAGCATTATAGCAAAACATGGACAAAACTAAGGCTGTTAGTATCCGTCGTGTCGTGTGGGGCGGGCCTCGGCCTGCGGCGGCCTCTCAGGCCGCCTTTAGCTTTAGCGGGGCCAGGGGCCCCGCGCAGGCCGAGGGACTGCCCCAATAATGCTCCCCGAAATGATACGATCAACGGAATGATTACCGGCACGCACATGGTTCTCTACACCAGCGATCCGGAAGCCGACCGCGCCTTCTTCCGCGACGTGCTGGGCTTCGCCTGGGTGGATGCCGGCCACGGCTGGCTGATCTTCAAGTTA
>Ga0181534_10002956_pt1 | contig 10221 bp, 9 predicted proteins | sample PEATcosm2014_Bin_37_FD_119758 | JGI IMG/M metagenome (GOLD analysis project Ga0181534, IMG submission 119758) | Peatland microbial communities from MTU Mesocosm Facility, Houghton, MI, USA - PEATcosm2014_Bin17_10_metaG | ecosystem: Environmental > Terrestrial > Soil > Wetlands > Peat | place...
AATTTGCCCCGGAGCGCACGGCAGGTTTTGAGTTTGCCGCGCTGAATCAGCCGGTAGATGCTGAAATAATGCACGCCCAGCATATCGGCGGCTTCCTGCACGGAATAGGCGAGTCGCTCAATCGGCGGCGTGGTGGTTTGTGTTTCGTTTTCTGGAATGGTTTCCATACGTCCTTTGCGAGTTTTTCATTGGGAATAAATTTGAGCTTTGACCGGCTTGCTCCAATCCATTTTGGGCAGGAAATGGATCGGATGAACGCGGAGGGCCACTGCCAGGTAATACAACTGCGTCAGATCAATCCGCAGCGAGCCGTCTTCGATTTTGGAAACGGTGCTACGCTTGGCATTTTGCCAGCCAGCATCCTCCAACCGGTCGGCCAGATAATCCTGCGTCCAGTCGAGCTCGTTACGCCGTTTGCCGACTTGTCGCCCGATAAAATTCCGCTTTTTCATCGCGACTATATTTTTGCCGCTGTCTTTACCAGAATTCATTTCACTAGGTTGTAATGAATTCGTTACAGCTTTTTGGAATTCAAAAACCGACTTCCCAAGGCATGGCAAAGCCATGCCATTGGGAAGTGGGGGTCATCAAGCTGACAGCAAACCGGCGTCAGCTCTCGCCAATGAAGCCTCAATTGAGGGAAAAGCAGGCAAAATTGCCTGACCCATGATGGGATTAAGGGCATTACCGCGTCAGCTTTCGCCGACACTAGCCAAGTAGGGAGAATCCAGACTTTCGTCCTGTCTCAAGAAAACAATTAGCACAGCCTAAACAAAATGCAAGTCCGGCAGAATGAATAAATTCGTCATGATAAAGCTCCCCGACGCAGAATCATAGAGGCAAAATTCCCGGAGCCGGGCGGCGGGTGCAATGTGGAGCGCAGCCGGATGAGGCGAGCAATACATTGACGCGCCGACCGGCGACATATCATCACGCCTCGGATTCAAGCGCGGGAAATAGCGCGACTGCGGCCTGAAACCAAGTAAGACTGAATCCAGATTTGCTGCGCCGCCTCACGATTGCCGCAGTCGCGGCGACTGCGGCTTTGCCGAGTTGCAACTTCTCCTGCGCAAGGCGGACCGCCTCACGATTGCCGCAGTCGCGGCGACTGCGGCGCGGAAGGACGCGCCGTTCGTTGTGGGTTACAGCCCGCCTCACGATTGCCGCAGTCGCGGCGACTGCGGCCAGCCGTAGGCGATCAGTCCGACGGCAACGCCAGCGCTCCGCCTCACGATTGCCGCAGTCGCGGCGACTGCGGCTCTGGCTGCGGTGCGGCGTCCAATTGGAAAATTTCCGCCTCACGATTGCCGCAGTCGCGGCGACTGCGGCCAAACCTGCGGGCGATGCACCCCGGCAAAGAATACCCCGCCTCACGATTGCCGCAGTCGCGGCGACTGCGGCGTTCTTCGGGTGCGCCTTCTTTGGCGACGTTCTCCTCCGCCTCACGATTGCCGCAGTCGCGGCGACTGCGGCTGCCGGCGCCTTCTACGGCGCGCACGCCAACTGATTGCCGCCTCACGATTGCCGCAGTCGCGGCGACTGCGGCACCAGCAGTTTCCGACCAGCGCAACGGAACAAAAGCCCGCCTCACGATTGCCGCAGTCGCGGCGACTGCGGCGTTTCTCCAACTGCTGGCATTCTTTTCGCGTCGCGCCGCCTCACGATTGCCGCAGTCGCGGCGACTGCGGCAGCTTTGTTTGAAATGGCTCGCCCGCTGCCTCTCCCCGCCTCACGATTGCCGCAGTCGCGGCGACTGCGGCATCCCCTGGCGCGTGGCGCTCGCGCTGCAAGATGACGCCGCCTCACGATTGCCGCAGTCGCGGCGACTGCGGCGGTGCGCCGCATGGCGGACGATTGGCGGGTTCAACCGCCTCACGATTGCCGCAGTCGCGGCGACTGCGGCCGGTTCGCGGTTTATACGCAGCGATTGCGGCGGCCCGCCTCACGATTGCCGCAGTCGCGGCGACTGCGGCCTGATTGCCAGCTTTCTGGTCATGGGCGCCGGCGCCCGCCTCACGATTGCCGCAGTCGCGGCGACTGCGGCTTGGTGCCTCTGCGCTCATTTCAGAAAAAACTTTCCCGCCTCACGATTGCCGCAGTCGCGGCGACTGCGGCCAAAAAAGCGCGGGCGGAACTCCTCAAACATGTCATCCGCCTCACGATTGCCGCAGTCGCGGCGACTGCGGCTTTTTGCGGGCCTGCCATCCACCGGGGAAATGACACCGCCTCACGATTGCCGCAGTCGCGGCGACTGCGGCACGCAAACATCCTGAACATGAACTCAACCCTAAACCGCCTCACGATTGCCGCAGTCGCGGCGACTGCGGCTCGCTCCCTAGAACACCTTGAGAATCAACGCCTGCCGCAGCACTTTGCGAGCGTGAGGCAGGTTGGAGCATTAACACATAAATGAAACGGGAAACAATCATTGCCAATAGCCTATCAATCCAAGCGAATCTGTTGTGCGAGCGTCCGTGCAGGCCAGCGCCAGCATTTCCGCACTCGCACTGGAATCGCCGCATTCAGGCGCAGTCGTCGCGATTTCAATGAGCAATCATGGTTAGCCAATGGCGGAAGCTAACTGGTCGGTGGCACGTGGCCGGGATTTATTCAACGCCATTCAGAAAAACTTGCAAGCCTGAAAATTAAATAATCGTTACGCGCGAACGGACTTCGTAGGGCAATCCCATTGCATCAATGATCAAGCTTGCGTCCTTGGAACTCGCGCCCAGTGATACAAACAAAACCTGATCCTCGTCGTGATTGAGCAAATCCTGAAGTTCAGCCTTTAATTTCGCGAGACGCAAATCATCTAGTGGACATTCAAAAACCGAGTATTGCAGTCGCACGCCAAAACCTTCCAGCGAACGTGCTACTTTTCGCAACCGTTTTGGGTCGCTGATGTCGTAGCTCACCAGATAGCGGATGCGGCTCATCGCGTGACAAATCCGTGATATGTCAAAGCCTCGCCCCGAACGAACCGCCACAATTGTCGCGCCTGCACTTCCAGCATCCGGCGATACGCCATTTTGTAGCTGAATTCTGGATGGCTGACTTCCGTGTCCAATCGCCGAAACCATCCTTCCCAAAATGGTCGCCGACCTTTGTCGGTTAAAAACATCCCGTTCGCGCTTTTGATGAAGTCCTCCGGGCCAAGTTCGCCACGATTGATGAGGCTGATGGCCACGCTGTCGGCGATGAGCGGGCGGAATTCCTCCATCAAATCCAGTGCCAGTGCCGGACGGCCATAGCGCGGCTGGTGCATGAATCCGAGAAACGGATCGAGTCCAACCGAATAACAAACGCCGGTCAATTCCTTCGCCAGCATGGAATAACCGAGCGAAAGCAAGGCGTTCACCGGATCACGCGGCGGACGGCGATTGCGCCCGCGCCAGTCAAATTTCCAGTCGTCACGCTGTTTCAGCATGGACTCGAATTGCTCGAAATAAAGCGCCGCTGCGCTGCCCTCGACGCCGAGCAACGCCGTCAAGTCGCGCGCTGATTCCGTGGAATCGCGGAAACTTGCCATCAAGCTCGTCACGCGATCCGGCACATCACCATTGCGCATGAGCATCACGCGTTGGTTATGAATCTTGGCGCGGATGACTTCGCGTGCCAGTTGCAACCACACGCCCGGCATTTCAAACAACCGATATTGCCCGCGTCGCGCATCCACACCGCTGGCCGGCAATCTGACTGCGAACTGCGTCTTCCGATTGCGCAATGAAGCCAAGGGGCGTGGCGAAGATTTCAGGCGTGGGTTTCCTAAACGGCGCCTCTCTTTTCCACCCTCATTGCCTACTGGTAAAAGTGTTCCCGTGAGTTGGATGACGGGGCGCTCCCGCTTCACAGACTTGTGTTTCATTCTGTCAGGACGCATCTTTTGACCACAGCAACATTGACACGATGTCATCATCCAATACTTCAACTCAGTGGCGCGTCGCTGAAATAAAAATAATCTTTCGCAGAATCATTCTCGCGGTGTTTATTGGAATTCTGATCCCAAATCGCGCATTGAACGCACAGGCGGTGGATTCGAACGGAACGGCGCTTTCGGCATCGTTAATTTGGACGGGGCAGCCGGATGCGGATCAGAAAAGAGGAGCCTGCGTCGCCTTCCGGAAACATTTTCAGCTCGCCGATGTGGAGTCACCCGTGGCGCTGCAAATTTTTGCGGACACCCGTTACATGCTTTGGGTCAATGGCCGTTATGTGCAGCGCGGTCCAGCGCGTTTTGAACCGAAAGCTCCCGAATACGATTGCATGGACATCACCACCAACCTGCACAACGGGGACAATGTGATTGTGGTGCTGGTCGCCAGCCGCATCAGCAACGGCAAAACCCGGATGCACGCGCCGGGTCTCGCCGCACGGGTGGCGCAGGCGGGAAAAATCATCTGCGCCACCGACGCCACCTGGAAATGGAGCGACCAGACGCGCTACCGCCAAGTGACCACGAACTGGGCGAACATTTACGACACGGTTGACGCCCGCGTGGAGGATGGCGACTGGACTTTGCCGGATTACGACGACAGCAAGTGGGCGGCAGCGCAACCAGCGCAGAACAGTTGGGGCGCGCTGACGGCGCGGCGGATTCCGTTGCTGGGCGAAACGGTGGTCACACCGGATTGGAACGCGACGAATTGGCCGGTGACGCTGAACGGTGGCGAAGAAATCGGGTTCACATTTCCGCATCTGGTGCTCGCCTACGCGCAGATCGAAGTGGACGCGGACGAAGGCAGTGAGTTTCAACTGGTCTATCTGCCGGAAACTTCAATGGGCCGGGGTGCCTCCGCGCAAAACCGGTTCATTTGTCGCGCGGGAAAGCAGACGTTCATCACCACCGACACGCACTCGATTTATGAAGGTCGGATTCGTGTGAAGTCGGGCCGGGTAACTTTGCTGGGCGTGAAATTTGTCGAGCGGCTTTATCCATTTGAGCAAGTCGGCACGTTTGAATCGAGCGACCCGTTGCTGAACCGGCTTTGGAAGACGTGCGTGCGCGGGTTGGAAGTCGTCAGCGAGGATGCGTATGTGGATTGCGCCGACCGCGAACGCGTCGAATGGATGGATTGCGACCCGCCGGCGTTTGATGTCACGCGCGCGGTCATGGCCGGGCCTGCCGCCGGCGGCCAGACGGTCAATTCCGACCCGCGCTTGCTCGAAGAGATGCTGCGGCGCACGGCTTACACGTTGCAACCTGGTGGCTGGGTGAAGGCGCACACCTCTTCCGACCGTTTTGACATCCACGCCAAGATGGAGGACCGTGCGTGCGACTGGGTGGAAGGCGCGCGGCGGTATTATGAAAGCTGCGGCCAGACCAATGTTATCTGCGAAATCTGGCCCGCGATTGTTGCGCAGATGAATTACTTTCTCGACCGCCGGACTCCGCGCGGGCTCGTGCTGGCGCGCGAATGGGTGGTTTGGGGCGACCCGGTCGGCTATCAAACCTGCGAAGGCACGGCGCTCAATGCGTTCATTTATCGCGCGCTGGCCGACGCGGCGTTTCTGGGAAATGTCATCGGCGAAAAGAAACAGGCGCAGCAATTCGACCGCGCCGCCAAAGACCTGGCCGCAGCCATCAACAAGGTGCTTTGGGACAAGGGAGCCGGGACTTACTACGCCGGCTATTATGATCTGGCCGCCGCAAAGAAGGCCCGCGATTATCGCCTGCTCAAGTTGAAGGTGGAGAACAACCTGATTGAACCTACGCGCCATGCCGCACTGTTCACCCTGGATCAGGGCGTGGTTCCGGAAAACCGCCGGGCAAGCGTGACCAAATATCTGATGGCCCACCCGCCCACGGAAAACGACATCATGCAGTATTATTATTTTTTTAAGCAGCAATACATTGCGGATGACCCGGCGCAGGATTTGTTCATCTTGAACAAGTTGCGCACCGACTGGAAGGACATGGCCGAAAGCCCCTACGAGGCGGGATTCGAAGGATTGCATTCCTGGGGTTCGCAGGCGCACTGCTACGGAATATTCCCGGCTTATTTTTTGAGTTCCTACGTTTTGGGTGTGAGGCTGGACGGGCCAGCCCAGAAGAAAAGCATCCTCATCGAACCGCGTCTAAACGGCTTGACCGAAGCTTCTGGCACGGTAGAGACGGAATTTGGCCCGGTGGCCGTGTCCTGGAAACTAGCAGGCAACCAATGGAACTATATGCTGGATACATCGAAACTGACAGCCGGAACCACCATCCACCTGCGACTTCCCGTCGGCACTGGAAAATTCGCTGCCGAACTGGACGGTGTCGCTCTCAAGGCCGGCACGCACAAAGTGAAGCATCAAGGACGCTGGCTGAATGTGCCGCTAACTTCGGGGGAGCACCACGGCTTCTGGTATAGTGGCAAATGAATCCGGTCACAAAAAGCGAACTGGGGGGAACTCAAGTATTTGATAGATCAAAAAAGAATCGGGATTCAGTTGGCTGGCTAGGCTGTGGCGAAATTCACTTTGAACACGAGGGCGATGTTAAAGGACATCTGCGCGGGGCAGTTGATTTCCAACCCGTCCGCCGTCTGCTTAAAATCAACCGGGGCCGGCGATCCGAGCAGGCTGACGGATTTGACGGCGGGCACTGCGGGTTGCGCGTTGGTTCCCATTGAGGTGATTTTCAGCGTGGTGCCCGGGTCGGGCACGGTCATGCAAAAAGTATAAACAGAGCCGTCCTTGCCGGCGGTGAAGCGGAAATCCTGCGGGGTGAATTTGAAGGTCGCCTGGCGTTGGTTGATTTTTCCCGCGGGTGATTGCCGGACGCGATTGCCGGCGCTCTCCCCGAATTTGTTCCACGCGCTGCTGCCGTAAATGGCTTCGCCGTTGATTTTCATCCAGTCACCCACTTCCGCGAGCATTTTCAGGCTGCCGTCATCCAGCGAACCGTCCGGACGCATCGCGATGTTGACGCAGAAGCAGCCGTCGCGTGAAACGCATTCGAGCATGTGGCGGATGAGCGCCCCTGCGCTGTAAACGAAGCCGGGCGCGTAATACCAGTCGCCGTAGGCCGTCTCGCCGATCCACGGCTGGTCGGTCTTGATGCCGCCGGGCCAGTTGTCCTCGGAAGTGTTGACCACACCATTGCCGCCCGGATGAAATTTCACGATGCTGAACGTGTCCACCTTGCCGCGCGTCTTGAGCGTGTGATTGTAGTAATCGGCGATGACGCGCTGCATGGCGTCGCATTTGTGGCCGGTCGCGCTCAAATATCCGGTGTAGGGCTGGGTGGAATTGCCATCGGTATAAATGAAGTCGGGGTCATATTTGCGGACGACATCCATGATGCGCAGCGCCCAGCGCGTGACATACCATTGGCAGTATTCCTGATGGGTGGTGAGAATGCCCTGCTTCGGACACCAACTGTCCTGATCCCAGCCGATGTATTCGCGCAAGTCCACGCCGTAGAGCAGGCGCGGGTCCATGCCTTCTCACCATTGGCCCTTGCCGTCGGCGAGGGTGAGATTTCCATCGTAAGGCACGCCCGCCTTTGGCCCGGTCTTGTCGCTGCCCAGCGATTTCTGCCACCACCACCAGGTGTATTCGTGATGAAACGAAACGCCGTAACGTATTCCCGCTTCATGAACTGCTTTTGACCACTCGCCAAGAAAATCGCGTTTGGAACCGAGGTTGACGGAATTCCACGGCTGGTAGGCGGAATTCCAATTGTCGAAATTGTCGTGGTGAACGCCTTGAATCAGGAGGAAACGCGCGCCGGCGTTTTGATAAATTTTAACCACGGCGGCGGGGTCGAGTTTCACGGGATTCCAAGTCCTCAACAAATCCTTGTAGCCCACTTCGGACGGATGGCCGAAATCCCGCAGATGATTGTTGTAGGCGGTTTCACCCTGCATATATAGCTTGCGCGCATACCAGTCGCCGCTCATGCCCGCGGCTTGCGGCCCGAAATGCACCCAGATGCCGAACTTCGCCTCGCGCAGCCAGCTCACTTCCTTGCCCGGATAATTTTGCGCGATGGATTCCCAAGTCGGTGCATACGGCCCTGGGACGATGGGGAAATCCATTTTGACTTCCGAGAACGTAGCCGGGTCGCCCATCGGCACGGAACCAATTGGCCGTTTGGGTGGGAGTTCGGGAATCGGCGCCAGCGGCGGCAGGGCGGGTAGCGCGTCACCTGAAGTTTTGGCTGGGAGGCGGGCAACTTCCGGGGTTGCTGACGAGCAGCCGCTCAACAGACTGCCTGCGGCAATACTGGATCCCGCCAGTGCCGCAAGCTTGATGAATTTACGCCGGGCTATCGGGCGTTTAACACCAACAGAATCTGAGAAATGTGACATAAATTTCTATTACTGTGAATCGTTCCACCGCTGCTGTCCGCGCGGCGCAACTGCGCGCGGTGGTTTCGGTCAACCGCGAGTTGATTTTGCTTTATTGGGACATCGGGAAAATCATTGCCGAGGCGCAAAAGACTAAGGGCTACGGCAAGCAGGTGGTGGAACGGTTGGCGGATGACCTGCAAAAGGAATTTCCCGGCACAGCGGGTTTCTCGCCGCAAAACGTCTGGTTCATGCGCAGCTTTTATCTGGCTTGGCCGGCGATGCCTGAAAAACCCTCACAAGTTGTGAGAGAATCGGCCACATCGGCTCACCAACCGGCTTAACGCCTTACGGATGGCGGCAGCATTGCCAAGGCCGTCAAAGTGTCCTGGCGAAAACACCGAGGCGCTCCGACTCGAACGCATGGAGCGGAGAATCGAAACATCAATCGGTTGAGACGCTATTTTCATTCTTAACTGTCACAAAAACTGCCTAGTTTTTGTGACAATGACAAGGAAATATCGACCTAAATACCCAACGGGTTCTGACCGGGCTTCGGACTGTGGTCGGGAACAGTGGAGCGGAGACGGGGAGACGGCGGGTTCACATAGCTGCGTTCACGAAAATCCGATGCTGGCTCCGATAATCACGCGGTGAACATCTGCACGCCCGGCGAAAAGCGTCGTTGAAGCGGCTGATGGAACCAAAGCCGGAGTTTAGGGCAATGTCTACAATCTTTTGATCGGTTGTGGCGAGCAAACGCTGGGCGTGTGAAACCCGGTGTTGAGTGAGATAATCAATCAGCGTCGTTCCAAATGCCTTTCGAAACAGGCTCATGGCGTAATTTGGATGAAGCCCGACCTCCCGGCCGATGGTCGCGATGGTCAATCGTTCTGCATAACGTTGTGCAATGAAGCAGGCCATCTGTTCGACTTTATTCAGTCCTCCGTCACTGATTACAATCCGATGCTTGCGATTCGTTCTTTTTGCATTGACCGAATGATTTGCCCCCAACGCAAACCTCAACAACCGCGCTTCCATCTCCAGCAAGACTGCTCTCATAATGCCAGTGTTGCTTTTTTTAAGGTCATTCTCCCATTGAGAAAATAATTGCGAATCGGAACGCACAGGAGGAGTGTCGCGCTCGCCAACCACCTGGCCATGTAGCAGGCGATGCACCAGTTCATCCGGTAATTTACATTGGAGAAACCAAGCCAGCGGTATCGTCGCCACGAAATATTCCGGTTCGTCACCATAACCAATAACCTGATGCGGGATTGCCGCCCAAAAGGCACTTAATTGTCCCGCTTCAATGCGGATTTTTTGCCCACCAAGCAGATAAGTCACCCATCCTGTTTCAAGAAAATTAAGCTCAATCTCGTTGTGCCGATCGGGGCGGCGCATTGGCGTGGGATGCCATCGCACACAGGTAAACCCGTAGGGCGCGAAGTCGGGTCGGCGTGAATCAAACGACTCCATAATGTTAGGATACAGGGATTATTTGCGCATTTAGGAGGAGTTTTGTCGAGAACATTGGAGTAAATTATGACCATCAAATGCCATTGTTTTTTGGATTGTGTGAAATCAAATTCATACATTGCCGCATTTCAGTTATTCAAATTTGACCGCATGAAGATTACTCATTGTATTTTGCTATTCCTATTGACCGCTGCGCTCGTGTTGCAATACGCAAGCGCAGCCTGTTTCCCTGTGCAATTGCAATGCGACTTTTTCACCGAACCCTTGGGAATTGATTCGGCAAATCCCGGTCTTGATTGGATTCTGCAAGCCAGCGATCCATCCGCGCGAGGATTGACGCAGAGCGCATATCAAATTCTGGTGGCATCGTCGCAAAACCGGCTCGCAAAAGACACCGGCGATTTATGGGATTCGGGAAAGGTTGCTTCGGATCAAACGTATCAAATCGCTTATGCTGGCGCATCCT